>Ga0316198_10000202_pt1 | contig 28448 bp, 28 predicted proteins | sample OudBieAanoxic_MG_FD_204935 | JGI IMG/M metagenome (GOLD analysis project Ga0316198, IMG submission 204935) | Coastal sediment microbial communities from Oude Bieten Haven, Netherlands - site A anoxic | ecosystem: Environmental > Aquatic > Marine > Coastal > Sediment | place: Netherlands... | reverse complement strand
CTGGCCCGGCGAAGCTCGACCGCCGAGCCGGCAAACGCCTGCTCCAGCAATGGAGCCGCTTCTCCCAAGACGACGACCGCTCTGCCCACGTCGGCCATTCGCTGACGAAGGGGTTGATAGCTGCCGCCCTTGTCGACACCGCCTGCGATGAGAACGATCTTGCCATGAGCGCCGGCGAGTCCGTCGATCGCGGCGACTGCCGCGCCCACGTTGGTGGCCTTCGAGTCGTCGATGTACTCGACGCCGTCGACCGAAGCGACGTACTGCATGCGGTGGGCCAGGCCTTTGAACTCACGGAGAACGGCGGCGATGTCCTCGTCGCGCACGCCGAGCAGACGGGCCGCGAGCGCAGCCGCGCAAGCGTTGGACACATTGTGAGAGCCCCGGATCCCCAGCTCCTCGACTGGAACACGGAGCGAGCTCTGTGTGTCGACCAGCACGCCGTCCACTACGCGAACATCGCCGTTGCGACCGTCGAACAAGACCACGGTTCCGTCGTCGGAGATGAGCTCACGAAGATCGGGCGAGTCGGCCGGAAGCACGGCGAAGTCCTCCGCGGTCTGTCGCTCGAAAACCCGCGCCTTGGCGGCCGCATAGGCGTCAAACGATGGGTAGCGATCGAGGTGATCGGCCGTCACGTTGAGCAAGAGCGCGACGTGGGCTCTCATCTGCGAAACCCGCTCCAACTGAAAGCTCGACAGCTCTACGATGACCAGTCCGCCCTTCTTACCCGCGTCGGTGCCGGCTGCCTCGATCATCGGACGACCGAGGTTGCCTCCGATGAACGTGGGTCGAGCAAGACTGCTGCACATTTCGCCGATCAGGGTGGTCACGGTGCTCTTGCCGTTGGTCCCGGTGACCGCGACGATGGGCGCCTCGATGAAACGCGCGGCGAGCTCCACCTCGCTCACGACGGGCACCCCGCCCTGCTCCGCCTGATCGAGCTCCCGCAGAGGCGGCACACCGGGCGAGACGACGATCAGGTCCAGGCCCTCGAACGCGCTCTGTGGATGACCACCGAGAACCAGCTCCGCACCCAGTGCCTCGGCTTCGTCCGCGCTGGCGCCGAGCGCTTCTCGATCACGTCGATCGTTGACCCGGACCCGGGCGCCGCGCTCCCTCAGGAATCGTACGACGGCCAGCCCGCTCTCGCCGAGTCCGACCACCATCGTGTTGCTCCGAGAAAGGTCCACCATCACCTCAACTTCAACGTGGCCAGACTGAACACGGCCAGCACAATCGCAATGATCCAGAAACGAACGATGACCCTGGGCTCCGGCCAGCCCTTCTTCTCGAAATGGTGATGAATGGGCGCCATCAGGAAGATGCGCCGGCCGGTCATGCGGAAGTAGCCGACTTGCAAGATCACGCTCACCGCCTCGACCACGAAGATGCCTCCGAGGATCACCGACAGAAGCTCGTTCTTGGTCAAGACCGCGAGGGCGCCGAGGCCGCCACCGAGCGCGAGTGAGCCGACGTCGCCCATGAAGACCTGCGCGGGATAGGTGTTGTACCAAAGGAAACCGAAACCCACGCCGACCACCGACGCAGCAAAGATGCTGAGCTCGCCCGCGCTCTCGATGTGAGGGATGTCGAGATACCCGGCGACCACATTGCCGAACAGGGTTAGCCCGGCGAGATAGGCGAGAATCGCGTAGGTCCCTGCGGAGATCATGACAGGGCCGATCGCCAGACCGTCGAGGCCGTCCGTGAGATTGACCGCGTTCGAAGTGCCGACGATCACGAACGAGGAGAAGATCACGTAGAGCCAAGCCGGCAGCTCGATCGGATACTTCGAAAACGCGAAGAAGGGCGCGGCAAGTCTGTGACGGATCTCGAGCCAGTCGCTCGGAAGCCCCGCCTCGCCGTAATAGAGCCAGCCACAGACCAGGATGGCGGTGGAGAACTGTAGGAGAAGCTTGTATCTGCCCGAAAGGCCGCCTGTCGAACGCGTCCGAATCTTGGACGTGTCGTCGATGTAGCCGACCACGCCGTACGCCACCGTGATCAGAATCACGACCCAAACCATGGCGTTCGAGGGGTCCGCCCAAAGCACGGTGGAGAGGACCAGCGCCACCAACATCAGAGCGCCGCCCATGGTCGGTGTGCCCGCCTTGGACAAATGCGTCTCGGGGCCTTCCGCGCGAATGATCTGTCCGATCTGCTTGCTCTGCAATCGGCGAATGAACCAGGGATAGAGTCCGAACGACAGCAAGAGCGAGGTTATCGTCGCCATCAGGAAACGGAACGGCACGTAGCGGAGGACGTTGAGAAACGAGAGCGACTCGTACTCGTGCAGCGGGTAGAGCAAGTAGTAGATCATCGCTGCCCTTCCTCGAGAAGCTGGGGGATGACACGTTCCATGCGCATCGAGCGGGAGCCCTTCACGAGGATCACGGCGTTGAGCGGAAGCCGCTCGGAAAGCTCTCCGCACTCAGCGGTGTTCTCGAACCACAGAGTGTCGGTCCCGCGAGAGTTGGCCGTTGCGACGGCCTGATGCATGCCCTCTCCACAGCCGATGAACAGAAACGCATCGGCATCCGCAACGAGCTCGCCAACTTTGCGGTGGGCCTCTTCGCTGTGCGCGCCGAGTTCTTTCATGTCGCCCAGGAGCAGCGCCAAGGGCGCGTCCCGCTTCTCGGCGATCGCTCGCGCCGTATCCAATGCAACTTCCATGGACGCGGGATTCGCGTTGTAAGTGTCGTCGATGACCAGGCGATCGCCGCGACCGGTCCTGGGCTGCAAGCGGCCCGGCGAGGGCGTAACCAGTGCGAGTCCGCGGGCGGCGTCTTCGAGGGGCAGGTCCAAACCAAGCGAGATCGCAAGGGCGCCAGCCGCATTGAGGACCGCGCCCTCCCCGAGCAAGGCCATCGCGACCTCGACGTCCTTGCCACGAACTTGAAACCGAGCCCGGGTGCCCTTCGAGTCGACATCCCAGTCGACCACACGAACGTCGTTCGCGGCTGCCCGGCCATAGAACAGCTTGCGCTTGGCTGCGACGACGGAGGCGCGCTTCTTGAGCAGCGGGTCGTCGCCATAGACGACCGCAACACCGTCTGGGGCGAGCCCATGGAGGAGCGAGACTTTCTCATCCGCCACGGCTGCGACCGAACCGAGTCCTTCGGTATGAGCGACGGTCGCCCGAGTGACCAGGCCCAGGTCCGGCGCGGCGATCTCGGAGAGCCGCGCAATCTCCCCGGGCTCGCTGGTACCCATCTCGATGACCGCAGTATCGACCGTCGCGTCGAGTTGGAAAAGGGTCATCGGAACGCCGATGCGGTTGTTGAGATTCCCGCTGGTCTTGAGGACCTTGCACCCTGCCGATTGCAGCGCCGCTGCGGTGAGGTCTCTTGTGGTCGTTTTGCCGACAGAGCCGGTGATCCCGATGACCGTGCCATTCCAGCTGTCGCGATGAGCCCTGGCTAGATCCCCAAGCGCGCGTAGCGTGTCGTCGACCTCGACGGCGGACACTCCGCCCGGAAGCGAGGTTCCCCGCTCCACCACGACCGCGGTAGCGCCCGCGTCCATCGCGTTCGCCGCAAACTGATGTGCATCGAAGCGCTCTCCGCGGAGCGCAACGAAGAGATTGCCCGGCTCGATGGCGCGCGAGTCTGTCACGATGCCGCAAACGCGTTCCCATAAAGGACCGATCGCGCTGCCGCCCGTGGCCGAGAGTACCTGATCTCTACTGAGCTGGACTCGATTGGCGGGAATCGGGGTCGCCATCATGCGCCTCCCGCCAGGCTTGCGATCGCGGCGCGCGCTTCTTCGCGGTCGTCGAACCGCGTTCGCTCGGGGCCGATGATCTGGTAGTTCTCGTGACCCTTGCCGGCCAGAAGCACCGTGTCTCCGGGCCTGGCGGCGCGAATGGCGGCAGCGATCGCTTCGCCTCGATCGACAAGAGTGCAGTAGCCCCGGCTCGCCGCCACCAGCTCGGCCGCCTCGATTCTGGCGCCAGCCGCCTCCTCCGCGCCCGCGGCGATTTCGTCGAGAATCTGCCGAGGGTCTTCGCTGCGCGGGTTGTCACTCGTCAGCACGCAGAGGTCGGCACCCTCCACGCCCACGCGACCCATCTTCGAGCGCTTCCCCTTGTCCCGATCGCCACCGGCGCCAAACACGACGATCAGGCGATTCGGAGTCACCGCGCGCATGGTCTGCAGAACCCTCTGAAGCGCGTCGGGCGTGTGTGCGTAATCGACGAGTACAGCGACGTCCTGCGGATGCGGGATGCGTTCGAGCCGCCCCGGGCTTCCGGCGGCGTGCTCCCAAGCCTCGGTGACGCGTCTCAAATCGAGGCCGAGCGCGTAGGCGCAACCGAGGGCAACCAGGAGATTCTCGAGATTGTGCTCTCCGAGCATTGGACTGCGAAGCTCGACCGGCCCCGCTGGTGTTTCGACCTCCGCGCGAATCCCGGCGCGTGTCACCGACCAGTCGGTGGCAAGGATCTCAGCCTCGCTTCCCGGCTGCCGCGAACAGCGAATGACTGGAACGGACAGGCGATGAGCGAGCTCCGCCCCGAAGGGATCGTCGACGTGAATGACCGCCTTACTGGGCTCGAGCTCGGTGAAAAGCCTGGCCTTGGCTTCGCCGTAGCGGTCCATGCTCTGATGGAAATCCAGGTGGTCGCGCGAGAGGTTGGTGAATGCGGCGACCTCGAAGCCCAGGGCGTCGACCCGATGCATCGCGAGGCCGTGGCTCGAAACCTCGAGGAGCAGGTGCGTCGCACCAGCATCGAGCGCTTGGCGGGCGAATCGTGAGATGTCGTCGCCTTCGGGCGTAGTGTGAAGCGAAGGCCGCTCAGCGCCGCTTGCGAACAAGCCGGTCGTCCCGATGAGCGCGGGCTTGGCGGACACGGCCTCGAGCGCGCAGTGCAGAAGATACGCGGTCGTCGTCTTTCCATTTGTTCCGGTGATGCCAACTGTGTGCAGGGCGCGGCTCGGTTCCCCGTACACCAGCTCCGCGGCGCGCCCCAGCCCCGCCCGTGCGTCAGGCACGGTGATTTGGGGGATGTCGAACGCGACTTGCTGTTCGGACATCACGGCCACCGCCCCGCGCCGTAGAGCATCGCCCACGAAGCTCAGTCCGTCATGAGTCGCTCCGGGCACCGCCACGAAGAGATCCCCAGACTGCACCTGACGTGAGTCGTGCTGCACTCCACGGACAGCCTGCGTTGCCGTTCCCGAAATACGCCCGCTCACACCGCGGCTCTGGAGTTGCTCTAGCGTCATCCCTCTTCTCTGCTCAGCGCACATGCGGCCCCCGAGGCACCGCCGCTGCAAGTGTCTTCGCGCGCGCTTCAGCGGCCGCAGCCTCGCTGTCGAAGCGCCGCCGCTCGAGCTGAATGCGAACTACGGCTCCGTGTCCGACCGCTTTGCCTGGCGCCGGGTCTTGGGACACCACGATGCCCGAACCTTTGACCTCTGCGACCAGCGATGCGGCATGAAGGGCGATGACCGCCTGACGCAATGGAAGCGAGCGCAGGTCTGGGACGGCACTCTGCCCCTTCTCGACCGCTTCTTCTTCAGCGGCGAGCTCGGCTTCTTCGACGACGACAATTTCCTTCTTCTTCTGCGCGAGCACCGCGGGCCGGCCCTCGGGCGCAATCCCCATGTGCCGCAGCGTGACCTCGGCAATGCGCCGGAACACCGGACCGGCCACGGTCCCGCCATAGTGCGCGATCGCCGGCTCATCGATGACGACCGAAATGACCACAGCGGGCCGTTCCGCGGGCGCGAAGCCAATGAACGACGCTAACCATTTGTCCTTGGCGTAGCCACCGTGAATGTAGTCGGCCTTCTGCGCCGTGCCCGTCTTGCCCGCCACCAGGTAGCCGTCCACTGCCGCCTCGATCGCGGTCCCACCCGGTTCGGTCACAGCCGTGAGCATCTGGCCGACGAGCTTAGCCACCCGCCGGGGAACTACCTGGCGCCGAACCTGAGGCTTGTTCTCTTCGATGGTGGTTCCGTGTCCGTCCGCCAGTCGGCGCACCAGCATCGGTCGCATCAGACGCCCACCGTTCGCGATTGCGCTCATCGCCGTCGCCAGCTGGACGTTCGTGACACTCATGCCCTGCCCGAACGATACGGTGGCAGCATCAATCTCGTACCATCGCCGGTGGTGGCGAAGAATACCTGCGGTCTCCCCGGGCACCGCGAGCCCCGTCGGCTCGCCGAAGCCAAAGCGTCGAAAACCCCGGTAGAGGTTCTTCTTGCCGAGGTCGAGCGCGATCTTCGCGATGCCGATGTTGCTCGAATAGGCAAGGATCTGTGTGGGTGTCAGCCATTCGTAAGGATGGGCGTCGTGGAGCACACGACCCGCTATCCGCGTGACGCCATTCTCGCAATTGATCGACTGATTGGGTTTCACCGCGCCTGCCGCCAATGCGGCTGCCATCGTGAATGGCTTGACCGTGGAGCCTGGTTCGAAGCGGTCGACGACGGCGCGGTTGCGTCGATGCGCCGTAGGATGCTTCGACGGCTCGTTCGGGTTGAAAGGCGGGTAGTTGGCTAGGGCGAGGATCTCGCCGTTCGACGGGTCCATGACGACGACGCTGCCGCCGCGCGCCTCGAAGGTTCGAACGCCGAGCGCAAGCTCCCGTTCCGCGACGTGCTGGATCGCCTTATCGATCGTCAAGACGACGCTCTGTCCCTGCATGGAGCGGTCATCTTCCATGTCGTCTGCAAAAACGACCTGGCCTCGCCGGTCGCGAATCGCCTCGACGCGTCGATCTGAGCCACGTAGTCGATCCTCGTAGGCGAGCTCGATCCCTTCGATCCCTCGTCCGTCGATGTCGGCAAAGCCAAGCAGATGAGCTGCAAGGTGGCGGTTCGGGTAGTAGCGGCGTGCCTCGCTCGTCAACTCGATGCCCGGGATGTCGATCTCACGGATGCGTGTGGCCTCATTGGGCGTTACCCGTCGTTCGATCCAGACAAAGAAACGGTCGGCCCCCAAGCGCTCCGCCAGGCGATCGGCGTCGAGATCGAGGATTTTGGAGATTCGTTTAGCGACAGTCCGAGGATCTTGCTCCATCGCTTTGAGTCGACGGGGATTGGCGTAGACGCTATCGACATCGGCGCTCACCGCGAGCTCGGCGCCGTGCCGATCGTAAATCGCGCCGCGCCGCGGAGACACCCGAAGCTCGCGAAGGTGCTGGCCTTCAGCCATCTCCCGCAGGCGATCGCCGCTCGAGATCTGCAAGTGAAAGGCGCGAACCAGAACCAGAACTGCGACGGAGGCCACGCAGACGCCGAGCAGAGCGATCCGAGCTCGAAACCAACGCTGATGGCGGTTCTTCATCGCACTCTCCCCGCTGCCGTACGCTTGGCGTTCTCTTTCATCGTCACGATGCGTGTCGGCTTGGGCACCTCCATGCCGAGGGTTCCGCGCGCAATGGTTTCGATGCGACCGCTTTGCCGAAGTGTCGCCGCTTCGATGGAAAGCAGTCGGCGGTCTTGGAGGAGCTCGCGCTGCCGACCGCGCTCTTCGCTCACCTCGTAGCCGAGGCGAACTGTTTCGAACCGAATCGACAGGTGCACCACGAAGGCAGCAGCGGTGGCGAACACAGCGACGCACCAGAGAGGCAGAAAGCGACCTTTCATGCCACCACCTCCACGCGCCGAGCCGCGCGAAGTTTGGCGCTGCGCGACCTGGGATTGACGTCACGCTCTTCATCCGAAGCGATGATTGGACGCTTGGTCAAGGCAGAGAGATGCTCGTTGTCTCGAAATGCGTGCTTCACCAGTCGGTCCTCGAGCGAATGGAAGCTGATCACCGCGACCACGCCGCCCATCCGCAACAGCTTTGGAGCTTCCTCCAGCAGAGATTCGAGCTCGCCTAGCTCGTCGTTCACGGCAATGCGCAGCGCCTGAAAGGTCTTGGTCGCCGGGTCGATGCGCCCACGACGTCGCCCGATCGCGCGACGCACAGCGTGTCGAAGATCGCCTGTCGTCGCGAGCTCTCCTTCTTCGTACGCACGCCGGAGCGAGCGCGCTATTTTCCGGGAGCGATGTTCTTCGCCGTATCGGTAGATCAGGTTCGCCAGCTCCTCGGCGTCGCTGCGGCCGATTAGCTCCAACGCGGTTTCGCCCTCGCTCGGATCCATCCGCATGTCGATCGGTCCGTCTTGTGCGATGGAGAATCCACGTTCTGCAAGGTCGAGCTGAGTAGAGCTGACTCCCAGGTCGGCCAGGACGCCGTCGAGCTGCTCGACCTCGAGCGACGCCAACACGTCCGAGAGCTCGCTAATGCGAGCCTTTCGAAGAGTCACGCGATCCCCAAATCCGCCCAGCACCCCGCCGGCTGCTTCTAGTGCGCTCGGATCTCGGTCAGTACCAATCAAGCGTCCGTCGGGAGCGCTGCGTTCCAGAATCGCTTTGGCATGCCCTCCACCACCGAGCGTCACGTCGGCATAGATACCGCCTGACTTCGGTGCCAGTTGTTCGAGCACCTCGTTGAGCAGAACTGGCGTGTGCCGAAAAGCGCTCACAGGCCGAGCTCCGCTAGCCGTCTGGCGATCCCCAAACGGCGCTCCTCGTCGCTGAGCACTTCCTTGCGAAGGTCCTCGAAGCTCGCCTTGGCCCAGAGCTCGATGTAGCTCCCCATTCCCGCCCAGAGCGCGTCGCGCTTGAGCCCAGCGTGCTTGCGAAGCGCCGCTGGGATGAGAAGCCGCCCCACCTTGTCGACATCGCACTCGACGGCGCCCGACACGTAGATTCGCTTCAGGGTGACGACGTCTGCATCAAACTGAGGGAGCTCGGAGAGCCGCCGCTCAAACGCGATCCACTCCACCATCGGATAAGCCACAAGACAGCTGTCCAGGCCGGTCGTGAGCACCAGCTGCGAGTCGCCCTGAGCGCTCATCACCTCTCTGAAACGAGACGGCACCGAGGTGCGACCCTTTGCATCGATGGCGTGCTCGTAACGTCCGCGGAACAACCTAACCCTCTCGTCCTATTTGTGAGGTAGTTGGCACTTGATCCCACTACTTCCCACCAAGGCCGGAAACTAAGGCCCAGCTGACGCCTCTGTCAACTTCTTTCGGCAGGCCAAGTGGCAGAATTAAAAAGGGTTTTTGGCTTGATGTAGGTGCGTATGGGCCGGCAGAGTCGAGGTGGGAAGCATTCCTCTCGTTTTCATGAACGCCTGTCGCCCCTCACCCTGTTCCAGAGTCCGCCGGATGGAGCAGATTTGGCGTATTTGGTTCCGATTGATGCCTGAACTGGCTTCGGCTGAGCATGCTATTCTTTGGTTTCGTGGATCCGATCGACGAAGCGTGGGAACGGGTCGCGGCCGACTGGGGAAATCAGGAGTGGCATCGCCGCTTCGTCGGCGTCTGCGTCGCGCTGGATCGACTGCCTGAAGCCGGAAAACGCTATCGCGCTGTCCGCGATTCGGACCCTGCCCGCCGAGATCAGGCCGAAAAACAGATCGACAGCCTGATCGCCTTGGCAACCCAGCAGCTACAGGACACCCGGGTCAGGCCGGCTCCGAATGAGCACAAAAGGATACTCACATGGGCCGCGTTCTTTATCATGTTGCTGTTGATGGGGGCGGGGCTCCTGCTCTTGTTGCGGGCCTAGTCCGCTCGCGAGCAGCCCGCGGTTCGCAATGCAGATCGACTTCGCCGCGAAAGAACTGACCGTAAAGCTGGTCTACTACGGGCCGGCGCTCAGTGGGAAGACCAGCAACCTGCGCGCGATTCATTGGCTCGGCACGTCCAATGCCTGCGGCGAGCTCATGACGCTCGAAACCCAGAACGATCGCACCCTGTTCTTCGACATGCTTCCGATTACGGTGAACTCCGGCAGCGGCCTCAAAGTGCGGCTCAAACTGTTCACCGTCCCCGGTCAGGTGATGCACAACGCGACCAGGCGACTGGTCCTGCAGGGGACCGACGGCGTCGCCTTCATTGCGGACTCGCAACGAAGCGAGGCTGATGCAAACCGTGAGGCATTCCTGAACCTGAAGCGCAACCTCGAAGAAAACGGAATCGCTCCAGAGCGGATTCCGATCATCATTCAGTTCAACAAACGCGACATGGATAACATCCGCACGGACGAAGAGCTCGAGATTATCGCGCAACGAAGCCGAGAGCCGATCTACAGAGCAGTTGCGACACGAGGCTACGGTGTCATGCAAACACTTCGCGGTTTGATTCGCGATACCTGGGCGAAGCTCGAAGAAGACCACCAGCTCGAAGAGAAGTTCGGGATCAGCACGATCCGCTTCATGAACGAGGTGGAAGCGACACTAAAACACCATCCGGGCCAACGGGAGCGATGATGCAGGACGAGACAAACGCCGCTGACATCCTGATGGGAGATGTAGTTCGGCTCGAAGACGTGCTGAGTCGCGATTCGGTGACGTCTGTATGCAAGTCTTTCTTTGGGCTGTTCGGGCTTCCAGTTCGCGTGATCTCCCACGAAGGCGACTTGCTCGCCGACGTGCACCGGGACCGTCCGCTCTGCAATTACCTCAATAACTTCGGCAACGGCGAGCGTGAGTGCGCCAAGACAGTAGGCATCGTACGGGACTTAGAGCCCGACGTGCAGACGCTCATTCACCCCTGCTTCACGGGTGCCGTGTATCGAATCGTGGCCCTCCGGTATCAGGGGCGTCCCATCGGCCGATTCATCGTTGGCCCCTACGTGCCCGCGGAAAGCCAAGGTCCGCCGGCGTCGCTCACGGCCGTCGACGGGGCCATCGATGCGACGACGGCGCAGGCGCATTTCGAGACGATGCCGCGCGTGCGCGAAGACATAGCCGAAGAAATCTCCGCACACCTCCGGGGCGTGCTCGAGTTGCTCGTGTTCTCTGGACATCGTGCACAGCTCGCTTCGACGATGCAGGTGGCTAGCGTCCGCGAGAACTACAGAGAGCTCGCCGAAAAGAACGAGGCCCTCAAGACATCGTTCGAAGAGCTGAAGCAACTCGATCAGCTCAAGAGCACGTTTTTGGCCACCGTGAGTCACGAGCTTCGTAGCCCGCTCACCTCGATCATCGGCTACACCGAAATGCTCGAAAGCGGCGCAGCAGGCGCGCTGAGCGACGGCCAGGCGGAGTTCCTAGGCACGATTCGCAGCAAGGCCGATCAACTTCTGGGCCTCATCAGCAGCCTGCTCGACCTCGGCCGCCTCGAGGCCCAGAACCTCGAGCTCAGGCGCGAAGCAGTCGACCCACACGCCCTGTTTTCCGACCTGGCATCGACCATCGTGCCGACCGCGAACCGGCGCAATGTTTCGCTCGATATTCGAGTCGACGACGAAACCCCCAAGGTTTGGGGAGACCAGGTTCGCCTGAGCCAAATTCTGCTCAATCTCACCGACAACGCCGTGAAATTCAGCGACGAAGGCGGCGCCGTCATCATCCGCGCAAAGCCTGGCGAGCTCGACGCGCCGGGCGCCTCGGGCCTGGGCGCCGCGCTCTTCGCTGCGAGCCGGCCGGCGGTGGTCCTGACTGTGCAGGACAGCGGCAAGGGCATTTCCGAGCAGAACATCCCCAGAGTTTTCGACGCGTTCTACCAAGTCGACGCGGGGACCACCCGTGTCCACGGCGGCGCCGGCCTGGGGCTTTCGATTGTGAAGCAACTCGTGGACGGACACGAGGGCGCGATCGAGGTGACCAGCACAGTTGGCAAGGGCACTGTCTTCACCGTGACCCTTCCCGCAGCCGACGACGATGCGTGATGAGTTCGCCAAAATCGAATGGTTGAAAACCCGTTTCGAGCTCGACGGCGAATCGAACGGTCCATTGGTCGGCATCGGCGACGACGCAGCGGTGATCGACTTCGGCAATCGTCCGACGGTCGTCACGGTCGACACCCAGGTCCAGGACGTCCACTTCCGCATCGACTTGCTTTCTTGTCGCGAGCTCGGGTACCGCGCGATGGTCGCTGCGGTGAGTGACGTTTGGGCGATGGCCGCGATGCCAACCGCCTCGGTAATCGCTCTGACCCTACCCGCAGACTTGTCCGACTCGGACTTCCGCGACCTAATCGATGGGCTCGCCGAAGCCGCGCGAACGACCGGCGCTCGAGTCATCGGCGGCAACCTGAGCCAAGGCCGGTCGTTGTCGGTGACGACGACGGTATTCGGATGGCCGGTCTCGGAGTCGCTCACCAGGCGAGGTGCGCAGGCTGGCGACTCGATTTACGTAACGGGGACGCTAGGCTCGGCGGCGCTAGGATTCGCGATTCTAGAGGCCGGCAGGCTCGACCTGGAAGGAGCCGAACAGTTCGTGCAGCGCTGGAAACGGCCGCCACTCAACGGGCAAGCGCCCAAGCTGCTTGCGCGCTTCGCGACCGCGGCGGTCGATGTCTCCGATGGCTGTCTCCAAGACTTGGAGCACCTGGCCAGGGCTTCGGACGTCGGCGCAATTCTCTATGCCGATGCAATACCCACTGCGCCCGGCTTCGAAGAAATCTGCCAGGCGCTCTCGATCGACCGTACGACTCTCGCCCTGAGCGGGGGTGAAGACTATGAGTTGCTCTTCACGGCGGCGGAGTCCGCGGATGCAGCATCGCTGGGCACCCGGATCGGAGAAATCATCGAAGGCTCCGGAACCCGGGTGCTCGACGCGGCCGGCCGCGAGCTCGATATCGCCCAAAGCGGATTTCGTCACTTCTCGTAGAGCCAGGTAGAACGCCGCTCATCGTCGAACTTGGCGGCACCTCGTGATTCTTGTGCCAGCACTTCGTCGAGCGACGCGCCCCGATCCACCGCCTTGCGAAACTCGGGCCCGCCCGTGAGAAGATCGATCGCAGGTCGGTCGGACACGAACTCGTAGACTTCGGTTCGCCATCGGTCCCCGGCGGCTAGCTGCGGGAGCGCGGCCGCAAGCATGCGTAGGTATGTTTCGTACGGTCGAAAGACCCAGGGGTCGGTGACGTGCACCTGTACCCCGAAACAGCTCAGCCCCGCGTGCTTCTGAAACGTGGGGGTGAACTCGACCGGCCGCAGCTTGACGCCATGAAGATCGAGATCCAAGAGCGGGCCGACGTCCAAGCCTGGGCCGCCCCAAAGCTCGAAGGGCCTCGTGGTCCCCCGCCCTTCCGACAGCCTGGTCCCTTCGACCAGGCAGCCGCCCGGATACACCAGTGCTGTGTCGAAGGTTGGCATGTTGGGCGAGGGCATCAGCCAAGGAAGGCCGGTGTCCTTCCATTCCATCGAACGGGTCCAGCCCTCCATCGGAACCAGGCGCAAGACGTTCTCGTCGATCCTTTCGCGCTCGCAAACCCAGCGCATGAGCTCGGCGATCGTGAGGCCGTGCCGCACCGCAACCGGGTACAAGCCGACGAAAGACAGATAGCCCTCGCGCTGCGCAGCGCCTTCGACTCGGACGCCGCCAAGTGGGTTGGGTCGATCGAGGAGCACGACTTCGGTGCCCACGGACGCGGCGACTTTCATCGTGAGCGCAGCAGTCCATACGTAAGTGTAGTAGCGCGAGCCGGCGTCTTGAAGGTCGATGACGACCGCGTCCAAGTCCCGTATCCAATCGGGGTTCGGGCTCAAGTCCTCCGCGTCGCCTCCGTAGAGCGAATAGACGGGAACCTCCGCCTCGTCGCTATTCCCGATGCCGACCATGTCTTGCGCGGCACCGGCGAATCCGTGCTCTGGCCCGAAAAGCGCAGAAACGCGGGCGCCGGCCTTGTGCAGGACCTGCGACGCGGAACGGAGGTTTCGGTCGACGCTGGCCGCGTGGGCGAGCAGACCAATCTTTCTACCGGCGACCAGGCGAAGCGCGTCCGAGTCACCGTCGGCAACCCGGTCCAGCCCCGTTCGGACGCCAGTCAATCTGCCTCGCCTACCGCCGGCGGCTCGCTCGCTTCGCCGGCGAATAAATAGAGGAGCGCCATGCGCACCGCAACTCCGGCTTCGACCTGCTCGAGGACGACGCTTCGCTCTCCGTCCGCGATGATGCTCTCGATCTCGACGCCTCGGTTCATCGGCCCCGGGTGCATGATGATGGCGTCGGGCTTCGCGAGTCCAATCGTGCGGGGGCCGATGCCAAAGGTGCGCGCGTATTCACGAAGGCTCGGCAGGAGCGCCCCTTCGAGACGTTCACTCTGAATGCGAAGCACCATGACGACGTCGGCGCCTTCCAGAGCCTCTTCGAGGCGGTCGAATACGCGTACGCCGAGCGAATCGACCGCGGCTGGGAGCAGCGTACGCGGGCCGACAACGCGGACCTCGCAGCCAAACAGATTGAGCAAATGCGCATTCGACCGGGCGACTCGCGAGTGTGAAATGTCTCCGACGATCGTTACGACCAGCTTGTCGAGGGTGCCCTTTGCGCGTCGGATTGTGAACGCGTCGAGCAGTGCCTGTGTGGGGTGCGCGTGCATCCCGTCGCCCGCATTGATGACGCTACAGCGAATCTTCGAGGCCACATAGCTCGGCGCACCCGACGCAGCGTGTCGAATGACGATCACGTCGGGATGCATGGCCTCGAGTGTTCGGCAGGTGTCTTGCAGGGTCTCGCCCTTTTTCACGCTCGACGCAGACACGCTCATGTTGATGACGTCCGCGCTCAGGCGCTTGCCGGCGAGCTCGAACGATGTCCGTGTTCGCGTGGAGGCTTCGTAAAAGAGGTTGATCACGGTCTTGCCGCGGAGGGTCGGTACCTTGCGGACGGGGCGGCGCGAAACCTGGAGGAAGGCCTCGGCAGTATCGAGGATGCGCTCCACGTCGACCTTCATGAGCCCTTCGATGTCGAGGAGGCTGCGATGAGTGAAGGGCTCCATCACTCCCTCTCCGTCAGCACGACGCGATCCGGTCCGGCTGCGTCGACCCAGACGTCGAGGCGCCCGCCCGGTTCCATGTCGATGACGCGACCCACGAAATCCGCAGCGATGGGGAGCTCGCGGCCGCCGCGGTCGCAAAGCGCTGCCAACCAGACCCGCGCTGGGCGCCCGTGATCTTGGAGACACTCGATGGCCGCGCGGACCGTGCGGCCCGTGTGCAGGACATCGTCGACGAGCACGACGTGTCGGCCGCTCATATCGAATGGAATGTCGCTCGGCCCAATCTTCGGATTGGGTAGCGCCGTGGCAGCGTCATCGCGGTAGAGCGAGATGTCGACTGTCCCTAGGGGCGGCGGCCTTCCTTCGACCTTCGCGATCTCGTCCGCGATGCGCTGGGAAAGTGGAACACCGCCGCGACGGATGCCAACGAGCGTCAATCCTTCGATGCCTGAGGTCGCTTCCAGAATCGCAACAGCAATGCGTCGAATGCTTCGTTGGATAGCGTCCGCATCGAGTACGACCTTCTGGATTCGAGCCACGTTCGGCGGAGTGTGTGAGAAAACACCGAGGGCTTCAAGCCTAGGCGAGCGAAAGACCACCATCGATGGTGACCAGGCTTCCGGTCTGCCAGGTTTGGTCCAAAACACTGATGATCACAGCGGCCACTTCCGCCGCGGAGCCGAGCCGGCCGAGCGGGTGCAGGGCAGCCAGGCCGGCGAGTTGGGACTCGACGCGATCCGCCAGCTCTCCGGGCTCGAGAGTCTCGCCGGGTCGCAGACGCGGAGTTCGAAGCATGTCGGTCTCGACCCCGCCTGGCAGCACGGCGTTCACTCGCACGCCGGCGGGCGCGAGCTCGAGCGCCAAGCCCTTCGTCATTGCGTTCAGGGCCGCTTTGCTCGCTGCATAGACCAGGGTGTGCTGAGCCACGCGCTTGGAGAGCGTGCTCGAAACATTGACGATCGATCCTCCCCTGCCGCGGAAATGCGCCGCGAGCGCCTGCGACAGCAACAGCGGCGCCACGAGATTGACCCGCAGCTGCGCTTCGACCGAATCAAGGCGGATCGCGCCCACCGGCTCGTAGCGAGCGATCCCGGCGCAGTTCACCAGGCCGTCGACGCCCCCGAACGCATCGACGGCCTGTCCCGCCGCCGCGGAAATACCGGCGACATGCTCGAGGTTGACGGCCAGGGCCCGGATTCGATCCGGCGCCGACGCCTGGAGCTGCTTCAGAGCCGTTTTGTCGCGGGCGATGGCGACGACCTTTCCACCGCTCGCCAAGACCGCATCGACGGTGGCGCGCCCAATCCCGCGGGTAGCGCCGGTGACGATCACCGTGCCTTGCGAAACTTTCATGTCAGCCGAACCCCGCGATCGGCCCCCAGGGCGCTTCGGCGGGAACATCAGCCGGCTCTCCGCCCACTTCGATCTCGTCCTCCGGAATGAAGCGCGGCAAGTCCACGCAGAGGATTGTCTGATGTCGATCGCTTGGGTTGCTGTAGCTGTGGGCCGCGCCTCTGGGCCAGCGATGCACCGTCCCGGGCGGACAGGGCTGGCCTTGGCACAGAAGCCCCTCTCCCAGCACCATCTCGGACTCACGCATCTGCTGATGAACGTGAAGCGGGATGCTCCGCCCGGGCGCGACGTTCAGCCGATAGATGCCGGCGCCTTTGGTCTCGTAAATCACGTCGACCGTGCCGAAGGGCTTGTGCTCGACTTCGAAGGAGCACCAGGACGCACTGCGCTCGATCTCGAGCGAAGGAACGGCGAAGCTCCGGAGCGCTCCGGGCTTGCTGAGCCGGATGACCGCAGAGTCGACCTGGGCGCGTCTCTCATCAGGTGCCGGCGGCGCGAGAATGTACCGGGCCAGCACATGCGCGGCGGTTTCGAGGAGGCGGAAGCGACAGCTCCGAAGCAAGAACACGAGCTGCGATGCGGTCGCCGCGTAGTCGATCGTGGAGCGCAGGCTCTCCTTGACGGCAGAGGTCTCTGTTTGAAGACGCATCTCGACATCGACACGAAGCGGCTGCGAGGCGTTGCGCTCGTGCGGATAGACACCGACCACGCAGTCGACCATCAGTTCCTCGATGCGCAGTACGTCCATTGGGCAAGGCTATCGCATTTCGAGACTTCTGCTAGAGTGCGTCAGCTCATGGGCCAGCCCGAGTCCAGTCACGTGAACGGAATCGCGGAGGTTGCTGCTTTTCGAGCGGTCCCGCGTACGGGCGTGATCTACGTCACGGTCGAAGCGCAGAAGCGTGGATTCAGCCTCGATGCACCGGGCTGGTGCAACCTCGGCCAAGGTCAGCCGGACACCAGGGCCCTCGAGGGCGCCCCCGAGCGGCTGACCAGCATCCCTGTGCACGCCGGCGATCTCGACTACGCGCCGGTGCCGGGCATCTGGGAGCTTCGTGAGGCGGTGGCGAGCCTCTACAACCAGCTCTTTCGTCGCGGAATGAAGTCGCAATACTCCGCCGAGAACGTCTGCATTGCGGGTGGCGGCCGCGTCGCAGTCATGCGGGTTTGCGCGGCCATCGCGCCCATTCACCTCGGGCACTTCCTGCCTGACTACACGGCGTATGAGGAGCTGCTCGACGTATTCCGGCGATTCTTGCCGATCCCGATCTTGCTCGACCCAAAGCAAGGATACGAGTTCACCCGTGAAGAGCTCGAAGAAGAGATTCTTGGACGAGGACTCAGCGCAATTCTGGCGAGCAACCCTTGCAACCCGACCGGCAAAGTCGTGCAAGGCGATGTGCTGGCAAGCTGGGTCGAGACAGCGCGAGACCTGAACTGCGCGCTCCTGCTCGACGAGTTCTATTCGCACTACGTCTGGACGGAGGAGCAGTCGATCGTCAGCGCGGCGCAGTACGTCGAGGACGTCGACCAGGACCCTATCGTCGTGTTCGATGGTCTCACGAAGAACTGGCGGTACCCGGGGTTTCGGGTGAGCTGGATTGTCGGTCCGAAGAGCGTCATCGAATCAGCAGCAAGCGCAGGCTCTTTCCTCGATGGCGGCGGGGTCGCGCCGATGCAGCGCGCCGCCATCGAGCTGGTTCAGGAGAAGCCCACGCTCTGCGAAACAAAGGCGGTGCGCACGGAGTTCAAAGCGAAGCGCGACTTCCTGGTGAGCGGCCTGAAGGACATCGGCGTGAAGTTCGACCTCGAGCCCCAGGGCACGTTCTACGCCTGGGGCAACCTGAGCGAACTTCCCCCGTCGCTTCGAAACAGCGATGATTTCTTCAAGTCGGCCCTCGACCAACAGGTGATTGCGGTACCCGGGCACTTCTTCGACGTCAATCCAGGCAAGCGTCGGACTGGGCGCCCCTCACGCTTCGTAGAGCACATGCGTTTCTCCTTCGGCCCGCCAATGCCGGTGCTCGAGGAGGCCCTCGACCGGCTCCGCGCCATGGTCGCCGGCGCCAAGTAGCTCCGTCCTCAACCATCCGAAATCAGGCAGAAATCGCCTGTAGGAAAGCCGCTTTCTTCCGTTTGCTGTCTTATGTAGGTGATCATACTACAGATGACGACATCTGCAGCGGTCGCGGTACGGATAGAGCACGAGCCACGGGAGGCAGCTCCCTTCGTGAAGTGGGTTGGGGGCAAGGGCCGATTGCTCAGCCAGCTGCGACCGCTGCTCCCCTCTGGGGTCGAGCGAATGCGCCACGTCGAGCCCTTCGTCGGCGGCGGCGCCTTCTTCTTTTCGCGTCGTCCCAGGCGCGCTCTGCTGACCGACATCAACCCAAACCTCGTCGCGACGTACACCGCGATTCGCGACGACGTCGAAGGCGTGATCGGCGGCTTGCGGCGACTCGCAGGCAGTCACTCGAAGGAACGCTACTATCAAGTACGCGAGCGTTACAACCAGGGCCGTCGTGTTTCGGGATCGAAGCGAGCGGCGATGTTCATCTACCTCAACAAGACCTGCTTCAATGGACTGCACCGCGTGAATCGCAAAGGCGAATTCAATGTGCCGATGGGCGCCTACAAAAATCCGCGCATCTTGAACGAGGATGGATTGCACGCAGCAAGCGCTGCGCTTCAGGGCTCAGACCTCAGGTGCGCATCCTTCGACACGCTTCTCGAGAACGCCAAGCCTGGAGACTTCGTTTACTTCGACCCGCCCTACGAGCCCGTGTCGGAGACAGCGAGCTTCACCTCCTACGCGAGAGACGGCTTCTCCCGAGACGATCAGACACGCCTCCGAGACGTCTTCAAGGCGCTCGACCGGCGGGGTTGCAAGCTCATGCTCTCCAACAGCGACGTTCCGTTCATTCGGGGTCTCTACGGCGACTTCAATGTCGAGACGGTCGCCGCACCCCGAGCGATCAACTGCGATGCGACCAAGCGCGGCAAGGTAAGCGAAGTGGTCGTGCGGAACTACGCCTGAGCGCCAGGGGAAGTCATCCTTCCCGCGTAGGCGGGCAGACCCCAGGCCGCGATGAGCGCTGCCAGAGGCGCAAAGACCGCGGCGATGCCTGCCAAGGCGATGTGTAGCGTCTGGTCTCCGCCCAGCACGTGCGTGGTCAGGGCACCGACCAGGGGCGGGCCCAGAGCTAGGCCAAACAGGTTTGCGGCGAAAAGAAGCAGCGCAGAGGCCAGGGCCCGCATTTCATTGGGGGTCGAGGTTTGGAGAGCGGCGATGGCGGGTCCGAAGTAACTGCTCATCAGAAACAAAATCGGTGCGGCCATCAGGAGGGCACCCCGCTGGCTCGGCATCAGCGGCCCTGCGATACCGGGGGCCAGCCAGAGCAAGGCCGCGAAGACGACAACGCGCAAGTTGGCATCGGCATAGCGACGAGTCATTCGCTCGGCCAAGAGCCCGCCGCTGAGCGCGCCGAGGCTCCCCGCGAGAATGAAAATCCATCCGAACATCGGCCCGACCGTACTGGCCTGAGCTCCGAAATTACGAATCAGCATCTCCACATACCAGGTAATCGTGCCATAGCCGAGGACGGACAGCATCGACACGCTCCCCAAAATGGCGCCGTAGAGCCTTGCATGGCTGCGGAAGTACCGGAGCACCTCGCCAAGCGGAACCCCCTCCCCCTCTGCGCGCGTGCGTCCGCGACGAGCGGGCTCGCGAATCGTCCAGACCAGAGCGCCGATCGCGAAGCCTGGAAGCCCAATCAGAATGAAGGTCAGCTGCCAGGGCTCGAGCACGCCGACGAAGGGAAGACTGAGCTCTGTGTCGCCGACAGCGCCCAAAACCCAGCCGCCGATCATGTAGGCCATGCCCCCGCCGATGGTGATCCCCAAGGTGAAGATCGACATCGCGCGCGGCAGCTGTTTCGCAGGAAAGAGGTCACTCAAGAGAGAATGCGCCGGCGGCGACAAGGCGGCCTCGCCAAGCCCAACCCCCATGCGTGCAGCGAACAAGCCGCCAAAGCTGCGAACCATTCCGCAAGCGCAGGTCATCACCGACCAAAACAGCACGCCGACCCCGATGATCGTTCGGCGGCTGCGCCTGTCGGCAAGCCGTCCGATGGGAAGGCCCACCAACGTGTAGAAGATGGTGAAGGCGAGCCCGTGCAACAGGCCGTATTGGAAGTCGCTGATCTCGAACGACTTGCGAATCGGTCCGACGAGAATGGCCATGACGTTGCGGTCGATGAACGAGAGGATGTAGGCCAGAAGCAAAACCGTCAGGGCCCAACGGGCGCGGGGTTCCGAAGCAGCCCCGTTTTCCGCTGGAGAGATCACAGGCAGCGGGACCGTATCACGCCCGGGCCGTTGATGCGGGCATGGTCCGCCGACGCCCCGCTCGAAGCGACAGTCATCGTCGAGTCGAGAGTCATCAACAAGTAGACGGCCGACCAGCGGCGCCTTGCTCATCGGCAGAGTACGGACAGTGCCGGCATCCGGAGCCGCAACAGGCCCCGCGAGCTCGAAGCGCGACAGCCGTCATCACGAAAAGGCCGCTGTCCGGATCGAGGTATCCATCATCGCCGCGATCGACGGCTTGTTGATGAGCGCGGCTGACTCGCGGCGGAAGCGTCTCTGGCACCGCCCATCTCTGGGTCCAGGAGCGCTTTTCGCAAGCGGCAGCGTGCACAGAGGGGCGCGGAAAAAAGCGTCATGCCGTTCTCGGACCGTAGATTCCGCTACCAGTCGAGACTAATCCTCGAAGCGCGAATGAACTCCGAGGTAGCTGGATGCTCACTGTGCAGAAGATCCTCCGGCGTCCCCGTCGCTGCGATCTCACCCTGGTGCAGGAAGCTCAGATAGTTGGCGATACGGACGACCGATGCCATGTCGTGGCTGATCACGATCGAGGTCACTCCGAACATTTCTTCGGCTTCGATAATCAGCTCATCGACCATCTCGGTCGTAATCGGATCTAGCCCGGTGGTCGGTTCGTCATAGATGAGAATCTCGCTCTCGAGGATCATCGCTCGCGCGACTGCTACGCGCTTCTGCATGCCGCCAGAGAGCTGGGCGGGCAGCTTCTGGGCGGCGGCCGCCACACCGAAGGCCGCTAGGCGATCCATCACGCGTTCGCGAATCTCTTTTCGCGAGAAGCCCGTGTGTTCGCGAAGAGGGAACGCAACGTTGTCGAAGACCGTCATCGAGTCGAAAAGCGCCGACATCTGAAAGACCATGCCGAAGGTTCGTCGCATCGCCTCGAGATTCAGCCCCTCGAGCTTGGCGAAGTCGATTCCATTGACCATGAGCTGCCCAGAGTCGGGGTTTTCGAGCCGAATCAACTGACGCATCAGAACGGTTTTGCCCGAGCCGGAGGGCCCGATGATTAGATTCGTCTTCCCCCGATGGATGTCGAGTGACACGCCCTTGAGCACGTGATGATCGCCGTAGCTCTTGTGCAATTCACGAATCCGAACGTGGATGGGATCGTCCTTCACTTCCGGCGGCATCGGAGTCCGCCCCAGCTGAGCCAGGTTGCGCCGTAAGAATTTCATCAGAAGAACCCCTGCCCGAGGACGAGGCTCGTGACGAGATAGTCGAGGATGAGGATGGCGATTGCGCTTTGCACGACGGCGCGGTTGGTTGCGCGCCCTACTCCGGCCGCGCCGCCCCGTGCGTAGAAGCCCTGCCGGCAAGCGATGAGGGTGACTGCGACGCCGAAGACCATCGACTTGATGAGCCCCTGGGAGACGTCATCCCAGTCTACGAGCCACTTGAGCCGGTCCATGAACACGCCGGGGTCGAGGCCGAGGAGCCCCACCGCCACGAAGAAGGCGCCGGCCACGCCGACGATGTTGAAGAGCATCGTGAGAACCGGCACCATCACGAAGCCGGCGACGAGCCTCGGCACGACCAAGTACTGCACCGGGTTGACCGCCATGGTGACCAGGGCGTCGATCTGATTGGTGACGCGCATGGAGCCGAGCTCGGTCGTCATCGCGCTGCCTGCCCGGCTGGTGACCATCAGCGCAGCAAACACCGGCCCGACCTCTCGAGCCAAGGCCAGGCCGATGACCGCGCCGGTCTGGTTCTCGGCACCGAAGTCGCGAAAGCCATCGACGAGCTGCAGGGCAAGCACACCACCGACGAAGACCGCGGTCAGCGAAACGAGGAAGATCGAGCCGATGCCGATGAACTCCATCGCCTCGACGAACAGCCTGCCGCGGTACGGCGGACGGATCCCCCAAAACACCGACTCCCACAGAAGCTTGAAGAGCGCACCGATCTCGACGAATGGCGACAAGAACAGCTTCGCGAGCCACTCGCTTGCATCGCGGGCTTGCGCGCGCAGCTTCGACGTCTTTTCCGGGGTCGCAGGTGCGCTGGGCGCGGCGTCAGGCACGAGGCTTCATAGCATGGTTCCCAGGGGAACCGTCAGCCGTTCAAATAGACCCGAGGGACGCGCCGCGACACGTTCGTCAGGACCTCGTACGGAATGGTTCCGGCTGCCCGCGCGAGGTCGCGCGCATCGAGGACTGCGCCGCCTTGCTCACCGAGCAGCAAGGCCTCGTCACCCAGGGCAACCCCCGGCACCCCCGACACATCGACGGTCGTCAGGTCCATGGCGATGTTGCCGACGATCGGACAATGGACACCACCGATCAAGACCTGCCCGCGATTCGACGCCGAGCGGAGCAATCCGTCGCCGTAGCCCACCGGGATCGTCGCCAGAAGCGTTTCTGTGCTCGCACGAAACGAGCGTCCGTAGCCAGCCGACTCCCCGGTTTTCAGAGTTCGCAACCGAAGGACCTCCGTGCGCCAACGGAGCGCGGGCCGCAGGGGCGCGTCGATCGTGTCGGAGCCGGGATAGCCATAAAGAGCAAGCCCGGTGCGCACCCAGTCGAAATGGGATTCGGGATGCCGGAACAAAGCGGCGCTATTGGCCACATGCAGGACCGACGGTTCGTGACCAAAACGGAGGACCAGGCCCCGCGCTTGCGCGAAGCCTGCGAGTTGCTCTGCCACGTACTGCGGGTCCGCGTCGGCCGTCGACAGGTGCGTCATCAAGCCCGCAATTCGGATCGAAGGGAAGCGACGAAGCTCGCGGAGGAAATTGCTGAGCTCGCCGAGCGGCACGCCGAGGCGGCCCATGCCGGTGTCGACTTTGAGGTGCACGTCTATTGGCCGGCCGTCGGAAACCGAATCGAATTCGCTAGCTTCGGAGATTTCGTAGAGCACCGGTGTAAGCCCGGCCGCGATGATGTCGCGATGGGCCCCGCCATTGATTCCGTTGAGGACGAGAATGGCCCGGTCGATACCGGCTTCTCGAAGCTCGAGCCCTTCTTCGGCGAGCGCGACACCAAAACCATCAACGCCTTCGGCCTGCAGCCGCCGCGCGACTGGAACCACGCCGTGGCCATAGGCGTCCGCCTTCACGACCGCGAGGACCTTGCAGCCGCCTGCCGCGCCACGCACGACACGAAGATTGTGCCCTATCGCGTCGAGCAAGATCTCGGCGCGCGTCGGCCGGAGCGATGCATCTGCGCGCCGGACGCGAGGTCTCGATGGCTCCGAGGAATCCGATTGCACGGCTTGGAGCTAACGGTTGGCATCGCCGGCGTCAAGCATTGGCGTCCCCGCACGGTGGGGCTAGGCTCAGGCTTGCATGGCAAGGGCTCAACGACGCCAGGTGCGGGCAAGGAGGCTCCTAGGCGGCCTCATCGCGGTCGCCATTACCCTCATTCCGGCCTGTCGGGAAACCAGCGACGAAACCGTGGCGCCGGTCCACATCACTCCTGCGGACGCGCCCGCTCCCGTCGACACGGCGCCCCCCGAAGCGCTTCGCGTGCGCGTGCTTCGGAGCTACCCGCACGACAAAGACGCGTTCACTCAGGGCCTCATCTGGCATGACGGCGCCATGTTTGAGAGCACTGGCCAGTATGGGAGGTCTTCGCTGCGCAAGGTCCGGCTCGAAGACGGCAAAGTACTCGCCCAACGCGAGCTCGATCCCGGTTTCTTCGGCGAGGGGCTGGCAAGGGTCGACGCGCAGTTGATCCAGCTGACCTGGCGCTCGGGACTTGCGCTGGTGTCCGACTTGGCAACCCTCGAAAAACGCAGGACGCTTGCCTATCGCGGCGAGGGCTGGGGCCTGTGTTTCGACGGAACGGCGCTGGTGATGAGCGACGGCTCATCGATTCTGGAGTTTCGCGATGCGGAGACGATGGAGATTGTTCGCGAGCTCAGCGTGTTGAAGAACGGACACCCCGTCTCTAGGCTCAACGAGCTCGAGTGCGTGGGCTCAGAGATTTACGCCAACATCTGGCAGAGCAACGAAATCCTTCGCATCGATTCGAACACTGGGCGCGTCACGGCGAGCATCGATGCGGGCGGCCTGCTGACCAGGATTGAATCCGCGCGAGCCGACGTCCTGAACGGGATCGCCTACAAGCCCGATTCGAAGACATTTCTGCTCACGGGAAAGCTCTGGCCTCAGCTGTTCGAGGTCGAGCTAGTGCCCCGCTGAGCAGGCGGGTGCACCGTGAGCTCCGGCTCCCAGTCGGCAAGCCGCTTGCGCATGATCGCGATCGCTTCGGGATGCTCGTCGACCAGCACGAAGCCTCGACCTAGGCGGGCCGCTGCTTCGCCCGTCGTCCCACTTCCCGCGAAGAAGTCGAGAACCGTGTCGCCTGGCTCGCTGTGGACCTTGATAATGCGCTCGAGCACGCCCAGGGGCTTCTGCGTGGGGTAGCCCGTCTTCTCTTTGCCGTTGGTCGGAACGATGGTGTGCCACCAGACATCTGTCGGAGTCTTCCCTCGTGCCGCCTTTTCTTTGCCGACGAGCCCAGGGGCCATGTACGGAATGCGATCCATCTCTTCGAACTGGAAGACGTAGTTCTTGGGGTCGAGCACGTACCAGAGCAGCGTGTCGTGCTTGGCCGGCCACCATCGCTTCGGGCGCCCTCCGAAGTCATACGCCCAGATGATCTCGTTACGAAAGCGATCCCGTCCGAGAAGACGATCGAGCGCGACTTTCACGTAGTGCACTTCCCGATAGTCCAGATGCACGAAGAGCGAGCCGTCCGCGGTCAAGCACGGCAACGCCGCCTCGACTCGCTCCATCAGAAAGGGCACGTACTCGTCGTACTCGTCTTCGTAGGCGGGGCTGTCGACGCGCTCGACGTCGTAGCGGCGCCCGCCAAACCCTTTTCGCGTGCCATCCTCGGCCGCGCGTACCTGCATCCTCTGACGAGATTGCTTACGCCCGGTGTTGAACGGCGGGTCGATGTAGATCAATCGCGCATGCTCTCGCGGCAGGGTCCCTAGGACCTGCAAGTTGTCGCCCTGCAAGATACGCTTCACGCGGCCGAGCCTACCATCCAGCGGGAAGCGCGCCCATCTTCGAACGCGCTTGCAGCACCTCGGAGCCCGCCCTAGGCTCCGAGCCGATGCGTCTCGTGGTCAACGGTGAAGAGCGGCATGTCCAGCCGAGCACGACGGTGAAGCAGCTGCTTTCCTCTCTCGGACTCGGGGACACCTTGGTGGCGGTCGAACGCAATGAAGAAGTCGTGCCGCGCGCCCAACATGAGAGCACCCATCTCAGCGAGGGTGACCGGCTTGAAGTGGTCCATTTCGTAGGAGGCGGTTAGGTGTCCGAAGATGTTCTGAAAATTGGCCAGTTCGAGTTCCGCTCGCGCTTGTTTACCGGTACGGGCAAATACCCAGACCTCGACACCGCGAAGAAAGCGCTCGAGGCGTCCGCTTGCGAAGTGGTGACGGTCGCCGTGCGCCGCGTCGATTTGAAGGCCACCGGCGCCGACTCGATCATGACCGTCCTTCGCGACGGCAAGTACACTCTTCTGCCCAACACAGCGGGTTGCTACAGCGCCGAGGACGCGGTCCGCACCGCCCGGCTGGCGCGAGAGCTTCTGAATACGCCGCTCATCAAGCTCGAGGTGATCGGCGACGAGAGAACACTTTTCCCGGACGTCCCTGCGACACTCGAAGCGGCCAAGATACTCGTAGACGACGGCTTCACCGTCCTGCCCTACTTCAACGACGACCCGATCGCGGCGTTGCGTCTGGAGGAGCTCGGCTGCGCAGCGGTCATGCCCCTGGCCGCCCCCATCGGCAGCGGGCTCGGCGTCCGCAATCCGTTCAACATCGAGATCATCGTCAAGCACGCCAACGTGCCGGTGATCGTCGATGCCGGAGTCGGGACAGCCTCCGATGCCGCCATTGCCATGGAGCTCGGGATTGACGGGGTGCTGATGAACACCGCGATCGCCGGGGCGAAGGACCCGGTTCGCATGGCCCGCGCGATGAAGGCCGGGGTCGAAGCGGGCCGAGACGCGTTCCTCGCGGGCCGGATTCCGCGCAAGCTCTACGCGACGGCGTCGAGCCCCCTCGAGGGCGTCATCGGCTCCGATCAAGACAGCCGGACCTGAGTCCTACCCGATGAGCATGCGGCTTCCACGGATCTGGATCATCACCGACCCGGACCGTCCGAACGGCCCCGTGGCCGCGATTCGGCGAGCGCTCGAAGGATGTCCAGCCGGCGCGCTGGGCGTGCAGCTTCGGGCCAAACACGCGACCGATCGGCAACTCGTGGAATGGGGACGCGAGTTGCGCGAGCTGACGCGACGCACCGGCAGCGTCCTAACGGTGAATCGACGGCTGGACGTCGCTCAGATCGTCGGCGCGGACGGCGTGCACCTGCCGGAGCGGGGTCTACCGCTTAGCGAAATTCCCGCGCATTGGCCTTCGCTCCGCATGCTCGGCGTCTCTCGCCACGACCGGGCGGGACTCGAGGCCGCGGAACGAGCGCACGGCAGCTATGCCTTCCTCAGTCCCGTCTTCGACGTCCCCGGCAAGGCGACTCCCATCGGCATTCACGGTTTTCGCGAAGCGATCGCCGGTGTCGGGATGCCGATATATGCGCTCGGTGGTATCCGTCCGGAGGATTTGAAACCGCTCTTTGTCGCGGGCGCGTCTGGGGTCGCAATCCGCCGGGCGATCTACGACGCCGAGCAGCCGCACGAAGTCCTGCAATGCTTCCTGCGCGAGCTTGACAAGAGCCTCCCGAAGGGCGAATAGGCAGTCTCATGGGGGCAATTCGCAGTGGGCTCGGATGCCTATCGTGGCTAGGAGCGATCCTCATCGTGATCGCCTTGGTACTGAAGGTGGTCTTCTTCGATATGGCGGAGGTCGGGCACAACGGCATGGCCCCCACCCTGCTCCGAGGAGAGCGCGTTCTGATCAACAAGCGAGCCAGCCCAGCGCTCGGCTCGATCGCCGTTTGCCAGCATCCAACGGAGCTCGGCTGGGTCGTTGCCCGGGTTGCGGCAACCGAGGGCATGACGATCGACTCCTTCGGCCCGGAGCTCTTCATCGATGGGAAGCCGCTAGACTTCGACAGCCGCGGCAGCGCGTCATTCTACAACCTGGACACCGACAGGACGGTGCAGGTGACCTGGGGCGACGAGCACCTAGGGAGCGGCACCCACCACGTCTTCATGGGTGAGAACCCTCGGCACCGCGTCGATAAGACAGAGGTTTTTGCGGGCAAGCTCTACCTGCTCGGCGACTATCGCGGCTACATGGGACAGGACAGCCGCGCCTACGGGGTCGTGGATGCGTCTAGCTGCCGTGGGACGATCGTGTTTCGGCTGACCGCAGTGGAAGGGCTCGACGACGAGCTCAGCCACGGTTATTTCGAGCTGATCCGATAGCGTCGCTTCCGCGTTGCCTGACGGCCGGTCCGTTCTATGCTCCGCGCGCCAAGAACAACGGAACCGCCTGATGAGAGTCGCTGTCGTACAATTTCCGGGCTCCAATGCCGACTGGGACGCCCTGCACGCAGTGCGCGACGTCCTGGGCGCCGACGCCTGGTATGCCTTCCACAAAGAGACCAGCCTGGGTGACGCGGACGCAGTCGTGATTCCGGGCGGTTTCTCCTACGGTGACTATCTGCGCGCCGGGGCGATCGCAGGCTTCAGCCCGATCGACAACGCGGTCCGCGAGTTTGCCGGTCGCGGCGGACCGGTCCTCGGAATCTGCAATGGCTTTCAGATTTTGACGGAGATGGGGCTCCTTCCAGGCGCGTTGACGCGGAACGCCCATCTTCGCTTCGAGTGCCGCGACGTGTACCTGCGCGTCGAAAACGAAGGCCCGTTTACCGACATGGGCAAAGGCAGGGTGCTGCGTCTGCCCATCGCGCATGCGGACGGCCGATATCACACCACCGAGGCTGGTCTTGCCGAGCTCGAGCGCAACGAGCAAATCGCTTTTCGCTACTGCATGCGCAGCGGCGACGCGCCGAATGGCGGCGATGCCAATCCAAACGGCT
>Ga0316198_10000201_pt1 | contig 28464 bp, 24 predicted proteins | sample OudBieAanoxic_MG_FD_204935 | JGI IMG/M metagenome (GOLD analysis project Ga0316198, IMG submission 204935) | Coastal sediment microbial communities from Oude Bieten Haven, Netherlands - site A anoxic | ecosystem: Environmental > Aquatic > Marine > Coastal > Sediment | place: Netherlands... | reverse complement strand
TTTTTTTAAAATTAAGAGTATTGCGTCAGAAGGTTTATAAACTTAAGTCACGATTGTTGCTGTAGAAACATTCCAGCTGAAGTGTAATGACTATAAACTTCGGTTAAAAGTTAAAAAAGGAGTCATCAATTAATGTTGGTGGCTTTTTTGATGTATGTAATTTAAAAAGTGATATTTAGAGAGTAAATCATCAAGAAAATAAAAAGACAAAAGTAATGATATTTTATGTGATATAATGAATAATAGCTAGGTTTAATTATAATTTATTAGGTTGAAATATCTATAAATTTAAGGGGAAGGAGAAAAATGGAAAATAAAAAAAAGTTTTATAAACAATTGATAACCATAGCGGTACCCATAGCGATGCAAAGTATGATCTCCTCCTCGGTAAATATGGCAGACGTATTTATGATTGGAAAGTTAGGTGCAACTAAATTGGCCGCTTTGGGCTTAGCCAATCAAATAATGTTCTTGATGGCACTCCTATTATATGGAATAAATAGTGGATCTGCAGTTTTTATGTCCCAGTTCTGGGGGAAAAAAGATAAAAAAAGTTTATATAAAGTATTGGGAATAGCTCTTATAGCTAGTATATTTATAGGTACAACTTTTTTTATAGGTGGGCAATTTGCTCCAGAGTTTTTGATAAAGATATATTCTCCAGACATAGAGGTAATAAACTTGGGAGCCTCGTATTTAAAAATAGTAAGTTGGTCGTATATAGTAACAGCGATATCCATGGTATATGGAATTCAGCTTAGGAGTGTAGGGATCTTGAAGTTGGGTGTTTATACCAGTGTAATCAGTTTGATAATTAATATATTCTTTAATTATGTATTAATATTTGGAAATTTAGGATTTCCTAAATTAGGGATAGAGGGAGCTGCAATAGCTACTTTGATTGCCAGAATTATAGAGATGACAGTAATAGTAAGTTTAGTATATAAAAAGAAATATCCATTGGCCTGTAAGATAAAAGAAATGGTAAAAATAGATATGAAATTTCTGAAAAAATTTACACTGACAACAGCACCCGTTGTAGCAAATGAGATGTTTTGGGCTCTCGGAATGACTGGTTATGCTATGGTATATGCTAGGATGAGTACCGAGTCAGTAGCTGTAATAAATATTGTAGATAGTATTGCCAGGATATTGTTTACAGGGTTCTTTGGTATTGCCAGTGCAACTGCAGTAATGATTGGACATAAAATTGGAGAAAAAAAAGAGGAAGAGGCTGTTAAATATGCATATCTATTAGGGAAGATATCGGTTTATATAGGAATAGTGACAGGAGTAATAATGGTTATAATTATAAAACCCTTACTAAGTTTTTACAATTTAGAGGTAGAAGTTTATGACTTGGTGGTAAAAACCGCATATATATTAGCAATTCTGACACCATTTAAAAGTTTTACAACAACTACAGTAGTAGGGATATTAAGGGCTGGAGGAGATGTGAAATATTGCTTGGTCTTAGATATAACAGCACTTTGGTTTGTGGGAATACCCCTTGTGATATATGGAGGATTGACCTTGGGTCTGCCTATCTATATAGTTTATGGATTGGCTGGAAGTGAGGAAGTTATAAAGTTTATTTTTAGTGTCAGGAGAGTTGTTTCAAAAAAATGGATTACAAATTTAGTGGAAAATATGTAGGAGGAAAAGATGGGATTGATTGAAAAATTGGAGTTGAATCCAATAATAGCAGCGATTAAAGATGAAGAAACATTGAGGGAAGCCCTGAATAGTGATATAGAAGTTATCTTTATATTGAAATCAACTATATTAACTATTGAGACAATGGTGGAAAAAATAAAGAAAAAAGGAAAGATAGTTTTTGTACATATAGATTTAATTGATGGGATGTCTCCTACAGTAGATGCACTTGATTATTTGAATGAAAAAACAAAATTAGATGGGATTATAAGTACCAAATCAGCCCTAATCAAGGAAGCAAAAAAACGAAAATTACTTACAATACAAAGGTTTTTTATCCTGGACTCTATATCGTATAAGAACAGCTTAAAATATGCCAGAGCAACTAAACCAGATATCGTAGAGATCTTGCCAGGTGCCATGCCAAAAATAATAAAAAGATTTTTATACAACTATAAATGTCCACTGATAGCTAGTGGAATAATAATGGATAAAGAGGATGTTATCTTAGCATTAAAAGCTGGGGCTATAGGTATATCTACAACTAAAACAGATATTTGGACTTTGTGAAATGTTTCGTAAGTAAACTTTAAGTGTAATAAACATACATAAACTTGACAAATCAAAAATTTAAAGGTATTCTCTTAGTAGAAAGAAATATAAATCTTAGAGACCGAGAGAAGATTAAAGACTATCCTGTTAAAGGGATAAATTTTTTAATCTTCTTTTTTATTGGATTTATAATTTTGGACGAAGTTTTGAAAATGGTATTATTATAAATAAAGGGGGTTTGTGGATGAAGAGTAACAAGATTATGGGAGAATGTTTAGCTGAATTTTTAGGGACTGGTTTGCTTATGTTTTTTGGAGCAGGTTGTGTAGCAGCGTTGGTATTGGCAGGCGTAGATATGGGACAATGGGAAATAAGTATTATTTGGGGAATGGGTGTAACTATAGCGATTTATATCACAGGGGGAGTTTCTGGGGCACATATAAATCCTGCAGTAACTTTGGCATTGATGACGTTTAGAGGGTTTGATAAAAAGAAGGTAATCCCTTATATAATTGCTCAAATGTTAGGAGCATTTTCTGGAGCAGGACTTGTATATTTCTTATATAAAAACCTATTTGTAGTTTATGACAAAGCTCATGGAATAATCAGAGGAAGTGTGGAAAGTTTATCTACAGCAGGAATTTTTTCTACATACCCAAATCCACATATTGATAATTTTCAAGCATTTGCAGTGGAAGTAGTAATAACAGCAGTACTTATGATGACTATTTTTGCAGTAGGAGACGACCAAAATGGTGCTCCTAAAGGACATTCAGCGGCTGTCTTAATTGGTATTGTAATTGCAATAATTGGAGGATCTTTAGGACCTCTTACAGGATTTGCAATGAACCCAGCAAGAGACTTTGGACCAAAAGTGTTTGCATATTTAGCAGGATGGGGAGAGGTAGCATTTACAGGCGGATTATCAAATCCATATTTCTGGGTACCAATATTAGGACCTATAGTAGGAGCACAGCTTGGAGCATTAGTATACGATAAAGTGATCGCAACAAATCTGCCAAAAGAAGTTTGTGATTTAGAAAATAAAGAAGAGTGTGAAGAAGAGATCGGAGTATTTAATAACTAAAAATAGGAGGCTTAAAAGATGGCAAAGAAATATGTTATAGCATTAGACCAGGGAACTACAAGCTCAAGAGCAATTATTTTTGATAAAAACGGTAATAGTGTGGGATCTTCTCAAAGGGAATTTACTCAAATATACCCTAAAGCAGGATGGGTAGAGCACGATCCAATGGAAATATGGGCTACTCAAAGTTCAATGTTAACAGAAGTTTTAGCTAAAACAGGAATTAAGCCTGAAGAAGTAGCAAGTATTGGAATAACAAACCAAAGAGAAACAGTGGTAGTATGGGAAAAAAGTACAGGGAAACCAGTATATAACGCTATAGTATGGCAGTGTAGAAGAACTGCTTCTATCTGTGATGATATAAAAGAAGATGGTCATGAAGATTATATAAGAAAAAATACAGGATTAGTAGTGGATGCTTACTTTAGTGGAACTAAGGTAAAATGGATCTTGGACAATGTAGAAGGAGCCCGTGAAAAAGCAGAAAATGGAGAGTTACTTTTTGGAACTATCGATACTTGGTTAGTTTGGAAATTAACTAATGGAAAAGTTCACGTGACTGACTATACAAATGCATCTAGAACTATGTTATTTAATATAAAAGAGTTAAAGTGGGATGAAAAGTTATTGGAAATATTAGGTGTACCAAAATCTATGTTACCAGAGGTAAAAAATTCAAGTGAAGTCTATGGAGAAACTAATTTAGGTGGTAAAGGTGGATTTAGAATCCCTATCGCCGGGATAGCAGGAGATCAACAGGCAGCTTTATTTGGACAGGCTTGTTTTAAACCTGGAGAAGCAAAAAATACCTATGGTACAGGATGTTTCTTACTGATGAATACAGGAAAAGAGATGGTGGAATCTAAAAATGGATTACTGACTACTATCGCCATTGGAATAGATGGAAAGGTAGAATATGCTTTAGAAGGAAGTGTATTTGTAGGTGGAGCATCGGTACAATGGCTCCGTGATGAGATGGGACTTATTAAAGACGCGGCAGATACTGAGTATTTTGCTAATAAAGTAGAGGATAGTAATGGTGTCTATGTAGTTCCTGCATTTGTAGGACTGGGATCGCCATATTGGGATATGTATGCAAGAGGATGTATTGTAGGTCTTACTCGTGGAGCCAATAGAAACCATATAATAAGAGCAACTTTAGAAGCCATAGCATATCAAAGTAAAGATCTTATTGAAGCTATGCAGGAGGATTCAGGAATTGAATTATCTAGTTTAAAAGTTGACGGAGGAGCAGTTGCAAATAACTTCTTGATGCAATTTCAATCAGATATCTTAGGAGCAGAGGTGTTGAGACCTGTAGTAACTGAGACTACAGCCTTAGGAGCAGCTTATTTAGCCGGACTTGCTGTTGGATTCTGGAATGACAAGGATGAAATAATGGAAAGATGGAGTTTGGATAAATTATATGAACCTAAGTTAGAGGAAGAGAAAAAACAAATGATGTATAGTGGTTGGAAAAAAGCTGTGACTAGATCGCAAAACTGGGAAAACGACTAAAATAAGTGGAGTTTGATGGCTGAAAGCTGTCAAACTCCTCTTTTTTTCATATTGCTATAAATCTTAGAATGATGTAAGATTATAAACGAGAACAAAATAAATAGGGGGAAATAGATGAAATTAAGAAAATTGATGGAAGATAAAAATTTAGATGGTATACTGATAACAGATTTAGTAAATTTGAGGTATTTTACAGGGTTTACAGGAACCACTGGACTAGCTCTAGCAACTAAGAAAGGGAAATATTTTTTTGTTGATTTTAGGTATGTAGCTCAAGCAAATGATGAAGTAGTTCCTAATGGATTTGAAGTGGTTGTAATAGAAAGACCGGCAGAAGATAAGATCTCTGAAATTTTAAAGGATGAAAAAATAGTAAAACTAGGAATAGAGGATAGAAATGTAACTTTATCTGCTTATAATGGGTATGTAGAAAAATTTAAAGATACAGAATTTATTTCTTTAGGAGATAACTTTACAAGAATTAGAATGGTTAAAACAGAGGGAGAGATTGAAAATATTAAAAAAGCAGCAGACATAGCTGATAAAGCTTTTGCAAAGATACTTCCTTTAATAAAAGAAGGTGCAGTAGAAAACGATATAAAAACAGAATTGGAATATGAGATGAAGAAATTAGGAGCAGAGGGACCGTCATTTGATACTATAATTGCTTCAAATTACAGATCTGCAATGCCTCATGGGGTAGCCAGTGAGAAAAAAATAGACAGAGATGGATTTGTAAAATTTGATTTTGGATGTTTTTATAAGGGGTATGCTTCAGATATGACAAGAACGGTTTATTTTGGAGATCAGCCCAGTGAAAAACACATGGATATCTACAACACTGTTTTAGAAGCACAGCTGAAAGCAATAGACGCAGTAAAAGCAGGAGTGAGTACTAGAGAATTGGATAAGGTTGCAAGAGACCATATAATATCTAAGGGATATGGTGAAAATTTTGGTCATGGATTGGGACATGGAGTAGGACTAGAAATTCATGAACTGCCAAATGTATCTGGGAAATCTGAAGATTTTATCTTGGAAGAAAATATGGTTATCACTATTGAACCTGGAGTCTATATAGATGGATTTGGAGGAGTAAGAATAGAAGATGATGTAGTGGTAAAAAAAGATGGGTACGAGATCTTGAATAATACAACTAAGGAATTGATGATAATTAAATAATTAGAAGAATAAAAAGGTTAGGAAAATTTATATTTTCCTAACCTTTTTATTTATTTAGAAGGATTATTTTATGAAATTTCTCCAATTTTCATAAATTTATCTCACATTTAGATTTAATAATTATGGTTTATAACTAGTTTAAACTTTCTAATTATTTTATGAAATATTTTAAAATTATATTCCTAAAAAAAATGTGGTATAATCATCTATAGTAAGAATAAAAGAAGTTAAATTTGGAGGAGTAGAGATTTGGAAGAAAATTATATAATCAGTGAAGCAACAAAAGACGATATTGTCGGAATATATAATCTACTCCATAGGGAATTTGTAAAAAAATATTCTCCTAATTCAGAAAAGTCAGAGTTGGAAAAACATAAGAAGTGGTATGAATTTTGGTTGGAATCCCCCTATTATCTTATCTATGTGGTAAAAGATCTAAAGGGTAAGGTTGTAGGTCAGATAAGATATGAGATAGATGGTGAGATATCTATAATCAGCATATATTTAGATAAAGCAAATAGAGGTAAAGGATTGGGCGGAATCTTTGTAGAGAAATCTATCGAGAAGCTTAAATCTGAAAAAAAAGATGTAAAATTGATTTTAGCTTATATTTTGGAGGAGAATGATATCTCTAAAAATATGTTTCTTAATTTTGGGTTTGTATTCAGCGAAAAGAAAAATTGTAATGGTATTGAGCACTTAATTTTTACAAAAAAAATAAGATGATTTCTAAAAAAAAGTTGAAAAACATAGGAAAATATTGGCATAGAGAGTGTTGACAAAAGGTTATAAATAGAATATACTTAATTGAAGAAACAGATGGCTTAAAGCAGAACTTTCATTAATAACACCAAAGTGTGTTTGTATTTAATGGATTCTAGGATTCTATCTGAAAAAAATACACGGAGGTACAACATGTTAAAAGGTACAGTTAAATGGTTCAACGAAGAAAAAGGATTTGGATTTATTCAAGGTGAAGATGGAAACGATTATTTCGCACATTTCTCTCAAATCAACAAAGAAGGATTCAAAACTTTAAAAGAAGGCGAAGAAGTAACTTTCGAAGTAACTGAAGGTGCAAAAGGTCCTCAAGCTTCAAACATTGAAGTTTTATAATTAACTGAAATTAAGCGATAAGGTCACGACCTTATCGCTTTTTTATTATCTAAGAAATTATAGCCGTAAGGGAGATAATACTGGTAATTTATTTTCTAAACACAGAATTTTGCCTGCCTGTAACATTACGTTGCTTTTTTATTAAACAACCTTTGTACAAGTTTAGAATTTGAGTTATAATAAATAAAAACTACTGATGGAAGGGAGGATTGTGATGTTAAGAAAAAAAAATAAACATATATTCAGAAAAATAATTTTAATATTTTTGGGGATAGTATTATTATTTACAATTTATCAATACAGGCAGGTAAGAAAAGAGGTTTTATATAATAGACAAAATGGACCTGAACCTGTAGCCAACATATTGAAAATGGGAATAGAGGAATCTTCAGGAATAATTTTATCAGGGGATAAAAAAAATTATTATTGGACTCATGGGGATTCAGTAGATTACGGTGAAACTCCTAGAACCAGTATCCATGGATTTAGATTTGATAGTAAGGGTGCAAGGGAGCATCACGAAGTATTTTTGGACGGTGTAACCAATCTAGATTGGGGGGATATTGCCAAGGATAAAAATGGAAACTTAATTGTGGCAGATACTGGGGATAATCTTATTCGTAAAAATTTTGTTTTATATAGATTTAAAGAGCCTAAGTTAGGCCAGAAAAAAGTAGAAAAAAATGATATAGACAAGGTAACCTTTAGATTTCCAGGTGGGGAAGAACTAAATAATGAAGCTGTATTCTATGCCGATAAGAGTATCTATATTTTAAATAAAGAGTATGGGAAAACTATGATGTACCGTTTGATGGAGAAAAACATCGATACAAGAAGGGTTAATATTATAGACTATATAGGGGAATTTAAATTTTTAGGTGGGTCTAGAGCCTCGAACTATATGGATGCAGCCACAGGTGCGGATATATCAAGGGATGAGATGACCATGGTTTTCAATACTTATAAAGGGATATATCTGTTTAAAAGGGATAAGGAAAATACTGATTTTTTTGATGGGGAAGTGTATTACCACCCGTTAAAATGGAATTTTAAGGTTAATCAATATGAGGCGATAGCCTTTACAGAGGATGAAAAAAACTTGATATTGACTACGGAACAGGGGAATATTTATAAAGTAGATATAGAAGAGTTTGAGTTGTTGAGAGGGGCAAGATCTGCTAAGCCCATCCAAGAAAAACCCATTGAAATCGGTGGAGACAGGCAGGGGATAAAATATAAGATCAAACATATGATCTATCTGATCCAAGTGATGGTAATGGACCTGATATTCAGATAAAAACTAAAAGAAAGGGTGATTCCATGAATCACCCTTTCTGCTATATCTATGTGGATCAATTAGTTATATTTAGAATTTATACCCGATATCGAAGTAATGTCCTACACCACTAGTGTCTTGAGTTGCACCATTTGTAACTACACCATCGTCGAAGTTAGCCATGTTGTTGAATACTTTTAGCCCATAACCGATCGCCCAATCAGAGTTATGCCAGTAGATTCCATTGTACCATTGTAATGAATCTTTAGTTCTTCCTGGATTTTCAGCAATTTTGTCAGCACCGAAGTCGTATGTAACATATCCCTGGTAAGATACAAATGATCCGTTTTCAAAGAAGTGTAATGGCTTGAACCAGTTCCACTGTAATGAATACCCATCCCAGTGACCTTCTGCATTTGAACCAAAATCTTCTCTTTTATATGTAGATAATAAGCTTAACCCAGTAGTTCCGAACCAAGGAACTTCCACATCGGTACCCAGACCAATACCGTTATGCCATAATCCACCGTATGGACCGTTATCCCCTGCTTTGATCCAAGTAGAGATATACCATTCTTTGAATGGCCCGACAGACAGGTCTTTTCCTGTCATCCCGTCGATCGAGAATCTAGGTTTGATCTCTGCAAAGAAGTTATCTCCATTGTAAGAATCGTTGTCTGTAGAACCAGCTAAATTTTTTAAATCTATATAACCATACAGGTCCAAGATTCCTTTTCTTCCACCAAATTCTACCTCTAAATAAGTATCGTTTTTTTGTCCACCTGGATTTTTTTGATCTAAACCTTGCATAACCTTGAAGTTGAAAAATAAGTCATCATTCTTATTTATATCTTGAGAATAATGCTCGGCATTGGCAACCAGACCAGTTGTCAATAAAGTTAATCCTAATAATGCTTTTCTCATATCATTTCCTCCTAAAAAAAATAATAAAACGTTAATATGGTATTAATTTTTTTAAATACCTAATTAAAATTCTACTACAATTCTTTAGAAATGTAAAGAAAAGTGAAAAAAATGTAAAAAAAAACTACATGTTGGGTTGTTTTGGTTCGGTAAACCATATTTTGTTATGTTGTTTCCATGCCGATAAAAAATAAATGCAAAAAAAATTAATTTCAAATGTAAAATAAAGAGAAGTCAAAGTAAAATAAGGATGAGAGACGGTAAAAAAAGCTAGAAATTGAATTTATTCAATTTCTAGCTTTTTATTTATTTCCACATTTGCTTAATATTTTCAATAAACTTAAAGTCTTCCTCAGCACTTCTGCCTCTCACAGTAAGATATCCTCCTACTAACATTCCGTTAGCACCAGACATAAATGCCATTCCCATAAAGTCTTTTAAAATACCTTCCCTTCCTGCACCTATTTTTATTACTTTATCTCTAAAAATTATTCTGTAGATAGCGATAGTTTTTAAAATTTCATCCATAGCCAGGTGTTCACGATCTCCATGAGGAGTGCCAGGAATAGGGTTCAGGATATTAACAGGAATTCCATCTACTCCTAATTCTTTTAGGGTATATGCCATATCGATCCGATCTTCCCAAGACTCTCCCATCCCGATTATTCCACCGCTGCATACATCTAACCCTATTTCTTTGGCAGCTTTTATAGTTTTTAATCGGTTTTCTATTCCATGAGTTGTGGCTACTATTTTATTATATGACTTAATAGAAGTTTGTAAGTTACTATGAAATCTGGTGATTCCAGCTTCTTTTAATTCCATCAATTCTTCTTTGGATAGTAGGCCGATAGAACAGCATAGTTCTACATCTTTATCACAAGATTTAGCTGTTTTTAAAAAGTCTTTAATATTACTATATTCACTGGTTCCCTTATTGATACCTCTGCCAGAGGTAACCAGCCCAAATTTGGAGCTCCCTAATTCCTCGGCTCTGGTGTATTCATCTAGAAGGGTCTCTTTGTCTTTTAGTTCGTAACTGGTGATATTGGTATTGTAGTGGGCTGACTGAGCACAAAATTTGCAGTCTTCTTCACATCTTCCTGATTTTGCATTGGAGATGGTGCAGGTATGGATCTTATTTCCACAATATTTTTCCCTTATTTCATTGGCAACGGAAAATAATTCCATCATCTTGCTGCCACTGACCTTAGTTAGTTCCATAGCTTCTTCATATGTAATTTCTCTATTAAGAAAATCTCTTATATTCATCTTATCCCCCATTCTTTATTTAATGCATAAGGAAATTATAACATAGGAATAAAAATAAAAGAAACCTAAATTTTGATGGAAGTCAGGTTATCTGCCTGCTACGTTTTAAAACTATTATATGATATAATGAAAGAAAAATATAAATACTTAAAAAAGATAGTAGGAGAAGGAGAATTATGATACTTAGTGTTACGGATTTATGGAAACAATTTACAGGGGAAACTTTATTAAGAAAGATAAATTTTGCAATAGATGAAAAGGATAAGATAGGATTGGTGGGAGCTAATGGAGCAGGAAAGACTACTTTAATAAAAATCCTCATGGGAATGGAGACTCATGATGAAAGTATTGAAACTAAACAAATGGGAAAGATAGGTAAAAAAGGAAATTTAAGAATTGGTTATCTGTCTCAAAACTTTGATTTGGATTTAGAAAATACAGTATTTGATGAATTGATGAGTGTGTATTCCCATCTCAAAGAAGATCATAAAAAAATTCAAATATTAAATGAAAGATTAGCTGTGGATATGGAAAATTTTGACAGCATTATGGAGGAACTGGCAAAACTAAATACCAGATATGAGCAAGAAGATGGGTATGTGGTGGAATATAAGGTGAAACAGATTTTAAATGGTCTAAATTTTCCTGAGCATCTATGGAAGCAAAAAGTCGATGACCTCAGCGGGGGACAGCAGTCTAGGGTAGCTTTGGGAAAAATATTATTAGATGAACCAGAATTATTAATATTAGATGAGCCTACAAACCATTTGGATTTAAATGCAATTGAATGGCTGGAGAGATATTTAAATTCTTACAATAAAGCTTTTATATTGATATCTCATGACAGGTATTTTTTGGATAATGTAATCAACAGAGTATTTGAAATTGAGGATAAAACTATAAATATTTATAAGGGGAACTTTACTGAGTATACAATTCAAAAAGAGGCATATCTTACAGGAGCCGTAAAAAGATTTGAGAAAGAACAGGATAAGATAAAAAAAATGGAAGATTATATTACCAAATATATGGGTGGGATAAAAACTAAACAGGCATTAGGAAGAAGAAAACTCCTAAATCGTATGGAAAAGATGGGAGATCCCATTGTAAAGATGAGAAAGATAAAATTAAAGTTTGAAGTAGAAAGAGTTTCTACCGATAAGGTGGTAAAAATTACTAATCTGTCCAAGGCTTTTGGAGAAAAAGAGATCTTTAGAAATATAAACCTAGATATATATCGTGGAGACAAGATCGGTATAATGGGACCAAATGGGGTAGGGAAATCTACTATACTGAGGATAATAAATGATCTAGAGAAGCAAAGTTCTGGAAAAGTGGAATTAGGAGAGAAATTAGACGTTGGATATTATGACCAAAATCACACAGGTTTAGAAGGGAAGCAAAATATACTAGAAGAGCTCATGTATAACTACCCCTTGTCGGAAGAGCAGGCAAGAACACTTGCAGGTGGATTTTTATTCTCAGAAGATGAAATATTTAAGAGTATAGATGACCTCAGTGGAGGAGAAAAGTCTAGAATTGCTCTGATGAAGTTGATCTTAAACAGACCTAATTTCCTGATAATGGATGAACCTACAAACCATTTGGATATCTATGCAAGGGAAGTATTGGAAGAATCATTGGAAGATTACGATGGTACTCTGGTAGTCGTATCCCATGACAGACACTTCTTGGAAAGTGTGGTAAATAAGATATATGAGATAACTCCTACAGGAAGTAATGTATTTGATGGGAACTACGAAGAATATATGAAAAAATCTATTGAACCTAAAAAAGAAAAGGAAGTCAATACAGATTATGAGGAACAGAAAAGAAGGAAAAACAGAACATCTAATCTGGAGAAAAAATTTTTAGTAGTAGAAAAAGAAATTGAAAAATTAGAGGGAAAAAGAATCGGAATAGAGGAATTACATGATGAAGCCGGAATAAAAAATGAGATAGATAAGTTGATGGATCTACAGATAAAATTGGATGAGATGGATGAAAAAATCATGATAAAGATGGATGAGTGGGAAGAGATCAATGAGGAACTAGAGGAATTAAAAGAAGTTTAAGATTTTTTTTACCGCGAATGATGCTAAAGATACGAATAACGAAACTCTGTGTAACTCAGCAAGCTTTGTGTCTCTGCGTTGAATATTTTAGACGCATTTAGTGGTTTTATCCTTAAGTAGTAATATGAAAAATCTGTGACAAAGAAAAAACTAAAAAATTCATTCGTGATAATTTGTGTAATTCGTGACAAAAAGGAGGCAATTATGAAGAAGCTAATATTGATATTGTTGTTGCTGGTCAGTGTTTTATCTTTTGGTGTAAAAGAAGGGTTGGAAAGGGGAGATAAATTTCCTACTTTCAACCTATATAACACAGAGGGTGAGTCAGAGGGAACTTCAGAAAAATATTTAGATAAGATTACCATATATAATTTTGGTGCCAGTTGGTGTCCTCCCTGTAAGGTGGAAAAACCACTATTAAATAAATTTTATAATGTGAATAAAGAAAAAGTGAATGTGGTATCTATAATGGTGGATAATGACGGGGAATCGGTAGATAAATTTTTTATAGATAATCCTATGGATTTCCCCCACTATTTTGACAAAGGACAGGTTTTATCTAGAAAATTTTTAATAAGAGTAGTGCCTACAACCTATATAATAGATGAAGATGGGATAATTTTAGAAAGAATCCATGGAGCTTTGGATTGGAGTCAGCTAAGTATAGAGGATTTTGAAGAGCTAAGGTAAACCCTTCCTAAGTGGATTCCACGAGTATTAAAATTAAATATGAACCTGACTAGAAAGAAACAAGGTTTAGAAATGGAAGCAAAAAGCTAGGAGGAGATATGGAGATAAATATATTAATAGTTTTTCTTGCTGGGATGGGGACTTTTTTAGCTCCCTGTATAATACCTTTGGTGCCCAGCTACCTTTCCTATATAAGTGGGATAGTGTTAGGGGAAGAGCACAGTGGTAAACAGAAATTTAAAGTTATCCTCCATACCTCATTTTTTATATTGGGATTTGGAACAGCTTTTACAGCCTTACAGATATTACTTTTTAATTTTACCAATCTTGCAAGTAAACTTATTGGGAACAATATTTTGAATATGATCTTTGGCGGAATCATTATAGTTATGGGGTTACATATGATAGGACTTTTTAAGATAACTAAGTTGTACTCTGAAAAGAGGATGAATTTTGGTTTTATTCGAAGGAATGTAGGAACCTCCTACCTCTTTGGATTTGCTTTCGGATTTGGATGGACACCCTGCATGGGTCCTGTTCTGTTTATGGTAATGTCATACCTGGCAGGTGCTGATACTGTGTGGTGGGGAATAATTTATATCTGGATCTATACTTTTGGGCTGGGACTGCCATTTATGGTTTTCGCATTATTTATAGATCGAAGTAATAAACTGGATTTTATAAAGAAGAATTTTTTGTTTTCAGATAAGGTCAGCGGAGTAATTCTTGTTATAATGGGAACGCTTCTGGCTCTAAACAAGATGACGATATTTCTCAGCTGGGGATTCAGGGATGAAATTTTTGAATTTTTTAGTAGGATATTTTGATTTTTTCTATCCCCTCTTCCGTGGGTTTCTCTTGGAATGTTTGTAGATTGTTAACGGAAAAAGGTGAGGTCGATACGATAACACTAAACTATGATTCTAATATAAAAATTATTAACATTAAATAAAAATAATTTTTAAGGGCTGGGATAAATATCCCAGCCCTTATTTTATAAAGACCACGCTACCTTGTGGTTCGCAATTCTAGCCTTGTTTTTACTAGAATTATATCAAAAAAAGTATTGACGTAATTTAAAAAGTCTGATATACTAATCTAGTTGTGAAATAAATTAATTTTCAAATTATTTAGATAATGAGAAAAAAAAGAAAAGGAGGGTAAAGATGCCTACTATTAACCAATTAATAAGAAAAGGAAGAAAGACTTTAGAGTCTTCTAAAACATCACCAGCATTAAAAGGAAACCCACAAAAAAGAGGAGTTTGTGTAAGAGTTTATACTTCTACACCAAAGAAACCAAACTCGGCTTTAAGAAAGGTTGCCAGAGTAAGATTAACTAACGGAATCGAAGTTACTGCTTATATTCCAGGAATCGGACATAACTTACAAGAGCATTCAATTGTTCTTTTAAAAGGTGGAAGAACAAAAGACTTACCAGGGGTAAGATATAAAGTAATTAGAGGAGCTTTAGATACTGCAGGAGTAGCAGATAGAAAGCAATCAAGATCTAAATACGGAGTAAAAAAAGGATAATAATTTAAACTATTAGGAGGTGCAAAAAATATGTCAAGAAGAAGAGCAGCAGTTAAAAGAGACGTTTTAGCTGATTCAAGATATGGAGATAAAGTTGTAACTAAATTTATAAATTCTATCATGTTAGATGGAAAAAAATCTTTAGCAGAGTCTATTTTTTATGGAGCTATGGATTTAATAAAGGAAAAATCAGGTGAAGAGGGATACGAAACTTTCAAGAAAGCTATAGAGAACATCAAACCTGCATTAGAAGTTAAATCAAGAAGAATTGGTGGAGCTACTTATCAAGTACCAGTAGAAGTTAGACCAGTTAGACAACAAGCTTTAGCTTTAAGATGGTTAACTACTTACACTAGAAACAGAAAAGAGTACACAATGGTTGATAGATTAGCTAACGAATTAATCGCAGCAGCTAACAGCGAAGGTGCAACTATAAAGAAAAAAGAAGACACTTACAAGATGGCAGAAGCAAACAGAGCTTTCGCACATTACAAGTGGTAGAAACTAAGTTGATTTTAACTTAGTTTTTCACATATATACATATATAACGTTCGAGGAGGAAAACCATAATGGCTAGAGAAATTTCTTTAGATCAAACTAGAAACATAGGAATCATGGCTCATATCGACGCTGGTAAGACAACTACAACTGAGAGGATCTTACTTTACACTGGTGTAACTCATCAAATTGGAGAGGTACATGACGGTGCAGCTACGATGGACTGGATGGAGCAAGAGCAAGAAAGAGGAATTACAATAACTTCAGCAGCAACAACTTGTTTCTGGAGAAATCATAGAATAAACATCATCGATACACCTGGACATGTGGACTTTACTGTAGAAGTAGAAAGATCATTAAGAGTATTAGATGGAACAGTTGCAGTTTTCTCTGCAGTTGATGGAGTACAACCACAATCTGAAACAGTTTGGAGACAAGCTGACAAGTACAACGTACCTAGAATGGCTTTCTTTAACAAGATGGACAGAACCGGTGCGGATTTCAAGATGTGTGTAAACGACATCAGAGAAAAATTAGGATCTAATCCAGTTCCTGTACAATTACCAATTGGTGCAGAAGAGAACTTTGAAGGAATCATTAACTTAATCACAATGAAAGAAATGAAGTGGCCTTTAGATACTGTAGACGGTCAAGACATGGAAATTGTTGAAATTAGAGAATCTTTATTAGAAGAAGCAAAAGCTGCAAGAGAATTCATGATCGAATCTATCGTTGAGACAGATGACATCTTAATGGAAAAATTCTTTGGTGGAGAAGAGATCACAGTTGCTGAATTAACAGCTGGATTAAGAACGGCTACTATTGCAAACCTAATCGTTCCTGTAACGTGTGGTACTGCATTTAAAAATAAAGGAGTTCAACCATTATTAGACTTAATCGTTGACATCATGCCTTCACCAGTAGATATCGGTGCAGTTAAAGGTACCGATGTTAAAGATGAAACTATTGAAATGGAAAGATTTCCTGGAGATGACCAACCATTTACTGCGTTAGCATTTAAAATAATGACTGACCCATTCGTAGGAAGATTATCTTTCTTCAGAGTGTATTCTGGATGTTTAGCTAAAGGTTCATATGTATTGAACTCTGTAAAAGGTAAGAAAGAAAGAATAGGAAGAATCCTACAAATGCATGCAAATAAAAGAGAAGAGATAGAAATGGTATACTGTGGAGATATCGCAGCAGCAGTAGGTCTTAAAGATACTACAACTGGTGATACTCTATGTGATATGGCTAACCCTATCATCTTAGAAAGAATGGTATTCCCTGAGCCAGTTATTTCGGTTGCAGTTGAGCCTAAAACAAAGGCTGACCAAGAAAAAATGGGTATCGCTTTAAGCAAACTTGCTGAAGAAGATCCTACTTTCCAAGTTAAAACAGACGAAGAAACTGGACAAACTATCATCTCTGGAATGGGTGAACTTCACTTAGATATCTTAGTTGATAGAATGAAGAGAGAATTTAAGGTAGAATCAAACGTAGGTAAACCACAAGTTGCTTACAGAGAAACTATCACAACTGAAACTGATACTGACATGAAATATGCTAAGCAATCAGGTGGAAGAGGACAATACGGACACGTTAAGATCAGAGTATATCCTAATCCAGGTGAAGGTTTCATATTTGAAAATAAAACTTCTGGTGGATCAGTTCCTAGAGAATATATACCCGCAGTTGAAAAAGGTTGTAAAGAAGCACTTGAAGGCGGAGTTATCGCTGGATATGCAATGGAAGATGTTAGAGTTGTATTATATGACGGGTCTTACCATGATGTTGACTCAAACGAGATGGCATTTAAAATTGCAGGATCAATGGCAATGAAAAAAGCGGCTAGAGATTGTAACCCAGTTATACTTGAGCCTATCTTCAAAATAGAAATCACTACTCCTGAAGAGTATATGGGAGACTTAATCGGTGACGTTTCTTCTAGAAGAGGAGTTGTTCTTGGAATGACTGAAAGAGCTGGAGCTAGAATTATAGAGGCTGAAGCACCATTATCAGAAATGTTTGGTTATTCAACTGACTTAAGATCTAAGTCTCAAGGAAGAGCAAACTATGCAATGGAATTCAAGAAATACTTACCAGTTCCTGCAGCTGTTCAAAAGACAATCGTGGAAGAAAGAAACTAATATTTCTTTTTCTATAAACTAGAGTGATAAACTTGAGTTAATATTATTATTAATGACTATAATAGCTGAACGCCTGGAATTTCCAGGTGCTTCAGGATAAAATATATAAAAAATAAATTAAATTTTTAGGAGGCTTTAACAATGGCAAAAGAGCAATTTGATAGAAGTAAACCACATGTAAATATCGGAACAATAGGTCATGTAGACCATGGAAAGACAACAACGACAGCAGCAATCTCAAAAGTTTTATCTGATTTAGGATTAGCTAAAGCAGTAGATTTCGCTAACATCGACCAAGCACCAGAAGAAAGAGAAAGAGGAATCACTATAAACACAGCTCATATTGAATATGAAACTCAAGCAAGACATTACGCACATGTAGATTGTCCTGGCCATGCTGACTATGTTAAGAACATGATCACAGGAGCAGCACAAATGGATGGAGCTATCTTAGTAGTTTCAGCAGCAGACGGTCCAATGCCTCAAACAAGAGAGCATATCTTACTTTCTAAGCAAGTAGGAGTACCTTACATCATCGTATACTTAAACAAAGCTGACATGGTAGACGACGAAGAATTATTAGAATTAGTAGAAATGGAAGTAAGAGAGTTATTAACTGAGTACGGATTCGACGGAGATGAAGCACCAGTAGTAATAGGTTCTGCATTAGGAGCATTAAATGGAGAGCAAAAATGGGTAGATCAAATCATGGTATTAATGAATGAAGTAGATACATATATCCCAACTCCAGAAAGAGCAATTGACCAACCATTCTTGATGCCAGTAGAGGACGTTTTCACTATCACAGGTAGAGGAACAGTAGTAACTGGAAGAGTAGAAAGAGGAGTAGTAAAAGTAGGAGAAGAGATCGAAATCATAGGTATCAAAGACACTCAAAAAGCTGTTTGTACAGGTGTAGAGATGTTCAGAAAGTTATTAGACCAAGGACAAGCTGGAGATAACATCGGAGCATTATTAAGAGGAATCAAGAAAGAAGACGTAGAAAGAGGACAAGTTTTATGTCATCCTGGAACAATTAATCCACATACAAACTTCACAGGAGAAGTATATGTATTAACTAAAGAGGAAGGTGGAAGACATACTCCATTCTTCACAGGATACAGACCACAATTCTACTTCAGAACAACTGACATCACAGGAGCAGTAAACTTACCAGAAGGAGTAGAAATGGTAATGCCTGGAGATAACATTGAAATGACAGTAGAATTAATCCATCCAATCGCAATGGAAGAAGGATTAAGATTCGCAATAAGAGAAGGTGGAAGAACAGTAGCATCAGGTGTAGTAGGAAACATCACTAAGTAATTAGTGATCCTTATACAACAGATGTAAGAGTTCAACAACTTTTATATAGAGGAGGAGATAACCATTTGGTTATCTCCTTTTTTTATTATTTAGGAAATTAAACTCGCAACGGGCATGATACTAGTAATTTATTTCGTAAACACAGAGTTTTACTATAAAAAAATATAAAAATCTAGATTGTACCTGTCTGGAGAAGTATCATGTTATTTTATATATATAATTGTTACTTGTGGTGAAAAATGTTTATAAATAGTTCTAAAAGTAAAAAAAAATAACTTTATTTCCGTATAAAGAACAAAAAATAAAAAATAAATTTGGTTTTTAGAAAGAAAAGAGGTAATATAAAATTGAAAAAGAAAAATTCACTTCATAAATTAAGAATTATAAGGTTAAATTAAAAAAAAGGGGGGGAGAAATAAAGATGTCAAAAGAAAAAATGAAACAACCAGGAGGAATGTATCTACTGGGAACTATGATGGCAGGATGTAATTTTGGCTATTATGGAATGAGATTAACTACATTATTATTTTTAGTAGCGGCAGTAGGCAGAGGGGGTGTTGGATTTACAGATGTAAATGCAGCATCATTATTGGGGACTTTTATGGCCTTAGCGTATTTGACGCCGATGTTAGGTGGATGGGCAGCAGATAAATTTTTAGGAACTAGAAAAAGTATCATGCTTGGATTGGGTATGTGTGCAGTTGGTTATTTTATAGGCTTTGCGTCTCAATCGGTAGTTGCAGTTTACGCCATGATATACCTAGTAGCATTAGGAGCAGGGTTTTACAAGGGAAATTTGTTGACATTACTTGGAAGTATCTATGAAAAAGGCGATCCTAGAAAGGATGCAGCTTTTTCAATTAACTATACATTTATAAATATCGGGGTATTCTTCGGGACATTAATTTGTGGATTTATTGCAAATAAATGGGGTGCAACATTGGATGCAGATGGAAAAATTTTAGTATATGGTTATAAATATGTTTTCCTAGCAACCTCAATAGCAGTAAGTATATCTTTAATTATTTTTATAGTTTTAAAAGACAAATTGCTGGGAACAGCAGGAATACTACCATCTCATAAGGAAGCAGCAGTGGAACACCATACTGAAAATGGTGAAAAAACACCATTGACTAAAGGTGAAAAAAGTAGAGTAGTAGCAATATGTGCATTGGCTGTCTTTGCAACTTTCTTCTGGGTGGCTTATTATCAAACGGCTACATCGATAGTTTTATACGCAAAGAACAGTGTCCAGTTAGTATATAATGGATTTGAAATCCCACTAGCTTGGATGGATACTTACAATGGGTTTCTTTGTATAATTCTAGGACCTACAATGGCTGTTGTTTGGGGATTAAAATCTAAAACTAAGAACGGAGATTTTAACATAGCTACTAAGATGACTCTAGGATTCTTATTTTTAGCAGCAGCATTTGGAGTTATGGCACTTTCCATTACACAAACTATAGGAGGAGAAAAAGCCAGTGTGATATGGTTGGTATTATTTTCTACATTGTTAACAGTCGGAGAGATGTGTTTCTCACCAATAGCCTATTCAATGGTGGATAAATTGGCTCCTAAAAAGATTGCAGGAGCTATGATGGGGGTTTGGTTCGCAAGTACATTCTTAGCATCAAAAGCTTCGGGGTATGTGCAGATTTTTGTGGATAAACTAGGACCGTTACAGGTATTTTTAGGATTTACTGTAGCATTAGTTGTAATAGGTATGATCTTATTTTCTATAAATAAACCAATTGAAAGGATGGAAAAAGGAGAAGAGGCAGAAGCAGAGGTACAAGTTTCGTAGAAAATTAAAATTTTTAGTAATAGGATGAAAAAAAATGAGGCGCCCCAAAAGGGTTGGCCTCATCTTTTTATTATCCTATATTTAATACTTTTTTTAACTCATCTACCTTGTTTAGTCTTTCCCAAGGAAGGTCGATATCAGTTCTACCGATATGTCCAAAGGCAGCTAGATCTTGATATTTAAATTTAGGTTCTCTAAGTTCAAGAGCTCCCTCTATTCCCCTAGGTGAAAGGTCGAATATTTTCATTACAGCTTGAGCTAATGCAATCTCCTCCACTGTTCCAGTTCCAAAAGTGTCCACCTTGATAGATGTAGGGTGATCTACTCCTATGGCATATGAAAGCTGAACTTCACACTTAGTAGCTAACTTAGCTCCTACAATGTTTTTAGCAACCCATCTAGCAGCATAGGCAGCAGATCTATCTACCTTTGAAGGGTCTTTTCCAGAGAATGCTCCCCCGCCGTGACGGAAGAATCCGCCATATGTATCTACTATGATCTTTCTTCCAGTAAGTCCTGCATCTCCATTAGGTCCACCGATTACAAATCTACCAGTTGGATTGATATGGAAGTGATTTACTTTGTTGATATCTAGGTTATAACTTTCTAAAACAGGAGTTATAACTAATTTTATGATATCCTCTTTGATAGTTTCATTTGCAACCTCAGGGTTATGTTGAACTGAAACAACTACAGTTTCTACATGATCAACATTTCCATCTGCGTCATAGGCTAATGTCACTTGAGATTTGGCATCTGGTCTAGCCCATGTTAATTCCCCGCTTCTAGTAATAGTAGTCAATTTTCTGATGATCTCTCTGGATAAAACAAGAGCTAAAGGCATAAGTTCAGGAGTTTCATCTACAGCTCCTCCGAACATGATTCCTTGGTCACCGGCTCCCCCTGTATCTACACCTTGAGCAATGTCAGGTGATTGAGAATGGATTGCATTTAATACACCACAGTCTGAGTCAAATCCCATTCCTTGTCTGTATCCGATCTCGTCGATCTTATCTCTAACGATTCTTTGGATATCTACGTAGGTAGTTGTAGTGATCTCTCCTCCGACTACGACTTGTCCCGTTGTACAAAAAGTCTCACAAGCTACCCTTGCTTTTGGATCTTCTGCTAAACAAGCATCTAATACTGCGTCTGAAATTTGGTCTGCGATCTTATCTGGATGTCCTGGTGATACACACTCAGATGTGAAATAAGTTTTGTTTGTCATTTGTTTATTCCTCCTAATATATTAATATATATGTTAATTACGATAATTTTTTAAAATGGATACCAAAATCCGCTGAGATAAAATTTATTTATTAAAATTCCTGCAACTGCACCTATTATAAGGAGTGCAATAGCTAAGAAATCAAATTTTCCGTATCTTTTTCCATTGTACCAAGATCTAGTTTTTTCAGATCCAAATCCACGTAGATTCATGGCATTGGAGACTACTTCTACCCTGTTTAATGAGGATAAAACTAAGGGAATAAGGATGGTATTATAGTTTTTAAACCTATTTATAAGGCTGTCTTCACCCTTTCTAAAGGCTACTCCACGAGCTTCTTGAGCATGCATGATATTTACAAACTCGTCTCTCACATCGGGAATATATCTAAGAGCTATGTTGACTGCATATGCAACCTTATATGAGACACCAATCTTATTTAAACTACTTGCAAACCTGCTGGGATGAGTAGTGAAGATAAATATAATAGTTATAGGCAGTATAGATAGATATTTTAGAGATAATGTCACGGCAAACCACAGTGTTTCATAGGTAAGTGGTCTCCCTAAAATATTAAATATAGGTGTATATTGATCTATAAGTTCCGAACCGTAGGTAGGAGTGATGAAGATCAAAAATACAGAGTTAAAAAGGGTAAATATCAGTAAAAAGACTACCAATGGTTTGACCTCTTTAAATGTAATGTTTGCCATTCGAATGAGCAGAGTTCCGCATGCTATAAGAGTTAAAAAGACTCTGACATCTATAAACATGAAGGCTACAGCTGTCCAAACTAATAACATTAAGAGTTTTATACTGCCGTCCAATGAATGGATAGGAGATTTTTTATGGATATATAAAGTTCCTATTGCAGCCATCTATACCACCTCACTGTGATCATAATTTATAAAAGTTTCCAGCATCAATTTTTCATCAATTTTGAGAACTCCAGCTAATGTAGAAACAGATATTTTCTTTAGATTTGCTTGTTCTAAAATTTCTGTATGGGATAATACATTTGATACTGTATCATCGCAAATAATCTGGCCATTAGATAATACGATGGCACGATTGCTGTATTCTAGTGCCAGGTGCATATCGTGGGTGATAAAGATAATACTTAAACCAGTTTTACTCAAACTTTCTATAAACTGCATAAATTCCAAATAGTGTTTATAATCCTGTCCGGCTGTAGGCTCGTCAAGGATAAGAATACTGGGATTTAGAGCTAGGATGGTAGCGATACTCAACCTTTTTTTCTGTCCATAGCTGAGAGCTGTTATGGGCCAATTTCTAAAGGCATGCAAACCGCAGATCTTTAGAGTATTTTCAGCTGTTTCCAGGATTTCATCTTTTTTGTATCCACGAAGTTTTAATCCAAAGCTGACTTCATCCAAGAGGGTTTCCTGAGTAATCATATGATTTGGATTCTGCATAACATAACCAATTTCCTGCCCTCTTTTTCTGATACTCCAACTGTCTATATTCTCTCCCTTGTAGGAGATGGATCCATTAGATTTTTTACAGATCCCTGTGATGACCTTAGACAGGGTGGATTTCCCTGCTCCATTATTTCCCAGAAGGGAAATTATCTCCCCTCTGTATAGATCAAAATTTATATTTTTAATGATATTATCTTTCTTATTGTATGAGAAAGTCAGATCTTTTACCTCTAATATTTTTTCATCATAAGATGAAACTTTAGGTTCTACTTTCTCTATCCAGTTATCTATGTTTTCTTTGATATTGGGAGAATTCAAACTGTCTATATCTAAGATATCCAATTTTTTAAGATCAACACCAGCGTATCTCATAGTTTCAATATAGAGAGGTTCACGCAGTCCAAAACGCCTCAATGACCCATCTAAAATTAATTCTGAAGGAGTACCTGATGCCACTATTACCCCATTATCAATGATGATAATTTTATCAAATTTTTCAGCCAGAACATCCTCGATCCTATGTTCTATGACAACAATGGTTTTATTGGATTTTTCATGGACAGATGAGATTAATTTCATGGCAGATCTACCACTTGCAGGATCTAAGTTTGCCAGGGGTTCATCAAAGAGCAGGATAGGTGCCTCACTCATGATTATTCCTGCCAGGGAAGCCCGTTGTTTTAAACCGCCGCTTAGTTCTTGTGGACTCTTACTGATATGGTTTTCCATATTTACTTTTTTTAGTGCTTCTTTTACAGTTTGTTTCATAATATCTATAGGAACATTACTATTCTCATCTCTAAATGCTACATCCTCTCCTACACTCAGGCCTACAAATTGACCATCTTGATCTTGCAGGATGGTAGAAACATGGCTGCTGATATCAAAGATACTAGTTTTATGCGGTTCAATATTATTTACCTTCAATTCACCACTGATCTCTCCAGAATAAGAAAATGGAATCAGTCCATTAAGACAATGCCCCAAGGTAGACTTTCCCGATCCAGATGGACCAGCAATGAGTACTTTTTCTCCCTTCTGTATAGATAAATTTATATTTTTTAATGTGGGAGTACCCAAACTCCTATATTGAAATGTAAAGTTCTTAAATTCAATAATATTTTTTGCTTCACTTTTCATTTGTGTCTCCTTATTTATTTTCTATTCAGCCGTTAAATTTTTATGTTTCCCCTTTCTTTTAGCCAACATAATTACAGCAGGTATTCCCAGTCCAGCTGTTACGACAAAGTTTGAAGCTGTGGCTATAAGGATTTGAATCCATACCTTATTGGAAGGTTCACCGTAAAAGAAAACATCTCCAATGTAAGCTGCAAGACCAGCTAAGATCATTCCAATCACTGCGTACATGTATAGTTTAACGATATGTTTTTTATTTAAAATCCCGTGTTCAGGGTCAAAACTTTTATCTAATCGAATAAATCCCATGGAAAATCCAATCATAGCAGACAGCATAACCCAGCTCCACCATACTCCGCCATACATCATGGTATCGTTTAGGGCATGACCGATAAATCCAACTAAAAATCCAACTAACGGCCCGAATAATGCACCGAATATAGTAAGCAGTGTAACGGCTATTCTAAGGGATGTATTTGGTCCAATTGGTAGTGATACAGCAGATAATACGCCGTAGAGTGCCGCTCCAATCCCAATGGCTACAACACTTTTTGTAGTTAATTTCATTTTATTCCTCCTAAAATTTTTCAAATAAAAAACCTCTTATTTGCAATAAGAGGTTGAAAGTTATATTCCTCTTATCTTCACGACTTCAAGTCGCTTGGATTTAGCACCTTCCCTAAACGGGGGTTGCCGGACGTCGTAGGGCCAAATCCCTCAGTCTCTCTTAATAAGATGTTGCATATTTAATTTTTAATTTATTTTAACGAAATCATTATACTATATTAAAACTAGTTTGGTCAACTATTTTAATTTGTTAATTTTATTTATAATCAATATATCCTTTTTCATCTCCACCAAATAAAGTATTAGGATCCAAAGGAGTTAATGATAAATTATTTTCTAACTTGTATGGTAAGTTAGGATTAGCGATAAATGGTCTTCCAAAGGCAATCAGGTCTGCATAACCTTTCTCTAATAATTCTTCCCCTCTTTCCTTTGTATAGTTTCCTGCTACAATAATTTTATTCTTAAAAACTTTTCTAAGTTCTACTCTAAAACTTTCTGGAACTACAGGTGCTTCATCCCAATCAGCTTCACTGAGGTGGATGTATTCTATATTTAATTCCTGACAATATTCAGCAACATCTAAGATAGCGTCTAAAGTATATGGACAGTCCATTCCACGGTATGTAATAAATGGAGCAAGTTTAATACCAACTTTATCTGCTCCAATTTCATCTGCTGTAGCTTTTAATATTTCTTTTGCAAATCTAGTTCTATTCTCTAAACTTCCACCGTATTCATCGGTTCTGATATTTGAAGGTGTTCTTAAAAATTGATCTATTAAATAACCATTTCCACCATGGATCTCGATACCATCAAATCCTGCTTCTACAGCATTTTTAGAAGCAGCAGCATAATCTGTAACTATCCCCTTTATCTCAAAGTTTTCAAGGGCTCTAGGTTTAGGGCAGTCTACCATCGTACCTGCTTCCTCTCCTTCTTTCCACATCCAAATCTGTGAATCAAATTCTACTTCAGATGGACCTACAGTTCTTTCTCCATTATGAAAAAATGGGTGCGACATCCTTCCCACATGCCATAGTTGAGCAAAGGTAATACCGTTATTGGCATGGATCTCTTGAGTGATCTTTTTCCATCCCTCAACCTGATCTTCAGAATAGATTCCAGGAGTGAAAGAGTATCCCTTCCCTTGTGTAGATATCTGAGTAGCTTCAGAGATGATCATCCCTGCACCAGCTCTTTGACCATAATATATAGCCATCATATCGTTTGGAGTATCCCCGGGTTGGTTGGCACGAGCTCTAGTCATAGGTGCCATGATTATTCTATTTTTTAATTTTTTACCTGCTAAAATATTTTCTTCAAACAATTTTTTCATATTTACAACTCCTTGGGTTAATTTTTTTAATAGATATGACTTTAGATTTAATGAATTAATTGACTATTATTATTGTTAGTTTTTAAAACTTTGAATGTGAAGATTAAACCGATTATTGGTATTATTGCCCCATAAAAAGGGATTGAAGCTATAGATAGAGATGAACTATCAAGAATATGCCCTCCAATGGTAGCTCCTAAAAAATTTGCTATATTAAAAGCTGATATATTAGCAGTCCCTGCTAATTCAGGTGCTTCAGCCCCATATCTCATTACATTCATCTGAAGAGAAGGAACGTTGAAGAAGGCTGCTATTCCAAATATAAATGAAAATATACAGAATAAATAATAATTAGTATCTACAAATCCTAAAACTATCATACTTAAAATCATAAATGCGGCTCCAAATATCAGTGTTTTATCAAGGTTTTTATCAGATGATTTCCCACCAAAATGGTTTCCAACCAAAAGACCAAATCCTACAAGAATGAGCAGTGGAGTTAAAAGATTTTCAGATATTCCAGCTGCGTCTACTGATAATGGCTCCAAATAGCCATAAATACTCATAAATCCAGTCCATACCAGGACAGTAGTTAAAAGACTTCCTATTAATTTAGGATTTTTAAATGCACTCAGTTGAGAAATGATACTCTTTTGTTCGTCATTTTCTTTGAGATCTTTTATAAAAAATATTATACTGATCATAGTTATTAAACCAAGAAATGAAACAACTAAAAATGTTTTGTCCCAATGAAAATTTTGTGCTATAAAAGTTCCCCCAGGAACACCAAGAACATTGGCTAATGTAAGCCCTGCAAACATTTGTCCTATTGCTCTGCCACTTTGTTCTTTAGTAACTAATTCTGTAGCAATAACAGCTCCGATCCCATAGAAGGGACCTTGAGTCAATCCTGCAATGACCCTGCCTAAAAGCATCATGTGATAAGTTGGTGCAAAAGCACAAATTAAGTTTCCTATTATAAATATTGTCATTAGACCAATGAGAACCATCTTCTTGTTATACTTAGATAACCAGAGAGTTAAAATAGGTCCTCCAATAACGATTGAAAGTGCATAATAACCTATAAAATTTCCTGCCGAACCTTCAGTTATTGAAAATGCTGCGGCGACATCTTTTAATACTCCTGCAATTATAAATTCTGCAGTTCCTATTGCAAATGCTGCAAGTGTTAATATCCATATTTGAAATGGAAGCTTATTTTTTTTCATTTTTTTCTCCTTCTATAAATAACTTTAATACAATACAAATTTCAACATACAAAAAGTCAGCGGCAATAATTTATTTATTTTCTAAATTATAAACTTTACTGCTCTCTATGTGACATTTTTTGACAGACCACTTAATAGTTTTGTTACTGCTACTTTTATGTATACATTATAAATTAATCTGATTATAAATCCCACGCCAACTGTCATTGCTTTCAATTTTTTATTTGAATTAAAAAAGTAGAGGACATAATGCCCTCTACTTTTTGAATTTTTGTTTATATTTATCCAGTTTAAATTGGTCCTTTATTGATGTTGTTTCTCCTACTTTTTCTACAATACCTAGATCGTGGAGATTTTTAAAAAACCTCTGGAGTGTTCTTAAATTTATATTAAGGTGCTCAGAGAGTTTTTTAGAACCTCCTAAATTTAGCGTTTTATGCTCTTCCAGATATTTTATAAAAAACTCTTCATCTGAATATATACTTTTAAGAAGAAGATGGTTGAATTCTTTAAAATGATCTTCTACTCCTATGGTTATAATCTTTTCAAGAACTGAGCATTTACCTTCAAACTCTAAATCCATTACTATTTCAAGAGGTAAATATGCAATGATTGAATCTTCTTTTATAAGGACATCTACATCAAAAGGCCTAAAACGTTCTGGTGATTTTCTATTAGAAAGTGAAAAGTTTAATCCTGGAATTTCACCTTCAAAAAAATCTCTATAAAATTCTCCTCCTTCAGGAGTGTATATTATATGCTGAGTTTTACCTTTTATGATAAAATATGTGTTAAATTTTTTAAATCGTTCATAATAGATAGAGGTTCCTTCACTAAGATTTGTAATAGTCATCATAT
>Ga0316198_10000199_pt1 | contig 28578 bp, 22 predicted proteins | sample OudBieAanoxic_MG_FD_204935 | JGI IMG/M metagenome (GOLD analysis project Ga0316198, IMG submission 204935) | Coastal sediment microbial communities from Oude Bieten Haven, Netherlands - site A anoxic | ecosystem: Environmental > Aquatic > Marine > Coastal > Sediment | place: Netherlands... | reverse complement strand
ACGTCGTGCGGGTGGGGGACCGCGTCTGCCGGGGTCGCCTCGAGGGCGTCCTCGGCAACCAGGAAGCGGAAGTACGTCCGGAGCGCAGCGAGCGCGCGTGCTACGGAGCGCGGCTTGAGACCGCGCGAGTGGAGATGGGCGAGGTAGGCCCGCACGATTACTGGTTTCGACTGCGAAGGCTTTTCATGATTGAATTCAACGCCGACGAAGTCGACAAAAGAGAGGATTTCGCGGCGATAAGCGCGGAGCGTCGCGGGCGAGAGATTGCGTTCCCACTCGAGGTGTTCCAGAAACGCATCGACCAACCAGTGCCGGAGGTCTCTTTCGTCACCGCCGTCTCTCATTTTAGAGCCTCGGGCCGTGAGGGGAGCTTGCCGAAAGCCCTCCACCTCCACAGGCGAATCGTGTCACCGAACATCTCTTTCGAATGCTTCACCGCCATCACCCGTGATGCCTCGATATGATTCCACCGAACACCGATTTCGTTGAGTTCGAAGCCCCAGGAGTCGGCAAGCAACAGGAGTTCGACATCGAAAGCGAATCCATCGAGGCGTTGAACACCGGCCAGGGCGCGGGCCAGTTCCCCAGGGAAGAGCTTGAAGCCGCACTGTGTGTCTCGAATCCCGGTCAACCGCAACATGCGGAGGATGAGGTTGAACGTGCGCCCCATGAGGTCCCGATGTCGTGGTTGCCGGGTTTCCACCAGCCGCCGCTCGACAGCGCGCGAACCGACCGCCACCGAACTCCGAGATGCGGCCCGCGAAAGGACCGGCAATTCCTCGATTGGTGCAGAAAGATCAGCATCGGTGAGCAGCACCCAGCGGCCGACAGCATGGTCGAAGCCGGAGCGCACCGCAGCACCCTTACCAAGATTGGCTGGGTGTCTGACGATGCGGAGATCGATGCCGCGCGGCAGGTCGACACAGGCTGCGGCGGAGGCAGTCCCGTCCGACGAACCGTCGTCGATGACGATGATCTCGGTTGGTAGCCAGTCGGGGTGAGTGCCGAGATAAGCGCCGATTCGGGCCAAGGTCGGCGGTAACCGGTCGGCCTCATTCAATGCCGGAATCACAACCGACAGCTCGACCTGTTCCGCAAGGCGGGTGTCGTCATCAACCGCAGTCATTCGTTGGTCCAGAGCATTTGCACGGCTCCAACTTAGCGAAGTCCGGAAAGGAAGTCGACGCGGCATTTCGCGACCGCAAACTGTTACATATCCACAGACTGAAACAGCGGCAGATCATTACGAACATGAGACCGCAGTGGCGGGGAGGATGCGCGGGCCGGTCCTCAGGCGCCGAAAGCGCTGATTCGTTCAAGGCCCCTCACGCGGTGCCGTCCACCACGTCGGTTGCTGCCGCCAGGCGGAGCGCCGAACCCCGCCCCCAGATGATTCCCGAAAGACCCAAAGTTCCTACTCCTACCAGAGCCGCCACCAACACCCAGACGACGCGCTGTGGCCGAACCGCCTCCGAGAAGCTCATTCCCGCAAGCAGCATCCCGGGAGTGGCTTGTCGGACAACGACAAGGACAGATGCGGCAAACAGCCACCACACAACCCCGAGTGCAGCAGCCCAAACAAACGCAGGCAAAGCCGGCCGTTCCCCAAGCATTAGAATGGCGATGAGTGCGCCGGTACAAACGGCCAGCATCCCCACGAGATCAGCCCAGGCGGACGCCATCACGGTGAGTGCTGGCGGCAGATCACGGTCGTGACGGGGGGGCAAAGGGCGGGCACTGCCGACTTCGGTGGGTCGTTCGACCAGCGCGTCCCAGTCACCGGGCATGCTCCTTTGATCTTCAGTCATCGCTCAGAGAGACTTCCAATGAAGATTTCAAGCTGCATGTCAATCGGACGTGTCTTGTACGTTTCAACGAACTCCAATATGCGCAGAACCTCGGCATCCTCAGGTTGGCGTTGATTGAGCTCAGTGAGATAGGACTCAGCGCTCGGAAGGTTGAAGGCTCGGAGTTCCGCCAGCGCGGCGTTGAACAGGAGACGGTCGTAGGCCGAGGCCACCTCAGAGTCGTCGGGGCGTTTTAACAATAGCTCTTTCGAGAGGTCGAGGGCGGCCTGATGATTGCCGGCCTTGACAGAACCATAGAGATCCGCAGCAACCGGCTCAACCACGAGAATCCGCTGTCGAACCTCTTCGAGGCCCGGGTCGTTTGGGTGGGACCGAAGTTCGGACATCACGCGATCGTAGGCCGCCATCCACCGGCCTTCCTCAAGGAGCTCGCGGCAGGTGGTCAAACCTTCCGGAATGGGCGTGGGAACCGGGGTCGCGATGGCTGCCCGATACGTGTCGAGCGCTCGATCAATTCGCGCTTGGAATGGATCGTCGGCCGAATTCTGCTCGAGATGAAGAATGGCCTCTTCAACCCGCTTTTGGTCGTACATCTCCGCTGCCTCGGCGAGGACCCGACCGACCACGTTGACTCGCTGTTCAGCTTCCGGGGCAGCTGCAAAAAACCCGCCAAACCACATTGCAACGCCCAAAATCACAATACCTGCCCCACCGATCACCGCCCACAACAGCCAGGAGAGTCTGCGTTTGGGTTTTTCGGGCGTTCGCCATGCGCCCTCGGCGGCATGTAATGGGGCGCGGGGGGGGGCCTGGCCAAAATCGGCAGTCGCCTCGAACTCTTCTGTGAAGAGATCGTCTTCCAGGTCGGGCATCGATGCGTCCCCAGCGACGTCGCCACTGTCTGGGGATGCCCCCCGCTGAATCGCTTCTTGGAGGCGAGAGGCCTCAACGTTTTTCGGGCAGAGTTCGAGCGCTCGCCGAACAAAATCCGCTGCCACTTCAAGGTCTCCGCTGCGGTGCGAAGAGAGAGCGTCAGCCAACATCGGCTCGATTCGGCGCTCGACCTCCTCCTTGGTGTGCCGAATTTGCTCGATGCGGTCAAGTGCCTCTTCATGCTTGTGGTCGATGAGCAGAATTCTCGACCACGCATCGATTGCCGCGGCAAAGTCATCCTCGGCCGCGGCGGCGCCGCCTTTGGAGAGAAGATCGCGAATGACAGCGGGAGTGTCACTCGGATCGACCGTTACCTCCTCAGAATCTCCCGCCGACATCGTTGGCCCGGTTTCGAACAAACCCTCTTCGGCCACATCCGCCTCTTCGTAGTACGCTTCGGTCGGGGTCGACCGTTCAGGAGCCACCGCGGCGGGCCCCGTTGCAGCCGAAACGTGCGTTGGTGGTGGGCCCAGAGTGGGACCATCAATGGGCGCCGGCTCTTCGAAGCCCACCGCATCGCCCATCCCGGCAATTGGGGCGTCGTGTTCAGGTTCGGAAAAAAGATCTGAGGAGCCGACCAAGGGTTCGAAGCCGCCAATTCCGGGTTCATTGGAGTCCGCGGGGGGCTGTTGCTCTTCCCCGGTAAAACCGGCCTGGTCAAGCGACACGTTCCCGGCCTGCTCGATCTGAGAGATGGTCTGAGCGATCTCGCTGTGGTGGGGGTCGAGAGCCTGCGCCATCATCACGAAATTGGCGGCTTCCTGCGAGTCACCATTTGAGAGGGCATCGCGCGCCTGTTGGAGGAACTGACCAACCTGTGACGAACCCTTCGTGGCGTTGTCGAGCTGTGACAGGAGGGCGCGCGCCTCTTCGTGCCCTGGAAGATCGAGCAACACCTGTTCAACCTTCGCTCGTGCCCCCGCAAAATCGCGCTCGTCGTACATCTCCACCGCCTCCACCAGTATCGTGTTGATGGTCTCCGTGGTCGGAGATTGGAGCTGTGACAGCACTTCGTTGAGATCAATTTCCGCAGCTCCTGAAGACAGCTGCTGATGTAGGTTTTTGGCAGGTGAGTAGGCGGGGTCGAGGCGGAGGACAAACTCCAATCCTATGAGGGCTTCCTCTCGATTTCCTTGTTGGAGTTTTTCCACCACCTGTTTAAAGGCGGTCATTACGCGATCCTGGGCCTGGGCGGAGAGCTTGGTGTTGCCGGGATACGCCATGGTAACGATGTTATCAGGGGGCTCAGGAAAGGGTCAACGGTTCTGTAGGATTCAGGCTTCTGAGGAGACGAGTGCGTTGTCGAGCACGATTCGGACCCGTGCGCCGCCCTCTTCGAGGGATCGAAGTTCAAGCGTGCCACCATGATCTGAGACGATTCGATGAACGAGGGCGAGACCAACCCCTGAGCCTCGCCCCTTGGTGGAGAAAAAGGGTTCGACCAGGGTTTCCGTGTCCTCGGTTGGGAGTCCAACACCGGTGTCCTCGACTTCGATGACCACATCTCGGTCCCGGACATAGGCGGCGATTCGAATTCTGCCGCTACCGGGGATCGCCCACACAGCGTTGTCGAGCAGGTTAACCAGCGCCTGCCTCAGGAGGGCGGGGTCCGCCATTGCCCAAATCTCGTTCTCGGGAAGCCTGGCCCGCACGTCAAGACCCTCACGAACCCCCCCATACAATGAACACAGCTCTCGCAGAATGCGGCCCAGTTCCGTCGGTTGTGGATTGATGGTCGGCATTCTCGCGTACTCCTGGAACGCGTCCACGAGTTCTTTGAGGCCCGCGACCTGGGCAACGATCGCCTCACAACCCGAGGTCACGATTTCACGCAACTCTCCCTCGAGGTCGTCGGCGCGGCGCTGAATGCGCTCAGCCGCGAGTCGGATCGGGGTCAGGGGATTGCGAATCTCGTGCGCGATACGCTGTGCGACCTCGCTCCATGCCGCTTGCCTCTGTGCCTGAATGAGCTGGGTCAGATCGTCCATTGCGACGACCCGCCCGCCTCCAGGGAGGGGGCGGGAAGTGATGTCGATTCGAAAAGTTTCGCCGCCGGTATCGAGATCGATTTCGCTCCTGATATCGGCCGGCTGCCCAGGGAGAAGCCGTTTGTAAAGATTTTTGAGTCCCGGCTGATCGAGGACATGCAACGACTGCCAACTGTGTGCCCACTCCAGGTGACCAATCATGGTCGCGGCTGCCGGGTTGGGGCGAAAGTGCCGACTCGCGGCGTCGACTGACAACACCCCGGTGGGCACTGTGGCGAGGAGCGTGGTCAGTTCCTGGTTCGAGGTGAGAATTTCTGCTTCAGTGGCGCGAACCCGACGGACCATGGCGTTGAACGAATTCACCAAAACCGCCACCTCATCTGATGCCGGCACCTCGACCTCTTCAAGGGCGTCGCCTTCGGCAACTCGTTGAGTGGCTCCGGCGACGACCAACAAAGGCTCGGTGAAGCGGCGTGACAAATAGAGGCCGACCCAGACGGTGGCGAAGAGCAGCAGCAAAGTAATCGCAAGCAGTACCAACACAGTTGTGGCAGCAATGGTTCCCTGCTTCTGCTTCATCTCCTGGAACTGGGCGTCGGCGGCAATCGCATTCTCCAGGTGTAGCAAAAGCTCCCGAGGCAACATATCGCCAACCACGACCCGACTATCGTCTGGCGTCGGACTCCACGCACGGAGCAACAGGCCTCCACGCCAACGATCTGCGCGGACCCCGGACGACGGAAGATTCTCCCAACGGAGTGGCGGCAGGGAGGCCGGAATTCGCCGCGGATCTGCGACCATTTCCTCGAGATCATCACCATTGTAGACGGCGACCAGATCCACTCCGAGGAGGTGCTGGAGCCGGACCAGATCCTGTCGACCCGCACTGCGGCCAAGCTCTTCCGAAGCAACGGCCGCTTGCCGCTGGAGGTGATTTGCGATCAACTCACGAACCTGGATCGTGACTTCGGCGCCGCCGCGCAAGATTGTTTCTACCGGGGCCGAAAACCATCTGTCGATGGAGCCCTGCAAAAGATTGGTGGCAATCAAAAATATGAGAATGACCGGCACAAATGTCAGCCCGACATAGGTCAATACCAATTTGGTGCGGAATCGGCTGCCAAGAACGCCGGCTCGCCGGTCAACGGCAAGTCGTACGATGTTGCGAAGGAGGATGAAACTGAGGATGAGGATCAGAGAAATGTCCAGATACCACAGTACGAAGAGGAGAACCCGGTTGGTGAGCTCTTCGGGGGATGTTTGCTGGGCGCGCTGGAGGAGATAAAAGGCCCCCACCGAAAGAACCATCAGGAAGAGAAAGGCTCCGACGAGGAAGCGGTTTTCTCTGTGGTACCGCCGCCAAGCATTGACCAGCCGGCTCATCGGATGCTCCCCCACGAGCCAACGTCGCCAAGGATCATTCCTCGTCCCGCTGCGCCTCGAGCCTGACCTCGACCCAGTCTGTACCTTCGGTCGAGGGGAAGACCAGCCAGGTGGTCCCGCTCGAAAAAACCGCACGCGCCCTGACCCTCAAAAAAGCATCGCGCCGCCCCTTTGGAAGGTCCACATCAACTGCGGGCGGGGCGGTTAACCATTGCAGGGCGAACTCAACAGAGTCAACCTCGCGACTGACCGTCGTCGATCCGTTGACAATGAGTTGGCACAGGTATCGACCGGTGATGGCGTCGAAGGTGACCGTAGCGCGTGCTACGCCTTTCCAAACTCGGCGGTCTGGAAACAATCTTCGCCGGGCATAGACGCGAAGCGGATAGTCGATTTCAATCCGTGCACCCGAAGAAATAGTATCGGTCACCACCTCTGGCATCTCAACGAGGAGCTCGAGCCGAATCGTCAGCTCCTCGGGGCCTCGATCCACCGCAATGTGCAAAGCATCTGAGGCAAGGGAAGCCACAAGTAGGAGCGAGGCGAAGAGACTCGACATGACGGGCCGATTCTACCGCGGATTGAGTCGGTTGATACCAGGTCGGACTGCATATCTCACCAAATATCCGGCCGCAGCAGAAAGTTGACAAGAGATGCAGGTTGGATTGATGGATGGTACATTGGGTCGGTTCCAGAGATCCGTTGGAGGGGTCGCAATGAGCGCCAATATCCCCGGGTGGTCGCCGGAAATCGAACGCGGATTCAAGGAAATCCTCTTTCGGTTTCTGGAAGAGATCCAGTGCACCAGGGCCGCTCTATATCTATACGGCCCAGGCGACAAGTTTCTCCTCGCCACTCAGTACGGCTTTGGCCGTCGCGACGTACTGGCGATCGAACACGGATTGCATGATCCGATGGTCCGAAGGGTCCGAGAACTCAAGGGTGTTCCGACCGCCTTCAACCGCAAACAAAATCTCGGCCCGCTCACCGATTACTTGAAGAGTGCCGGCAACTCGAGACTGCTTCTGGTGCCGCTGATCGCGGGTGAGGAAATCATCGGTTTCATTGATGCTCGTGACAAAGGGCGCAAGCGCACATTCGAACGGGCCGATGTTGCCAATGCAAAAAAAATCGCCGCAGCCATGGTCGAGTTCGCGAAGCGGGCAGGGTTCGTCTTTTCGGATGAGCCCTTCGAAGAGGTCGAAGATGAGGCGCCGGCGGCGCAAACGCCGGTCGAACTCGGGCCGCCCCGCGCCCCTATGCTCGATGAATCAGGGCTCGAGAATGTTCACGATGCGGCTCTCGATGCAGTCCTCGACCATCAGGTCGTCGCGGTTTCGGTGACCCTGATGACTGCCGGCGAGGCCGCAACGCTCGTCAACATCCGCGAGGGAAGCTCCGATTTCGATCGCGATGCGCTCATCCGCCACCAAAGCTCAGCCCTCGTGGAGGCGGGAGCCTCGCCACCGGATCGAGGGTCGTGGCATATCGATGTGAGAAGGGTTCCGACGACCGTTGATCCAGCCCCATCGCCAATGATCGCCTCCGCTGTTCTTCTGAAGAACGAGGACATCAGCACTCTCACCGCATCGGTCATCTCAGGCGGCGGTGCGAGCGCCGCCCGCGCGACGCTGTCTAGACTTCAAACTCGCGCTGAGGATGCTCGCGAAAAATCTTCGCTTCGATTTTCTCGCCGAAATTTGGCGCGCCGCTTGTTGCAGCCCGGTTCTCGCACCTACCCAGATCTCGTCGCGCACTCGGAATCCGTTTCACGACTCGCTTTCGCGATGGCCAGGGAGCTTGAACTCGGCCCAGCGCGTTCCGAGGATGCGGCACTCGCCGGGCTTCTCCACGATGTTGGGATGCGCGAACTCGATTACGAGCGCCTGTATCGCTCGAGTTCTCCGTCCGCCGACGACCGCGTCCGCTACCAAAAACACCCAGTTGTTGGAGAGAGAATTCTGGTCGGCACTGGTCTCGATGAGGTTTTGGCCGCAGTTCGCCACCACCATGAACGATGGGATGGTACCGGCTACCCAGATCGTCTGGCGCGAGAAGACATCCCATTCCTGGCGCGCTTGATCCACGTGGCAGAGGTTTACGATGTTCTGACTGTGCCGGGGCGGTATCGGCCGACCGTAAGCCCCGATCGGGCGCTCGAGATCATTGAACGGGGAAGGGGACACCAGTTCGACCCGCAGTTGGTGGAGGTGCTCGGCAAGGTGGTGCAATGAGCGATGACCGCCGGGTCCTCGCGACCAACCGCAAGGCGCGCCACGTCTACCACATCCTCGAGAAGGAAACGGCCGGGATTGAGCTGCTGGGAACCGAAGTCAAGGCAATTCGTGAGGGCCGAATCAACCTCAAGGAGGCCTACGTAAGCTTTGTTGGCGGTGAAGCCTTCCTGGTCGGTTGCCACGTTGGTGCATATGAGGCTGCCGGCTATGCTCATCACGATCCTGTCCGCCGCCGCAGGCTGTTGCTTCAAAAACGTGAGATCGAACGGCTTACGTCGAAGGTCCAGGAGAAGGGACTTACCGTGGTGCCTTTGAGCGCCTTCTTGGATGGAAATTGGATCAAGATCGAAATTGCGCTTGTGCGTGGTAAACAACTCCACGACAAGAGAGAGACCCTGCGCCAGCGCACCCTTGATCGCGAAGCAGAACAAGCCATCAAGGAGCGGAGCGGGTAGCGTTATAGTCTCCGCGCGATGGTATAATTGAGGCGTAAAATAATTCGGTCCCAAGCGGCCGGAAGAGACGCACGAGGCCCGTGCCGCCGAATGTAGGAACGTCGGCCGTCGGCCGAGTGTTCTTCAATAAAGCACGGAGACGAATCTGAATGCAGGATGAGATCATCATTCGCGGCGCGCGCGAGCACAACCTGGCCAATATCGATGTCTCGATTCCCCGCAACCGTCTGGTGGTCATCACCGGCGTTTCCGGATCGGGAAAATCATCGTTAGCCTTCGATACCCTTTTTGCTGAAGGCCAACGCCGCTATGTGGAATCACTTTCCGCATACGCGCGTCAGTTCCTCGATCAGATGGAAAAGCCGGATGTCGATACCATCGAAGGTCTTTCACCGGCAATTTCCATCGAGCAGAAGACGACCTCGCGAAACCCACGTTCGACTGTTGGCACGGTCACCGAAATTCACGACTACCTGCGGCTCCTGTGGGCCTCCATTGGTGTGCCCGAGTGTCCCGACTGTGAACTTCCGATTCGTCCCCAAAGTGTCGAACAGATGGTCGACCAAATCCTGTCGTTGCCAGACGGCACTAGATTTATGTTGCTGGCACCGGTGATCGAGGGGCGGAAGGGAGAGCACCGCAAGGTCTTTGCGCAGATGGTGCGAGAGGGCTTCGTTCGCGCGCGCGTGGATGGCAAAATCATCGATGCCGCTGAACCGCCCAACATCGACAAAAAGCGAAAACACACGATTGAAGTGGTTGTCGATCGCCTCTCCGTCCGCGATGGTGTGGCCTCGCGCCTCGCGGATTCCCTGGAGACTGCCCTTCGGGTCAGTGAGGGCCTGGCGCGAGTTGTCAGGGCGCGGGGAGAGGAGCTTGTGTTGTCGGCCCGCCATGCGTGCCCCAAGTGTGGTTTTTCGCTCACCGAAATCTCGCCGCGCCTCTTCAGCTTCAACTCACCCCAGGGTGCCTGCCCGACCTGCTCGGGTTTGGGATTCCTGCGCGAAGTCGACCCGGAAAAGCTGATACTCGATCCCGAACGCTCTCTTGCAGGAGGGTGCTTGGCGATGGTCGGTAAAAGTCCTGGCTCGTGGTTTCGTCATCAGGTGGAGCAGCTTGCTGAGGTTCTCGAGTTCGACCTCCATACGCCGTGGCGGCGGCTGCCGGAGGGCGTAAGACAGATCCTCATGTACGGCACCGATGGTGAGCATGAGTTTGTCTGGGAAGGCCGCAAGGGTGCCTATCGCTACCGAGACCGGTTTGAGGGAGCGGTGCCGCGTCTTGAACGTCGTTTTGCGGAGACCAGTTCCGAAGATGTGCGGCGGGAGCTCGAACGCTACATGTCTTTTGCGCCGTGCGGTGACTGCGGTGGATCACGGCTCCGTCGCGAGGCGTTGGCGGTCAAGGTCGCTGGATGCAGCCTGGTCGAAATCTCGAGCCTGCCAGTGAATCGGGCCCTCGAGTGGTTCCAGGCTCTCAACCTCGGGGAGCGCGACACCAGAATTGCCGACAAGATCCTTCGCGAAGTGCGAGACCGTCTCGGATTTCTGGTGTCTGTGGGGCTCGACTACCTGAGTCTCAACCGAATGGCCGGCACTCTGTCTGGCGGTGAAAGCCAGAGAATCCGGCTCGCGACCCAGGTCGGCTCGAAGTTGATGGGCGTCCTCTATGTCCTCGACGAACCCTCCATCGGTCTTCACCAGCGGGATAATCGCCGACTTCTCGACACCCTCAAAGGCATGCGGGATCTTGGCAACACGGTGGTTGTGGTCGAGCACGACGAGGAGACCATTCGTGAGGCGGATTGGGTTGTCGACCTCGGGCCGGGTGCGGGCCGGCACGGTGGGAGGGTCGTGGCAAGTGGCCCCCCCGAATCTCTGGAGGACGCCGCGGAATCACTCACCGGTGCATATCTTGCTGGGCGGCGCCATATCCCGGTACCGGCGGAAAGATCGGCAGGAAACGGTGACCGGCTTGTCGTGCAAGGAGCTGCCGAGCACAATCTCAAAGAGATCGACGTTGACCTGCCGCTCGGTCGTCTCATCTGTGTCACTGGTGTTTCCGGATCTGGGAAGTCGACGCTGATCAACGAGATTCTCCACAAGGCAGTTGCCCGCGAGCTCTACGGAACCCTTTCAAGACCGGGCCAACATACCGGCGTCAAGGGTGTTGATCTTCTTGACAAAGTGATTGCCATCGACCAGTCGCCGATTGGCCGCACACCACGTTCGAATCCCGCAACCTACACGAAAGTCTTCGATCCCATCCGCTCGTTGTTTGCTGCGACGACCGACGCGCGCGCGCGCGGCTACAAGCCGGGCCGATTCTCATTCAATGTCAGGGGGGGCCGCTGCGAGGCCTGTCAGGGTGCGGGCCGGATGCGAATCGAAATGCACTTTCTGCCCGATGTTTTTGTGACTTGCGATCAGTGCGGTGGCTCGCGGTATAACCGTGAAACGCTCGAGGTCCAATTCAAGGGACTGAGCATTGCCGAGGTTCTGGACCTAACAGTCAATCAGGCACGCGAGATTTTTGGATCGGTGCCCAAAATCGTCCGCGTCCTGGACACTCTGATCGCTGTTGGGCTCGGCTATCTCCACCTCGGGCAGCCGGCAACCACCCTCTCCGGTGGTGAGGCGCAACGCATCAAGCTGTCGCGCGAGCTCGCCAAACGCGCCACCGGACAAACCCTCTACCTGCTCGACGAGCCGACCACGGGTCTCCACTTCGAAGACGTTCACAAGCTACTGGCTGTGCTCCACGCTCTGGTGGATCGCGGCAACACTGTTATCGTCATCGAGCACAACCTCGATGTCATCAAAACAGCTGACTGGATTGTCGATCTCGGGCCCGAGGGCGGCGATAGTGGCGGCGAGGTGGTCGTCTCCGGCACACCGGACGATGTCGCGAAGTGCAAGAGGTCGTATACCGGGCAGTTTCTGAAGCGCATGCTCTAGGGATTGCGGGTTCCGCGTCGGGGCCCTCGCCTTCGCGGGGCTTGAGGCTTGAGACCTGAGGCTTGAAGTCACCTACCCAGGGTCTAGGACCTGTACCTTGCGGCTTGACACTGTGAGAACCAAGGTCACCATATCGGAACCCCAAGCCACAAGCCGCAGGTCTCAAGCCAGAATTGAGTACCCCCCATCGATGATCAACGTTTGGCCGTGGATCATGGATGCGTACTCGGTGCACAGGTAGACAACGACATTGGCGACATCCTGTGGATGAACGAGACGACCGGCCGGAGTGCGCGCTCGCGCGCTCTCCAGAAGCTCTTCGCGGTTTGGAAAGTGGAGGAGGGCATCGGTGTCGACCGTTCCCGCCGACACCGCGTTGATTCGCATACCCTCAGGCGCGAATTCGGCCGCCAGGTGGCGAACCATCGATTCCAAAGCGGCCTTGGATGCACCGACCGCCGTGTAATTTGGGATGGCTCGCAGCGCCCCGAGAGAAGACACCGCAACCAGGGTTTTCTCGCCGGATGCAGGAATTTTCAGAAACTGCTGGGTGATCGGGAGAAGAGCGGCGGCATTGATGTGCATTGCCCAGTCGAAGTGGTGCATCGTGAGCTCGCGAGCAGGCTTGAGAACTCCGGACGCGGCGTTCGATACCACGATGTCGAGCCCCCCCCAGTCATCGCCGATGGTAGAAAAGATGCGTTCCACATGGTCTGGTTTCGCGACGTTGCCCTTGAGGACAAGCGCCCTGACCCCTCGCGCCTCGATCTCCTGTGCGGTCTCCTCGGCACGGGTTCGATTGCGAAGGTAATTGATGGCGACATCAACCTTGAAATCTGCGAGCGAGAGGGCAATCGCCCTACCGATACCGCGAGAGGAGCCGGTGACCAAGGCGCGCTTACCGCGGAGTTTGAGATCCATTTGCACCTCCAGGGTCACAAACTAACCCGAGAATGGTCGGAAAACAAGCGTAGAAAGGGGCTTTCTGGTGATTTTCGCTTGACAGTTCGGGGGTGAGGCGGCCAATATGTGGTGTACAACAAAAACTAGGAGGTTCCTATGAACAAGACCGAAATGGCGATGAAGTTGGCGAAGAAGACAGGTGTCAGCCAGGGAAAGGCGGCGGAGATCATCGACACGATGTTTTCGGCCCACCCGCGTAAGGGCCTGATTGCCACCGCTCTGGATGCAGGTGAGAAGGTGACGATTCCCGGCTTCGGGACCTTTGCCACCAAGCATCGCGGTGCCCGTCAGGGCCGCAACCCCGCGACCGGAGCAACGATCACGATTCCGGCGAAGAAGTACGTCCACTTCAAGCCGGGCAAGACCCTCCGCGAGCGCGTCGAGCACTAAGGACGCCACTGTTATCTGCGCCGGGTGGAGGGATTCCCTGGCGTTGGAGGATGGATTGGGTCCCATTGAGGGCCAGATGATGAGGCCGGGCTGATGCCCGGCCTCAATTTTTCTATTTCCAGTTTCCCCTATCTGTCGGTGAAATCGTAGTGCGCGGAGATTGAGAAATGAGTCTTCACAGGCACGCCGTTTTTACTGCCCGGTTTGAAGCGGTACTTCATGATTGCGTCCATGACGGACTGGGGAATGCCGAAGCCCTCATGATCTGCCCGAAGGATCTTTACGTCTTCTACGAGGCCTTTGGCGTTGACCGTTGCCTGTATGACCACGACCCCTTTACGCCTCGAGAAACTTGCGGCACGGGGCCATGCGACGGGAGATTTTTTTATGATCGCCGGTGGTGAGTCCACTTCAGTTGGGTCGACAAAACTATTCTCTTCAACCGAAGGACCAGCCCTGTCAACTGCCGGCGGGCTTGGGGTTGGCGCCTCAGTCGGGACTGCGGTCGGCACGGTGGTTGAGGTCGGCAGCGGGGAGGGCGTGGAGTGTACAGGGGTCGCCGCAATGACGACTGCCGCGACTGCAGCGGTCGCCGTCCGATGCGCCATAGCCAACTGCTGCGCCTCCTCGGCCGCCAAAATGCGTTCCGTCTCGAGCTCGGCTTCGCGCTGTCGCTGCGTTTCCTCCTCGGCCGCGATCTGCCGCTGCAACTCTTCGCGTTTTTGCGCGTCCTCGCCGGTCAATTGCCCCCGCTGGGCCCGATTTTCACTCTCGATGAGGCGCTGTTGTAGCTCGTCTATCTTTGCCTGGCGGGCCACCAGCTCCGCGCGGATCTCCTCCTCCTTCTGAGCCATCATTTCCGCGACCAGACCTTCGGCCAGCTCTCTCATTTTCTCATCCTGCGCCAGTCGCTCAGCTGCAATCGCTTCGGCAGTCGGAGTCGGCGGCGGCGGCGGGGTTGCCGGGCCACGAAAGACCGTCAACCAGAGCATCATCGCGATCGCGGCCACACCGGCGACGCCGAGACCAAGCCAAAGACCAGGACCTCTGGTGGCGGGGACCGCGCCAGGGGGTCCGAGGAGAGGCTCTGGCGTCACCGTGGGCGCAAGGTACGGGCCGACATCTGTTGCCAGCTCGCTGGCAACGTCGGCCTCTTCGGCCTCGATTTCGGGACGGAAAAGGCGATCCATGAAGAGCGCGAGGTTAAAGGTTGTCGGGCTGTAGCCGCCGCCGTAAAGAAGACGGTCAAGCTCCTTTTTGAAATCGACGGCTGAGTGGAAGCGTTCCTCTGGGTGTTGTGCGAGGGCCCGCTGAAGGAGTTCTCTGATGTCATCCGGGATCGTTTCTTCCTCAAATGCAAAATTCGCGGAGGCGACGGCGTCTGCCCGTTCATCCGTCGCCGTCGGCAGAGCCGCCCCTGTGAGCAGGTGAAAGAGGATTGCCCCAAGCGAGTACACATCTCCTTGCCGACTCGCGACTCGGGACTGTAAGACCTCCGGCGCCAGATACGGGAGGATAAAATCGGCTGAGGACTGGTCGTCAATCAACGTCAGCAGCGGCTCGGCGACCCCAAAACCGGTGACGAACCCTTCGCCATCGTTGGTCACGAAAACCAGGCCTGGATGCACGAAACCGTGTACAACCCTTTCGCCGTCGATCTCTGCCGTCAATGTGGCGGAAAGAGCGAGCGCGATTTTTTCCGCGATCAGGAGGGCGTTGTCGACTGGAATAGGGAAATGCTCCTTGGCTGCGCGATCCAAAACACGGCTCAGTGGCTGTGAAGCCACGAAGTCGGATGCAATCGCCGGCGTTCCGTCGTCGACCAGGCAGTCTACGCCCGCCACATTTGTTGACTGAACGGCATCCGCAATGGCGTTGGCGCGGTCAAATCCGGCGATGACATCGGCGGCCACTATGGTGGGCCGGTCGAAGACTCTCAGCCAGACTGTCCGTTGAACGCCAGAAGCATCAAACTCGCCGGCGCGGTAGAGATGGCCCAGGGGATCGGAAAGCACCTCCTTGAACCGCAGAAACGATGCAAACACGCTATAGGCCTCAGCCATCAATCCTCCTGGTCCGCCGAGTTCGCCACCGCACGCGGTGGCAAGGGCGAACTTCGAACGTACCACCCCGTGCCACGCAAGGTCAACGGCGAGAGCTCATAAGTCGAGCCACTGCGCGATTATGCTCGCCGAGGGTCTTGGAAAACGCGTGTCCTCCTCCGGGTTTGGCAACGAAGTAGAGGTACGGCGTAGGCTGTGGGTTGATGGCCGCCGCCAGAGCGGCGCGGCCCGGCGAGTTGATCGGGCCCGGCGGGAGCCCGGGATAACGATAGGTGTTGTACGGATCGTCGACCTCCCAGTGAATCCGCAGGAGCCGCCCTCGCCACTCTTGGCGGCGTTCGAGGGCGTAGACGACGGTTGGGTCGCACTGCAGCAGCATGCCTCTGCGGAGCCGGTTGGCGAAGACACCGGCAACCAGAGGGCGCTCCTCATCAAGTGAGGTCTCGGCTTCGACCAGCGACGCGAGCGTGACGATCTCAAGCGTCGAGCCCCAAAGGGCTTCCGTTTTCTGTGCCTCCTCCATCCACACATCTTCGAACCGCTCCACGAGATGATGTGCCACGCGCTCGGCCGGAATCCCAACTGCAAATCGGTAAGTGTCCGGGAACAAAAATCCCTCGAGCGAAGGAGCGTTGGCCACGAAGGCTGAAATCCACTCGAGTCGTTGACCGAACGCTAGCCACTCATCTGCCGTTCCCAGGCCAAGGCTCGAAAACTGCTCGCCAATCGTCGCAAGGTTGCTACCCTCGACGACTGTGACGGCGAACATCTCGACCGCGCCTTCGAGGATCGTCTCGAGCGCATCCACCGGCCGGCTTGCTGGAGGAAATCGATAGTGTCCATAGTGGAGAGCTTGTCCGGAAGCCAGGGTTTTCAGATATATTCGGCCGGCGAGTACGGATGGCAGCAAATCCTCGGCGTGGAGCTGGGCCAGGATTTCACGTGCCGTTGAGCCCGCGGCAATTTCTATCTCAGTCGCACGCGACGAGCGGGTTCCCCAGAGACTGCGATGGAACCATAATCCTCCAGCCACGAGGATGATCGAGGAAAGGACTACGGTTGCCAACAGGACCCGTTTCATTGTGAGCATGCCTCAGCTCTCCGCAGACGGAGCCGCGGGCCGGGAGGCGAGGTGTTCCTCGAGAAGGACCTGGGCTGCAATGTCATCAACCGGCTGGCGAGGGGAGCGCCCCGCCGCACGTGCTCGCCGCCGCGCTTCGTCCGTGGAAAGAAATTCGCTCTGGAGCGCAACTTCGACGCCGAGGGCTTCAAGGGCTTCGGCGAGTCGGTCTGTACGTCGTGAGGCGGGCCCGCGAGAGCCGTCTTCGAGGGTCGGCAGACCCAGGACGACTCGTGCCGCACCGACCATTGCGGCCACAGTGACAATTTGTTGTGCCGCCCGATCGACACCCGAATAGGGCACGATCTCGAGCGGTGACGTCACACCCGTAGTGTCGTCTCCGACGGCGAGGCCCATTCGTTGCCCTCCAGGATCAACTCCCAAGTATCGCACCCGCCTATTGTACGCAGGACGAGCATTCTCGAGCGGGGCGAAGAACCAACCCGACCGGCTACAATGTCCGAGGAACCGCGCGTGCCGGCAGGAGGTCCATGACCCACTCCAAACCGACCTTTTCGTCCGCCGGGTGGCGGGTGACGCTGCTCGTGTTGGTAATGGTGGGATTGTCAACTGTTGTGGGTGCTGTTGACGAAGAGGAAAGAGTGGTCCTTCTCGCCGAGACTCAACTTGGCACAGTGGACGGCTGGCACGGAGAGGGCGATGTCCAGATTGTCTATCAGGACATCAACATTCGCTGTGACATCGCTGACTGGAACCGTACCACTGGTGAAGTCGTCGCGCGAGGGAACGTCATCCTCGACCGTGGCCCGAGTCGTTTCACGGCAGACGAGGCACGGTTCAATATTCAGACCAAAACGGGTACTTTCTTCAACGCCACAGCCTTCATCGACCCGATGTACACCTTCACCGGCCGCGAGATCGAAAAGCTCGACGAGACCCATTACCGCATCGATCGGGCGACGTTCACGACCTGCGCCACGGACGGAAAGCCGCCATGGAGCTTCCACGTTCGCACAGCGAAGGTCGAACAGGAGGGCCTGGGGCGTTTTTCGAGTTCGGCGATGAAAATTCGCGGCGTTCCCGTCTTCTACATGCCATACATGGTGTGGCCGATCAAGCAGGAACGGGCGGCGGGGCTGCTTTTTCCTCGATTCGGATACTCCAACACGAGGGGGTTCAATTTCGGTCTGCCCCTCTACATACCGATCGGACGCAGCTACGACACCACGATCTTTGCCGATTACTACGCCAAGGGTTATTTTGGCCTTGGCAATAGCTGGCGATGGGCGCCGGTGACAGGTGCCCGCGGAGATTTCAATGCCTATGCGATCTGGGACCGCGAGAACGAGGAGGCCCAGTGGAAGGTCTTCGGCAAGCATGCCCAGGAAGACTTTCTCGGTTTCAGGCTCCTGGCCCAGGTCGAGAACATGTCCGACATTGACTTCTGGCAGGAGTTCGATCGCAGTTTTGCCGCCAATACCCGCCGCGACCTCTTTTCGTTCGCCTTTCTGACCCGCTCCTTCGGACCATATTCACTGAATCTCCGCGCCGACCATAGGCAAACATTCCTGACCACCCAGGAGGTCATCCTCACCCAGCTGCCCGAGGTCGAGGTGCGTTCAGGTTCGACGGCGATTGCCGGTTCGCCCGTATACCTCAATCTGATCTCATCGCTCAACTACTTCCAGGCTGACCGTGGAAATGACCTGGTTGGTGACTACGGGCGCGCTGATCTGTTCCCGCAGTTCTCCTATACCTTGCCGGGTCCGCCATGGATTTCGGTGACGCCTCGGCTCGGCGGGCGATTCACCTACTACACGGACCAGTACACCGAGGACCGCCGCGAGTTCGCTGGTGAACCCATCAACCGCATTTATGCCACAGGAGCAGTCGACATTGTTGGGCCCTCTCTCTCGAGAGTTTTCAACGGGGGCTTCGGTGGGTATAGCAAGATCAAACATCTCGTCGAACCCCGATTCGAGTATCGCTATCTCACCACCACGACTGATACAACCAGAATCCCTGTGTTCGACGAGGTCGACTCGACCCCACAGGATGCGAACCTGGTCAACTTCGTGCTCGCGAACCGCCTTCTGGGTCGCGCCCGGGATGGCGTCGGCACCCGCGAGTTGGGTTCGCTCGAACTCATCCAGGCCTACTCGTTTGATGCCCCATTGAACTCAGGGAACGCTGGTGACGGTATTCAGCAGAGCCAGCTCGGGCCGCTCGGCATGGCCCTTCGGTTGACACCGTCACAGGGCACCGGCTTCGATGCCCGCCTGTCGTACGATCTGCTCTTCAAGAACCTCCGGTCCACCTCGCTGGCGGCCTCGCTCATGCGCCCGCTCGGCATGCTCAACCTGACCTGGTACGAGAGCTACAATCCGCGCACCGGCGACCGTTTCTCGTCGCAGCTGCGGAGCCTGGTCGCCTTCCGCAAGGCCGGCTTTCCAATCGATGCGTCGTTCCAGATCGCCTACGACATCGCCAACGATTCCATTGGCGACCAGCGGTATCAGGTTAACTACCAGGGCAGTTGCTGGAACATTTCCGCCCAGTACCGGGATACCCGGATCGGAGCCTTCCCGACCCGGGAGATCCTGATAGTGATAGGTCTCAGGGGCGTTGGTGCGCTGCCCGAGATCAAGGGGTCGCTCGGAGGTTACTAACTGCAATTCCGTCCGGCGCCGAAATGCGGCGCCGGACGGAATTGCTGGCGGAGGGAGTGGGATTCGAACCCACGGAGGCGTGAACCTCACCGGTTTTCAAGACCGGCGCCTTCGACCACTCGGCCATCCCTCCTTGAGCGCTCACTTTACAGTGCACTGGCTGCCACGTACAATACCTCTCCCGGTGCGGAGAGGTGCTGGAGTGGTTGAACAGGGCTGCCTGCTAAGCAGTTGTCTGGGGCAACCTGGACCGCGGGTTCGAATCCCGCCCTCTCCGCCATAATTTTTTTGAATCACCCCGACCCGATCAAGCACTCCTGGAGACCAGCATGGCGACAGCGGCAAGGACCCGTATTGCACCCAGCCCGACCGGTGATCCGCATGTTGGCACCGCCTACGTGGCGCTCTTCAACTACGCCCTGGCTCGTCAGACTGGTGGCAGTTTCGTGCTTCGCATCGAGGACACCGACCGCCAACGCAGCACCACCGCCAGCGAGCAGCAGATCCTCGCTGCTCTTTCGTGGCTGGGCCTCGAATGGAATGAGGGTCCCGACGTTGGCGGGGAGTTCGGACCGTATCGTCAGAGCGAGCGCACCGAAATTTATCGTCAGCACGTCGAAAAGCTGGTGGCGAAGGGTGCGGCCTATCCGTGTTTCTGTACCCGCGATCGCCTGAACGAGCTGCGCGCCGAACAGAAAGCCGCAAAGGGGCGGTTTGGATACGACCGCCGGTGTCGTTCGATCGACCCAAAGGAGGCCCAGGGGCGGGTGGAAGTAGGCGAAGAACATGTCATTCGTCTCGCGATGCCGACCGAAGGCGAGACGGTTGCACACGACCTCCTGCGTGGCGAAATCGTGATCGCCAACGACCAGGTCGATGACCAGGTGCTCGTCAAATCTGACGGGCATCCCACCTATCATCTCGCCAACGTGGTTGACGATCACCTCATGGAGATCACCCACGTCATCCGCGCCGAGGAGTGGATCTCCTCTTTGCCCAAGCACGTCCAGCTCTATCGGGCCTTTGGCTGGGACTTGCCGGCGTTCTGCCATTTACCGCTGTTGCGAAACGCTGACACCTCGAAGATTTCGAAACGCAAGAACCCTGTCAGCATCGACCACTACCGACAGGCCGGCATTTTGCCGGAGGCGCTGCTCAACTATCTGGCGCTGATGGGCTGGGCGATGCCCGACGAGCGGGATCAGTTCACCCTCTCCGAGTTTGTCGCCGCATTCCGCCTCGAAGACATCAGCCTCGGCGGACCGGTCTTCGATCTCGACAAGCTGAGCTGGCTCAATGGCAAATACATTCGCGATCTTGAAATCGAAGACTTTCGAGTAAGGCTGCACAACACCGTTTTCTCTGATGCGTATCTGCAGACCATCTTGCCGCTGGTCCAGGAGCGCATCGACACCCTCGCAGACTTTGTTCCCTACGCCGACTTCTTCTTTGTCGGTGACGTATCTTATGAGGAAACGGCTCTGCCAAAACTGGTGGCAAAGAACCACACCCCGCCACAGACCGCGAAGGCTCTCCGGGTCCTACTCGAGGAATACCTCGATGCCATCCTCGAGTGGAGCGCGGCCAATATCGAAGCGGCAATGCGAGCTTTCTGTGAGGCGAGCGAGTGGAATCCCAAGGAGCTCTTCATGCCAATCCGGATCGCCGTTACCGGTCGCACCGCGACCCCACCCCTCTTCGAGACGATGGAAGTCCTCGGCAAGGCGCGTTGCCGATGGCGTCTGCGTGCGGCGATGGAAACCCTCAGGGGCATGAAGGCCTGAAACGGAGACATAGAGCATGACGGGCAACGACGACAGCGACGGCGAGAGACAGGACTTCATCCGTGAAATCATCCGAGAGGATCTGGCCACCTCGAAGCACGCAGAGGTCGTGACCAGGTTCCCCCCCGAGCCCAACGGCTATCTCCACATCGGACACACCAAGTCGATCTTCCTCAACTTCGGCATCGCAAAGGAGTTCGGCGGTCACTGTCATCTTCGTTTTGACGACACGAACCCCGTCAAGGAGGAGCTCGAGTACATCGAATCGATCAAAGAGGATGTGCGCTGGCTCGGTTGTGATTGGGGCGAGCGCCTGTTCCACGCCTCCGACTATTTCGAGCAGCTCTACGATTGGGCCGAGGATCTTGTGCGGGCCGGGAAGGCCTACGTTGACGATCTCTCGGCCGACGAAATTCGAGCCCATCGCGGCACCCTGACCGAGCCGGGTAAGCCGAGCCCTTATCGTGACCGTGACGCCGATGAAAACCTGAAACTCCTTCGCGCCATGCGTGACGGCGAATATCCCGATGGCGCCAAAGTCCTGCGGGCCAAAATCGACATGGCGGCTGGCAATATCAACCTGCGCGATCCGGTGCTCTATCGGATCCTTCGCGCGACACATCCTCGGACCGGCGACCGGTGGTGCATCTACCCCACCTATGACTTCGCCCACGGGCAGTCGGACGCGATCGAGCACATCACCCACAGCCTCTGCACGCTGGAATTCGAAGACCACCGGCCGCTCTATGACTGGCTTGTGGACAATCTTCCGTTGCCTTCGAAGCCTCGGCAAATTGAGTTTGCGCGTCTCAATCTGACGTATACAGTGCTCTCCAAACGCCGTCTTCTCCAGCTTGTCAACGGCGGCTACGTCAACGGTTGGGATGACCCACGTATGCCGACCATCTCGGGGATTCGGCGGCGAGGGTATCCACCCGCCGCGATGCATGATTTCATCGAGCGTGTCGGCCTCGCCAAAAGGAACAGCGTCGTCGACCTCGCGATGCTCGAGCATTGCGTACGCACCGAACTCAATCGCACCGCCGAGCGCCGGATGGGCGTTCTACGGCCGCTGAAGGTGGTGATAGAAAACTATCCCGAGAGTGCCAGCGAAGAGCTCGAAGCGGTCAACAACCCCGAGGATTCGGCAGCCGGAACCCGCGAGGTCCCGTTCGGACGCGAGCTCTATATTGAGCGAGCCGACTTCATGGAAGACCCGCCCAAAAAATTCTACCGTCTTGCCCCGGGACGCGAGGTGCGGTTGCGTTACGCATATTTCATCACCTGTCGCGAAGTTATCAAGGATGATGCAGGCGAAGTCGTCGAGCTGCGCTGCACCTATGACCCGGAGACTCGCGGAGGGGACGCGCCGGACGGGCGCAAGGTCAAGGCGACGCTCCACTGGGTCTCTGCCGCCCACGCCATCGGAGCCGAGGTGCGTCTCTATGATCACCTCTTCAATCGGCCCGATCCCGGCGCCGACGGCGATTTCCTGGACGACCTCAACCCGGACTCACTCGAGATGATCGATGACGCGTGCCTCGAACCAAGCATCGCCGAGTTCGAACCCGGAGAACGATTTCAGCTCGAGCGTCTTGGCTACTTCTGTGTCGACCCGGACTCGACCCCGGAGCGACCGGTGCTCAATCGAACGGTGACCTTGCGCGATACATGGGCCAGGGTGAAGGCGAAAGGGTAGGTTCGCCGGCGGCTCTGATTACGCTGCGGTTCATTCTGTTGAAATTCGAAGCGCTTTTCTCTGAATGCGCTCCCCGAGAGGATGCCAGGCACGCCGAAATGACGATGAGGACATCGTCATTTCGGGAGCCAGGCACCTCCGGTCATCGCGGTTAAGGGCTGGGGGATCGAGATGTCTTTCTGACTCAAATTTCAAGAGCCCCCGAATCCACTTCGGGGGTGCTTGAAATTTGGTGCCGAAGGCCGGACTCGAACCGGCACGGATCGCTCCACACGGCCCTCAACCGTGCGCGTCTACCAATTCCGCCACTTCGGCACGCGTCACTTTCATCTCAGGCTCCGACCTCTCTCCCCGCAAGCGGTCTAACCGCCCTCGCCGGTCGGCTCGGGATCGGTCGCGCCGTCGTCCGTGGCGGTCTCGGCCGCTGGGGCAGGCTCGCTGTCGTCAACCACCGCACCGAGGGCTGGTTCTGTGACCCCGGTCGTCTCAGAGGACTCCACCGGCACGGCTACCGGCACGTCCTCCATCACCGACGTCCTGCTCTTACCGGACAGGATCGTCAACGTCAGGCAGAGGAGCACGAAGAGAATAAAGGCCCCAGTGGTCATGCGATGCATGATGTTGGTGGTGCCGCGAGGGCCAAACGAAGTCTGGCTGCCGCCGCCGCCAAAGGCACCGGCGAGATCAGCGCCCTTGCCCTGCTGCAAGAGCACTACCATGATCAGGAAAAGACAAACCAGAACATACAAAATTACGAGTAGAACAGTCACGATGCGTCTCCCGTGGCGCAGACCGCCGCAGCGCGGATGATAGCGGAAAATGAACCTACGTCAAGGCTTGCACCGCCGATCAGGCCACCGTCAACGTCTGCGAGCGGGAGGAGTTGGTCGGCGTTAGAAGGTTTGAGGCTGCCGCCGTAGAGGATCCGCATGCCGTCTGCGGCGGCTCCATCAAAGATCGAGGCCATACGGAGGCGCAGAAATGCGTGGGCTTCCTGGGCTTGGGCAGGCGTCGCGTTGCGGCCGGTACCGATGGCCCAGACCGGTTCGTAGGCGAGCACGAGATGCTCGGGATTGAGATCGCCGAGGGCCGTGGTCTGCCGCTCGAGCACGGCAAAGGTCTCCCCAGCGTCGCGCTCGGCGAGAGTCTCACCGACGCAGAAAATGACCTCGAGTCCAGCCGCCTGCGCGGCACGCGCGCGGTCGAGAGCGGTTTCGTCGGTTTCCCCGAACAATGTCCGACGCTCGGAATGGCCGACGATCACCCAACCGACGCCGATCTCGGTCAGCATCGGCGCCGCCACCTCGGCGGTGAAGGCGCCGCTTGCGTCCCAATGCACGTTTTGGGCTCCGAGACCAATCTGGGATCCGGTCACGACCATTGCTGCAGCGGGCAGTGACACGAAGGTCGGACAGCACACGACATCGACCGTGGTCGGCAGACCCTCGGCGATGAGGTCCTCGAGATAGGCGGAGGATTCGGCCACCGTTTTATGCATTTTCCAGTTGCCGGCGATCAGCGGTCTGCGCATGCGGTTCTCCTTCAGCTTTCGAGAGCGGCGATGGCGGGCATACTTTCGCCGGTGATAAATTGGAGCGAGGCGCCGCCGCCGGTGGAAACGTGGTCAATATCGTCAATCACCCCCGCCTGTCGAACGGCCATGACCGATTCCCCGCCGCCAACAACCGTGAAGGCGGGACTCGCCGCCATGGCCTCTGCCACCGCCAGGGTGCCGGCGGCAAATTCCGCTATTTCGAAAACGCCCATCGGCCCGTTCCAAAAAACGGTGCGGGAGGAAGAAAGGACTTCCCGACATCGGGCGCGGGCCTCTGGCCCGATGTCCACAACCATCATGTCGGCAGGGATCGCGTCGTGAGCAACCACCTCTACCCGCTGGGGACTTTCAATTGAGTCGGCGACCACGACGTCGCTCGGCAGAACGAATTCGATGCCACGTTCGGCCGCGGCAGCGAGCACCGATCGTGCCGTCTCGACCATCTCCACCTCGACCAGCGACTGGCCGACCTCGAATCCTTGTGTGAGGAAGAAGGTGTTGGCCATACCACCGCCGATCAGGAGAGAACTGACGCGGCCGACAAGAGCCTCGAGCGGGGCCGTCTTGGTCGACACCTTGGCGCCGCCGACAACCGCCACAAAGGGTTGCTCGGGGTCATTGACGACCCGGTCCAGCGCCGCCACCTCGCGCTCCATCAGGAAGCCGGCCGCCTTGCGTCCCTTCGGATATCGGCGGGCAGCGGCCTCGACCGAGGCGTGGGCTCGATGGGCGGTGCCGAAGGCGTCGTTGACATAGTGGTCGTAGGGCTTCGTGAGGCGGGCAGCAAAGTCTGGATCGTTGGCCTTTTCGCCGGGGTGGAAGCGGAGGTTCTCGAGCAGCAGCAGCGATCCTGGCGTGACATCGGTCACGGACTCGAGACAGTCCGGGATAAAGCGCACCGGCCGCCCGATGGCCTTCTCCAATGCCGCCGCTACGGGAGCCAGCGAGTAGGCGGGATCGGGGGCCCCATTGGCCTTGCCGAGATGGGAACATGCGGCGACGATTTCCGCCCGCTCGGTCAGCCAAAGCAGGGTCGGGAGGGCAGCGACAATCCGGGTGTCGTCAAGGACCTCGCCGTCACGAACCGGCACGTTGAGGTCGAGACGGGCCAGAACCCGCGAGCCATTCACGCCGAAGAGATCGCCAAGGGCGGGCAGGATCACGGCTTACTCCTTGCCCACCATGTACTCGAGCAGATCGACGCAGCGCAGGGCGTAGGCGTTCTCGTTGTCGTACCAGCTCACCACCCGGAAGAACGTTGGCGCAACCTGGGCGATGAGTGCGAGATCGACCACGGACGAGTTCGTCTCACCGATGATGTCGGTCGATACCAGCGGTTCTTCGGTGGCCTTGAGGATGCCCTTGAGGTCGCCATTCGCAGCCTTGACAAATGCAGCCTTGAGTTCATCGACCGAGGACTCGCGGCCGGCCACGAAAGTCAGGTCGCAGACCGAGCCATCTGCCACCGGTACCCGCATCGCGGCGCCATGCAGCTTGCCGGCGAGCTCTGGGTAAACGAGGCCGATCGCCTTCGCGGCACCGGTCGAGGAGGGGATGATGTTGATTGCCGCAGCGCGGGCGCGGCGCATGTCTTTGGGGTGCTGTGTGTCGAGGAGGCTCTGGTCGAGGGTGTAGGCGTGGGTGGTGGTGAGCCAGCCGTGCTCGATTCCAACTGTTTCGTGCAAAACCTTGGCCACCGGCGCCAGACAGTTGGTGGTGCACGAGGCGTTGGAAATCACCTGATGCTTGGCGGGGTCATAGAGGTCCGAGTTGACCCCCATGACAAAGGTCTCGTCCACATCCTGGCCAGGGGCTGTGATGACCACCCGCTTGGCACCCGCCGAGAGATGTGCCGAGGCCGCCTCACGGCTCCGGAAACGCCCGGTCGCCTCGAAGACGTAGTCGACACCAAGCTCTTTCCACGGCAGCTTGCCGGGCTCGCGCTCGGCGAGGACCCGCATCCGATCACCGTCGATGACGATATCGGATCCATCGACTTCGACGGTGCCCTTGTAGGGTCCGTGCACTGAGTCATGACCGAAGAGATAGCCCAACATGTCGGGCGATGTCAGGTCGTTGATGGCGACCAGATCGAAGCCGTCGCGAGCCTTGAGATGACGGGCCAGCAGCCGTCCGATGCGTCCGAAACCGTTGATAGCGACTTTGACACTCATGGAAGTCCTCCGCAGGTTGGAATGGCCGCAGAGTATAGCAGATGAGACAGGCTTGCACCTTGCAGGCTCGTGTGCTAATTTCCGTCTTCGCGTGGCCCGTTCGTCTAGGGGTCTAGGACGCCGGCCTCTCACGCCGGTAACACGGGTTCGAATCCCGTACGGGCTACCACGCTTCCCTTCAGCCGGCCATGAGTTCGAACTTTGTCACTTTCCAGCCCACCCGGCCCTTCCATCGTCGAATTCAATCGACTGAGAATCCTTCGCGTTGTCGGACGGTTCGGTTAGACTCTGCATCATAGATACTGCTCACTGAATTCCGAATACTCTTCGCGAAGGGAGATGTCGCCATGGAAAATACTCCGCAAGGCCCACAGGACGGCGCACCGCCACCGCCCCCACCCCCGGCTGAGCCGCCACTGCGAGAACCGGTCGCCAAGGAGGTGGTATCAGAAAACAGGAACGTGATGATTGTTCTCGCCTACCTGTGGCTGCTGGCCCTGATCCCGCTGCTGGTGGACAAGGAAGACCGCGAGGTTCAGTGGCATGCCAAGCATGGCCTTGTCCTGACCGTTGTCGAAGTCGTGGTGATGATCGGGCTGCAGGTCGTCGTGATGATTCTTGGCGCGATCAGCGGCGGTCTGGGGTGCGTCTTTACGCTCTTGATACCGATCTTCATGCTCGCCATTCTGATCGTGCACGTGCTGTGCATCGTCAAGGGAATCAACGGACAGCGCTTCCTGATCCCGGGTGTCAGCGAGTTCGCCGACAAGTTCTAAGACCGAAAGCCTGTCTTCGATCGGGCCCTGAACGTGGCCGTTGATTGAGCGGTCCGTTGGAGGAGGTGACGTCAAGTCCGTAACGCGCTAATCTCCCTCAATGAAGAACGAGGAGACTTGAGTCGTGCGTCTCTCACAACAGCTGGATCCCTCGATGGTACTGATCTCTCCCGATGTCAACGAGCGGGCGGAGCTCTTCCGCCGATTCGGCGAGCTTTTCGAGAAGGCCAGGCTCGTTGAATCGAGCGAGCAGGTGGTGACGCGCCTTCTCGAGCGAGAGGCGGTTCTTTCGACAGGCATTGGCGGCGGGGTCGCTGTGCCTCACGCCCAGATTCCGGGCCTCGGGCGGCTGGCGATGGCCGCGTCCACCCACTCCAATGGCCTCCAGTACCCAGCTCTCGACGAACAGCCCGTACGGCTGGTCTTCTGTTTGTTGGGAGACGCCAACACCGCCGCAGATCACCTCGCGGGGCTTGCCCGCCTGGCTCGCTTCGCGCGGCGCAGTTCGGCCCTTGAGCCTCTCGTGGAGGCTGCCGATGGCGACGCATTTCTTGTTGCGCTTCGACGGTTGGAGGGAGAGTGAGAGCGGTGGCTCGTCGCGGCCGCCCGTGAGGGCAAAAAAGCGGGCCGCCCCTGGAGGCGGCCCGCCGTCCGAAATCTCTGAAAATTAGTTGCTTTTTCCGCCGTAGAGTTCCAGCTGCGGGAATGTGCCGTTGCAGCCGGCGTCGAGGCCGGAGAACTCAGAACCGGCGGCGTCCAGGGTGCCTGAGAAGCCGAGATTGTCATCGACCGTGAAGGTAACCGTGTAGGTGATCGTGCCTCCGTCGAAGTCGTCCCCCGGGTCATACACCTGGGCGTATGTCACTCCGGAAGCAAAGTCCTCGACCGGAGTTGGCACGAGGTCGAACCCCCATTGGAAGATTACGGGACACTCGGGAACGCCTCCACCGTCGACCTTGTCGTAGTTCACATACGTGCCGTTGACCACATCGACCACCGCGTCGACGATCTCCAGGTTGCCGCCGGACGCGAAACCGATGCTGTCGTATGAGGCGAATTGATAGGTTCCGTCAACCGACCCGCCGCCAGCGCCGAAGGCCTGCTCGACGGTTGTCGGGTCCCTGCTCGTACGATCGACCTTGGAACCGAGCATCACCATCGAACCCGCGCTGACCCGGACCAGCGCCGTCCCATTTTCGAACGATGCGACGTCCCACAGGTTCTCGACCGACGAGAACCACGGAGCATAGGCGGTGAGCACCACCTGTTGGGTGTCGAGAAGAGTGCCATCGGGGTCGAGAAGGTCGACATCCATGGTCACTCCGTTGACACCGGAGAGGGCAAAGAGGTTGGTGTAGAAGTCGTCGGTTAATACCATCCCTGCGAGGGTGGTGGACTCTCCGCTCGAGGTGGCGGACGATGCCGGGATCCCCTCGAAGCCGGAGCCGTAGGTGCCATTTTCACCGCCTGCGCCCGTAAAGACGATCAGATTGGCGGTCACCTCACCACCGATGGTCGTGATTCGGAATGCTCCCTCAGCCCTGTTCAGGCCGAATTCATTCAGAATCACGTCGTCAAGAATCAGCGTCTCGTCAGCGCCGACCGAATACGACTCGGGGGCCGGGTTCGTGATACTCGGGTCGCGGTTCAGCCACCACACCTC
>Ga0316198_10000198_pt1 | contig 28584 bp, 28 predicted proteins | sample OudBieAanoxic_MG_FD_204935 | JGI IMG/M metagenome (GOLD analysis project Ga0316198, IMG submission 204935) | Coastal sediment microbial communities from Oude Bieten Haven, Netherlands - site A anoxic | ecosystem: Environmental > Aquatic > Marine > Coastal > Sediment | place: Netherlands... | reverse complement strand
CTGAGCGCTTAAGCGCCATAGATCCGGCAACGTTATCGGATCAGGCCCTGGCTGAAGAAACCAGAAAGCGCTCCGAAATCAACCAAGAGTGGGTCAACACCTACTGGGCTGATTTCATACCGTATGCCCATGGCGTACGGTTGTTTGGCCAGGTTTACAATGACGCCGTACACCCCGAAGACCCTTACGAATTTATCGATCTTCTCACCAATACCGAAATGGCCAGTCTAGCGAGAAACACCATGTTGATGGATCTTGCTGCCGTTATCCGCCGTGACAAAAATCTGGCGGAAAAACTGAAGCGCGGCGATGATACCGAACTGGATGCCCATTTTTTTTCCATGATCAATGAATTTATTGAAAAATTCGGTGACCTCTCCTGCGCGGTTACCGGGGGTAAAAATTGTGTGCTGGGCACCGGTCCGCTTTACCGGTTGCTAATTGAAATCGCGGATCATCCGGCGCCGACCGGTGATCGCCACAAAAATGATAGAATCAACCAATTGCAACAAAAATACCTGGATAGCTTTGACGACGATCAGAAGACACGGGCCAAAGAAATGCTCGATCTGGCCAGGAGCAGTTATCAACTGCGTGATGATGATAATATCTATCTCGGTCGGATTGAAGCGCAATTGCTGGCAGCCGTCCAGGAAGCCAGGAAACGCCTTGAGGACCAAACTGGCGGAAAGACATCGGTAATGTTAAAACAGGTACTGGAAGAGATCGATTTCGACACCGAATCCCGGAAATCAGGTCATGCCGAGACGACGCCCGGATTTAAGCTTCAGGCCCGGCAGTTGATCGGCCAGCCCGCAGGCCCCGGAATATCAAAAGGCAGCGCCCGGGTAATCCACAAACATTCCGATTTGGCCGATTTTAAATATGGAGAGGTATTGGTGTGCGATGCGGTTGATCCCAATATAACCTTTGTCGTCCCCCTGGCGGCGGCCGTTGTCGAGCGCAGGGGCGGGATGTTGATTCATGGTGCCATTATCGCCCGCGAATACGGATTGCCCTGCATCACCGGTATTCCGGATGCAACCTCCTTGATTCAAACCGGGGATGAAATAACGGTGGATGGATATTTGGGGATCGTCACCCTGGGTGGCACCGGGTTTAGAGGATCAGGCAGGGACGGCGATAAGTCAACACCCTTAGGCTAAAGGAGACGGCTTGGGGTCCAAGGATCCAAGGGTTCGAGGGGTCAAGTGAAAAGACCATTAAAGGTTTTCCTTTAATCCTTTCGGTAGCATCAACAATTAAACTAAAGTCTTCACCTAAAGGCGAGGGTTTTTCTCCCATTCCCCGAGTGGGACGATAATGAAGCCCTAATAAACTGAATCCGACACATCTTCGAAAGATGCTTGGGTCAGGCCGTTGAGAAGCAGGAAGGATCTTATCCTAATTTGAAAAACTTCAGCCTCGGGGTGCCTTATGAACTCAGTTAAATGGGGGTGGGCTGACAACAGTTTTTGACGAACCTTTTTATCTTTAGAAAGATCTATGATTTTTTGGAAAACGCCTTCAATGGTCATAGCCAGGGTTGTCGATCGGGGTGATGGGTCGCGGTTATCAATCAGAATGCTGACGGCCGGATTTTCTATTAAATTTTTATACTTCTGCGTTTGCTTGTGTGTTACCATGTATATTTCAGAGCATTTTCTATTGGTAACATAAGCCATCAGGGAGCAATAGGGCTGACGGCCGGTTATGGTTGCCAGAACGCATATACTTTGATCTCTGGCCAGTGCCTTCATTTTTTCAAGCGTCATTATTAATCCCTGAAAGGTGCTGAGTTTTTATAATTATCGATCTTTAGCATAATATTCGGGTAACAAAAATTAAATATTTCCAACACGGGCGGAATTAATATTTCGGGGAGTTTGAGTATGGACGATAAATTCAAAATCGGTATCAGCAGCTGTCTGCTTGGCAATAACGTCCGATGGAACAGCGGTCATAAACTGGATAAATACCTGACCAACACCCTGGGGCAGTTTGTGGCGTATGTTCCGGTTTGTCCCGAAGTAGAGGCCGGTTTCGGTGTTCCCAGAGAATCGTTCCGTTTGGTCGGCGACCCGGATCATCCCCACCTGATAACGTTTAAGTCAAAAACGGATCACACCGACCGCATGGTCAGCTGGGCCAAAAAACGCGTCAGGGAACTGGAAAAGGAGGACCTATGCGGATTTATTTTCAAGAGCGATTCTCCCAGCAGTGGAATGATTCGGGTCAAGGTGTATAATGAAAAAGGCATGCCGCATAAAGTCGGCATCGGGATCTTTGCCCGGGCCTTCATGGAACATTTCCCCTTGATACCGGTAGAAGACGATGGCCGCCTGAACAATCCACTCATCCGGGAAAATTTCATCCTACAGATTTTTACCATGAAGCGCTGGCGCGAAACAATGTCCGGAAAACGGAATATGGGTAACCTGGTGGATTTTCATACCCGCAACAAGCTCTTGCTCTTGTCTCACAGTCAAAAACACTATCGATCGATGGGAAAATTAGTTGCAGACGGCAAGAAATTCCCGATCAAAGATCTGTATCAACAATATCAACGCTTACTAATGGATGCTTTGAGGTTGAAAACAACCATCAGGAAGCACATCAATGTGTTGCAGCACCTGATGGGTTACTTCAAAAATCAGCTGACCGGGGATGAGAAGCAGGAATTGATCGAAGTTTTTGGCCAATACCGCAGCGAATATGTACCGTTGGTTGTGCCCATAACGCTAATCAATCATTACGTGCGCAAATATGACCAGCCCTACCTCAAGCAACAGACCTATCTCAACCCTCACCCGCTGGAACTCAAGCTTCGCACACATGTTTAGCTTTTTGTATTTCTGCAAAAAGGCATTAAAATTCCTGCACGGGAATCAGTACTTCGTTGCGGCGCAAAAACCAGGGCATAAATGGCGGATTATAGCGCGCCCAGATCGCTGCACCTGATTTTATGATAGTTTTTGACTATTATTAAACCCCCATTAATATCTGGTTGATCCTTTATTTTTTGTGAATATATTTTATGCCAAGCAAGAATTAAATAATACTTTAAGGAGGCTTATCATGACCGAACACAATGACTACATAGAAACCGAAAAAGAACGAGAAGATGGACATGTTGATACACGCAAAAAAAACTTTGAATGTGAGGATAAAGACCCGAATCTCGGATGCGATATGGGAATCGATGTGGCGGGCTAATATACCTGCCTGAATTTATAATCCCGCAAAGTTAGAATCCCCATCGACATGAAACAAGGCAGAGCCATATCGGGCTATGCCTTGTTGGTTTAATTTGGTGTGGCCTTTGATAAAGGAGATTACCATGGAACTTAAAGAATATTTTGATACGACGAAGGGGGTGGGGGTGCTGTCCACGGCCGACCGTGATGGCCAGGTTAATGCGGCTATTTATGCCAGGCCCCATTTTCGGGAAGACGGAACCTTGGCGGTTATCATGCGTGATCGTCTCTCCCATCACAACCTGCAGTCCAATCCCCATGCAACCTATCTATTCAAGGAGGAAGGTTCCGGCTTCAGGGGAAAAAGGCTTTTTATGACCAAGGTAAGGGAAGAACAGAATACCGAACTGCTGGAATCTCTGCGACGCAGAAAATCGACTTATGGGAATGGTGAAGACCGGTTCCTTGTATTCTTTATGCTTGAGAAAGAATTGCCACTCGTTGGAGATGGCAAGTCGTTGCAATAACAACCATAAGTTAGTTTCCATTCATAAGTGGTCTTTTTGCCCAATCTCGGTGTCAATCGACGCCCCCCCCAAGGCGGATCTCCGATCTCGACTTTTTCTCTATAAGGGTGTAAATAAAGATCCCTAACCTTGCGATGGACGAATCATGAAAACACTTGTGATGAAATCGGATCCAATTCTGGTTACTGGCGGAACCGGCTATGTGGGCGGACGTCTGATTCCACGTCTGCTGGCGGCCGGACATCGTGTGCATGCCATGGCACGATCCCCAGAGCGATTGTATTGTCGCCCCTGGGGCCGACACCCGGGGCTTACGGTCGTTCCCGGCGACGCGCTGGATCGAGAGGCGTTTATCCTTGCGGGCAAGGGCTGCGGCGTCAGCTATTACCTGATCCATTCCATGAACGCCCAGAAAGGTAAATATGCATTGGCGGACCGTACCGTGGCTGAAAACATGGTGGCGGTTGCTGAAGCCAACCAACTATCCCGAATAATCTACCTGGGTGGGCTGGGAGAGAAAAACCATGAAGCCCTGAGCAGTCATCTTAAGTCCCGCCACGAAGTGGAGCAGATCCTAATGGCCGGAACCGTACCGGTCACTATTTTGAGGGCCGCCATGATCCTTGGATCGGGGAGCGCTTCTTTCGAAATGCTTCGCTACCTTGTGGACCGTCTGCCCATTATGATTACGCCGCGCTGGGTTCACACGCCCTGCCAGCCGATATCGATCAGCAATGTGCTCGACTACCTCGAAGGATGCCTGGCGGCGCCGGCTACTATCGGACAGACCCTCGATATTGGTGGGCCAGAGGTTTTGACGTATCGCGACTTGATTCACATCTATGCCGAGGAAGCCGGTCTAAAAAAACGAACGATCATACCGGTGCCGGTGCTGACGCCCTGGTTGAGTGCAAAATGGGTTCATCTGGTAACACCCGTACCGGCCTCCATTGCCCAGCCCCTGGCCGAGGGGTTGAGTATTCCGGTGGTATGTCGGGATAACCGTATCCATGAGATGGTTCCGGTAAAGCTGGCCGGAAATCGTGAGACAATTCGCAAAGCGCTGGAACGGATCAGGCAGGCGCAGGTGGATACCTGCTGGTTCGATGGTGGTGGTTCCCTGCCGCCTGAATGGACGATGTGTGGAGATGCCGACTATGCCGGCGGCACGATTCTGACAGGCGGTTTTCGGATCGTGCTGGAATCGTCCACGGAAGAGGTTTGGCATACGATCCAGCAGATCGGTGGGCGCAACGGATGGTATTTTGCACAGCCGCTGTGGCGGTTGCGGGGGATGATAGATCGCGCGGTCGGTGGTCCGGGCTTGCGTCGGGGACGACGGCATCCGGTAGATTTGCGGGTGGGCGACGGCCTTGATTTCTGGCGGGTCCTGGCTTTGGAGCCGCCAAACCGTTTACTGCTGCTGGCGGAGATGAAGGCCCCCGGCGATGCGCTGCTTGAATTTGTCATCAAACCGGAAGACAAACACCAGGTGACCGTAGAGATGGTGTCTCGTTTTCTTCCCCGTGGGATCGCCGGAATTGCTTATTGGTACATTTTGCTGCCGGCACATCAGTGGATTTTCGCAGGTATGCTGAGATCCATGGCCCAGCGCACCGGCAAAAGGGTGGTTAAAGGTCCATTTAAGATGGTGGTTGAAGATCCGGTGGAGTGCCGGCTATAGAACCTATCATACCGAAAAATAAAGATTATAGTGACATCTGCTGCAATGAACAGGGATGAAAGCCCACATTAACACCTACTGCATCGAACGCAAACAGATCCTGCCGGTCGGGCTCGAGCAAGCCTGGCAATTTTTTTCGAACCCGGCCAACCTGCGGTCGATCACACCCCCCTGGCTTGATTTCACAATAACATCCAAGATTCCCGAAGTTATTTATTCAGGACTTATCATGACCTACCGTATCCGACCATTGGGCGGGATAGCGGTATCATGGGTATCCGAAATTACGCATGTGCAGGCGCCATACTACTTTGTGTACGAGCAGCAAAGCGGACCCTATCGATTCTGTCATCACCAGCACCTTTAAAAGTATCGGACACTGGTGTGGATGTTATCGATACCGTTAATTACCAGCTGCCACTGGGTGTAATCGGTATGGCTTTGCACACCGTGTGGGTGAAGCCAAGGCTGGACGAAATATTTCGTTTTCGCTATAATGCCCTTGCACACTACTTCGATGAAACCTCAAACGAGCGTAAACAAAATGAGAAACTCAGCTAAAGTATTTTAATTTGTGGTATAAATCTGCAATTCGGTTAAATTTTCATAATGCTTCAATGAATGAGATAGTTAATTACAAAACAATCTCATTTTGTTTACCCGGTGGGAAAGTCGATCATGTCCCACCTATGGCGTTATCAAGGGTTCGCGGTCGCACACTACAGCGTCAACCTTGATGCCTTGTATCTGGGGCATCCTCGACTTTCGCTCAATTGGGGTGAAACCAACCAAACAACCTGAAGAACAGGAGGCTGTATCGATGAAATTTCGGATTGTGTTGACAACCGTTCTGTGGACATTAATGGCCGGCTCATCCTGGTGCCAGGATGCGCCAGTCAGCGAGGCTACCCAGGAATGCCTTGACTGCCATACGATTTTCCACCCCGGTATCGTGGAGGGATGGCGTTCCGGTCGCCATGCGGCCGTGACACCCCGGCAGGCCATGGCCGTTGAAGGATCGGCCCGCAAGGTATCCAGCGCAGTGGTGCCTGAATCGCTGAGTACTTCGGTAGTGGGGTGTGCCGAATGTCATACGCTGCGACCGTCGGCCCATGCGGACACTTTCGAACACAATGGTTACAACATCCATGTGGTCGTCAGTCCGGAAGACTGCCGCACCTGTCATGCCCAAGAGGCCGAACAGTATTCAGGGAACATCATGGCGCATGCTTACAGCAATCTTGCCGACAATGCCATTTACCATCAGCTCCAGCGCGTTATTCTGGGAACACCGTCCCTAGTGGACGGCAAGGTTGAAATTGCCGCCGAAAACGCCGATACCCAGGCGGATGCCTGTTATTACTGCCATGGAACGGTTCTCAAAGTGACCGAAACCGAGGTGCGGGACACGGATGTCGGTGAATTGGAATTTCCTGTTATCGCGGGTTGGCCCAATCAAGGGGTCGGGCGTATCAATCTGGATGGCAGTAAAGGGGCATGTACGGCTTGCCATCCCCGGCACACCTTTTCCATGGCGATGGCCCGTCAACCGCATACGTGCAGAGAATGCCACATCGGACCGGATGTACCGGCCTACAAAGTTTATCTTTCCAGCAAACACGGCAATATCTACTCGTCCAGTCATCAGACATGGGATTTTAACAATACCCCTTGGCGCATCGGCCAGGATTTTACCGCGCCTACCTGTGCTGTCTGTCATATCAGCCTTGTGGCCGATACGGAGGGTGAGATCGTTAACGAACGATCTCATGAAATGAAAAACCGTTTGTCCTGGCGCATTTTCGGACTGATTTACGCGCATCCCCAGCCCAAGTCACCGGATGTGACTGTCATTCGAAACAAGGACGACCAGCCGCTGCCCACCGATTTCAACGGTGGCCTGGCCGGTGATTTCCTTTTGTCCCAGGAACAACAGGACAAACATACCCGCACCATGCAGGCCACCTGCCTGGCTTGTCACGATACATCGTGGGTCCAAGGCCACTGGCGAAGGTACACAAATACGATCCGCGAGACCAATGCGAGTATCCTGACGCTGACCAACATCATGAGCGAGGCCTGGACACGTGGGTATGCCCGGGGTCTGGGACAGGGAGAAAACCCCTTCGATGAGGTTGCGGAACGCAAATGGAGTGATGCCTGGTTGTTTTATGGCAACACGGTACGGTTTGCCTCTGCCATGGCCGGTGGGGGCGATTACGGGGTGTTTGCCGATGGCCGCTATCAGCTCTCCCAAGTCATCGCCGAGTTGCATGAATGGGTGGAGCAGCGCCGTATTCTGGAAGACCAGTCCGCCCAACCTTGACCCGGCCGAAATAGTATTGAACTATCCAAATAGCGGTATAGTTGAATGAACGATGTTGATACACGGATAAAGCATTTGAATGATCGCAAAGTCCGCAAGGGCCGTTACGTCCTTTACTGGATGCAGCAGTCCCAGCGCGCAGAGCACAATCATGCCCTGGAATATGCCATTCAACACGCCAATGCACTCGGCCAGGGTGTCATCGTAGGTTTCGGTCTCATGGATGATTATCCGGAGGCCAACCTGCGCCATTACACCTTTATGCTGGAGGGTTTGAAGGAGACCATGACTGCCCTGGCAGCAAGGGGCATCAAAATGGTCTTGCGCCGCGGACATCCGCCGGAGGTGGCCTTGAAGCTCAGTCGCGGGGCGTCCATGATTGTCTGCGACCGGGGATATCTCAAACACCAGAGGGACTGGCGTGAACGGGTCGCCATAGAAGCGAATTGCCGCGTTGTCCAGGTGGAAAGCGATGTGCTCGTGCCCGTGGAGGTGGTATCCGGCAAAGCCGAGTATGCCGCTCGTACGATTCGCCCCAAAATCAACCGACACCTCGAAACCTATCTGGTTGGTCTCAAGTCGACCCATGCCAACCAATCATCCCTGGGCATGAAGATTAAAGGAATGGATTTGGACGACCCGGATAAGTTGCTCACAAAACTAAAGCTTGATCGTAGCGTGTCACCGGTGTCCGATTTGTTCAAAGGCGGGACATCCCAGGCGGTCAAGCGCCTTGAGGGGTTCATTCACCGCCATCTGAAGCATTATGATCAACACAGCAATCAGCCGCAGACGGACGATATCTCTCACATGAGTCCCTATCTCCATTTCGGTCAGATTTCACCATTGTACCTGGCGCTTCAAATAATTCGTGCCCCCAATTCACTCAAGGCATGCAAAGACGCCTATCTCGAGGAGCTTATCGTGCGGCGTGAGCTGGCCATGAATTTTGCTTACTTTACATCCAAATATGACGACTACGATTGCATTCCTGGCTGGGCCCAAAAAACCCTGGCCGATCATCAGCATGATGAACGTGATTACATCTACAGCCGGCGACAACTTGAAAAAGCCGGTACCCATGACCCTTATTGGAATGCCTGTATGCTGGAAATGAAACATACTGGTTTTATGCACAATTATATGCGCATGTATTGGGGCAAGAAGATTTTGGAATGGTCGTCAAATCCGCAAAAAGCATTTCGAACGACCCTGGCCATTAACAATAAATACTTTTTAGACGGACGGGATCCCAATTCATACGCGGGGGTGGGCTGGATCTACGGGGTGCATGATCGTGCCTGGGCAGAACGGCCGATTTTCGGTAAGACCCGTTATATGGCGGCCTCGGGCCTGGAGAGAAAATGTGATATCGCGGCCTACGTTAAAAAGGTGGACGATCTGGTAAAAAGGGTGGGTTAATTATGCCGCCTAAAAAAACATTGCGGCTGATCATTGGTGACCAGCTGGACGAAATGCACTCCTGGCTTAAAAAACCGGATAGATCCATGATCGATATAATAATGGAGATACGGCATGACGACAGATGGGGCAGAAGTCATTCGGAACATATTTATGACAACCGCTATAGATTTCTCCTCGAGCCAGTTGCATGATTGTTCCAACGATTTTTAAGTATGCATGACTGACACAGTAGGCGGTTTGCCATACGATCGTCGACGTATTTTCATTTTGGACAAAAATCCTCATTTCTGGATTGGGAACGAGACAAGGTGCCTATCTTTAAAAAACCAATTAATGGATGGACACTAGGTAATTAACCAGATCATCTGCGATCTTCGATGTTGTCTGAGCAATTCCGCGTGCCATGCTGGCGTCGATAACCTGACCTCGTGTCATGGCACCGACAGCATAGATGGCGTTGGATTTTACTACTTTTTTTTCGGACATTATTTGCATGATATGGTGAGTCTCGGGATCGATCCAGATGCTTCCTGTTTTATGGGTAATGGGTAGGGCTGCCAACTCACCAACGACTTCACGGATTGCATGCGCCGTTTGAGAGACCGGCCAGGCTTCCTCAATTTGAACGATTCCGGACCTGAGCAAATTCCTTGCCAGTGCTGAAGGGTTTGTCTCTATGGATTTTTCCTGGCCGCGTGCGTTGACGACATATCGGAAGGCATCTCTTTTTACATTCCCCTCAACATCCTTGTAAATAAATTCATAGCAGTCCCCAACATCATCTTTGACCATTCGATAGTTTTCTCCCAGTTTTATCACGTCAACTATCCCGGCCTTCATGAGGGCCAGTAATTTTTCAGCGTTGATGGCGGGCTGGGTTGCGGCGTGGGTAAAAAATATGGAGGTATAGTTTCTATCAAAACGCTTTCTATCTTCAATCGTCAGGTTCAGGTACACATCTCTAGCCATATCGAAGCTCTGGTGCAGGATAGTTTGCCAGATGAGTTCTCCATGGGGACCATCCCCATTGATGGCATCATCTAAATATCCTTGCAGGAGATCTGCCGGCTTACCGGTTGGATTGATAATCTCTTCCCAATCGATATTTTGACCATAGGCATCTTCAAGTTCTGCGTGAAGCATTTTAAACATTGCCTTCAGGGTCAAATTCTTGTGGTTTCCAGATAAAAGGCGATCCAGATTTTCACGGTTCAGAAACTTGTTTCTATGATTGCCGATTTTGCCTCTGACCTTTGGTAACAGACCCCTTCTGGAGAGAAGGCAGAACGTCCTTGAATTTATAGGGGGTGCATATGCCAGTTCACCGGTCCGTAAACGAATAAATTTCCCTTCCGAGGTGAGCGTCAAAAGGGTTTCTATGGCGCTGAGGCTTGTTCCGATGACGCCAATTTTTTCTCCCTTTGGAATCTTATGGAGCAATTTTTTGGCCGGCCAGGGTGAAACGAAATAGTGATCCCGATCATTTTTTTCAAACCAGTGACCGGTCGCCAGTAAAAGACGGTCAGCATCACTTGAGAAATAGCTTTTAGAAGAAAGGTGCTTTACGCTTAGGCATATGTTGCCGCCATTCTGCCTGAGGTCAACGACCTCAGATCCCGGATATAGACTTACGGCAAGGCCCATTTTCCGAGCCGATTGAACAGCCTTTTGAAACCTCGCCTTCAAATATTCCCCCATGATAGCACGAGGGTAATGATTGCATTCTTTCCGGTCACCATCCGGGCTGGAAGATGGATGGGGAAACCAGGGAAAGTGGGATCTAAGGGTTTTCGAATTGTTCGTTACCCAGTCCTCGAAATCACCGGGATTTTTATAAAAAATGCCCATGTCGGAGGCGCACATGTTCGTAATATGACACGGTAGCACAAATCTGTCGCTATGGGGAAATCCGGGCCCAAAAATACCCTGCTTTTCATATATTTGAACGCTAACCTTTGAGGGATCCAACTGCCCTTTTTTGGCTTTTTCCTGCATTCTGTCCACAAGCTGACAGAGCATCGCCGTAGCGGTTAGCCCACCGCCGATTATTGCAAAACTAAAGCGCATGATACTCAATCATTAAGCACCCATCGATTTTGTTATTTAAATTAAGGCGGTTACTATAACCCCAAACGAGCGTAAACAAAATGAAAAACCCAACTTAAGCATTTAGATTTGTGGTATAAATTTTCAATTCGGTTACATTTTCATAATGCTTCAATGAATGAGATAGTTAATCACAAAACAATCTCATTTTGTTGGCCTTTCGGCCTCCGCGATAGCGGTCCGGTAGGAAAGCCGATCATACCCCACCTACGGCGTTATCAAGGGTTTGCGGCAGTAAACTAAAGCGTCACCCTTGATGCCTTGTATCTGGGGCATCCTCGACTTTCGCTCAATTGGGGTATAAGTCAAATCTATCTGCCAACCTTAGTTTTACAGATACACGATATTGTTTCAAAGTTCAAATCTTGAAATATTTCTTTAAAACCTAGTACCTTAGTAGAGCGAAAGACGGATCTTGGACATCGGCTTTTCCCCCAGGATCAACAAAATGGCTTGTCTTTTTTGGAATTTATATTTCGCTGGTGCAAGTGTTGTAAAAAAACCTGCCTATCGCTTTTAAAAAAAAGCATTAAAATGGGTTTTTTTTACTAGCTTTCCATTTTGTTTATGCTCATTTAAGGTAATAGTTTATTACTATTAGTATACCCGAATTTTACTAATATTGATTTTCTAAATTAAGTGCAAACAGTTTAATTTATCAGGTTATTTATGTTTTTAGCATGCTGCGAAGCATTCTATATGTAGAGATGAACCGATTGAATCTCCGATTTTGAGGAGGCCGATCATCTTATGATGGATTTTTTTGTTATTTAAAATCGAGGTAGCTGATGAAATGCAGACTTTTTAGAAAATTTATTCTTGTGACCTTCATTGTCGGTATGCTTGCGCTCCCCGTCAATGCTGCCGAAGTAGAGGGGGTGTTTTTTAGTGACAACTACGCTGCCGAAAATAAAAAGCTAAATTTAACGGGCGTCGGCTTGCTGCGCTATTTTGGATTTAAAGCTTACACTGGCGCTCTTTATTTGGAAGAAGGGGCACCTGTCGACGATGTTTTATCAGATACGGCCAAACGAATCGAACTTGAATATTTTCGATCTTTTAATGGTAAAGATTTCGGGCCTGCAACCGATAAAAGCATTGCTAAAAATGTTGACTCGAAAACATTGAAGCAGTTGCGTCCTCAAATTGACTACCACAATTCCCTTTACGAGGATGTTCAGCCCGGGGATCGTTACTCGCTAACATATATACCAGGCAGGGGAACCGAACTGGCCTTAAACGATGAACCTAAAGGGCTCATTGAGGGAGCGGACTTCGCTGCTGCCGTTTTTGCCATATGGCTGGGTTCTAAGCCAATGAGCGAATCATTTAAAAAACAAATTTTAGGCCGTTAGTCATTACTTTTTTTACTGAAAGGTTATTACTGTGCGACAAGCCAAATTGATTTTTACACTTTTATTGTTGATCCCGATCCTCGGGTGCCAGACAATCAAACCGATCCACACGGTCGAACATGTTGACCTAAACCGTTTTATGGGAGACTGGTATGTCATTGCCAGCATACCGACCTTCATTGAGAAAGATGCTTTTAATGCCATCGAATCCTATCGTCTCGATGAAGACGGAACCGTGGCCACTACCTTCAGATTCAACAAGGGCAGCTTTGATGGTCCACTCAAGACGTACACTCCCCGTGGGTTTATCCGGGATAAAACATCCAACGCGGTATGGGGGATGCAGTTTATCTGGCCGTTCAAGGCTGAATACCGAATCATGTATCTGGCAGACGATTACGCCAAAACGGTCATTGGTCGCTCAAAAAGAGATTATGTCTGGATCATGGCCCGCGAACCATCGATTCCGGATGCAGAATATAAAAGAATTTTAAAGTTTTTGTCAGATCAGGGTTACAAACTCAATGATCTGCAAAGAGTCCCCCATGGTCAGATCGGAGAGGGTAGCTAGTTGCACTCTATAAATGGTCTTTTTGCCCAATTTCGGCGACAATCGGCGGGATCGCTTGTGAGGTGTAACACCGACCGCCTCCCTGCAATATCCTGATTTCCTTGATCTTGGGCTGATATCCTCATTTCTGAATTGGAAACGTGACAAGGTGCCCACCTTTAAAAAACAATTAATAAATGGGTTCTAATCTAATTTGGCAAGAATTAGATAAGCCATTTTGAGATGATGAAACTGAGGTAGGCAACCACAATACAAAGACACACCCCCCAGAGGATATCAACTATGACAATAGTTAATGGCCAATTTTTAATGGTGGCCAGGTTTGTCAAATCATAGGTCGCGTAGGTGAAAAATCCAAATAATGCACCCAGGACAACTGCTTGACTCCAGGAATTGTTGTTCAATGCCGGTCGGACAGCAAAGAAAAGAATACCGGCAATGTAAATCAAATAGAAAATAACAGCTGCGATCCAATTTACCTGGGGGCTCAAAATGAAGCCCAACTGGCGGCGGTAGAGTCCTTTGGCGATAACCCCCAGCCAGAGAATATCGATGATAAAGAAAATGGGTACCGTCAGCGCGTAGAGTTTTAAATAAAAAATAGTCATAAGTCACACCGGTATAATCATTGTTGGTTTTTTAGTGCATTTGATAATACGATCGGCCATGCTGCCGAAGTCAAAGTTAGTATTTGAGTGCAATAAACGCCTTACCGTTATCCGCCTTGGGGCTTGTCTTAGAGAAGCCCTTTATTCCTTAAAGCGTGAAGTGCCAGAAACGTATTCCATTCAGGCTCAGAATGGCTCCACCTTCCATCCTCATATGGAACCTGATCAAAAATAACGCGCGGTCAATCAACCGCGCGTTATTTTTTCAGCAAAAAATCTTTGGGCTAAGATCCGCTACCAGCCTATCCCGGAATGGATACAGGTGAGGATTTGCCAATATACTCCATGGTTTCTTCGTATTTTCCGCGCATATTGACTGTGCCGTCTTCGATGTCTTTTTTGACCGGGCTCCAATCAGAGGGGCATTCGGTTTTCAATTTCTCAACCCGGTCCGACATTTCCTCAAGAAACATGTGAAGATCCTCGATATTGGGTAATACCTTCTCTTTTTCGGCTGTGCCCAGGCTGTCTACCTTTCGCATCACATCATAGAGCTTCGCCTTCCAAGCGGTCATTTCAGTTTCCATACTTTTGCAATAGTCTTGAACGTCCATGGGACATCTCCTTTCATGTTTGCTCGTGTTGGTTATTATACAACCGGAAATAGTTTACATCCCACCGACAGTCGGGGCAAGTCCAACCTGGTCCCCATCGGAAAGAACGGTGTCCATATCCACTATTCGGCTGTTTACAAAAGCGATCTTCACGTCTTCCCTGGAAATACCTGCACGCTGGACCAGGTCTTCAAGTGTTTGGTTGTCTGACAGAACGTATGAGGTACTTTCTCTGAAATCGCATGTATCTGGATTTACCAGTGTCGAAAAACATTTCAAATCAACTTTCATGCCTATCTCCTGATACTTTGAAGTTAAAAATAGTTTTAAATTTCATACTCAATAATCATACAGATCTGAATAAATTCAATAGATAATCTTTAAGAGTAAAATAATAGTAAAAACCTGACATTTAAAGAATCAAAAAAAATCGAGACCTTCCTCCATTTCATCGGGCTTGCAAGGATCGCCATCCGTGCTTAATATTTATTGATATTCGTTTTAATAACGCATTTCCATAATCTGCTTGCCTCTCATTTGTTTCAACTGACTTTAAAGTCAACTACCTTCGACTAAAGCCGAAGGCTTGGGGTCCAAGGATCCAAGGGTTCGAGGGGTCAAGTGAAAAGACTATCCAAGCCTTTGCTTGAATCCTTGACCCCTTGAACCCTTGCCGCAGCATCAACAAATAAGCTATGGTCTTCGCCTGAAGACGAGGGTTTTTCTCCCATTTCCCGAGTGGGACAATAAAACGACAGGTAGACTATGACGAATCCTATTCATTCTAAATCCCGTGGCACCCTTTATGGGCTCTGTATTGGCGATGCGCTGGCGATGCCGGTTCACTGGTATTATAACCGCCGATCACTCAAAATGGATTATGGCCGGGTGACGGACTATCTGGCACCGCGCAACCCCCACCCGGACAGTATACTCTGGCGCTCTAGCTATATGGCGCCAAATTCAAAAGGCGAAATTCTTCATAATCAAGCCGAATACTGGGGGCAAGAAGGCATTCATTATCACCAGTTTCTCAAGGCGGGAGAGAACACGTTAAATGTTAAAATTTGCCGACTGCTGACTGAATCGATAGACCAAACCGGCATATATGCAACGGACGATTTTCTGAGAAGGTACATCGAATTTATGACAACACCAGGCAGCCATCGTGATACCTACATCGAGGAGTGTCATCGCAATTTCTTTGCCAACTATGCCAGGGGACTGCCGCCCCGCAAGTGCGGTGTCGAAGAAAAGCATATCGGTGGTCTGACCGGAATTGCTCCTATCGTTGTTTTTTATTTTAACCGGTCCGAGAAAGCCCGCAAGGCGGCCTTGGCGCACCTGGCGTTGACTCACCCCGGCTTCAAAATGGAGGCTGCCGGTTCATTGCTTATTGATATTTTGCTGAAGGTGCTAAATGGTATGCCTTTGAAAGCCGCCATCCTTGAAAACCTCGAGGCCCAAAGCAATCCATTGCTGGGGTACCCCTTCTTGAAATGGCTGAAGGATCCGGATGACTGGGTCATCGGTCGGCGGTTCAGTTCGGCCTGCTACGTTGAAGACGCTGTTCCAGCCGTCATTTATCTGGCACTCAAGTACCACCATGATCCGGAGAAAGCACTGATCGTCAATACCAATCTGGGAGGCGACAATGCCGGTCGCGGAGCGGTTCTAGGGGCGTTGCTGGGCGCCGCTAATGGCGCCAAAAAATTTCCGGATCGCTGGGTACAGGGGTTGTTGGAGCCACTGCCGGATCTATTGCCTTCCTGAACACTCCACTTGACCAGCACCTGGATTTCGCTTTGTCTTTAGCCGTCAAGATAATACTAATCCGGCCTGGTAATCTGCTACAATTCGATGCGCTTTTGTGGTGCCGGCACGACGCACCCGTGGAAACAAATGCCGGCAATCATCTATCGAAAGTCGCCGTACGATCTGAATACACGTCAGTTCGTCGCGAAGGTGCGGCAAAGCGCTCAAATTATCGGTCAACTCTTCTTTGGCAATCAGTTTTGAATAGATCAGTGACCGGGCAGCCAAAATCGTTTCGCGTGTCGGCTGACTGAGGCTTGGGTGAAATACATACAGCAGTGTCAACTGATCGCCGGGACCATACAAATGTCCTTTTATATCAATCCTTTTCAGGGCCTTATCGGCTAAAAAAATCACGCGCAGCCGGTTTGGCGGGGATACCTGCCGCTGTAATAACCACCACAACGGATAGTGAATCAGACCGGCTTCAATATAAGCAGACGGATATTTTTTTATCAGCGGCGCCAGTGCCTGGGCGCGCAGTGAATCGCGCAATCGAAAGCGCGCCGCATCCAGGCGCGCAAATTGTTTGACGGCCGCCAGGGTTTCCTCAAACGACCCCGTCAAGACAGTTTGATAATATGCCAAAAGAGCGCCGGTGGCATTCCGCTCGGCCAGGTATACCGGATACTGAATCGAATTCTTGTGTAGCTCCGCGGGGCGGTGACCTCCAGCAAAAAATTCATGAATACCCAGAAGAATTTCCAAATAGGGTTCCACTTGAAATATTTTTTTTCCTTCCGTCTTCAGCTCCCGCAGCAGATAACACATGTCCCGACTAAAGACGGGAAACTCCACATCAAGCGGCCTTAAATAATTATCCACGCCCATTGCCCCCGCCAGCATCTGTTCGAAGCCGTCCGTAGGCGGTTCTTCCAGGAAAATTGCGTCCTGATCTTGCATTCCATCCGCAATGAAGGGAATCATTTCCGGCCGGTGCACTGATAACCCTAATGTGATCTTTTGCATAGATATACCTTGTTTTTCTTATAGCGCATAAGGGCGAAAGTATGATAAGCATCATCGTTCCAATTTAAAAAACCGTTATTGACAATTTTATCGATTATTTGCCCAAACACATGGCGACGGGCAATGTAGAGAGGAACCTGCTTATATGGTTAAAGGAATTCTGGTGGCGAAGATGACATTTCGCCGCATCTTCCTGCTTATGATTTGCCTGTGCCAGACAGCGGGATTGGCTTCTGCCCAGGAACCCATGCCCCGCGTGTCCGGTTTCTCGGGCTACATCGAGGTACTCGGCGCCTACATCAGTACCAACTCCCAACTAGATACCGACGACGACAACAGGAAAACCGATTCCCTAAACACCTCTGGCAAACGTGTCGGGGAATTCAAGCCCCTACCCCTTGGACTCCTCCGTTATACGTTGGCCGAAAAGCGCACCCAGTTTTTCCTGGGTGTCCTGCCGGAAAATGTGGCCCAAGGCCAATTCCAGGTGGAAGTCGGCGCGTGGCATCTATTGCCTGATGGTACCGGCCTGCGGGCATCCATCGTACCTCTGACCCCGATCGCGCAGGAAACCTGGGAAGACCCCTTCGTTGTCGGCCAAAATCGTGACCGGACCGACATCAACTCCTACGGCGTTAAGCTGGCGGCCGAGAATATCCGGGGATCGGGGCTAACCTTGAAATACGGCTGGGCCCGACAATCGCTTGACGACGAAAAAAGCGGCACTTTTCTGGCGTCACAACCGGGCAGCTTTTTATCACCGGGCGATTTGGATGACCTTGATCGCGATGCTGATTTTCACCGCATTACTGCGGAATATTCATTTAAAATAAGTCCTCGATGGCGGTTAACGCCTCGCTTGAGATACACCCGGGGCGATGCCGAAGGAGATGCAAACAGCTTTCATGCACTGATGCCGCAATTGTCTTTTTTATATTTTGGAAAGCAGTTGCAGGCAAGCATTAATGCTTCCGCAAAGACTGAATGTTACGATCATACGCACCCGGTATTCAATGAAACCCGCCGGGATACCCGACTATGACTATTCGCTATCCTGGGTTACAGAAACCCATTCGGGTTGAAAAATTTTCGAATCGACTGGTTTAATGCGATTTTTAAAACAAACGCTAATATTAATTTCTATGAATCTTCGAATTTTATCACTGCCATTGGTATTGGTTACAGGTTTTAAGCCAGTCTCATGATCAACTCTCTGCATTTGATCGGAATAACGCCTGACCATCGCGACAGAACGCAAAAATCCCGGATACCAGCTCAATTTGATCCGGGATTTTTTGACTGAGGTGATTATTTCAGATTCTCCGCATTGCAAAGATTATCCTGATTAACCGCACTGCGGCCACAGTTTTCACAAAAAAACCAGGCCGGTTGGATCAATTTTTTAAAATCTTCGGTATGGGATTCAATAAATCCCTCTTCCTGAAACGCACACAAGGTTTTAGTCTCGGCTTCGCTCATGGCGTTATCATTTTTCTTTGGTTGGATGTTGATGGGACCGGGTTCTTGTCTTTATATTCAGGCCTGTTATTTGAAAGGGTGTGCGTCACTTTTGTCAGGCGGGTAGTATCAAACCCCCACCCTTTTGCTTTGGCAACCAATCTTTCAAAAAGGGCGTTATCCATTGTTTCGGTCCTGGATAAAATCCAAAGATAAGAACGACTGGGGCCGGCTACCATGGCGTGGCGGTAGCCCTGCTTGTCCAGTTCGATGATATGGTAGCCACCGTAAAACGGTCCAAAGAATGAAACCTTTAAACTGCCGACGGTATTGTCTTCGATAAAGCGGGCACGCCCCTCGATCTCTTTCCATTTGCCGGTTTGGGTATTAAAACCTCTGTTCTGGACCCGAATATCCCCGGTTTCCATTCGCGTGTAAGTGGCGCTGACATGGCTTAAATGGCGTTCAAAGGAATGATCGAGTCGGGCGATTTCATACCATTTTCCCAGATACCGGTCCGGCTCGAAATCGGTAACCGGTTTCAACCCCTTGGGCACGCCCGTGCATCCAGCCAAAAACATCGCTGTCACCAAAAAAGATGTGAAAATTGCACGCGTCATTGCATCATCTCCCATACGAAATTAACCTATTTTTCGCACCTATTGCTTTCTTCCCCATACGGCATAAACCGGATCGGAATACCACATCTCGGGGAAATATTTATCGTCATGTGGCCGGGGCAGGTCCCGGATTGAATAGGTCTGCAAGTCTTTATAGTCGCCCGTGCGCAAAAAGTATTCCAGTACCAAGCCCATGCGCTCATATTCATGGAGTTCCTGCCAGATCTCGATAACTTTGGTCGGAAACCACCGGTTTGAAAAGGTGACGATGAAATAACCATCCGGCTTCAAGATCCTTGAAACCTCCTTAAATACGGCCAGGGGATCGGTGAGATATTCAACCGATACCGTGTTGACGACCGCATCAAAGGCTTGGGATTCGAATGGCAGGGCGGGGTCTTTATTCAGGTCGTGAACATGGAAGCCATTCAGTTGCGAGTTTCTTTCAAGCTCCTTTTTATTGAGGCCCAGGCCGACCAGTTGGTCGAGATGTCGATTGGTGGGGATGTGCGAATCCCAGCTGCTCATTAAATCGAGAACCTGCATCCCATCGGTCAGGAGGCGACCGTAGGTATTTTTGACCACCTCGCGAGCGGTGCCATCGATATGGTGTACATATCGGGGTTGTTGATAGAATTTTTCATCCGGTTGTTCATCGTCTCGCCCAAAGGCGTCGCCTGAAAAATAATCGGTCGGCTGTGTTTGCCAGCGGGCTTGCATGCCGGGTCCGGATGTCAGATTTTCCACCCAGTCGACACTGGTCCCGCCCCGCTCGATGGTCTTGGCCTCAATTTTTCCGATGACAACGGAGAGATCAAGTTCTTTACCGGCCAGGGGATGGTTAAAATCGACCGTCATATGGCCGTTGTTCAGCCCAACGCAACGGAATGGCTGCACATTGGCACTGAATATTCCGTTTATCCCCTTCAACATGCCCTTGGGATAAAAACGACCCAGGCGCGGTAACGCAACGCTGTCCTGTTTTAGCGTGCAGTCGAATTGAGTGCGTGGAATATCGAATAGATTCCGAGAGCTGAAAGCCGCGACAGCCTCTTTTTTTTCGATCGGTACTTGCAGCTGTTCGCCGGCCTCTTGGTTCATTAGCATATCTAACAGGGCCGGTGGGAGGAAATCGCGCCAGATATTGACCTGGCTGGCTTGGTAGCTGTCGGTATGACTTGCATCACCACTTTTCCATTTCAAGTTAAATATCAGATCGACCAAACTGTCAGAAGTTATTTGGTTTGGATCACGCATGTGTTATCCTTTCTATCCCTATATAGGACTATTTAGAGCTCACCGCCATCGGGCTTTTTAGCAATTGCCTGGCCAGTCAATGCAGTTGAAATTTTTGCGAAGATTAAATTTTTTAAAAAATTATGCACCGATACAAAAATTACAATGAGACTAGATAGGGGGTCTAATGATAGTCAAAAACTACTATAGAAATCAGCACGATTAGGAATTAGAAAGCAAATAAGTTCGCAAATTGGTCCTTTGATTGGTCAAGCCGAACTTGACACGCAGGTTTTTACGATGAAAGTTGACCGTGGCTTCGGATACAATCAGGATCTCGGCGATCTCCTTGCTGGTTTTACCATCTTTCACAAGGGTTGCCACCTGCATTTCCTGGGGGGTTAAAAGAATATTGGCGTTGGTTAGATTTTGCATCAAAGGCGTGATGATGTCCTGCAGGTGGGTTTCAATGATCTCTACCAGCGTCTTTTCTTTGGGTTTTAAATGGGGACTTTTCAGTTTTTCGACATACGGCAGAACCAGCCCTTTGACATTGGTCAAAAAGCGTTTTTCAAGTTCCTGTTTGTCCTCTTCCCGCTGCCTTAGAAGTACTTTCAAAGCCACATTGGATTCTTCCAGGCTTTGTTTTTGCTCATCGAGATTCTCTTGGCTTTCTCTTAGTGCCTGCTCGGTGAGTTTAAGGGCCGTAATATCTTCATGGCTGGTCACGACCTGGACAGGATCGGTGTCCGGTATGCGAATGACGTGCAGGTAGAACCAATGCTGGCTGTCCGGACCATGGCAGGGGTAATCGTATAAGAATTCATCTATTTCTTTATTGATGACGGCCCGAATCCCCGCAGCCACGTTACAGGCATCCGTACTGGCATCCCCCTTAGTGGCATCGCAGATAGAAAGACAATTAACGCCACGAAAGTCATAATCGGGTGGGAGGCCTCCTTGAACGGCAAAGCTCTGCCAGGCGCGATTGGTTGCGCGAATAATGCCGCCGTGGTCTATGATAGCAATGTGGGCGGACAACGCATCGAAAACGGATCGCGCCAAGGCGTCAGAAAAGTGAATGGCTTCGGTCTCTGGAGTGAAATTTTTCGATGGGATCGTCATGGGTTCTTTCCTCTTTGGGGTCGGTGGTAGATGATTACCTGAACCATACAATATTCGCCGGATGAGTTCAACCAAATTGATAGTTTTTGCCTATCAATCAGGTTTGTCGTGGTTGGGTGCTTTGCGTTAAGCCTTCATGGATGTCTGTTACTATGGACGCGCCGCCAAGACGGTGCGAAATCGTGTTGACAGACGGAGGGCTCTTAGCTAAGAATAATTGTATTCATAACGGGTAACTGAAAAAAGGCAACACCCCAGAGTGATGTATAAGCGCTTTCCGGATTAAAGTTCGGTTATATTTTGATGCTTGGTATGCAACTATCCGAGGGAGATCGAAGCGAAGATTTGACGTATGACCGCTGACCCTGTGCAACGATCGGTGAAAAGCTCACTCTACCTTTCACTGCGGCGATGGTTTGACGCCGAAATTGCCGCTGCTGATATTGCAGCGGATGATATCAAACGGGTCGATTGGGTCCGTATCATTCCGCTCATTTTTCTGCATGTTGCCTGTATCGGCGTGATCTGGACCGGGTGGAGCTGGACGGCTGTTCTGACGGCCATTGGTTTGTATGTGATTCGCATGTTTGCCATAACGGGGTTTTACCACCGCTATTTTTCCCATAAGGCGTTTAAGACCAATCGTTTTTGGCAGTTTGTGTTTGCAGTATTGGGCAATGCGTCGGTCCAGCGGGGACCGATCTGGTGGGCCGCCCACCATCGTCACCATCATCGCTATACCGATCAAAAAAAAGACGTCCATTCCCCGCGCCAACAAGGATTCTGCTGGAGCCATATCGGCTGGTTAACTTCGCGGGCAAATTTTCCGACCAAGAACAAATACGTCCAGGAATGGCTTAAGTATCCGGAACTTCGTTGGCTTAACCGCTTTGATAAGGTAATCCCCATCCTTCTGGCGGGGCTGCTGTACGTCTCCGGAGAGCTTTTGGCGACATATGCGCCCCAGCTTGGTACCAACGGACCCCAAATGTTGATCTGGGGGTTTTTCATATCATCAACCCTGCTTTTACACGGGACCCTGACGATCAACTCACTGGACCACATGTTTGGCAGCCGGCGTTACGACACGCCAGATACAAGCCGCAACAACCTGATACTGGCACTCATCACACTGGGAGAAGGCTGGCACAACAACCACCACCATTATGCCGTATCTGCCCGCCAGGGTTTTTTCTGGTGGGAAATTGACATGACTTACTATGCGTTGCTTTTGCTGGCCCGTCTGGGGATTATTAAAGATTTACGTCCCGTGCCGGACCATATGCGTTACAAGAACCGTATCGTCAACGATAAATCAACCTAAATTTGGTTCGACGGGGACTGGCAACTCCCCAAAGGAGAGTATATCATGCGGATTGCCATAATCGGTAGCGGGATTTCAGGCCTAACGGCGGCCTACTTGCTCAGTGAAGACCATGAGGTCGTCGTTTTTGAAGCCAACGACTATGTTGGCGGGCACACGAATACGGTGGATGTGCCCCTCAATGGCCAGGACTATGCGGTTGATACGGGATTCATCGTCTTTAATAAAAAGACATACCCGAATTTCGTAAAGTTGATGAAGCGTCTGGGTGTGGGCTGGCAGGATTCGCTAATGAGCTTCAGTGTTCAATGTGAAAAAACCGGTTTGGAATTTAGCCCCAGCAGCCTTAACTCTCTTTTTATTCAACGCCGGAATCTGGTGCGGCCGTCCTTCTACCGGATGCTATGGGATGTGGTTCGATTTAAAAAAGATTCTGAAGCCCTGCTGGAATCAGATGATTTTAAATTGACGCTGGCTGAATTTCTAACTGGAAAGGGATACTCGCGAGCATTTGTTCAGCATTTTATTATACCCATGGGTGAAGCGGTCTGGTCGGCGGACCCGGTTAAATTTAATGAATTTCCGGCCCGCTATTTTGCCCAGTTTTTTAAAAATCATGGTTTTTTAAACGTCAAAGACAAGCCCCAGTGGCTCACCATAAAAGGTCGGTCAAGGCAATATATAAAGCCGATATCAAAATCTTATGCCGATCAAATACGCTTAAGCTGCCCGGTTGCATCTGTTCGGCGGCATGGTGATTTTGTTGAAATACACCCGCGAAACCAACCGGCAGAAAAATTTGACCAGGTTGTGATTGCGGCGCACAGTGATCAGGCACTATCCATGCTAAACGACCCGACGGATGCTGAACAGAATATTCTGGGCGCAATTCCCTATCAGGAAAATGAGACGGTGCTGCATTGCGATGAATCTCTGCTTCCCAGCAAAAAGGCAGCCTGGGCCAGCTGGAATTACCACATATCTAAAGAAGATACCGGACGTGTCGCCGTCACCTATGATATGAACATTCTACAAAGCATCGGGGCGCCCGAAGAGTTTTGCGTTTCGCTTAATCTGGTTAAAGCGATTGATCCGGCTAAAATCCACCGGAAATTTGTATATTATCATCCGGTTTACAACCCCGGAAGCCTGGCCGCCAGGCAAAGTCACGGTCAAATTAACGGGGTGAATCGCACCTATTACGCCGGTGCGTATTGGGGCTATGGTTTCCATGAGGATGGTGTCAAGAGTGCTTTGGAGGTGACCCGGCACTTTGGCAAAACACTTGACGATTAATGAATTGGATCCTTACAGTAAACGGGCAGAAGGATGCCGCCAATTTTATCCATAAAGAGCGAAGCGAGCGATGCATAGCTGTATTTATGAGGGGACCATCCGCCACCGGCGTTACCGCCCGCGATCAAACCAGTTTCAGTATGGTTTGTTCTTTATGTATCTCGATCTGGCGGAGTTACCTTCTCTGTTTGATATTCATCCGCTCTGGTCTTATGAAAAGGCTAATATTGCCAGTTTTCGCCGTCGAGATCACTTCGGTGATCCGGCGATTTCAATGGATCAAGCGGTTCGAACCCTTGTTGAAGCGCGTTTGGGCCGCCGACCGAGTGGCCCGATTCGTCTGCTGACTCATCTGAGATATTTTGGCTATTGTTTTAACCCGGCCAGTTTTTACTATTGCTACGACACTGCGGGTACTAGTGTTGATACGATTGTTGTAGAAATTCACAATACACCCTGGGGAGAGCGCCATTGCTATGTTTTAGGCGCCGAACAAAATGAACACCCGATAAGAAATTGGCGGCGCCATCAGTTTGCCAAAGCATTTCATGTGTCGCCCTTTATCGACATAGATATTCACTATGACTGGCGCTTCCGACTGCCCGACGATTCCATCCGGGTGCATTTAATCGATTATGAAAAAGGAGAGCCGCTCTTTGATGCCAGTTTAAAACTCCAGCGACGCCATATAAACCGTCAGAGCCTAACGCGAGCCTTACTCAGATATCCGGTGATGACCGGCAAGGTGATCACCTTGATCTATTGGCAAGCATTGCGTCTCCTGCTGAAAAGAACCCCATTTTTCGTCCATCCGAAAAAGAGAAAACTTTCTTCCTAAAAGGATTAAGAAATGGTCGAGCTAATTATTCCATCTGAAACACCGGCTCTCAGCGAGCTAAAGGTGCGAAAATCAGATCATATCGCCCGCAGAACTGTTTTTTCGCTGCTAAACAAGTTAAGGTACGGCCGGATTGAGATAATCGAAGGCAAGCATCGTTACCTGTTCGGCGAAGAATCGCACCCATCGTCCTTAAGGGCCACTATTACCGTTCATCATTCGCAGTTCTATAGCCGCATTTTATTTAACGGCAGCTTAGGTGCTGCGGAAGCTTACATGGAGGGGTTGTGGACGGCAGATGACTTAACGATGGTCATGCGGATTTTAGCGCTGAACCAGAAAGCCTCTGCAGGTATGGGAAAAGGGTTGGCGCGTTTCACGGCACTCCTTTACAAGGTTTATCATTCTGCCAGAAAGAATACAAAGATGGGCAGCCGTAAAAACATTCTGGCCCATTATGATCTTGGAAACGATTTTTATAGGTTGTTCCTCGACAACACCATGACCTATTCGTGCGGAATTTTTGAGCATGCCCAAAGCACCCTTAAAGATGCCTCGATCGCCAAGTATGATCGCATATGCGAGAAACTCCAGTTTAAACCCGGCGACCGGGTAGTCGAAATCGGCACCGGCTGGGGCGGATTTGCCAAACATGCCGCTCAAAATTACGGCGTGCACGTAACCACCACTACCATCTCCGACGAACAGCACCGGTTTGCCATGAAGCGTTTCCAGAAGGCAGGGCTGGAAGATCATATTTCTCTTTTGAAAAAAGACTACCGTGATCTCAGGGGAAAATTTGACAAGCTGGTATCCATCGAAATGATTGAAGCCGTCGGCCATCATTTTTACTCGGATTTCTTTCAAACTTGCAGCCGATTGCTGAAAGATGATGGCCTGATGGCACTGCAAGCCATCACCATCGGCGATCAGATTTTCGATCGCCACAAGCGATCGGTAGATTTCATCAAGCGTTACATCTTTCCGGGCAGCTGTATCCCCTCGATCACCGCCATCAGCAATGTCATCGCCCGGAAGACCGATCTTCGATTGGTCCATTTGGAGGACATCACCCCTCACTATGCCAAAACCTTGCATGAGTGGCGACGACGGTTTTTTGCCAACCTCGATAAGGTGAGGGCTATGGGCTTTTCCGATACTTTTGTCCGGATGTGGGAATACTATTTTTGTTATTGTGAAGGCGGATTTTCGGAGAGATATATTAGTGATGTCCAAATACTATTTGCCAAACCCTTTTACCGGTGGGGTAATTTTTGATCTACAAAAGGCATGGAAAAATCACCCATTTTGAATTTCATGCCACTACTTTTATATCCAAAAGAGACGGTTCCTTTTCGCATATACGAAAAAGAAAACGAACCAAAAAAAATCGCCCCTGCGAAGCGGTACTTCGGGTTGCCCGGTGCTTCTCGAATCGGGCGGTCGCGGTGGAACGCGCTGGCCCTCAAACGGCCACAGCGGCTATTCGCCCGCTTCCATGATGCCTCGGTGCGTCAACAAGGGAAAGGACAAACCCTCTGCGTTAGTAAGCCCCGAATTATGTCAAGAAATGGTAAGGCTTGGTGCCGCATGGCTGAAAACACTGCACCAAGATCATAGTTTTCATCACCATGGGCATAGGCTACCTAATCCCACGGATGATGATTATAAGGCTATCTTAAAAGAATAGACACAAGCATAATATCCGATGGGCAAGGCATGCGACGTTTGTTAGCGGATTCAAAAAGGGAGTTGACCTGGGTTATCATACCCTTGCATATACGCCGATGGATGCCGTCATTGCTGATAGGCTCACAAAAAGTAATGCGGCCATAGTGCCAACCATTAGGATATTCGGAGATTTTCTTAATACAAGAAATCTGTTGCAGTTGACAGGAACTAGTGGCAAGAAATACCTTACACCTGAGGCTCTTATGCAGGTCACTGCGGCGGAATCGTAATGCATCTTCTGTTAAGCAATAACTTAGGAATATTGAAAAGATATGGATAATTTTAAACTAAATTATGAACCTAATCCCGATCTAGTAGATTTAAAATTTCTTAGTGCTAAGATTTTGGAGCACAATTATTTTAAAATAGGAGAATATCGTTACGAAAAGATAGTTTTCTTCATCCGTGATAGTAACCTCAATATTGTTGCGGGATTATACGGATATACTGGATTGGGTTGGCTCTATGTTGATGTACTTTGGGTTGAAAAAGAGCTTCGTTTCAAAGGGTTCGGCACCCGGTTAATGGAAGCCGCGGAACTTGAAGCCATACACCGTGGATGTCATGATGTCTATTTGTACACGTATAGTTTTCAGGAGCCCACATTTTATAAAAAACTTGGCTACCAAGTATTTGGCCAGTTAGACAATTTTCCTAAAGGCCACTCCAAGTTGTTCATGAAAAAAGTACTCTCTAAATAAAGTGTAGAAGAAATTATGTCAACTACCTTCGGTAAAGCCGAAGGCTTGGGGTCCAAGGATCATAGGGTTAGAGGGGGCAAGTGAAAAGACCATCCAAGCCTTTCCTTGAAAATGCCCGCGCTTTTTTGGAAAATCCGGATTTGAAGGCTACTATGGAGAAAGCCGGGGTCATTGAGAAACCGCAGGCCTATTTTCTGGAAGAATATGAAAGGGGTAACGTGTAACGACATTTAGACCCTTTACAGATATGTAATCAAGTGATCATCATAGCTGGATATAGATAGAGAGCTCATCCAAGTGACCTGCTCAGGTGGGGAAACACTTATTTAATTCGAGTCTGAAATCATCTGAGGATGAATGGCCTCCATTTTCATATTCTTTTTTGGACGGGTACTTTGTCCCCCGACAGTTTGGTCATTGTAACAGGCTAACAACACCGCGATGGTTTAAAGTTTCCTGCGAATGCCATTGAGTTGAATAATATGCTGCCGTTCCTCTCCGATGATTCTGTCCAGCTTATCCTGGCCATAATCTGGCGGCACAAGGTCTTTCAAGCCGAGATAAAAGAGTATGGATTCTTTTTCGAGACCGATGGCCATATCGACGATTTCTGCGATGGATTCTTCGCCTGTGAGTGAATCGGCAACGGTGGGATTACCCTCACCGCGATGGGAATCCGCCATAGCGATAAGATATTGGGATGCTTCACCGGCAGGATCAAAGACAGTGGCTCTTTTCTCTAAGCCGGATACTTGGTCTCGCATTTTTTCGAATGTCTGTTTGTGACGGTTCTCCATGGTTTCCAGTTTTTCCAGCATCTCCCGGTTCAGGGGATCGGATTGTAATTGTGCCGCCTTGCGGTAGAAACGCGCTCCGTTTTCCTCGATTCGGATAGCCATTTCGAACATCTCATCTACATTAAATTCATACGCCATTTTAAACCTCCATATCTCTGCAATCTTGTTATCATATCAATCTTTTTCCGGTTGTCGACAGGGGCATTTTAAAGTCCACGGGAAACGATTATATGGCCCCGAATATCTTGCTTATCACCCCAT
>Ga0316198_10000197_pt1 | contig 28597 bp, 23 predicted proteins | sample OudBieAanoxic_MG_FD_204935 | JGI IMG/M metagenome (GOLD analysis project Ga0316198, IMG submission 204935) | Coastal sediment microbial communities from Oude Bieten Haven, Netherlands - site A anoxic | ecosystem: Environmental > Aquatic > Marine > Coastal > Sediment | place: Netherlands... | reverse complement strand
TAACAGATGAAGTTATTATTTATCACTTAAAAATGGACCAAACTGCAAAAGGTGACATGATCCCTGGCATCGCAAAAGATTGTGAAGATGATTTTCAAACTGCATTATTAAAAGCACGCGGTTTATTGTAAATCGGACATAGACTTAATCAATAAAAAGGATAAAGGCAATGTTAGAAAATTATAAAAAAATGGATGTTAATATGCTGCTTAGCATCGTTAATATGAAATTAAGAAATGAAAGTGAAACACTTGAAGATCTCTGTGTTACCTATGAAATTGAAAAGTCACTACTAGTAGAAAGACTGGCAAAGCATGACTTTTTTTATGATCATGAGCACCATCAGTTTAAACAACATTCCCCACAATAAAGGCCATCAACAAAGCAATCCTAGTAAGTCGGTAATAGGATATTATAGCAATAACATCCTATTACCTTATTGATTGTTTTCATTTAAAAAAATACACTTCTATTTCTTTAAACTATAAGTGAACTAAAAAATGAAAAAAATTGCTTTAATTTTATTAGGTGGCGCCCTACTAGCTGGTTGTCAAACTACTAGCTCAGACCTTACTTCAACAGCGAACTCAGCTGCGACTTCTGCAACTGACAGTGCTACTAGCTCTGTTAGCAGCTTAACAAGCAACTTACTTAATACAAACTTCCCTAGTCTAAGTTGCTCTGCAATCAAGCAAACTTTTGTTACTTACGAAGCACAAGCTGCCAACCTTGAGTCAGGTTCAAGCATGCTTACAGCAGCAGGTATCAGCACTGAGAGCACAAAAGCAACACTAGACAGTGCATACAACACAGCAAAAGCGACTGCAACACCAGTAATGAGTGCTAAAGGCTGCAGCGAAACACTATAAGCATTAGCATTAGCATTAAATCAAGCTTCGTTTTATTGCGAAGCTTGATTAATTCAAATCAAGATAATGCAAACCGCGTAATGCAACGATCCTCTTCGCTAAATGATCTATCCCAAAGATTTAAATTTAATAATGATTTATCTACTGTTAAACAAACTGCGAACTAATCTTCCAAATCAAGCTCATTCGGAGCAAAAACAAGTTAAACAATAATCATTACTATTTATAGCTAAGTATTTATTATAAAGCAGTAATTTGAGCATAGTTTTTGTTTTATCTGTTGCATTTATTCACTCATAATTCCTTTATAATCGCGATATTATTTACAGCAGGTGTTTACAAATGACGCAGAAAATTAAAATTAAAGAGATCAAGACAACTCATAAAGAAAGTGCCGATCGTTTTAATCCAAGCAATCGTATTTATGTGCGTGCAGCTTACGGCCTTTTTCAGAAAATTCGTAAATTAACAGGTTGGGGTTTAATTCTATTATTCCTGACCATTCCTATGATCCGTTGGGATGGACATCAAGCTGTTTTATTTGATGTTGATAAGCAACAATTTCATCTTTTTAACATGCTTCTATTTCCTCAAGATCTAACCTTGCTAGCATGGGTATTTATAATCGCCGCCTTTGCCCTGTTTTTCTTCACCACTTATTTAGGGCGAGTTTGGTGTGGTTATACTTGCCCACAAACAGTTTGGACCTTTATTTTCATCTGGTTTGAAGAGCGTTTTGAAGGCTCTGCTAATAAACGTAAACGACTTGATCAAATGCCGTGGAGTTTTAATAAAATATGGCGAAAAACAGCGAAGCACACCGGTTGGTTAATAGTTTCATTATTTACTGCCCTTGCTTTTTGCTCTTATTTTGTTCCCGTTGAAACGCTTTATCGTGATTTTTTCACCGGTCAAAGTAGCATGCTTGTTTTATTAATGGTGTTTATATTTACTTTCTCAACCTATGCAAATGCGGGTTGGATGCGTTCTATTTTCTGCATTCATATGTGTCCATATTCACGCTTTCAATCTGCCATGTTTGATAAGAATACTTATAGTGTTGGCTATGATGCTACACGTGGTGAAAAACGCGGCCCTCGTTCACGTAAAATAGACCGTTCAGAAACTGAGTTGGGTGACTGTGTTGATTGTGATTTGTGCGTGCAAGTATGTCCTTCAGGCATAGATATTCGTGACGGCTTACAATACGAATGTATTAACTGTGGCGCCTGTGTTGATGCCTGTGATGAAACCATGGATAAAATGGGTTATCCAAGGGGTTTGATCTCATACACCTCAGAACAAATATTAGAAGGTAAAAAAACCAAGTTAATGCGTCCGAAAATCATCGGATATGGATTGATGTTAGTTGTCATGCTTGGCTTGTTTTTTGTTAATATAGCCACATTAACCAAGGTAGAGATGGAAATTTTACGTGATAGAACTTCTTTATATCGTGAAAATGTTGATGGTTTAATTGAAAACACTTATACCCTAAAAGTACTCAATAAAACGATTCAAGCACAGACCTACAATATTACTTTTTCAGGGTTAAAAGACGCGACCATGATAGGCCCGAAGCAAGTTACTATTAGCTCAGGTGAAATCTTTACTCAACCTATTTCAATTGCTGTCGACCCTTATGATATTAAAGAGAAAAAAAGAACTATTACTATCAAGTTAATTAACTCAGATGATAGTGACGAAGTGATCCAACAAGATGCTTCATTCTTTCTTGGTTTATAATTAAATACTTTAAATTAACTTTATTAAGGCGCACTAATTGTTAGTTGCGCCTTTTTTTGTTGGAGCAAATAATGCAAAACGAACCTTTGAGCTATCGAAAACTGACACCCGAGTGTCAGTTGGATGCCTTAGCAAGCATTGGAATTTATCCTGACACAGGTTTATTAGCGTTAAATTCTTATGAGAACCGCGTTTACTCATTTAGTGATGAAAATAAACAGCGTTATGTCGTTAAATTCTATCGTCCTAGACGTTGGAGCGAGCAACAATTATTAGAGGACCATGCATTTAGCCAATGCTTATTAGCATCGGGTTTAAACCTTTCTGCACCACTCATCTTTGATGGTAAAACCTTACACTCCTTTGCAGGCTATCATTTTGCCTTATTCAACAACCTCTCAGCTCGCACTCTAGCAGTTGATAACATAGATAGTTTATATGATGTAGGTATTGCTTTAGGAAAATTACATAAAATTGGCGCTCAGTATCAATTTACCACTAGACCAAATTTCGATATGGTCGCCACCATTGAAAAAGCCTTAAATGATTTAAAGGGCTGTGAATATATACCGGATACTGTTAAATCACCTCTTTTCGATGTCATTGAGCAAATTCAACAAAAAATAAAAGCGACTAACCCTATTAAATTAAAACTGATTGCCATTCATGGTGATGCACATGCGAGTAATATACTGCTAAAAGAAGATCAACCTTATTGGGTCGACTTTGATGATTGTAAAATGGGCCCTGCTATACAAGATATTTGGATGTTATTGAATGGAGACCGTAGTGAACAACAATTACAGTTATCAATGATTTTAGAAGGATACCAAGAAGAATTTGACTTCGACAACAAACAATTGCCGTATATTGAGGCGTTACGCACAATGCGCATCATCAATTATGTGAGCTGGATCAACAATAGATGGACAGATCCCGCATTTTCTCGAAACTTTCCATGGTTTATAACTGACCAATACTGGAAAGACTTGCTACAATCCTTGCAACAACAGTTATTATTATTGGATGAAGCACCTTTAACGCTTCAACCACAGTATTAATTAAAAATAATAAATATCCATTACGACTCCCAATACAATAAAGGAACAAATATGAAAAAGGTTTTTGCTCTATTAATCGGCTTATTCTTATTACCGTTAAGTGTCAACGCGGCTGATTTCAAAGAAGGCACGCATTATGATGTTATTAAACAAACTGCCACAGAAAAGCCTGAAGTTTTAGAGTTTTTCTCTTTTTATTGCCCACATTGTTTTAAATTTGAACCCCTAATGAAAACATTACAAAGCGAATTACCAGCTGATGTAACGGTTAAGAAAAATCACGTTAACTTCTTAGGTGGTAACATGGGTCCAGAAGTTACTAAAGCCTTCGCTGCCGCTGATTTGTTAGATGTTAAAGAAGAAGTAACTAGCATTATTTTTGATCACATACATACACAACGTAAACCTATTAATGGCGAAAAAGATATCCTTGCTATTTTTGATAAAGCCGGTGTATCTGAAGAGGAAGCAAAAGGCGCTTTAGCTAGCTTCCCTGTTAATGGCCTTGCTTCACAAATGAAGCGTAATACTGAAAACTTTAAAGTTCGCGGTGTACCAACACTGATTGTTAATGGTAAATATAAAGTAAATACAGGGTCAGTGAGAAGCACTGCTGAATTCGTTGAATTAGTGACGTTTTTAACTAAAAAAACTGATTAAATAAGGTACTAAAGTATCCTTATCTAAAATTAAAAGCCACTTTAGTGGCTTTTTTCATTTTTGTGGCATAATAGCGCCGTCTAGATAGGGAGATGATCGTTGAAAACCATGTTTAATAATGCGGCACAAATGAAAAGTGCTATTAAAGAACTACACAACCATAAAGAATCTACCAAAGCACAAGTTGTTGCTATTAGTGGTATCGAAGGCAGTGGCAAACGTGCATTAACCGAAAAAATAGCCGCAGCCCTAAGATTAGATGGTTTGAATGTAGCGGTTATTCATACCGATGATTGGGAAGCGAGTAAAAGCATTCGCTTTAACGTCATGAACAGCCCCGAAGAATATTATTTAAATGCGTATCGCTTTGACGAGATGTTTGAAGAATTAATTCTACCTTTGAAATTATTTGGTAGCATTAAAACGTCAGTCAACTTAGACGATGCAGAATGCCCACGTAAAGTAGATTATAACTTTGATAGTATTGATATCATCTTGATCGAGGGTGTTTATCTATTACAAGAAGCGTATTTAGATCTCTATGATTATAGTTGTTGGGTAAAAAGTAATTTTGATACCGCCCTTAAGCGCCTTCATGAACAAGCTAATATTGAAGAATCTCAAGAGGCACTGGTTAATCTATTTGAGTTATTGATTAAACCTGCAGGGCAATACCACCTCTATGCCGATGACCCCATTGGTAACAGCAAATCCATTTATTTCGAAGAAACAAGCGCAGTACCTAATGAGTAACCATGCGGCTTTCCACCAACAAAGCTTGCATAGCGCTTATATGCACTTTGAGCGTAATGAATGGGCGCATTTACGAGACAATGTTAAATTAACGCTGTCAGAAGAGGATATCACCCAATTACAAGGTATCAATGAGTCCTTATCAATCCAGGAAGTGGTGGATATCTATTTACCACTTTCTCGTTTATTAAACTTATATGTCGGTGCACGACAATATAGGCATACTGTACGTGATAAATTCCTTGATGCGCATAATGAAAAAGTGCCTTATATTATCGGTATCGCTGGTAGCGTCGCTGTTGGAAAAAGTACTTCTGCACGTATTTTACAAGCTTTATTATCACGCTGGCCAGAGCACCCGAAAGTAGCTCTCGTAACAACGGATGGTTTTTTACGCCCTAATAAAGACTTAGTGGCTCGTAATTTAATGCACCGCAAAGGTTTTCCTGAAAGCTTTGATATTAAAGCGTTAATCGAATTTGTCTCTGCAATTAAATCAGGTAAAAAGAAAATAACTGCACCGATTTATTCACACTTAACCTACGATATTATTCCCGACCAGTCGTTGCAATTTGAACAGCCTGATATTGTTATTTTAGAAGGGTTGAATGTATTACAAACTGCTGCATTAAACGATCCAGAGCAGTCTCATCGAGTATTTGTCTCTGATTTTGTTGATTTTTCTATCTTCGTTGATGCTGATACAGAACTATTAAAAACTTGGTATATCCAGCGCTTTTTGAAATTTAGAGAAGGCGCATTTACTGATCCCAATGCTTATTTTCATAGCTATTCAAAAATGACAGAGCGAGAAGCGATCGCAATAGCAGCTAAAATTTGGGATGAAATTAACGGTATTAATTTAGAAGAAAATATTCGTCCCACACGTGATCGGGCTAATTTAATTCTAAAAAAATCGATCAACCATCAAGTGAGCCAGGTGAAATTAAGAAAATAATTTAATAGTTACTATACCAAAAAAGGCGCTAATAGCGCCTTTTTTGGTATTTTATTCAACTAATTTAAAGAATAATATCTTTTAAATTAGGATCTTTACGGTCTAAGTAATGCGTTGAATGAATACGGCGTACTGTGCGCGATTTACCACGAACTAATAATGTTTCAGTAGTCGCTAAACGTCCATTAACAGAAACACCTTCTACTAAATCGCCTTTAGTAATACCAGTTGCTGAGAAAATAACGTTATCATTTTTCACTAAGTCTTCAAGTTTTAAGACTTTATTAACTTCAATACCTACAGCTTCACAACGAGCAACTTCTTCTTTACCAATGCGAATATTCTCTTCTGTTGGCTCTTTAACCATTGGACGAGGAATAAGGCGAGCTTGCATATTACCATCCAACGCACGTACTACAGCGGCTGAAATAACGCCTTCAGGGGCTCCGCCAATACAATACAATACATCAACTTGATTATCTGGCATACAAGCCAATACAGAGATAGCTACATCACCATCAGGGATCGCGAACACACGTACACCCATGCCTTGCATATCTTTGATGATACGATCATGACGCGGTTTTGCTAACGTAGCGACGGTCAATTCAGATAATGATTTACCTAGAGCAAATGCAATTGCTTTTAAGTTTTGCTCTAGTGAGCGTTCTAAATCAATCGCATCTTTAGCATTAGGGCCAACAATAAGCTTTTCCATATACATATCTGGTGCGCGTAAGAAGCTACCCTTTTCACCAACAGCGAGTACAGCCAATGCGTTTGATTGTCCCATTGCAGTCATTCGTGTACCTTCAATCGGGTCTACAGCAATATCAACCGCATCACCTACACCAGTACCCACATGTTCACCAATATATAACATTGGCGCTTCATCAATTTCGCCTTCACCAATAACAATTTCACCATCAATATCTATTTGATTAAATATAAGGCGCATTGCCTCTACAGCAGCACCATCGGCGGTGTTTTTATCGCCTCGGCCTAACCACTTGTATCCTGCTAATGCAGCCGCTTCCGTTACTCGAGAAAATTCTATTGCTAATTCGCGTCTCATCTTATGAGCTCCCAGTTTTTAAATCTAATTGAAGCAAAACATCATTCATTTACAGAATGACAACCTTGCTCTTAAGTATCTTTATTGACGATATTTTTTACTGCTTGTTTTAATTTCAGCATTGCTTGTTCGATTAAGTCATCTGAAATATTTAAAGCTGGTACAAAACGCAGTACATTTGCCCCCGCCACTAAAATAAGTAGACCTTGCTTAGCTGCCTCTAAAAAGAAAACTTTAGCTTGATCTTGATATTGTTCATTTAATACTGCACCCAACAATAAACCTGCACCACGAACTTCTTTAAAGATAGAAAATTCATCGTTAATAGCTTGTAAATGTTGACGTATTAGTTTTTCTTTGTGCTTTACACCCGTTAACATTGTTTCAGTGTTAATAAGGTCAAAGGCTTTTCCGGCGACAGCACAAGCAAGTGGATTACCACCAAATGTTGTACCATGAGTACCTGCGGTTAAGTGCTCCGCAAAACAGGTTTTAGTTAGCATTGCAGCAATAGGAAAGCCTGATCCCAATGCTTTAGCTGATGTTAATACATCTGGAATTACACCTAACCCCATATAAGCAAATAAATTACCAGTTCTACCCATGCCTGTTTGCACTTCATCAAAAATCATTAATGCATTATATTTATCGCACAATGCTCTTACACCTTGCGCAAACTCAGACGTGATCGGTAAAACACCGCCTTCACCTTGTAGCGGCTCCAAAATAACCGCACAGGTTTTATCTGAAATGACTTTTTCAAGTGCGTTTAGATCATTGTACTCAAGATGCGTAATAGCGGTAGGTTTAGGCCCGAAACCATCGGAATAAGAAGCTTGTCCACCAGCAGTAACAGTAAAGAATGTACGACCATGAAAACCTTGATAAAAAGCGATAATTTCGGTTTTATCTATACCATATTTATCAAATGCAACACGACGAGCCAATTTTAATGCAGCTTCATTTGCTTCGGCACCGGAGTTTGCAAAAAACACTTTTTCAGCAAAAGTATTATCGACTAATTTTTGCGCCAAGCTCAATGCAGGTTCATTAGTATAAATATTACTAACATGCCATAACTTTTGCGCTTGTTCGATTAATGCTTTTATTAATTCAGGGTGAGCATGACCTAATGCATTCACCGCAATACCACCCGTTAAATCAATATACTCATTATCTTGTTGATCCCACACTCGTGAACCTTCACCGCGCACAGGGATCATCTCCAACGGAGCATAGTTTGGCACCATAACTTGATCAAATAGCGAACGGGTAATGTGAGTGTTTGACATAAATAGTTCCTTTAACGGGTTGAAAGGTGAAGAATATGGGATTTATCGAAGCTTAATATACGCACTTATTTCGACAATCCAAGATCTTGCTTAATAAAATTATTGAGCAATGTTAAACCTTGCTCAGAGCGAATACTTTCAGGGTGAAATTGTACACCTTCTAAAATAAACTCTTTATGGCGAATGGCCATAATTTCTTGGCTTTGAATAACTCTTGCAGAAACATCAAAACAAGCGGGCAAACTCCCTTCCTGCACAATTAAGCTATGGTAGCGAGTCACATTTAATGGATTATTCAAACCTGTAAAAACACCTTTATTATCATGATTTATCAATGAATTCTTACCATGCATTACTTTATTGGCTCGGATCACATTAGCGCCAAAAACCTGCGCAATACTTTGATGCCCTAAACATACCCCTAAGATTGGAATTTTCCCTGCAAAACGCTCAATGGTTGCTAACGACACTCCCGCTTCATTAGGTGTACAAGGCCCTGGGGAAATAACGATATGCTCAGGATTTAGGTCAGCAATTTCTTGTAAACTAATTTGGTCATTGCGTTTAATGATCACTTTCTGCTGTAGCTCACCAAAATACTGAACTAAGTTATAAGTAAAGGAGTCATAATTATCGATCATTAACAGCATAATTCTGGTTCATCTAAAAAATAAAGATCCATTTTATCATTACTAACGTATGTAGTCCTAATAAGATTAAGGAGTGACTATGAGTAAAGTAACTGAAAATAAAATAAATGTACTGATCACTGGCTCATCAGGTTTGATCGGTAGTTCATTAGTATCGCTTTTAAACTCTCATGGTTACAATGTTTATACTTTATCTCGTACTCCTAATTCCTCTTCACCTTATTGGAATATTCAAGCCAAAGAAATACAGTTAAATGGGCACCCTAATCCGGACATCATTATTCATTTAGCTGGAGAAAATATAGCGAAATCACGTTGGACAGATCAAGTAAAAGAAAAAATAAGCAAAAGCCGCTTACAATCAACTCAGCTAATGGTAGATTTCATCAATAACTCTTCCACACCACCTAGCTTATTTATTTGTGCTTCTGCGATTGGATTTTATGGTAATAGTGGTCCACAACCCGTCGATGAAGATTCCGTTAAAGGTACCGATTTTGTCAGTCAATTAGCTTCCCAATGGGAGTATATTAGTCAACAAGTGGATCAAACTAAGACTCGTGTTGTTAATATACGCACCGGTATCATTTTGAGTAAAAAAGATGGCGCATTAGCTAAAATGCTAACACCTTTTAAAATGGGAGTGGGAGGAAGAATAGGTAGTGGTAAACAAATGATGAGCTGGATAGACTTACAAGACGAGTTGAATGCCATTTTATTTATTATGCAACATCATTCTTTGTCAGGCCCTGTTAATCTAGTTGCTCCAAACCCCGTTGATAACCAAACTTTTTCAGTCATATTGGCCAACACTTTAAAACGACCTTGCATATTTCCATTACCAGCATTGATGGTAAAGATTTTATTTGCACAAATGGGAGAAGAGTTATTATTATCTAGCACTAATGTTCGACCAACAAAATTGATAAAAGCAGGGTTTAAATTTAAGTATGAGTTATTAGAAGATAGCTTGAAAAGCCAGTTAGGGTGAATTAAAAAGCAGAAAAAGGAAAGGGCAGCCGAAGCTGCCCTTAATTTAGTCTCTCTATCGAATCCGTGATAGTTGATGCTCCATGCGTTACATCCTTTTGACCATGCCATACTAGGCGTCCACTTCCCAACTCCTTTGGGCTCGTCCTTGTAACATCCGTATTAGATAACATCCTGTTTATCCATCATCTCCCTTTCCTTAGGAGGTGTCCTTCTTTGTCATCCTGACTTAATATCCACAATCCTAGTAGATACTAAAAACTCTATCCTAGAGTGTCCTTTTCTTCCATGACTATAAAACATCCTGTTTTATAAACTCTCATCCTGAGAGGTCCAATTGTCATCCTGACAATGCGTTGGTTTGATGTCTACATCCTGTAAATCAACTCCCCGTTTGCGAGATGAATATTACGTCTTTGTTAATTAATAATTGCAGTTTTATTTGCATTAATTATTGGCTTACACGAACAAAAAACAATCAAACACATATAAATCAACACCTTAACATTACTTTTATTTGTATGACTAGCTAAATAAACCTAATAAATAGTGCAATTTCCCCTACTTGCAATGGTCAATGTCTCACAAAGAAATAATAGGGAAAAAGAGCAAAGCTAAGTTATTTTGAATATTTGATTAAAAAAATATTATAAATGAATAGATAGGATCAATTTTTGTTTCTTTATTATACGCTTAAATCGAAAAACAAAGAGTGTTTGTGCAGGTAATAATCTTCATTATCACTTAAATTTAGTTGGATGATTACCTTAAAAGGGCAGTAATATTGTTTATTTTCCCAACCTAGGGAAATTGAGAAGTCGTAAAGTAAAGTAAACTGATTGACTAGCTAGCCTAAAATAATAAAGTAATAAAATATGATTTGTTAGTGTTCCATTATGTATTCTACTGAATCAAATTAACAATGACGACGAAGAGAAAAATGAGTCGCACTCGGGACATGATTGAATAATCGCTAGCCCTTGATATTAAATGAAAATAGAAATACTCTTTTTTTATTAGTAAAAATAATTACATGATAGACAGATGGGAACTCGTATTAGAATAAATAATCTCGACAGTAACGATATTATTTTATTAATGCTGTTGTAATACCAATCACACTAATTAACTGATCAATTTTACTGGTTAAATGAAACTATTTTAGGGTTAAAATTTTGTAAATAGAACAACTATTTACGATAACTTTTGCCTTAAACTAGCTCCTTTTTCCTGCGTAATATTTGATCATTAAATTAACGGGATTGGTATAATTATAATTAAAAGTTGTAACGAATACCTGCGATTAATGAATCGTCACTGTCATCAAGGTTGTTGAGTGCGTAGGAAACATAAGTGCGGATGGATTTATTAAATCGGTATTGTGCTTCTATTGCGTAAAAGTCTTCTGTATCTACATCCGCTTCTTCTGCTTGTCCAATAATACCTATCATGCGAAATTCTTTGGTAAACTTATATTGAACAGCAGCCTCTATAGATCTGAAGTCATTATCAGCATCAATATCACCCATCGCGTAGGTGACAGCAACATATAGATTATCTAATGTATATGCAGCACCCAAGGTTGCTTGGTTTTGATCTGCTTCTGTATCTGTGTAGGAAGCAGCAAGTGCTAAACCAAAATCGAACTCGTACAGGCCAGAGATAGCATATGAGTCACTATCATCAACGTCACTGGCAGTATAGTTAGCTTGCAGCGTTAATTGATCCGTTAACTTGTTGGAGTAAAGAAAAGTATTATCTTCTTTGTCCGATGAAGCATCAAATACTTGCTGAATACCGGAATGATAAGAAGCAATATCAGTCATATCAGAAACTAATACATTAGCAGTATCTTGACGACCGTAAGAAAATTTACCAAATTCAGTTGCGAAACCAGCGAACAAATAACGATTTTTAGCTTCTTCACCTGGTTTAATTTCGTATTCCATGAAACCAAAACCAGTCAATGATTCTGAAATTTTAGTTTCACCACCAAAGTTAATGCGAGCGCGACTTTCATCAGTAATCGAGCCTTCATCATTATCAATAAACTCAGCACGTACTTCTGCACGACCACCCACTTTTAGCGTTGTACCGTCTTTGTCATATACCGTTGCAGAATGTGCAGTTGCTGACACTACGCTTGCTAGAATTGATGTTGCTAATAATGTTTTTTTCATGATTCATCCGTGTTTTATTTAAAATAATATCTAAGGAATATAATTTTTTGTTTAACGGCTAAGTGCCGTTTACGGAGAAGCAGTCTAGGGATTTTGTATGACAAAAATATTACTCATATTAATAATTTTTAAAAAAGTTCAATTTTATTTTTAAAATAATTTAGGCCTGATAGATCCATGTTGCGAGTACTTATCACACTTCAAGTAGTTGAAATTTGAATATAAAAAAACCGCCAAATAGGCGGCTTAATAAAAATAGGTTTTAAACTTTTATTTACCAATACAGAAGCTGGAAAAAATACGTCCTAGTAAATCATCAGAAGTAAATTCACCGGTGATCTCACTTAAATGTTGCTGTGTTAAACGTAATTCTTCCGCTAATAATTCACCTGCTTGGTATTCTTCAAGTTGTACTTTACCTTCTAACAAGTGCTGCTCGGCTCGGTCAATGGCATCTAAATGGCGTCTTCTTGCCATGAACCCACCTTCAGTATTACCTTGATAGCCCATAATATCTTTAAGATGCTGTTTTAAATCATCAACACCTAAGCCTGTTTTAGCCGAAATACGGTAAACAGGGTGGTTAGCATGCTCTGTTGTGACTAATTTTTCGCCTGTTAGGTCAGCTTTATTACGCACCACGGTCAAGCCTACGTTATCGGGTAAACGATCAATAAAGTCAGGCCAAATTTCACGTGGATCTTCTGCGTCTGTTGTAGTGGCATCAAGCATAAACAAAATACGATCGGCATTATTAATTTCAGCCCACGCTCGCTCAATACCAATGCGTTCCACCTCATCAGCACCTTCACGTAAACCAGCAGTATCGATTATATGTAATGGCATACCATCGATATGAATATGCTCTCGCATCACATCACGTGTAGTACCCGCAATATCAGTCACAATCGCACTTTCTTTGCCCACTAAGGTATTTAATAGGCTTGATTTACCTGCATTAGGTCGCCCAGCAATCACCACCTTCATTCCGTCACGTAAAATAGCACCTTGCTTGGCTTGTTCTTTAACTGCGCTTAGGTTGTCTATAATTTTGTATAAATCATTAGCAATTTTTCCATCACTTAAAAAATCAACTTCCTCTTCAGGAAAATCAATGGAAGCTTCAACGTAAATGCGCAAATAGATCAGACTTTCAACAAGTTCATTTACTTTATTGGAAAATTCACCCTGCAGTGAATGTAGCGCACTTTTAGCGGCTTGCTCTGAGCTAGCTTCAATTAAGTCAGAAATAGCCTCAGCTTGCGCTAAATCTAGCTTATCATTCATAAATGCACGTTCAGAGAACTCTCCAGGGTTAGCACTACGAAGGTTTTTAATGGTTAAAATAGCTTTGATCAGCATATCCATCACTATTGGACCACCATGACCCTGTAGCTCTAGTACATCTTCACCAGTGAATGAATTTGGCCCTTTAAATAATAATGCAATGCCTTGATCTAGGACTTCATTATTTTGATCGTGAAAAGGCAGGTATTCCGCGTAACGCACTTTAGGTAATTTACCTAAAACAATCTGTGCAACGGCTTCTGCATCAGGTCCAGAAACACGCACAATGCCAACACCGCCACGGCCAGGTGCTGTTGCTTGTGCAACAATAGTATCAGTCGCTTTTATCATGTTCTGTTCCTAAAAATAAAGGCAATAAAAAAGGCGACTATTATAGTCGCCTTTTCTCGATGATTAAATAATATAATTATTTATGATGCTTTACATTAAAGCTAAATCGTTAAATTATTTTTTATGTCCTAAACCTTGCTTTTCAAACTGACGGTAAATAATAGTTTGCTGTACTAATGTCACGATGTTACTCATTAGCCAGTAAAGTACTAGACCTGCAGGGAACCACAAGAAGAAGAAAGTAAAGACAACAGGCATAAACTTCATAATTTTCTGCTGCATTGGGTCTTGAACCGTAGCAGGAGACATTTTTTGAATGAAGAACATACTTACACCCATTAAAATTGGCAGTATGTAGAATGGGTCTTGTACTGACAAATCTTGGATCCAGAACATAAATGGTGCATGACGCAATTCAACCGCTTCCATTAATGACCAGTATAGAGCGATGAATATTGGCATTTGTAATAAGATAGGGAAACAACCGCCTAATGGGTTCACTTTCTCTTCTTTATACATTTCCATCATTGCTTTTGATACTTTTTGACGGTCTTCACCGTAACGATCACGTAATGCTTGGATTTTAGGTTGTAGTAAACGCATTTTAGCCATTGACGTATATTGTGCTTTAGTCAGTGGATATAACACACCTTTAACGGTAAAGGTGATCAAAATAATTGCCACACCCCAGTTACCAACAATACCTTGGAAGAATAACAACAATTTGAATAACGGTTGTGCAAGCCACCATAACCAGCCGTAATCTACAGTTAAGTCTAAGTTCTCACCAACTTGTGCCATTTCTTCTTGTAATTTAGGACCTATCCAAAGATTAGTAGCAAATTTTTCAGTGCTGTTAGGTGCGATAGTTTTAATTGGAGATTTGAAACCAATAGCCGCATCTTTATTTTGGATAATATTACTGTACAACAAATTATTATCTGTTGGAGACGGGATCCAAGCAGAAACAAAATAGTGTTGTAACATTGCAACCCAACCACCTTCAGTTGATTTGTTCAGGTTACGTTCGACCATTTCGTCATATTTGTATTTACTATATTTTGTATCAGTTGTGGAGTAAGCGCCACCACGATAAACCGGCATCATTAGGTTCGTAGAATGTTCTTCTAACGATTCTTTTAACTGCCCATATAACTGAACATTGATATCACTATCTGATTTATTTTCAATAGTATAATCAACATGTACATTGAATTCGCCACGGTTTAATGTGAACGTTTTAATAAATACGTTACCAGCTTGATCTACATAACGTAGTGCAGTAGAAACCGAGTCTTGACCTTCAGATATAATATTTTCAGTATTATCAACACTATAGAAAGGACGCCCTTTAGGATTTGCATCCGGGCCTTGCTTTCCAATTAGACCGCTTTGTGCGATGTAGGTAAAGCCATTATCATTTTCTAATAAACGGAATGGAACACCTGAATCTAATGAATCATCATGACCGATTAAATCAGCAACAATGACATCACCACCTACTAAAGTAATTTCTAAACGTAATTGATCGTTAGCTAAAACGGCAATTGCGTTAGTTGATGCTTGTGTTGGTACTTGTACAGAAGCTGTATCATCTGATGAAGTTGGTATATCAGCACTATGATTACTAGTCGATGGAACTGATGATTGTGTTGTAGTGCTTTGTTCAGTCGTTTGCGCAGCAGCAATTGGCTGAGGGTTTTGCTCAACAACCCATGCTTGATATAGCAAGAAGCTAACAAACAAGAGTGCGAGGAAAAGTAAATTGCGTTGTGATTCCATAACGTATTTTATCTCTAAGGTTTAGGTTTATTTTTAGTAGCGCAACAAGGAGGTACAGGATCGTATCCTCCTTCATGAAAAGGATGGCATTTTACAAGACGACAAGCCGCTAGCCAACATCCTTTTATCATACCATGACTCTTAATTGCTTCTATCGCATAATGTGAACAAGTTGGCGTAAATCGACAACGAGGTCCAATCATGGGACTAATAACTAACTGATAACCACGAATACATTTAATTGCTATCCATTGCAACGCTGCACTAATTTTCGCCATAACTTATCCAATACTTTATGAAGTTCTTGATTTGATAAATCAGCAATACCAGCTTTGGCAACGACGACGATATCGATGTTTGGAAGCTCATGTTGTTGAAGGCGGAAATGATCTCTTACAATGCGACGGATACGATTACGTCCTACAGCATGTTTAATGTGCTTTTTAGGAATAGCCATACCAATACGGGGATGTTCTAAGGTATTTTTTCTAGCAAGAAGAGTTAGGTGTGGAGATACTGCCGGAATAGCATTTTTAAATACAGGTTGAAAATCTTCGGGAGTTAACAAACGTAACTCCCGAGAAAACGAATAATTCACCACGTCTGGTAAATTATGCGCTTAAGCTAGCGCGGCCTTTAGCACGACGACGAGCTAATACGGCACGACCGTTCTTAGTCGCCATACGAGTTCTAAAACCGTGTGAACGCTTACGCTTTGTGTTGCTTGGTTGAAAAGTACGTTTCATGCTCTTTTCCACTTATTGTTAAGTACTGTACAGTAGCTAATTTTTTTAATGTATTGGTGCTTAATAACTTCGAAAAGTAAACAAGCAATAATAATCAAAAGCGTCAGCCGATTAAAAAGAGAGCGAATTCTATTGATTGATCGACTAAAAGTCAATCAGAGATGCTTCTTTCTGGCAGATTAAATTCATCCCCCTTAGAAATTAATACTAAGAAGATAAATTATCACTACGAGCCAAACTCAAAAGTTAGGGTGGCAAGATTATATATAAGCAGAGCTAATTAGCAAGGATCTTCCTTGATCTTATAAAGCAACATTTGTAAATAGTTAAATTATTCAGTTGTGGATAACGTAACCAGTGCTCGATATCTTCTAGTGACAAGCTTGTGGATGCTTTAAACATTGAATGAGAAAAAACACAAGGATCTTTTTTTTCTTTTTGTTAACAGATCTTATGGCGTCATGACGATCTTATCGGTAGAATTATCCGCCCTAATGAATCTACTGGAGTTCGACGATGTCCCTCGCTATTTGGCAAGAATGTTTAGCACAATTAAAAGATGAGCTATCAGCAGGAGACTTTAGTACTTGGTTACGTCCTCTACAGGCAGAATATGATAATAATGTACTGTCATTATACTCACCAAATAAATATACCAGTGAGTGGGTACGTGAAAAGTATATGGATATCATTGAGACTAAATTGCAAACATTGATCCATGCAATAGATGCGAATCAAACTATAAAGATACGTTTATTAGTAGGTACAGCAAATGCTGCAGCTAATAAACCAGCGACCCAAAAAGCTGCACCCGTTTTAAATACCAACCAACCTTGGGAAGGTGAGTCAAAGTCACCAACCGTTGCGCATAAAAGTAATTTAATTAAAAAATATACATTTGATAACTTCGTTGAAGGTAAATCCAATAACTTTGCAATCGCGACAACACAACAAATTGCAGAAAATCCGGGTGATGTTTATAACCCATTATTTTTGTATGCACATCCGGGGTTAGGTAAAACACATTTATTACATGCCGTAGGTAATGCCATTGTTGCAGAAAATCCTGACAGCAAAGTTGTCTATATTCGTTCAGAACGTTTTGTGCAAGATATGATCAATTCAATTCGTAATAATACTATTGAGCAATTTAAAGAATATTACGCCTCTCTTGATGCACTATTAATTGATGATATTCACTTTTTCGCAGGCAAAGACCGCTCTCAAGAAGTGTTGTTCCAAACATTTAACTCAATGTTAGATGCGCACCAGCAGGTGATTTTAACCAGTGACCGTTTCCCTAAAGAAATTGAAGGCATTGATGAGCGACTGCGTACACGTTTTGGTTGGGGATTATCAATTCCAATTGATCCACCAGAATTAGAAACGCGTGTTGCTATCTTAATAACGAAAGCCGAAGAGCGTGGTTTACATTTACCCGATGATGTTGCCTTCTTTATTGCAAAACGATTAACTATTACCGATGTACGTGTTTTAGAAGGGGCAATTGCTAATATTTCAGCAAAAGCGCAGTTTACAGGACAGGATATTACTATTCCGTTAGTACAAGATGCATTGCGTGATATGTTAGCCGTTCATACCAAACAAACTACGGTTGATAATATTCAAAAGGTAGTCGCTGAACATTACCGTATAAAAATTTCTGATATGTCCTCCAAGCGTCGTACACGTACGGTCGCTCGTCCACGCCAGATAGCCATGGCATTAGCGAAAGAGTTAACCCAGCATAGCTTACCGGAAATTGGTGAAGCATTTGGCGGGCGAGACCATACCACGGTATTACATGCTTGCCGTAAAGTAGAAGAATTACGTCGTGAAAATAACGACATTCAAGAAGACTACAAAATACTTATCCGCACATTGTCCATGTAAGAAAAGGTTATCTGATGAAATTTACTATCTCTCGTGAAGTTTTATTACGCCCACTACAATTAGTAGTAGGCTCAGTTGCGGGCGGGCGGCCAGCTTTACCTATTATGGGTAACATACTGATTGAAGTGAAGGATAACTTTTTAAACCTAACGGGTACAGACTTAGAAGTAGAATTAATGGCACAAATACCATTAGATATAGCCTCTGAGAATGGTGCAATTACTGTACCTGCGCGTAAATTATTAGATATTTGTCGCGGATTAGCCGATCCCTGTGAAGTCACTTTTGAAGTGAAAAATGAGCGAGTAACCGTGCGCTCAGGCCGCAGCCGTTATTTACTGTCAACATTACCTTCAATTGACTTTCCAAATATTGAAACATGGCAAAGTTTGATCGAATTAACTGTGCCTCAAAATGAATTTAAAAAACTCATCGAATTCACACAGTTTGCTATGGCTAGCCAAGATGTACGCTATTACTTGAATGGTATGTTTTTTGAAGTCTCTGGTAATACCTTACGCAGCGTCTCTACCGATGGTCATCGCTTGGCATCATGTTCTATTAATATTGATCAATCAATTGAAGAGCAATCCGTTATTGTGCCTCGAAAAGGGGTATTAGAACTGGTTAAACTATTAGATAAAGATCAAGCTAACGTTACCATTCAATTAGGTAAAAATAATTTACGAGCGGTGATTGATGGATTTGTCTTCACCACTAAATTAGTCGATGGACGTTTTCCTGATTACCGACGTGTTATTCCACGAAATGGTGATAAAGAATTAATATCTAGTCGTGAAACATTAAAACAAGCTTTCACTCGCGCAGCTATTTTATCCAATGAAAAATTTCGTGGTGTGCGCTTAACATTATCTGAAAACTTATTAAAAATTACCGCCAATAACCCAGAACGAGAAGAAGCAGAAGAGTATATAGATGTAGATTATCACTCTGCAGAGTTAGAAATTGGCTTTAATGTAAGCTATGTATTGGATGTATTAAACACCTTGAAAAGCGAACAAGTAAAAATTACTTTCAGCACATCAGATCACAGTGCATTGATAGAGTCTCTTGATAGTGATGACTCACTATATGTTCTAATGCCAATGCGCCTTTAACGATTAAAAATTGCATTTATCACGTTTTATTCAAGGAATTGATTAATGTCATTACAGAAATTAATCATTAATCAATTCCGTAATATCGACTCCGCTACGCTTACCTTTGATTGCAAAATTAATTTAATTGTTGGTGAAAATGGCAGTGGAAAGTCGTCATTACTGGAAGCTATCTACCTACTTGGATTAGGTCGTTCTTTTCGAACTCATTTAACCAATAGAGTTATTCAACACGACCAAGCTCATTTTACGCTTTATAGTGAAATCAATTTCCAACAGCGCGTTTTTCCAATCGGTTTACAAAAGTCGAGAGGGGGTGAAACTACCCTTAAAATAGATGGTCAGATAGTTAAGAAGTTAGCGTCATTAACACAATACATTCCGATGCAATTAATCACGCCTGAAAGCTATTCTTTATTATCAGGAAGTCCCAAAAATCGCCGTGCTTATTTAGATTGGGGCGTTTTTTATCATGATCCTTTGTTTTATAGTAACTGGTCTCGCATAAAGCGACTTTTAAAACAAAGGAATGCCGCTTTAAAGCAATGTAACGCTTACAAAGAGCTTCAAGTATGGGATAATGAACTTTGTGTCTTGAGTGAGCAAATAAGCGCACAGAGAGCCGATTACTTTGCGAAATTAGAGCCTTTAATAGTACAAACTATTGCAGATTTTCTGCCCGAGTTTACTATCAAAAGTCAATTTTTTTGTGGTTGGGACAAAAACAATAAACCATTAGCACAATATTTATCTGACAATTTCCATCGAGATAAACAATTAGGTTATACAAGTATTGGCCCACAAAAGGCGGATTTAAAATTAAAAATCAACAACTTACCTGTTTCTGATGTGTTATCAAGAGGGCAGTTAAAGCTGCTTGTTTATGCATTACGTTTAGCACAAGGGTTATTTTTAAATTCGATCGACAATAAGCAGTGTGTTTTTTTAATTGATGACTTCAGTTCTGAACTCGACAGCAACAAGCAAACACTATTAGCAAAACATATTATAGAGTCCGATGCTCAGGTATTTATTAGCGCGATTTCAGCGCAGAGCATTGGGGATTTATTTACGCAAGAACGCACTCTGTTTCACGTGAAACAGGGTAAAATTACAGTAGAAAGGTGAAAGTTTTATGGCTGAGAATAGTTATGATTCGTCAAGTATTAAAGTACTAAAAGGGTTAGATGCGGTTCGCAAACGCCCTGGCATGTATATCGGTGATACCGATGACGGTACGGGTCTACACCACATGGTTTTTGAGGTATTAGATAACTCAATCGATGAAGCTCTAGCAGGCCACTGTAGCGATATTATTTGTACTATCCATACCGACGGCAGCGTATCAGTTCGCGATGATGGCCGTGGTATTCCAGTTGACATGCATGAAGAAGAAGGTGTTTCAGCGGCAGAAGTAATTATGACGGTGTTACACGCCGGTGGTAAATTCGATGATAACTCTTATAAAGTATCTGGCGGATTACACGGTGTAGGTGTATCGGTAGTAAATGCATTATCTGACAAACTACGTTTGACGGTTAAGCGTAGCGGTAATATTCACCAACAAACTTACGCAAAAGGTGAGCCAGAAGCTCCAATTGCAGTTATCGGTGATACCGATCAAACCGGTACAGAGATACGTTTTTGGCCTAGCCCATCAACATTTTCAGATACAAAATTTCACTACGATATTTTAGCAAAGCGTTTACGTGAATTATCATTCTTGAACTCTGGTGTATCGATTAAATTAGTTGATAAACGTGAAGAAGATAAATCAGATCATTTTTGTTACGTCGGTGGAACAAAAGCATTCGTTGAATATTTAAACCAAAATAAAACACCAGTGCACAGTAAAGTTTTCCACTTCAATACAGAGCATGAAGATGGCACTGCAGTAGAAGTTGCAATGCAATGGAACGATGGTTTCCAAGAAAATATCTACTGTTTTACCAACAATATACCACAACGCGATGGTGGTTCTCACTTAACGGGTTTCCGTGGTGCTTTAACACGTACCTTGAATTCATATATTGAGAAAGAACTAGCAAAAGTAAAAAACAATAAAAATAAAACATCGACTGAAGGCGGCGATTCACGTGAAGGTTTAACAGCGGTTATTTCTGTTAAAGTACCTGATCCTAAATTCTCTTCACAAACAAAAGACCGTTTAGTGTCCTCTGAAGTACGACCAATTGTTGAAGGTGCAATGAATGAACGCTTGCAAGAGTTCTTATTAGAGAACCCTACGGAAGCAAAAATCATCGTAGGTAAAATTGTTGATGCCGCACGCGCACGCGAAGCTGCTCGTAAAGCTCGAGATATGACTCGTCGTAAAGGCGCATTAGATCTAGCAGGTTTACCGGGTAAGTTGGCAGACTGTCAAGAAAAAGACCCTGCACTTTCTGAATTATACATAGTGGAAGGGGACTCGGCTGGCGGAAGTGCGAAACAAGGCCGATCTCGTAAAAACCAAGCTATTTTACCGCTAAAGGGTAAAATTCTTAACGTTGAAAAAGCACGTTTTGATAAGATGTTATCTTCACAAGAAGTAGCAACGCTAATCACTGCACTAGGTTGTGGTATTGGCCGTGATGAATATAACCCAGAAAAAACCCGTTATCACCGTATCATCATCATGACCGATGCCGACGTCGATGGTTCTCACATTCGTACACTATTATTGACGTTCTTCTATCGTCAGATGCCTGAGTTAATTGAAAATGGTTACATTTACATTGCTCAACCACCGCTTTATAAGGTGAAAAAAGGTAAACAAGAGCAATACCTAAAAGATGATCCAGCACTACAAGCTTATTTAACAGCACTTGCAATGGAAGGCGCATCTTTACATGTAAGTGCTGATGCACCTGGCATCACTGGTTTATTTTTACAAGGTATGATTGAACGTTACCGTACCGCACAAGAAACGATTGTTCGCTTAACACGTCGTTATCCAAATGTTGTATTGGATAAACTGATCTATCAGCCTGAATTAAAAGCTGATGATCTAGTGAATGCAGATAAAGTAACAACATGGATGGAAACTATTATTGAGGTCTTAAACCGTCAAGATTTAGAAGGGACTATCTATAAAGCTAACGTCGTTAAGTCAGAAGATGAATTAACCAACAAAATTTTGTTTACAGTACGTAAACATGGTGTTGATACTATCTATACTTTTGATGAAGAGTTCTTTGGTTCAATTGAATACAAATCATTAGTTGCGTTAGGTGTAGAAATACAAAACCTATTAGAAGAAGGCGCTTATATTCAACGTGGTGAACGTACTAAACCAGTCGAAAACTTTATCGAAGCAGTCAACTGGTTAATGCATGAATCAAAACGTGGCTTATATATTCAACGATATAAAGGTCTGGGTGAAATGAATCCAAGTCAACTATGGGAAACAACGATGGATCCTAATACGCGTCACATGCTTCAAGTGACAGTTGATGATGCTGTTGGTGCTGACCAATTGTTTACAACATTAATGGGTGATCATGTTGAACCTCGTCGTGCGTTTATCGAGAAAAATGCACTACGTGTAGGGAATATTGATATCTAAGCTTCATATAATTTGCAACGTTTAAGGTTGTCAAAATTGAAGAATATAAAATCCAGCCTAGCAGCTGGATTTTTTAAGCCATTTATAAATATATTTAAATAAACCCTAAACTTTCTAAAAAACTCATTTACACCTCTAAATGGATATTTTTGCAATATAACTGCAATATTCAAGTTGTATGCTCTGCTTTTAACTTTTTTATAAGCATCATATAATGTCAATTAACTTACTTACGAAATTTATTTCTTGTTGTATTGCCTTATTACTTATTCTGATCAGTGCTTTTATAATATGGGCATGGAATGAGATGGATAAACCATATCAAATCAATCAGTCTTATCATGCTATAAAATCCGAACTAACCTCTGATGTAACGCTTTCATTACAACATTACCTTGCTTCAGGTGATGCTAATAAATTACTTAATGCGAGTAATAAACTAGAAAAATTACAAGACACACCTATAAACTGGCTTGAAAAGGAGCAATCCGACTCAGTCATTATATTAATTACAAAATTACAGAAAGCGATTCAACAGGCCAAAGCAGCAGGGAAATTGGCTGCAAATCCAGAAATTTTATTAATAAATAATGAAGTAGAACGACATGATCTAATATCTGATTTAATTGCTTTAACTAAAAAATCCGACGTTAGCATGATGATTAAAACACAATACTTACAAAAATTATTAACTTTAAGTCAACAGTTACAAAAAATAGGGTTGTTAAGGCAACGCTACATACAACAAAATAATCTACAAATAAAAGAGCAGCTGTTAACAGAAAACAAAATGATTCAAAGTAATATTGATCAGCTCGATACTTTACCAAGTTTACTTTTATATATAACAGAAGAAGTTGACGAGTTTAGTTTTGATCAACCAGAGACTGTTGATATAACAAAGCAAAGCATTAATGAATTAAATAGTTTAACTACACGTTATCCAAAAGAACTGACCAATACGACGAAAATGTTAACAGCCATCGTTACTAGCCAAGAACAAATCACACAGGAGTTAAATAATTTAGTTCGAAGTTTTACTTTATACTCAGAGGTGGTTGATCAACAAAAACAGCAAATAACCAAAAAAGTAAAGCTAATCGGTACCTTTACGTTACTCATATTTATTCTGGTGCTAACGATATCTGCATGGCTACAATTCAAAAGCTTACATTTTATTAGCCAACTTTTGCCATTTTTTGATGCATTAACAACGGGCAATTTCAGTAAAAAGTTCACTATCAAAAGCCAACTATCAGAATTCACTTCAGTGACTCACCGTTGTGACCAATTACAAATATATTTGATGGACCTTACAAGTGCCTTAAAGACACAATCAGAACAATCTCTAATAGAGAGTAACTTATTACAAGAACGCGCTCTACGAGCCGGAGAGAGCGGCCAACAGCAACAAAAGCAAACACAATTAGTAACGTACTCCATTTTAGCGTTATCAAATTCATTTAATGATGTTACCAAGAGTGCAGCAGAAACTTGTCAACAGACAGATCAAGCCGTTAAATTAGTTGATATGGCAAGTACAACATTAGCGTTACAAGTAAATAAAACTCAAAAATTATCCGATAATATTTTATCGTTGAGCCAAGTGGTACAAAAATTAACTGCTGACACTGCCTCTATTAATAATGTATTAGAAGTGATAAATAATGTATCTAAACAAACTAATTTATTAGCTTTAAACGCAGCTATCGAAGCGGCTAGGGCAGGAGAGAAAGGGCGAGGCTTTGCTGTAGTAGCTGATGAAGTACGTGCTTTAGCAATTAGAACATCACATTCTACAAAAGAAATACAAACTATCATTGATCATTTAATTGCAACAGCAACTGAAGCAAACGAGATGGTATTATTACAAAGTAAAGCAGCAATTGATTGTGCGAACCATAGTTTATCGGTACAAGAAGAACTAAATTCAGTTTCCCATATTATTGATAATATATATGAACATAACAATACTATTGCAACCGCAACAGAACAGCAGTCAATCACTATTAATGAGGTTGCAATAAATACTAAAACGATTGAAAAGCACACTCATCAAGTCAGTTCGCATCTACAAAAAATTAATCAATCAAGTGCCAGCATTAAAACCATCAGCGAAGTATTAAACTCATTAATAGTAAAATTAAAACACTCATAATATAATTAAGAAATAGAGGTAAAATGAAAGAGAGTTTTTATAAATAAAGGTTAGTGAATTGGTCCTCGTATGTTTAATTCTTTTCTTTAAAAATAATATTTCCTCTAAAAATCGGTATAGGTTGTTTCACGTGAAACAACCTATATAAGAGAAGTTTTATTTTTATTTCTGTTGATATAACTGATTCACAACAGACGCTAAAATATCAACACCACGTTCAACAACATCACTTTCTTGCGCATAATTGAGTCGAATACATTCGTGTGTATGTTTCCAATCCTGATCAAGTCCTGGAAAAAAATAATGTCCAGAGACAACAATCAAGCCTTTTTCTTTTAATCTCTTATAGAGCTCATTCGAACTGATAGGTAGATCTTTAAACCAAAGCCAAAGAAATAATGCACCTTCAGCTTTATGAATTCTGAAGTTTTTATTGGTTATTTTTTTTAATAATAATGAAATCGCTATTTGCGATTTTTGTTGATAAAAAGGTTTTATTACATCATCGCTCAACGTAATGATTTCTTTGGTTTTGACTAACGGCAAGACAATTTCAGGACCTATACCACCAGGTGATAGTGCCATAATACCCGATAAATTAGACATGGCTTTTATAATACTTGGGTTGGCAATTACAATACCACAGCGTGCACCAGGTAAACCGAATTTAGATAAGCTCATACATAAAATAGTATTATTGTTAAAATGAGGTTTAACATTCTCGAAAATAATATTAGGGAAAGGAGTGCCGTAAGCATTATCAATAATAAGTGGAATATTATGCTGTTTAGCTAGCTTATCTAACTTCTCTATTTCACCATCGGTTAAAACATTACCCGTTGGATTAGTAGGGCGAGACACACAAATAGCACCAATATCATCAGATATTTCTAACGCATCAAAATCAACATGGTATTTAAACTGTTGATTTTCTAATTCCGTAATTTTAGGTCGAACCGCAACAAATGACTCTTCTGAAACACTGGCATCAGCATAGCCAATGTATTCAGGTGCTAATGGAAATAATATTTTACGTTTTTTTCCATTACTAAAATCACCAGCTAATAAATTGAATAAGTAGAAAAATGCATTTTGACTACCATTAGTTAACATTATATTTTCAGAAGATAAATTCCAATCATATAAATCATTAAACAGTTCTGCCAATGCAGTAATAAAACTATCTTTTCCTTGAGGTCCATCATAATTAGCGAGTGTATCAACTAACTTCCCTTCATTTAATAAGTCTTGCATTAGGTCTGTGAATCTTTTTTGAATAGCCGGAATAGAGGCTGGATTACCACCACCTAGCATTAAAATATCATCACCGCCTTTTACGCCTTTATTTAGATCATCCATTAACTCTGTTATGCCTGAGTGCTGTGTAAATTTATTTCCAAATGTTGAATAGGGCATGCAAAAATCCTGAATATAAAATGATAATTAAAATAAAATATTAATTTAAAAAACAATTGTTTCATGTGAAACAATTACAGACAACAACGATTAAATTTAAAATGTAATAATGATGCATTATAAATTTAATAATTATTCAACCAAACAGTTTATTAAATTTGAGTAGTGTTTTAAGCAATCTGTCTAGTTTACGATCTAACATATTAAATGATAGGACCGATAATGTTAGGTAATATGCTTTAGTCTTAAAAGTGATCTCGCTATTTCAAACTTAAATAGCCTTTTAAATAATTAAGATTGCGAGTATTGTTTCACGTGAAACAAAAAAGCTCAGTATAAACTGAGCTTTTTATAACAACGATAAACCGTTTTCGTATTAATCGATAATATTATTTATAACACCGATACATCCGCAACTTGTAAAAATAAGTTACGTAAACGATTTAAAAGAGCTAAACGGTTATTTTTTACAGCCAAATCATCCGCCATTACCATTACATTATCGAAGAAATCGTCTACAGGCGTCTGTAAGCTTGCCAACTCGAACAAGGCTGACTCGTAGTCTCCGATTGAAAATAAAGGGCTTAGCTTGCTTTCTAGAGAGCCTAAAATTTCAACAAGTGCTTTTTCAGCGTCTTCTTGGAGTAATTCTTGGCTAACTTCTAGATTAATATCTTCAGTCACCTTAGCAAGAATGTTACTAATACGTTTATTCGCAGCTGCAATTGGAGCTGCTTCTGGCAATGTTTGGAACTTAGCAACGGCTTTAATACGCTTTTCAAAGTCAACCGGTTTAGTTGGACGACGCTCTAATACAGATTGAATTAACTCAACTGAATAACCATTTGCTTGATAAGTTGCACGGAAACGAGCAAATAAGAAATCAACCACATCGTTAACAACATTATCATTTGTTAATTTATCTGCGTATACAGTTTTAGCTATTTCAACTAGATCAACAATATCTAAATCTAAGTTTTTATCTGTAATGATACGTAATAGACCGATAGCAGCTCGACGCAATGCAAATGGGTCTTTATCACCTTTAGGTGCTTGTCCAATACCAAATATACCCACCAGCGTATCTAATTTATCTGCTAATGAAACGGCACAAGCAACTAAAGAAGTAGGTAGTTTATCACCAGCAAAACGTGGTAAATATTGCTCATTCAATGCCACAGCAACATCTTCATGTTCACCATCAAAGCGAGCGTAGTACATGCCCATCACACCTTGAACGTCAGGAAATTCCATTACCATCTCAGACATTAAATCTGCTTTTGATAATAAACCAGCACGCTGTGCATGTACTGGATTTGCTTTAATACTAGTCGCTATTTTTTCTGCCACAGCACTGATACGTTGAGATTTCTCTTTTAACGTGCCTAATTGCTTTTGGAATAATACAGTTGATAGCGATTCTAAACGGCTTTCTAATGTTTTCTTTTTATCCGTTTCAAAGAAAAATTCTGCATCCGCTAAACGAGGGCGCACTACTTTTTCATTACCAGAAACAACTTGCTTAGGATCTCGACTTACAATATTTGATACAAAGATAAAGCGTGGTAATAAATTGCCTTCTTTATCTAATACTGGGAAGTATTTTTGATTATCTTTCATCGTGTAAATAAGAGCCTCAGAAGGAACTGCTAAGAACTTTTCTTCAAATGATCCTACTAATGTCACTGGCCATTCTACCAAAGAAGTAACTTCTTCTAATAGCTCATCATCAATTGCAGCAACACCATTTTCATGGGCAGCAAGTGCTTCTACTTGTTCACGAATGATCGCTTTACGACGTTCATAATCAACAATAACTTTACCCGAATCATCTAATAACGATTCATATTGATCCGCATGGGATAGCGTTAATTCAGCTTCTCCCATGAAACGATGTCCACGAATAGTGCGATCTGAGGAAACTCCTAATAATTCGCCTTGAATTAATTCACTACCAAATAACATAGTTACGGTATGTACAGGGCGAATAAATTGCGTACTTGCACTTCCCCAACGCATTGGTTTTGCAATTGGTAATTTAGCTAAT
>Ga0316198_10000196_pt1 | contig 28638 bp, 33 predicted proteins | sample OudBieAanoxic_MG_FD_204935 | JGI IMG/M metagenome (GOLD analysis project Ga0316198, IMG submission 204935) | Coastal sediment microbial communities from Oude Bieten Haven, Netherlands - site A anoxic | ecosystem: Environmental > Aquatic > Marine > Coastal > Sediment | place: Netherlands... | reverse complement strand
CGGCGCGGAGCTCCACGGCCACGAGCCGGTGAGCGGCTGGGAGGTGACCGGCAGCGGGGTCGTCGTGCGCACCGAGGTGGCCGAATACCGGGCGCGGCATCTGGTCATCAGCGCCGGGGCCTGGGTCGGCAAGCTGCTGCCCAGGCTGGCGCCGCTGGCGGTGCCGGAACGCCAGGTGCTGCTCTGGGCCGGTACGCGCCGGCCCGAGCGATTCGCCCCGGAAACGCTGCCGATCTTCATCCTCGATGTGGACGAGGGGCTGTTCTACGGCTTCCCCGAGTACGGCATCCCGGGCCTCAAGATCGGGCGCATGCACCATCGCCGCCAGGTCGTCGACCCCGATGCCTGGGACCGCTCGCAGATCGAACCCGAGGACGAGGCCGTGCTGCGCGCGGCCACCTCACGCTACCTGCCCGACGCCGACGGCCCGGCACTGACGCTCAAGACGTGCATGTTCACCAACACGCCCGACGAGCACTTCATCATCGACACCTTGCCGGACTCGCCCGGTGTTACGGTCGTCTCGCCGTGCAGCGGGCACGGCTACAAGTTCGCCAGCGTGATCGGTGAGATCGCCGCCGACCTCGCGCTCGACGGCGGGACCGACCACGATATCGAGATGTTCCGCATCGACCGCTTCGCGACAGGGGGTGCCTCATGACACGCACGATCGTCTGCTTCGGCGATTCCAACACCCACGGTGCCAAGCCCGACGGTAGCGGCCGGCATCCGCGTGACGTGCGCTGGCCGCGCGTCATGGAGCAGGCGCTGGGCGCGGGCTACGAGATCATCGAGGAGGGTCTCAACGGGCGCTGCACGGTGTGGGACACACCCATCGAGAGGGGCCGCAACGGGCTCGACTACCTCTATCCCTGCCTGCTCTCGCACGCGCCGGTCGACCTGGTGACCATCATGCTCGGCACCAACGACCTCAAGCGCATCTACGGCAACACCGCGGCCGAGATCGCCTGCGGCGCGGCACGATTGATCGACGAGGCCAAGGGCACGCTCGCCGGCCCGGACGACACGCCACCGAAGGTGGTGCTGGTGTCACCGGCGCCGGTCGGCCCAATCACGGCGCAGAGCGAGATGTGGGGCTTCGGCGCCGCCGTGGAGACCTCGCGTCAGCTGGCCGGGATGTATGAGATCGTGGCCGCCGACCACGGCGCGGCGTTCTTCGATGCCGGCTCGGTGGCCGAGGTCGACCCCAACGACGGCGTCCACCTCGGCGCGCAAGCCTGCGCCGACCTTGGCGCCGCCATGGCCGAGGTGGTTCGCGCCCAGTTCGAGGCGTAGCCGGGCACATAGCCGGCGCTTGACTGCGGCCGCTAGGGTGTCCTCACCGTCGGCCGACCCCTCTCCCCTGCTTGTCGGTCGCGGCAGCGGAGGCTCCGACATGGCCAAGTACCTCATCACCTACAGCGGTGGTGCCACGCCCGAGAACACCACGCCCGCAGAGCGCGACGCGGTCATGAACGCGTGGATGGACTGGTTCGGCGCCCAGGGCGACGCGGTCGTGGACATGGGCAGCCCCACGGCCGGCGAGAAGGTCGTCGAGCCCGGCGGGGTCGTGCGCGACGGGGGACCCGGCATCACCGGCTACTCCATCATCAGCGCCGACTCGCTCGAGGCGGCTGCCGAAGCCTGCCGCAACCACCCGCACCTCGACGCCGGCGGCACCATCGCCGTCGACGAGATGTTCGAAGCCGGCTAGGCTGCGACCCCTGGCAGCGTCAGACGCCGCTGTGAAGGCCGAGGCGCTCCCCGTTGACGACGCGCGCGGCGCCGCTGAAGAGGTAGCGGATGGCAGCTGAGATCTCGGCCGGCGAGGTGGCGTAGGCCTTGTCCGAGCCGGCCGTGCCGGCCTCCGTGTCGATGGCGCGCACGCGGACCACGTTGACCGTGACGCCGGAGCCGGCGACCTCCTGCGCCAGTGCCGCGAACAGCGTCTCCTGCGCGGCCTTGCCCACGCCGTAGGCGCTCATGCCCGCGTCGGGCGTGGCCGCCATGGGCGAGGACACGGCGGCCACGCGGCCGAAGCCGGCATCAACCATGCGCGGCACCAGCTCGCGGACCACGTTGAGCGAGGTCCAGAAGTGCTGGTCGATCATGTCCGCGTAGGGGTCGTCCGGGGAGCGACCGACGTGCATGCCGCCGGTCCAGCCGCCGACCAGGTGGGCCAGCGCATCGACGCGCCCGAAGCGCTTGTAGGCCGCGTCGACCGCGGAGACCGCGGCGGCCTGATCGCGCAGGTCGGCGACCACGACCTCGACGCGCCCGGACTCCAGGCCGGCTTCGGCCACGAGCTGGTCCAGGCGCTCCTGGGACGAGCCCACGAGCACCAGATCCCAGCCGTCGGCGGCCAGGTCGGGCACGAGGACGCGGCCGAGGCCACCGCTAGCTCCGGTGACCATGGCTACTCGTCGATCGGTCATGCTGGCGCCTCCACGGTGTCCAGGCGCTCCATGGCCTCGACGGTTTCCTTGTCCATACCTTCGACCACCGGCCGATCGATCTGCTCGAGCAGGTGCTCGTGGCCGTCCAAGTCGATGAGGTGACCCGAGCGCGCAGCCTTGGTCTCGAGGTAGAACTGGTTGAATTCGTTGGCCGGGATGATGTGCGGCTGGCGACCGGTCACGTTCACGCCCAGCTCCCGCAGGCCCTCGACCTTCTTGGGGTTGTTGGTCATGAGCTGGATCGAGCGCACCTGCAGCAGGCCCAGCATGTGGGCGGCGATGCTGTAGTCACGCTCGTCGTCGCGGAAACCGAGGGCGATGTTGGCGTCGACCGTGTCGAGGCCCTCGTCCTGGAGGCCGTAGGCCCGCAGCTTGTTGAGCAGGCCGATGCCACGACCTTCCTGGCGCAGGTACAGGACCATGCCCGTCTCCTCCGCCTCGATGGTGCGCAGCGCCGAGGTCAGCTGGTCGCGACAGTCACAGCGCAGCGAGCCGAGGGCGTCGCCGGTGAGGCACTCGCTGTGGAGCCGCACGGGCACGTCCTCCTTGTCGAAGGGGTCGCCCTTGACGATGGCCACGTGGTCCTTGCCATCGCGGTCGTTCCAGAAGCCGACGATGTGGAAGAGGCCGAACTTGGTGGGCAGGTCGGCGACGGCGGCGATCCTGACGCAGACGTGGTCTCGCCCCACGCCTTCGCACTCGTGGTCGGCCGTCGAGGCCACGAGCTGATCGTAGGTGAGGTGCCGGATCCCCGGCTCCTGATGGGTGTCCATCCCATCACTGTAGGGCCCTCGCGTTAACGCTACTGTGACGCGGCGCACGCGATGGCTCGGCTGCACCGTTCGGCGGTCAGACGCAGCCGCGGAGCAGTCCTTCGCAACCATTCGACAGCCCCGGCCCGGTCGCACGGTCCACCCGAGGCGCAGCGGCGGCGAGCTGGCCGACCTGCGACGTGCTCGAGCGGCTTCGCCGGAGCCCCTGGCGAAGGGCCACAACGCCTGTTGTCCATTTCGAAATTCACTTGACCCACGCGTAGCGAGTTGGACAATCGTGTTGAGATGACAGGCCAGAGGGGGGCCTCCGGAACGAGCCAGCGGGGCGCGCTCACGACGGGCCTGCGCACCCTCGAGCTGCTGGTCGGATCGCACAACCCGTTGGGTGTCACCGAGATCGCCGAGCAGCTCGAGCTGGACAAGGCCAACGCCCACCGCACGCTGGCGGCGCTGGTGCGCCTCGGCTACGTGGAGCAGGAGCCGTCGACGCGCCGCTACAGCGCCACGGTGAAGGTGGTGGAGCTGGCGCGCTCGGTGCTCGAGACGCGCGACCTGACCGTGGTCGCGGCGCCGCACCTCAAGTCGCTCTGGGCCGCGACCTCGGAGAACACGCACCTGGCGGTCCTCGCGGGCGACCACGTCGTCTACGTCTCCATGCTCAACGGCACCACCATGCTCGCGGCCAACACCGCCATCGGCCAGTCCGGACCGCTCCACTGCACGGCCACGGGCAAATCGATCGTGGCCAACCTGCCGCGCGGCACGACCGAAGGCCTCATCGCCTCCATCGAATTCGAAGCATTCACCTCCCGCACGCTGACCGACCCGGCCGCCTACGAGAAGGAGCTGGCCCAGGTGCGCGTGACGGGATACGCGGTGGACGACCGTGAATACCACCCAGGCGTCCGCTGCGTGGCAGCGCCGGTCTTCGGGATCGGCGGCGTCATGGCCTCGCTCGGCATCTCCGCCCCTGCCGATCGACTGGACAACGAACGGTTGCGGGTGATCGCACCCATCGTGGTCGACACCGCGGGGCGCGTGAGCCGAGAGCTGGGTGGTCCCACCACGAGGAAGGCTTCATGAGCAACCTGCGCACGGGCGGACAGGTCATCGCCGACCACCTGGCAGCCAACGACGTGCAGTACGTGGCCGGCATCCCGGGTCACGGTTGCCTGCCCATGGTCGACGCCTTCGTCGGTCTCGAGCAACCGGCCTTCCTGCAGGTGCGGCACGAGCAGTCGGCGGCCCACCTCGCCGACGCCTACTTCCGCGTGTCGCGCAAGCCCATGGCCGTGATGACCTCCATCGGGCCGGGCGCGGTCAACACCGCGGTGGGCATCGCCACGGCCTACGTCGACTCCTCGTCCATGCTCGTCTTCACCGGCGACGTCCACACCTACATGTTCGGGCGGGGCGTGCTGCAGGAGATCGACCGCAAGGCGTGGGCCGACCTGACCACCATCTTCGAGCCGGTGACCAAGCGACAGTGGCAGGTCACGCGCGTGGACCAGCTGGCGCGGATCATGCCCCAGGCGTACGCCCTCGCCGCCGGCGGACGCCCGGGCCCGGTGCTGATCTCGGTGCCCATGGACGTGCAGGCCGACGCGGCCGACGTGCCCGAGGCCAAGGCCATCGAGCTGCCCGAGGCACCCGCGCCGGCCGCCGCCGCCGTCTCTCGGATCCGGGCCGCCCTGGCCGAAGCCAAGCGACCGGTCCTCCTCGCCGGCGGAGGCGTCGTGCAGAGCGGCGCCTCCGCACGGTTCCGCCAGATCGCGGAGCACCTGGGCCTGCCGGTGGTGGCCACATACCAGGCCAAAGGCGTGCTTCCGGAGGACCATCCGCTCTACGGCCGCTATCCCGGCTCCAAGGGCACCGACACGGGCAACGCCCTCTGCCGCGAGGCCGACGTCATCCTCGCCATCGGCTGCCGCTTCGCCGACGAGGCGGCCTCCTCCTACGTGCCCGGCGTGACCTTCTCGATCCCGCCCACCAGGCTCTACCAGGTCGACATCGACGAGTACGAGATCGGCAAGAACTACCCCGTGGAGCTGGGCGTGCTGGCCGACGCGAACGCCTTCTGCGAGGCACTCTGGCACGAGGTCGAGGCCGAGCCCGCCGACACCGAGAAGCGCGTCTACTGGGAGGGCAAGATCGCCGACCTGGTGGTGCCCTGGAACAAGAAGCTCGATCCGGGCCGCACCGACCGCTCGCTGCCGCTACGCATCAGCGCCGTGCTCGACATCGTCCACCACGCCGTACCGCCGGACACCATCGTGCTCACCGGCGCCGGCCACAGCCAGGCCCAGTTCCTGCAGGAATACACCGTCAACGACGCCAGCCAGGTCATCTCGCCCAACGGCTTCAGCACCATGGGCTTCACCGTTCCCGGCGCCATCGGCGCCAAGCTGGCCGCGCCCGACCGGCCCGTCCTGGGCTTCGCGGGCGACGGCGACTTCCTGATGACGGTGCAGGAGCTGGCCATGGCGGCGCAGTACGGCCTCGATGTCATCTACGTGGTCGTGGACAACGCCGGCTGGCAGTCGATCCGCGATCTCCAGATGGACGTGTACGGCGAGGAGCGTGGCTTCGCCGCCGAGTTCCGCCGTCCCAGCGGTGAATCCATCAGCCCGGACCTGGTCACGGTCGCCAGGGGGTTCGGGGTCCAGGCAGAGGAAGCGACCGACGAACAGGCGCTCAAGGGCGCGATCGGAAGGGCGCTCGCCTTGGGCGGGCCGACGGTCATCGTCGTTCCCGTCCGACGCGAGTTCCCGGAGTCCGCCGGGCCCATCAGTGGCTGGTGGGACGTTCCGGTCCCGGCATCGTTGCCGAAGCGCCGCAAGACCTACGAAAGGGAGGTGGCACCGGTCCGACGAGACGCTGTGAAGCGCAGTTGACCCGAGAGGACGTGATTGGGAGTACGTCAGCAAGGAGGAGAAGATGACCAAGTTCAGTTTGACCTGGCGCCGAGGCTTCGCGATGGTCGCGGGCATGGCGCTGGCGGTGGCTGCACTGCCTGGTACGGTAGCCGCCCAGGACGAAGAGGTCGTGGTGATGACCTACTTCAGCAAGGAGCTCGGCGAGGGCACGCTCAAGGAGCTGCTCGCCGACTTCGAGGCGGAGTCGGGCATCACTGTCAACTTCGTCGATGTCGGCCACGAGGACTACAAGACCGGCATCCTCGTCCAGCTCGCCGGTGGCAACCCGCCGGACGTGCACACCAACTGGGCCGGTGCTCGCACCGCCTTCCAGGCAGAGAACGGCCTGCTCGCCCCAATCGACGAGATATGGGCTGCGAATGGTCTGGACGACCAGTTCGGGGCAGGCATGATCGAGTCAGCCGTCACCTACGACGGCGTCAAGAACCTGCTGCCGTTCGGCTTCCACATCGCGCCGATGTGGTACAACCCGGCGCTCTTCGCCGACAACGGCGTCGAGATCCCCGCGACGTGGGACGACTTGAAGGCTGCCTGCGCGACCTTCAGCGAGGCAGGGGTCCTGCCCATCTCGATGGGCGCCATGGCCCAGTGGCCGGCCCAGTTCTGGTTCGACTACCTCATCCTGCGCACGGCCGGCGCCGAGTACCGAGCCGACCTGATGGCCGGAGAGGCGTCCTACGCCGATGCCGAGGTGGTCCGCGCCATGGAGCTGTGGAAGGAGCTGGTCGACGCCGGCTGCTTCGCCGACGGCGCCACCATCAACAGCATCGACTGGACGGACGCTGCCGATCAGCTGGTCAACGGCGAGGCGGCCATGAACCTCATGGGCACCTGGATCATGGGCTACGTCAACGGCAACGGCTTCGAGCCTGAGGTCGACTACGACTTCTTCGAGTTCCCGGTCATCGACGAGGGCGTGCCGAGCGCGGTCGTCGGTCCGGTGGACGGGTTCGTGACCGCCGCCGGTGCGGCCAACCCCGAGGCCGCCCAGGCGCTGCTGGCCTACATGTCCAGGCCGGACGTCCAGGTAGCGTGGGCCATCGGTCAGGGCAACATGAGCACCAACACCACCTCCGACACTTCGCAGGTGAACAACGTCACCCAGCGAGCCATGGAGGTCGCGGCCGCAGCCGAGACCTACAACTTCAACTACGACCTGGCCACGCCGCCCGCGCCGAGCGTGGTGGGCCTGGCCATGTTCCAGGAGTTCATCAACGACTCCAGCGACATCCCGGGGCTTCTCGAGAAGACGCAGACCGAGATCGCCGCGGCCTTCGAGGAGTAGGAACACTGCGCACCGTGGGCCGCTGACGGCTCGCGGCATGCCTTTGCCGATGCCGGGGTGGATGTCGCCATCCCGGCATCGACGATCTCACGGCCGACTACCATCGACGACGGAGAGGACATGGGAGCAGACTTGAGTCGGGGAACCGGCGCATGACGCGCGGCAGCCGCATCTCGCTCTTCCTCATGGCCGCCGGGCCGCTGGCCTTCTTCGCCATCTTCGTGCTCTGGCCGCTGGCCCAGTCGATGTGGTACAGCGTGACCAAGTGGAACGGCCTCTCCGACCCGGTCTTCATCGGGCTCGACAACTTCGCTCGAGCCCTGTCCGACCCCAACTTCATCCGCTCCTTCGAGAACACCGCCATCTGGCTCGTCGTGGCGGTCACCGTACCGACCATCGTAGGCCTCTTGCTGGCGGTGCTCCTGGACCGGCCGTTGCGTGGCAGCCGCCTCTACAAGTCGGCCTTCTACCTGCCCATCACGCTCTCGCTGGTGGTGGTCGGCCAGGTCTGGACCTGGATCTATCAGCCCGACTGGGGCCTCATCAACTCCGTGCTCACGGCCGTCGGACTGGAGGACATGACCCGGGCCTGGCTGGGTGACCCGGACACCGCGCTGATCGCGGTCATCCTGGCCTGGTCGTGGCAGCAGACCGCGCTGGCGCTGATCCTCTACCTGGCCGCGCTGACGACGGTGCCCCAGGACCTCATCGAAGCGGCCGCCATCGACGGCGCCAACGCGAGGCAGCAGTTCACCCGCATCATCGTGCCGCTGCTTCGGCCGGCGTCCGTGGTGGTCATCACGCTCGCGGTCATCAACACGCTCAAGGGCTTCGACATCGTGTTCGTGCTGACCAAGGGCGGACCGTTCCACATGTCCTCGAACCTGGCCATGTTCATGTACGAGGAGACCTTCTTCAAGTATCGACTGGGCTACGGCGCGGCGATCGCAACGGCCCTCTTCCTGCTGGCCATCATCGTGGTCGTCGTCTACTTCCGCCAGGCGCGTGCCTCGGAGCGGCTCTATGGCTAGCGCACGCGGGATGACTTCCAACGCCGACGACGGGCGCGGGCGCCCGCTGCACCGCTCGTTCGTGCTGCACGGCTTCATCCTGGCCATGCTGGTGATCTATGCCGCGCCCATCATCGGCGTCATCCTGACCTCGGTGATGACCAACTCCGAGATCGCCGCGCGCGGGGTGTGGCACATCCCGGAGAGCGCAGCGCTTCAGAACTTCGCCGACGTCTGGAACGACACGCCCACGCCGCGCTACCTGGTCAACAGCTTCATGGTGACCATCCCCGCGACCTTCCTCTCGGTCCTCGGCGGTGTGATGCTCGGCTACGTATTCAGCCAGTTCAAGTTCCCGTTCGCCGAGCTGCTGTTCCTGGTCGTCATCGCAGGCATGTTCTTCCCGCCGCAGGCGATGCTCATCCCGCTGTTCCGCATGTTCAACTCGCCCATGGAGATCTTCGGGTTCCAGGTGCTGCCGGCGTTGTACGACACGGTCTACCCCATGATCCTCATCCACATGAGCATCGGCCTGGCCATCACCACCCTGCTCATGCGTAACTTCATGTCCGCGCTGCCATCTGGCCTGCGCGAGGCGGCCATCGTCGATGGCGCCGGCGAGTGGTCCGTCCTCTTCCGCATCATCGTGCCGCTGTCGTTGCCGGCGCTGGCGGTGCTGGCGACGCTGCAATTCACCTGGATCTGGAACGACTTCCTGTGGCCGCTGGTGCTCACGCGTAGCGAAGAGGCCAAGACGATCATGGCCGGCATCAGCGCCCTCCAGGGCCAGTACAACGTGGCCTGGGCCAACCAGGCCGCCATGGCCGTCATCGCCAGCATCCCCACCATCGTCATCTTCATCGCCTTCCAGCGCTACTTCATCGCCGGCCTGACCATGGGCTCGGTCAAGGAATAGGAGGGGGAGTACGTGACCGCAGCCGTCGAACGCATGAGGGTGGCCATCATCGGCCCGGGGCGCATCAGCGACCTGCACGCCATCGAGTACGTGAACTCGCCGCATACCGAGATCGCGGCCGTGTGCAAGCCGGACACCGAGGGCGCCCTGGCGCGAGCGCGGTCGTGGGGCATCGAGCCGGAGAAGGTCTACGCCGACTGGCAGGAGTGCCTGGCCGACGACTCCATCGACGCCTTCGAGGTTCTCCTCCCCCACCACATGCACATGGAGGTAGCGCTGGCGGCCATCGAGACCGGCAAGCACCTCTCGACCCAGAAACCGGTGGGCTTCACGGTGGCCGAGTGCTCGCGCTTCGTGGAGGCGGCGCAGGCGGCCGAGGCGCGTGGCCAGGTCATCCGCGTCTTCGAGAACTTCCTCTTCTACCCGCCGGTGATGCGGCTGGTGGAGCTGGTCCGCGCAGGCGAGATCGGTGACGTCCTCTCGGTACGACAGATCAGCCGGTCCGGGAACCCCGACTGCGGCTGGGACGTGCCCGACCGGGCGGCCGCCTGGCGCTTCGACATCGAGCAGAACGGTGGCGGGCCGCTCGTCTTCGACGACGGGCTGCACAAGTTCAGCATCTTCTGGGCGCTCCTGGGCGTGGCCGACGAGGTCCACGCCTGGATCGGTTCCACGCCGGTCGACGGTGGCGTGCTCGACTCGCCGTCCGCGGTCTCGCTGCGCTGGGCCAACGGCGCCATGGGCGTGCTGGAGGTGGTCAACGCGCCCGAGCTGCAGGTGCAGTCGCACTTCTACTCCCAGGACGACCGCGTGGAGGTCACGGGGTCCAAGGGCGTAGCCTGGGTCAACCGCGGCCACGGCAAGCTCCAGGAGGTGCCCTCGCTGCAGGTCTACCGCGACGGCGCCACGCGCGACTTCGAGGACATCGCGTCCGAGTGGGACGAGTCCTTCATCCTGGCCACGCGCGACTTCATCGAGGCCGTGCGCGAAAGCCGATCGTCGCTGCTGACGGCGGATGAGCACCGGCAGGTGCTCTCGACGGCGCTGGCGGCCCAGATCAGCGGGCGCGAGGATCGAGTCGTGCGCCCGGTGGCCGTACCCTAGCGCGACCGTGGGCCCTGCCGCTCCGACCAGGGTCTTCGTCTACGGCGAGGACGACCTCCGCCGGCAGGTCATCCATGTACTCGAGCCGCGGGCGCGACCCGCCCCACGGCCGGCGGTCGTGCTCTTCCACGGCGGTGGGCTCACGGCCGGCACGCCGCTGCAAGACCTGGACTGGGCCGAGCCCTTGGCCGAGCGAGGGTTCGTCGTCCTCATGGCCGGCTACCGTCTGTTCGATCCGGCAACAGGCGAGAACCCGTGGCCCACACAGATCGGGGACGCCTGGCGCGCTATGCGCTGGATCCGCGCCCATGCTCACGAGGTCAACGCGGACCCAAGGCGCATCGGCGCGATGGGCCACTCCTCGGGCGGACACCTGGCCGGCCTCCTGGGGACCACCGATCCACCCAGCGAGACCGATCCCGACCTCGCCAGGGTCTCCAGCCGCGCGGACTGCGTGGTCACGCTCGCGGGAGATGCCGACCTCTCGGTGCCGTACGAGGATCCCTCGACGACGCGAGCCTTCGAGGCCATCTTCAAGGGGACGATGGTTGAGCGGCCGGAGGTCTGGCGCGAGGCGTCACCGGTCCACCATGTCGACAAGGCGACGGCACCGTTCCTGGTCATCCACGGGAACCGCGACCAGGCGGTGCCCATCCGAATGGCCCGGAACCTCGCTGCGGCGCTGGCCGCAGCTGGTGTCGAGTACGTCCTCGCCGAGCTCCCCGTAGGGCACATGGAAGTCGGGTCCCACGGATCCGCAATCGCCCTGTGGGAGGCATTCCTGGACCGGCAGCTGCAGCCAGAACGCTAGCGGGGAGCGAGTGCCACGCTGCCGACTGCGCGCGCACAGCGGCGCAGTCCTCACGCCAAGGACCGCGGTCAGCCGCCCGCATCGCTCAGCGGCAGTCAGCCGTGGCCATCTTCGCGGGTGCCTTCGTCATCGCGATCGTCTCCGCCTTCATCGTCGGCGTCTCACCGGCACGGTGGCGCCCGAGAGCCCTGGTCGCCCTGATCGCGGTCGCGGCCGGCGCAGAGCAAGGTTCGTGAACGAACGCGTCCGGCGGGTCGGTCCGCGATAGGCCGTCAGAACGCTCGCGGGGCAACGCCCACCATCCCGAGGTCGGTGGGCGTCGTCCACAACGGTGTTACTCGACCGGCGGAAGCCCTCCCTGGTAGATGAGCCCGTCGATGGCCACATCCAGGCGCATCACATCGACTGCCGCTCGCATGCAGTAGGTGAGGCCCTCGTAGCCGGATTCCCCGGTCAGGCAGCCGGAGAAGTACGAGTCCGCGCTCGTCCAGTAGCCGTCGACGGGGCCCTCCCAGGCACCTTCATCGTTCTCTACCCGCATCGTGCCCCACATCGGGCCCATGCCTCCTTGGTTCTGCGCGTGCTGGGTCAGGCGATACGGGCCGCTGACTCGCTCGTCGTCCATTTCCAGCTCAACCACGCTGAGCTGGCCCTGTAGCGTGGGAACACCGCTCTCGAGGACCTCTTCACCAGGGTTCCTCACGAAGAGGCGTTGGCTCTGGCCGCTCACGACGACCGGGGGCTCCAAAGGATCGGCGGCTGACGAGCCCGGAGCCGGCTCGGATGCCGGGCCGAGCGGCCCGGCGATGAGGGTGACGCTCGCGCCGAGCGCGAAGATGGCGATGGTTGCGGCGACGCGTGTCGCGCTGAACATGGTTCTGGTCCTCCAAGTCACATCCGCGAGGGTTGGCGACCATCGATGGCGTCGCTGTGGTGTCTCGGGCAGCTTGGCGATGACCTCGCGGAGGTCATCAGGCAGGGCCGCGTCTTCCTGCATCCAGTCGTCGAGACGCTGCTCGAGGTCGTTGCCGATCGTCATCGACTGACCTCCCGGTAGGTGATGGCGCGCAGGCTGGGAGCGGCATCCGCCACCAGCGCTCGGCGCATGTGTTCAAGGGCTCGATGCATGCGGGACTTGACGGTTCCGAGCGGGATCTCGAGGACCCTCGCGACCTCGTCTGCGGGCATGCCGAGGTAGTGATGCAGCACGAGCACGACCCGATGGTCGAACGACAGACGTCGGAATCCACGCTCGAGCTGGTCTCGGTCGATGACCCCGCGATAGTCGTCGGGGGCGACCGGAATGTGGGCCGAACCGAGGTCGACCTCCGGGATGGAACGCTTCCTCTGCCGCGCCACTCGGTGGCATTCGTTCACGCACAGCCGATAGGCCCAAGCCTCGAATCGTGCCGGGTCCCGGAGTTGCGGCAGGTTCCGCCACATCGAGAGCGCGGCCTGCTGGGCCGCATCGCGGGCCAGCTCGGGGTCGCGGAGGATGCGGTGGGACAGCTGCTGCAGGCGTCCGTAGACGCTGTCGGCGAGCCGCGCGAACGCGATCTCGTCACCGTCCTGAGCGCGAACCACGAGGTCGATATCCATCCCTCGTACCGCTGCGGGCGCCTCGCTTGGATGCTGCGCCTCTACATGGTATGAACCCGAATCCCGCGCTCGAGTTCCCCTCGATGTTCCGACGGGCCGGTCCTTCACCGGCCCATCGAGATGTCGGCGATGAAATCGTCGAGCAGCTCGAGGTATCGCGACGCCGTGGTGCCGCCCGGCTCGCCCGGGCAACCGGTGGCCTGCTCGAGCATGGTGTGGCCGACGCCGGGGAGGAGTTCGACCCGGCCATGCTCGTTGCCGGCACGATCGAAGGCCGAGGCGTAGCCCTCGACACCCTGGACGGGGTCGATGAAGCGGTCGAGCTCGCCGAAGACGGCAAGGATCGGGATGTCCAGGGTCTCGACGACGTCGATGGGGTCGAAGAACGACTCCAGCTCGCGTGGCATCGGGGCCCACTCGGCCTCGGGCACCATCTCCACGGGGTGGACAGCCTGGATGCCCGGAATCGCGAGCGCTGCCTCGACGGCCGCGACGTAGTCCTCGTAGGTCGCGGCCTTGTAGGCACGTGAGCCGATGTCCTTGGCCTGGGCACCGAGCTCGGGGAACGCGCCACCGCAGACCAGTCGCTGGCCGACCTGGTACATGCCCTGGTCGATGCTGTCCTCCGCGCCGCCACTGACGACCACCATGAAAGCCGCGTCGGCACCCTGCCCGATCGCCATGGGCATCACCCAGCCGCCCTGGCTGAGACCCCAGAGTCCGATCTGCTCTGCATCGATGTCGGAGCGCGCGGCGAGGGTGGCGATGCCCTCCTGGAGGATGGCCGCGCGGTTCGTGAGCACATCGGCCACGAGCTCGCCGGTCGAACCGCCGCTACCGGGCTTGTCCCACGAGAACACGGCGTAGCCGGCGTCGCCGAAGCGGGCGCGAACGCCTGCGTAGCCGGGTACCTGCGTCCGGGTGTTGGGTCCCGAACCGGCCACGACGATGACGGCCGGGTGTGGACCTGGTCCATCAGGCAGCACCAGGTCCCCGACCAGCTCGTACGGACCCGACGTGAACCGCACCTCCTCCACGATCGCACCCTCCGCCGCGGCCCAGGCAGCGGGAGCCCCTGCCACCAGCGTCAGCGCCAGTGCAGATGAACGAACGACGGCGTCGGCAGCGTGCATCACATCCCCCCTGTAGAGCCGACCCTGGCCTGCGGCATACCCGTGCGCAAGGGCCGACCGCCCCTAGGTCGAGGGTCTTGGGGTGTCGAAGGCAGTCGGGGCGCTGGTCCTGACCTCCGCTACCCTCATCACGATGCAGATGAGGCGATCCGAGAGGGCGACCACGCTCACATCCCTCGACCAGGTGGCCGATGCGGCCGATGTCCTCGCCCGCGCCTTCGTCGATGAACCTTTCAGCAGGTGGCTCCTGCCCGACCCGAAGGAGTCCCTGTCGGTCCACCGGGAGCTCTTCGCGGCCCTCATCAGGCTGGCCATCGACGAGGGTCAGGTCGATCTCTGGGGTGAGCCGGTGGTGGGCGTGGCCGTCTGGCTCGAGCGACCAGCGATCTCCGCCGCCGAGTCGAAGGTGACTCACGGGGCGAGGCGCGAGTTGCCCGTGGTCTTCCCGGCCCACGCCGCCGATCGAGTCGAACGCTACGCGGCGGTCATCCGCCAGTTGCGGGAACGCGCGCGTCCGGACCGGCATGCCTATCTCGACACCATGGCCGTGCTGCCGGAGCATCGACGCCGCGGCATCGCCAGCCACCTGCTCGAGGCCGGACATGCGTGGGCCGATGACGCCGGGCTGCCGTGCGCGCTCGACACCGAGACGCCATCCAACGTCGCCTTCTATCGGCGCCGCGGCTACCAGGTCGTGGCCGAGCTCCGCGTACCCGACTCGGACATGACCATCTCGGCCATGCGCCGACGCGTCCGCTAGGCTCCCCAGCCGAGGTTCGCTCTCCCGTACTCGAGCATGAGCATCACCAGGACGAACGACGCGAGTGGAACAAGCGGCGCGTACCAGGTGTGCCGGATCGCGAGCCAGATGACGAACACGACCTCGACGATCCACAGCAGCCAGAGGAAGAGCACCCCGGCCATGGGTACCACCAGGATGGGCAAGCCCACGTAGAAGAAGGCCAGGGCCAGCTGCGCCAGTACGGCAGCCACCCCGACCGCCACCCGAGCGACGCTACCGATTCCCTCTGCGCCCATCACGCCATACCTCCGGACGACCCGGTCGTCCTCGCCGATACCCTCATGCTCCGCGCCCCCGTCGCGGGGTCAAGAGCCGGACGGCCCGGCGCCCGTGGCCGCGTTGGCGGCGCCCGGGCATGATGGCGGGATGATGCCCCCCACCATCGTCGTGGCAGCCACGCCGGAGCCTCCGAAGCCGCAAGGTCGCCCCGGCCCCGTCGCTCGCGCCGCCGCGGCGGTGCCGCCGCCCGCGCTGGTACTGGTGTCGATCGTCTCCATCCAGCTCGGTGCGGCGGTGGCGGTGAACCTGTTCGACGCGCTGGGGCCGGTCAGCACGACCTTCCTGCGTATCGCCCTCTCGGCCGTCCTGCTGCTGGTGGTCAGACGGCGCCAGATCGATGCCCGCGCGCGCCACCATGTCGGGCTGCTACTGCTGTTCGGCCTGGTGATCGCAGCGACGAACCTGGCGTTCTACGGTGCTATCGCGCGCATCCCGCTGGGTGTCGCGGTGGCCATCGAGTTCGTGGGACCGCTCGGCGTCGCCGCCCTCGCTTCGCGGCGGCTCAAGGAGTTCCTGTGGATCGGCCTGGCCGTGGCGGGGTTAGTGCTACTGACCCCGGATATCGGCGGCGAGCTCGACCCGTTCGGCGTGGGCCTCGCGCTGGTCGCCGGCGCGGGCTGGGCGAGCTTCGTCCTGGTCAGCCCTCGCGTGGCGCGCGAGGTCGGCGACGCCGGTCTGGCCCTGGCCATGGCGGCGGCCGGCCTGATCACCTTGCCGTTCGCGTTCGCGGCTGGCGGGCTGGAGCGTCTTGACTTCGGGCTTCTCGCCGGCGCGCTGGCGGTGGCGATCCTCTCCACCGCCCTTCCGCTATCGCTGGAGTTCGAGGCCCTCAAGCGGCTGACCGCGCGCGCCTACGGCATCATGGTCACGCTGGAGCCGGTCGCCGCGCTCCTCGTCGGCACCCTCGTCCTCAGCCAGGCCCCGCCACCGAATGCCCTGGTCGCCATCGCCTGCATCACCATCGCCGCCATCGGCGTCAACCTCAGCGACCGGCGCGGCTCTGAGATGGCCTCGTCCACTCCAGGTTAGCCGTCCCTCTCCTCCCGGGGTCGGCGGACGTGCGCGGCGACGTTGCCATCTTCACGTACAACGTGGAGAACTTCGACAAGGAGTCGGGCGAACCTACCGGCCTGTGGATGGTCACCAAGGTCATGAACAGGACCGACGACGGCTGGGAGGTCGTCCACATCCACTACGGCGCTCCGCTCCCGCCGCCGGAGATGTCCGGGGAGTAGCGCCAGCCGGCGACAGAGCTCGACGCGAGTTGCCACACGGCGCCGACTCGACTCGAGCCGGCGCTCATGCCACTAGAAGAGGCAGGTGTGCGAACGCTGCCAGTGGCGGAGGTCGCGCTATGTGCCGGCCGGCACCGGGATCACGATGAGATGACTCGCTCGCAGCACCGCCTCACCGTCGGCATCGAGGTCCGCGAACGCCTCGACCGTGAGTGCGTCGGTCACTTCGTCCGTGATCGGGACCGTGCCTTCGGCGGGGATATCTCCGCCGCTGAAGTAGATCTGCGTGGTCAGCGCGGTCTCGCCCGCGATCTTGACCTTGGCGTGGATATGCCGGGGTCGCCCGCCATAGATCTCGGGCAGGATCGTCCTGAAGGACCAGGCTCCTGCTTCGTCGGTGACCGATTCCCCGTAGCCCTGGAACGCCGCGTCGCGAGCGGCGATCCCCGGGTCCTGCGGATGGAGATACACACCCCCATCGTCCGTCTGCCAGATCTCGATGACCGCACCTTCGACGGGTTCCCCGTCGGCCGTCAGGAGCTGGCCAGCGAGGAGCAGCGGCTCCCCGGCGGCGGGACCGTCAGCACCGTCGACGAGGGTCAGGTCGGCATCCCGGTCGACGGGTAGCTCCACAGGATAGAAGGGTCCCTCCAGCTGGGATGGGGTGACGACGAGGGCGTCCGGGTGCTCGGTCGCGTCAGGCGAGGCCGCTACGGCAGCGGTGCCGCTCGAGACCGCCAGCGAGCCCGCAGCCAGGGCGCTGAGCACGAACGTCAGCGGGGTGGCCTTGGTGGGCTGGCGGTGGGGGATGCGTACTCGGCCTGCACTCACGGCGGACTCCTGTGGGGGTTACTCGGAAAGCAGAGGGTCGTCGACGGTCGCCAGGCCGGCCACCAGCACCTCCCGCCGTCCGGCTCCTCAGTCGGTATCCGGCCGCAGCAGGCGGAGGAGGTCCTGGTCGCCCCAGCCCAGTGCCAGGTCGTAGGCTGTCTTGCCGGCGAAGCCTGGGGCGCCGCTCCCGCGAAGGGTCACATCGGCGCCCCCGTGCTGCAACCGTGCCGCTCCTGCGCGTCATCGGCCGACCCTAGCGACCGGGCGGAGCCCGCGCACGGCGGATCGCGTGGTCGTCATCGGTTCGTCGTGGGGGTCATCGCGATGTCACGGCTCCGACGTCGCAACGTCGTGGCGGCTCGTGACCCTCTGCGTCGACGGCCGGAGAACCCGGCCACAGAGCAGAGGAGACGCCATGCGTCATCTCATCACCGGGCTCGTACTCACGAGCCTCCTGGTCATCGCGTCGGCAGCACCGACGTTCGCAGCCAAGCCGCCCACCGGCACGCTCTACCTGGACGGGGAGACGGTCCGGACGATCGTCCCACCGGCGGCGTCGCCCCAGGCGGGTCGCGACAACCTGTATGCCGTCGCCGGCGCGGCAGCGGAGGGTCAGTTCCCCGTGGCCGCCTCCGGCCCCGGCGACCGCGACTATCACGGCGGCAAGTGGGCCGTCCACGAGGTCAGCTTCGATGTCGCACCGTACCTGCTGACCTCGGAAGAGGCCGTCCTTGCGGCTGAACGGGCCGGGCATGTCACCGTCGTTCGGCTGCCGGATGCGGACTTCAAGTGCCCGATCCAAGGCAGGTGACAGGCGACCTGCTTCTCACCCATGGTCGGCGGCTGAGCCGGTGACCGCCACGTAGTCGGCTCGAGGCCGCTCAAGACGGGGCGGGCGCCCTGGATCGCGTGCATGGACCAGGGACGCCTGCCCCTGACGCTACCATCGGCAGGATGCTCAAGGGGCTACGGCGACGCTTCACGAACCGCACGTCCTGGTCCGACGCGCTCATGCAGTCGCTCGATGAACGGGCCGCGGTGTTGGAGACGCCACGAGGCCGCGTGCAGGTCGCACGCGAAGGCCAGGGGCCGCCGGTGCTCATCGCCCACGGCGGCCCAGGTGGCTTCGACCAAGGCCTCGCCTTCTACGCACACTTCAGCGAAGGCGGCTGCGAGCTCCTCGCCCCCTCGCGACCAGGCTACCTGCGGACCCCGCTCGATTCGGGTCGCCGACCCGAGGACCAGGCCGATCTGTATGCGGCGATCCTCGATGTGCTAGGCATCGAGCGGGCCGCGATGGTGGGCCACTCGTCCGGCGGGCCATCTGCGGTCTACTTCGCGGCTCGGCACCCGGAGCGCACCATAGCCCTCTACCTCGATGCCGCGATCCTCCAGCGGTTCGTGACGCAGTTCAGTGCTCTCGAACGGGCGACGCTCGAGTCGGGTCCCCTGGTCCGGCTGTCATACGAGCTCGCCCGCCGGTGGCCGAAGCGGATGACCTCGTTCGCCATCAGTGGCATGTCGGCCGGCATGACCACCGAACAGAAGCGGGCGGCGGTCGAGTGGATCACGGACGACCGGTCGCGTCTGCGAAGGATGCAGCGAACGCTCGAGTCGGTCGCCCCACTCGAGTACCGCAAGCCCGGTTGGGACAACGACCAGGCCAACGAGGCCGACCTCGCCCCGCTGCCGTTCGCGGACATCACGAGACCGACGCTCATCGCCCACGGCGCCCTTGATGGGAACATCCCCCCGGCACACGCGACCGATGCAGCGCGCGCTATCGCCGGTGCCGAGCTGATGGTCGTCAAGGAGGGCCATCACGCTCTGTCGCTGAGCCGTCAGTACGCTGCCGTCGCTACGCAACAGCTCGAACTCTCCCACGACTAGCCGTAGTCCCCGGGGTAGGTGGCCGCTCCACCAGGCCGGGTGTCGAAGCTGGGCGCCTCCGGCGCGCCCTTGCGCCTACTCGCCGGGCGCGCGATAGGTCGGCGACAGCTTCGCGGCGGCGTCGATGTCTTCGGGTGTGAGCAGGACCGTCGTGCGCACGCTCAGGGCACCCGAAGCCGAACCCGTCAGCGCGCCGGCCACGGCCGCCGCGTGGTCCGGCAGGTCGGCGATGAGGTAGAAGTCGTCGCTGCCGAACGCGAAGTAGTAGGCCTCGACCGTACCGCCGAGCGACGACACGATCCTCTCGGTCGCCTCGCGGCGCCGGGTGCCGCCCTCGGCTAGTACGCCCTTCGCGCCCTCGGACGTGTAGCTACCGGTGAACAGGTACTTGGCCATCTGTGCCTCCTACCGCGCGGCGTCCTGGTGGACACCGACGTCGCGGAGAGGTCAGCGTACAGATCGCTCGCACGATGTCAAACGCCGCCAGACGGCCGCACGGGATGGGCTGAGACGCTAGGTCAGCGCTCCCTTGAGCAGCCGAGCCTGCAGCGCTGAGCGAAGGACCGCATCATCCATGCTGTCGACATCGAGCAGGGCGCTGGCGGCCGGGTGGGTCAGCGCCGGCAGCACGATCTCGTCCGGCAGCCGTACCACGACCTCTGCCATGGAGCGGTGGGTGGCGTCGTTGACCACCTGCAGGTTGGCGCGGGAGGCGGCCTGCGGCTCGGCCCGGTGCGCCGGGAAGCCGCTCCCCTGCTCGGCCCTGAAGAGCTGGTCGAAGAGCATGGCCAGGTTGACCTCGCCAGCCCAGCCCCAGCCCTGGTTGAGCGCAAGCGAAACGACGTTGCCGGCGTTGATGCGTGCGAAGAGGAAGGCGTCGAGCGGCGTCAGCAGGTGGCCGCAGGAGACGCCCGGGTACTGCATCACCGAGTTCATGTAGCCCTGCCCCGTGCCGCAGCCGCCGATGACCATGTCCACGCGACCGGCGGCCAGGAGCAGGGCCGAGATGAAGCCCGTATGGATGTACTGCAGCTCCGGCTCCTCCCCGGGTTCGGCCATGCCGGCGTTGGCGACGTCGAGGCCGCGTCCCTCGAGGGCGGACATGATGAACGGGTGCTTTTCGACCGCGCTGGTCTCGTTGACCACGGCGATGCGCATGGGTAGGACTCCTTCCAGGCGCCGCGGGCTGGTCGTGGGCGGAGGCGGCGCCACGCTGGCGAGCATAGCGCTACGCTGGCTCGACGATGACCGAGGACACGCCCACGCCTGCCGACGAGGCGGCCGAGCCACAGGCCCGCGAGACCCACTGGCCCGACTACTACGAGGTCACCGCCGAACGACCCTCGTGGACCACGACCAAGCTGGCGGCCGAGGCCTTCGGCGAGCATCCGGCCGAGGCTCCGCGCTTCGCCGTCGACCTCGGCTGCGGTGCCGGGCGCGACAGCCGCGAGCTGCTGCGCCGCGGCTGGCGGGTGCTGGCCACGGACATGACCCCGGAGGGCCCCGAGACGCTGTGGCGCCTCACTCCAGAGGCAGACCGCGCGCGCCTCGAGACCGAGGTGGCCACGCTGCAGGACTTCGATATCCCAGTCTGCGACCTGGTCAACGCCAACCTCATCCTGCCCTTCCAGCCGGCGCACGACTACGAGGCCACCTGGCAACGCATCCGCGCCGCTATCCCAGTCGGCGGACGCTTCAGCGGCATGCTCTTCGGCGACCGCGACCAGGCCGCCGACGAAGCGGGCATGACCTGCCCCGCGCCCCAGATCATCCGTGGCTATCTCGATGGCTTCGAGGTCGAGCACTGGAACGAGAAGGAGGAAGACGGCCAGACCGCCCTCGGCGACGACCACCACTTCCACCTCATCGAAGTGGTGGCCGTGCGGCGACAGCTTCCCGACGACGGCCACATCGGGTAGCATCCGGCCGATGTCAGACCTCATCCCCGCAGGTCAGGCCGCGAGCGTCCCAAGCGCGGCGCGCGTAGCGCTGGCCGACGATACGCCCGACCTTGAACAGCTCTTCGGGTTCGCCCGCGAGGCCGAGCTGCGCGTCCAGGCGCTGCGCATGACTATCGAGGAGCGCGTGGTCAACGCCGCCGGGGCGACGACCATCACCCACGAGATCCAGCTGCGACACCCGGGTCACGCGAGGGTCACGACCAAGCGCAGCACCGAGCCGCTCACCCGCGACTACGAAGTCTGGGTCAGCGACGGCGAGACCGCCACGACCTACGACGCCCGCACCAGGGTGGCCAGCAGGCGCCGGCTCCGAGGCCGCGTGGTGGGCTCTGACGCGCCCGACCTGCCACCCTTCGCGCGCGGCTACCAGCCGCTGACGAGACTGCCCGCCGGCAGCCTGGCGCACGCCTTCATCCACCCCCACGGGCTCTTCCGCAACGTGCTCGTGACGGGCCCCCTCGCGGTGGTGGGCGTGCAGCAGGTGGCGGAGCGCGAGGCCATCGTGGTGCGGGCGCAGCATCCGCGATCGGCCAAGGTGCTCGTCGATCGGCCGGACCGTTCGATCGACGTCGGCATCGGGCGCGACTCGGGTTTCGTGCTGCTGCTCAGCGAGCGCATCGGCGAGCAGGTGACGCGCCACGCCGAGGTCGCGCGCCTCGAGCTCGACCCGACCATCCTCGACTCGGCTTTCGAGCTGAAACTGCCGGCGGACACGCGCCGGGTCTACTGAGCAGCCCGTTGGGCCTGGCACGCTGCGACTGGGCGGGTGACGACCCGCTGATGGTCGCGTACCACGACCGGGAGTGGGGCCGGCCGCTGCACGACGAGGACCGGTTGTTCGAGATGCTCTGCCTGGAGGGTGCCCAGGCCGGACTGTCGTGGTCCACCATCCTGCGTCGACGCGAGGACTACCGGGAGGCCTACGATGGCTTCGACGCCGACCGCATCGCCGCCTATGACGACGCCCGCCAGGCCCAGCTGCTGGGCGATCGGCGCATCATCCGCAACCGCGCCAAGGTGCGCGCCTTCCGGGAGAACGCCCAGGCCACCGTGCGGCTGCGGCACGAGCGGCGCGGCCTCGACCCCTACCTCTGGGCGTTCGTCGACAGCGAGCCCATCGTCAACCACTTCACCTCGACGGACCGACTCCCGGCCCAGACCCCCCTGGCGGAAGCCATCTCCAAGGACCTCAGGGGGCGTGGGTTCCGCTTCGTGGGGCCGGTCATCGTGTACGCGCTGATGCAGTCGGCAGGCCTGGTGAACGACCATCTCGTGAGCTGTTTCCGTCACCCGGAGGCCTGACCGAACCACCCCGCTGGCCGGCCGGAGCACCGCTAGGATGGCCTTCTGCAGTCCGAACCCGCCACTGCCGGAAGCGAGCGCGGGCCACGACGGGACAGCGATGGGCAAGAAGGGCAAGGGCAAGGGCAAGGGCAAGGCTTCCAAGAAGGAACGCAAGAAGGCGCTGCGGCTGGCGGCGGCGGGCACAGCTCCGGCCGTGGCGGAGGAAGCCGAGACCGCGGGCGCGCCTGCGCCGGCCGAGGTCGTGGACCTCGGTGCGGAGCGTCGGCGGCGGGCGGCCGATGCGACGGAGCTGGCCGCCCGTCTGGCCAGCCTCTCGACGGTGCTGCAACGACACCTCTCCCGGGCCGACGCCGGGGACGGGCTGACCCGCGCCCGCCTCTCCGCGCTGGCGCTGCTGGTGCTGGGTGGACCGCGCACGCTGGGCGAGCTGGCTGCGGCCGAGCACGTGCGTCCGCCGACGATGACGCGGCTCATCCACGCCATGGAGGAGGACGCGCTGGTGGCACGCTCACCGAACCCCGAGGACGGCCGCTCCATCGTCATCCGCGCCACGCCCCACGGCATGGAGCAGCTGGAGCAAGGGCGCGTCCGGCAGATCGCGCCGTTGGCCGAGGCCATCAGCGACCTCGATCGCGCTGCGCGCCTGCAGCTGGAGGATGCAGCCGACCTGCTCGGGCGAGTGCTGCGTCAGTCCGACTGGGAGCCCGCGGCCGACAAGGAGTGACCGTCCCCGGGCCTGCCGGCTCGTGCCCCGCGCCCGGGACCGAACGACCCGGTGCGCCGCGTCACCACGTGGGCGATCAGCCACTGGCCGGTGCGGTCCGGTGCGGTCTAGCGTGATGGTACCGACACCAAGCTCTCGCTAGAATCGGGTATCCGAGCGAGAAGAGAATGACGGGAAGCGTAGACGCGTGATCCGCACCGGTCGCCGTATCGGATCGCGCCGAGCAGTGGCGAGCCCGGTCCCGTGTCCAAGAGCAGAGCGCACTGATCGTGCGGAGAGACGCATGCCGGCAGCCGGGATCGGCCTCCTCATCATGGCCCACGTCGCTGACTACATCACCTTCGTGGTGATGGTCGCGCGCGAAGGGCTGGGCACCGAGCTGAACCCCATCGTGGCCACCATCGCCGCGGACTGGGGCCTGGCCCTGCTGACCGTGGCCAAGTTCGCGACCGTGCTCTTCGTGGCCGCCACCTTCCTCATCGTGGGCCGGACGCGGCCGCGGCTGGCGGGCTTCGTGCTTGCCTTCGGCATCTTCATCGGCGGCCTCGGGGCGTTCTCCAACGTGGCCACCATCGGCGCCGGCATCGTCGTCGCGGGGCCCTAGGCCCAGCCGCTAGAAGTCGTTCTGCTCGGAACCGAGCCGCTCCACGTCCAGGTCGGGCCGCACGCGCCGCACGTAGTCGCGCACGGCCCACAGCGAGGTGTTGAAGCCGATCCCGTCCCAGGGCAGGTCCTCCACGGCAAAGGCGCGCACCTCGAGCGTCTCCGGCGTGACCACCATCTCGCCGCTGACGATGGCGGCCTCGTAGACCACGATGACCACGGACGCGCGCGGCTGCGGGTAGACCCCCACGATGCCCACCGGCTCCACCTCCAGGCCGGTCTCCTCCAGCGTCTCGCGCACGGCCCCCTGGATGACGGTCTCCTCCGCCTCCAGGAACCCGCCCGGCTGCGCCCACGTGCCCACGCCCGGCGGGATGGCCCGGCGGATGAGCACGATCTGGCCCTGGTCGGTGATGGGCAGGGTGGTGGCCACGACCCGCGGGTTGACGTAGGTCACGTGGCCGCAGGCGGTGCAGTGGTAGCGCTCGCGCTCCTCGCCGGACACGGGGCCGTACGCCAGCTCGGCCCCGCAGCGGGAGCAGTTGTGCAGGATCGGCGCCATCCACTCGGGCGCACCGCGGCTGAAGCCACGGAGCGGCTGGCGGGCGGCGGGATCGTCGAGGCGTGGCATCAGGCGGTCAGCACGATGAGCATGATGGCGGCCACCACCACGAGCGAGCCGGCGAGCACCACCACCCACACGACCCTGAACCAGGCGCGGCTGCGATCGACGTCCCACCAGGCCCCGACCGAGCGCCACACGCGCACGAGCGCATCGGCCGTCACCAGCAGCAGGATGCTGCCGCCGACGAGGACGGGGACCTTGACCCACAGCGAGGACATGGGCGTGCCCAGCTCGAGGGCGGCGATGGCGACCACGCCGCAGATGAGCACGACGATGGAGAGGTAGATGAAGCTCGACTGCAGCGGCGTGGGCGCGGTCTCAGGCACGCGCTGTGGAACCAGCGGGCGGCCGTGCACGTCAAGCGGGACAGGCCGCTCCTGGCGGTCGAGCTCCGGTACACCCTCCAGCTTCTCGTCGTCGGCCACGTCTGCCCCCGCGGGTGCCCTCGCCTACTGGCCCTGTGCCTTGGTGAAGCCGGTCTCGCCTTCGATGACGCGCAGCTTCTGCACGTGGGCCCAGGTCATCCTCTCGCCGATGCGCGCGAGCAGCCGCAGGACCGCTGCGTCGTCCACCGTGCCGCCGTCCTCGGCTGCGACGAAGCGGCAACGCCACCAGCCGACGGTATCGGTGTGGGGGTTGCCCAGGGGATAGACGACCGTGCCCCGCGCCGACATCAGCAGCAGCTTGAACTCGGGACGGGCGGCCTCGTCGAGCAGCCGGCCCACCGGCTGGGGATCGCCGTCCATCTCGGTGTAGACGTCGACGCCGAGCAGCTGCGTGTCCGGCGGGTCCACCGGTCGCGGCTCCCAGCGCGGCAGCGGCGCGGGCACGCTGGCCGGGGTCTGACCCTTGGAGGGGTAGCGCTGCGCGGGCGCCCGGCCGAGGTTCTCGATGACGCTGTCGGCGAAGCCCGAGGTGGAGGTGGAGGCTTCCACGTTGCCCGACTGGCGGGCCACGTCGAGCGTCATGGCCTTGCCCTCCTCGAGGGTCACAAAGACCGCGTCCTCGATGTGCTGCGCGGCCTCGGACTCGCCGAGGTGCTTGAGCATGAGCACCGAGCTGAGGATGAGGGCGGTGGGGTTGATGACGTTCTTGCCGGCGTACTTGGGGGCCGACCCATGGACGGCCTCGAAGATGGCCACGTCGTCGCCGTAGTTGCCCGAGGAGGCGAAGCCCAGGCCGCCGACCAGGCCGGAGGCGAGGTCGCTGATGATGTCACCGGCGAGGTTGGTGGTGACGATGACGTCGAACTGCCCGGGGTCCTTGGCCAGCTGGTGGGCCACGTTGTCGATGATGAGGTGCTGCGGCTCGATCTCGGGGTATTCGGGCGCCATCTCCTCGAAGACGCGCTGGAACAGGCCCTCCGTCAGCTTGAGGATGTTCGACTTGGTGGCGCAGGTGACCTTCTGGCGGCCCTCGCGACGGGCCAGCTCGAAGGCGTAGCGGATGATCTTCTCCGAGCCGCGGCGGGTGATGATCTTGAGCGCGATGGCCACGTCGCGCGAGTCCATGTACTCCACGCCCGCATAGAGGTCCTCGATGTTCTCGCGCACGACGAAGAAGTCGACGCCCTCACCGTCATAGCGCGTGGGCACGCCGGGGATCTGGCGCGCGGGGCGCAGGTTGGCGTAGGTCTCGAAGAGCTTGCGCAGCGTGACGTTGGCCGACTTCTCGCCGAAACCGATGGGCGTGGCCAGCGGACCCTTGAGCGCCACGCCCGTGCGGGCGATCGAATCGGCCGTCTCCTGGGGCACCCCGGAGCTGTCGCCGGCACGGAACACGGCCTCACCGGCGATGGCCTCTTCCCACTCGATCGAGACACCCGTGGCCTCGATCACACGGCGGGTGGCTGCGGTGATCTCGGGTCCCACCCCGTCGCCGGGAATGAGAGTGACGCGGTGGCTCATGGGTTCCCTCCGGAAGGTACTGGCGGCGCCCGCAGCTCGCGCGCTGAGTCGGACGCGCACGCGGGTGCCGTGGGCAGTGTCCGAATGCTACACGGGCTCGGGGACGCGGTACGCGGGGCCGGGTGATACTGCGGCAGTGAGCGCCACGAACAGGACCATGCCCCCGGCGGCCGTTGCGGACTACGGGCAGCGCGGCGCGCACCGGTTCGAGGTGCGCGAAATCAGCGCGCCGGGCGGCGACACGCTCGAAGTCCGCGGCCGGGAGCCCGTATGAGCGTCCCGCGCATCCCGCTGCTCATCGACTGCGACACGGGCATCGACGATGCCCTGGCCCTGCTCTACGTCTGTGCCTCCCCGGAGGCGGAGCTGGCGGGCGTGGGCTGCGTGGCGGGCAACGTGGAGCTGCCCCACGTCGTGCGCAACACGGCCGCGGTGCTGGAGCTGGCCGGGCGCAGCGACGTGGAAGTGGCCGCCGGCCGTGATGCCCCCATCGCGCGGCCCCTGCGCACGGCCGACGACACCCACGGGCCCACCGGCCTGGGCTACGCCGAGCTGCCGCCACCCACCGTCCCCGCGGGAGCGCGCGATGCTGCCGACATGATCATCGCCGAGGCCGCGGCGCGGCCCGGCGATTTGACCCTGGTGACGCTGGGCCCGCTCTCCAACGTGGCCGTGGCCCTGGAGCGCGAACCCGCTCTGCCCGCGCTGTTGCGCCGGCTGGTGATGATGGTCGGTGCCTACCGCGCGCCGGGCAACACGGCGCCCACGATGGAGTGGAACGCGGGCGTGGACCCGGAGGCGCTGCAGGCCACCATCGCCGGCTGGGTCGCGACCGAGGCGCCGCGCCCGGTCGCCTTCGGCCTCGACGTCACCGAGCGGGCCAAGCTCACGCCCGAGCATCTCGAGCGCCTGGCCGAGGCGGCGGGCGACCCGGCCGACCCGATGGTGCGCTTCGCCGGCGATGCCCTGCGCTTCTACTTCGAGTTCCACAGCCGCTACGACGGCTTCTACGGCGCCTTCATCCACGACGCCCTGGTGGTGGCTGCCGCGCTCGACCCGACGCTGGCGCGCACCGAGGCGCTGACCGTGGAGGTCGAGCTGGACGGTCGCTGGACCACCGGCGAGACGGTCACCGACTGGCGACGCCAGTGGGGCCGCGCGCCCAACCTCGACATCGTCGTGGAGGCACGCACAGCCGTCTTCTTCGAGCGCTTCGTCGAGCGCGTGGCCCGGCTGGCCCGCGAGCGACGGCCGACCGGCTGAAGCCGGCGCCGCCGGACGAAGCTGGTTTCGTGGCACTCTGACGCGCACCATCGGGGAGCACGGGAGGAGGTTCGGGTGTCGGCGACCTGGCTGCGCGTGGGCGGCGGACTGGCGGTCTTCGCGCTCATCGCGCTGGCCGGCCTGGCGGCCCTCGGCGGGCTGGAGTTTGACGAGGCGCTCGACACCTTCACGCTGGTGATGGTCGTGGCCATCCCTGCGGGCATCGCCACCTACGCCCTCATCGAGTACGCCCAGACGCGCCGCATCGACTCCATCACCGGCCAGTTCGACACACGCACGTTGGTGCTCATGCCCGTGGCCATCGCGCTCAACATCGTGCTCGGCACGGCTGTGGCCAGCGCCCTCAAGATCCCCATCTACTTCGACTCCATCGGGACCATCCTCGTGGCCGCCCTGGCCGGCCCGCTCGCGGGCGCGGTCACCGGCTTCCTGGCCAACGTCATCTGGACCTACCTGGCCCCGCCACCCTTCGGCAGCCCCTTCGCCGTCCCCTTCGCGGTGGTGGCGGTGGTGGTCGGGTTGATGGCCGGCACGTTCGCCCGCTGGGGCTGGCTGCGACCACGGCCCGACAGCTCGGGCCGGCGGCTCCTCGTCGGTGGCGCCATCTCCATCGGGGCCGTGGTGGTCATGGTCGTCATCGCGCTCCGGGCGTGGCTGGCTGCGGCGGACGGCAGCAGTCTTGCCCCCAAGTCGGACGACACGGCCTTCTTCATCCTCGGCTGGCTGGTCGTGCTGCTGGTGGTCGGGACGGCGGTGGGCCTGGTCGTGCTGCTGGTGCGTCGTCGTGACCTGGCCGCGGCCTACATCCTTGCCGCGGGCGTCCTCACCGGCATCGTGGCCGCCTTCATCGCCGCGCCCATCGCGGCCGGCCTCTTCGGCGGCGTGACCGGCAGCGGTGCGGACTTCGTCATCGCCGCCTTCCGCCGGGCGGGTGCGGACCTGGAGCAGGCGGTTCTGGGCCAGTCGCTCATCTCGGACCCGGTGGACAAGGTCATCACCTACTTCGTGGTGTACCTCATCCTTGGGGCCATGGCCACGCGCACCAAGGCCCGCTTCCCGCAGGGCCGGTACCTGCTCCCCCTGAACGAGAGCGAGGATGTCCGCGACCGCGCCGCTCCCGAGCGCTAGGGCCCAGGGCGCCAGCCCCTGGCACGAGCTCGACCCGCTCA
>Ga0316198_10000194_pt1 | contig 28680 bp, 35 predicted proteins | sample OudBieAanoxic_MG_FD_204935 | JGI IMG/M metagenome (GOLD analysis project Ga0316198, IMG submission 204935) | Coastal sediment microbial communities from Oude Bieten Haven, Netherlands - site A anoxic | ecosystem: Environmental > Aquatic > Marine > Coastal > Sediment | place: Netherlands... | reverse complement strand
CCCGATATTCGTCCCGCCACACCGGCTCCCCCCGTTCGTCGCGCCGAGCGGCGGTTGAGTCGTACGAGCGGACGAGGTCCGCCTTGATGGCCCGAGCGTCGGGCGCTGTGCTCACAACGTCCCGAAGAGCCGATCGCCCATGTCGCCGAGTCCCGGCACGATGTAGGCCCGGTCGTTGAGTTCACGGTCATGAGCCGCAGCGATCACATGGACATCGGGATGATCGTCGTACATTCGTCTGACGCCTTCGGGGGCGGTCACGACACAGAGCGCCGTGATGTCGCGTGCACCCGACGACTTGACCCTGTCGACGGCCCACGACAGGGATCCACCCGTGGCGAGCATCGGTTCGAGGATGAACACCGACGCGTCCGACAGGTCGGGGAGCCGTGCGTAGTACTCTTGAGGGAGCGCGGTCTCCTCGTCCCGCTGCACGCCCGCGAAACCGACCTTGCAGTCTGGGATCATTTCGAGGACCGCGTCAAGCATGCCGAGACCGGCACGAAGTACCGCAACGGCTACAACGTCGTCCACGCGGTATCCGATGGTCTTCTCCATCGGTGTCTGGACTTCGATCTCCGTGAGTGGGAGACGCTTCGTGGCTTCGAGCACGAGGCTGTATGTCAGCCCGCGCGCTGCAGCCCGAAACGCTTCGGGCGCTGTGCTGCCGTCGCGCAGGACGGTGAGATAGTGCCGGGCGAGCGGATGATCGATCACGGTGAGATTCATACTCCGAGTTTCGCAGATCACGTGTCCCGCGGCGAGCCGTAGACTCACGTACCCATGTTCGATTCTCTCTCCGGGCGGCTCAACCAGGCGTTCTCGCAGCTGCGAGGCAAGGGACGGTTGTCCGAATCCGATGTCAACGACGCTCTTCGGGAGGTGCGCATTGCGCTCCTCGAGGCTGACGTCAACGTGTCGGTTGTGAAGTCGATGCTGGCGCGCGTCAAGGAACGGGCCGTCGGCACCGAGGTCACGAAGAGCCTCACACCCGGCCAGCAGGTCATCAAGATCGTCCACGAAGAGCTGATCGTCACCCTCGGGGCCGAGGAGGTTCCGCTCGTTCGCCCGGCCGCCCCGCCGCTCGTGATCCTCATGGTGGGGCTGCAGGGGTCCGGCAAGACGACAACCGCAGCCAAACTGGCGAAACACTTGAAGGGCAAGGGGAAGCGCCCGATGCTTGTGGCGGCGGATCTCCAGCGCCCGGCGGCGATCGACCAGCTCGAAGCGCTCGGCAAGCGGATCAACGTTCCCGTCTACGTCGACCGGAAGGCCCGGGCCTCGAGGCTCGTCAAAGCGGCTCTCAAGGAGGCCAGGAGCGAGAGCGCCAACGTCGTGATCATCGACACGGCCGGCCGACTCCAAGTGGACAAAGACCTGATGAAGGAGCTCGCGGCCGTTCGGAAGGCTTCTTCTCCGGACGAGATCTTGCTGGTGCTCGATGCGATGACCGGTCAGGAAGCGGTCAATGTTGCGAACGGTTTCCTCGAATACACCGACCTGACCGGCCTGGTGCTCACCAAACTCGATGGCGACGCCCGCGGTGGTGCTGCAATCTCGGCTCGCGAGGTGACCGGGCAGCCGATCAAGTTCGTGGGAATCGGGGAGAGCATCGACGAGCTCGATGTCTTCTATCCCGAGCGGATGGCTTCGCGCATTCTCGGCATGGGCGACGTGCTCTCGCTGATCGAGAAGGCCGAAATGGTCTACGACGAGCAAGAGGCCGAGGCGGCTGCAGCAAAGCTCCTCGACTCGTCATTCAACCTTGAAGACTTCCTCGATCAGTTCCAGCAGATCAAGAAGATGGGGCCATTGCAGCAGCTGGTTGGTATGCTCCCAGGCGCCGGATCGGCACTGCGCGACGTCGAGATCGACGACCGTCAACTCGCACGCGTCGAGGCCATCATCCGGTCGATGACCCCAGCGGAGCGTCGGGATCCCAAGATCATCAATGGGAGCCGAAAGCGGCGCATCGCGACGGGTTCGGGGACGCGGCCGCAGGACGTCAACGTTCTGCTCAAGCAGTTCTCCGAGACACAGAAGATGATGAAGGCGTTCGCCGGAGGCAAGAGTCCCATCCCCGGGCTCGCTATGCCTGCGATGGGCCGCAAGAAGAAGAGGTAGACATGCCGGTGAAGATCCGCCTGACGCGGATGGGCAAGAAGAAGCAACCATCGTATCGCGTCGTGGTGATGGACTCACGCAAGCCGCGCGATGGTGAGTACATCGAGCAGATCGGCCGGTATGACGCCCGCCAGGATCCGTCGCTGATCGAGATCAACAACGAACGCGCCGTCGATTGGCTCCAGCAAGGTGCGCAGCCGACCGATCGCGCAAAGAAGCTGCTCGAGATCTCCGGTGCTTGGACCGAATTCAAGGTAGCTCGCGGCGAGATCCACACGGTGGGTGAGAAGCCCGAGAAGCCGCAGGTGGAGGCGGCTCCGGTGATGCTCGATGAGATCCGGGAAGAGGCCGAAGAGGTCATCGAAGACGTCGCAGCCGAAGAAGCAGTTGAGAGCGTCGAGGCGGTCGACGCGGCTGCCGACGACACCATCGAGATCACAACGGTCGAAGACACGGACGCTACCGAAACGGACGAAGCATGAATCAAGGCAGCATCGTCGAGAAGGTTGTGACCTACGTCGTCACCCAAATCGTTGACGACCCGGACTCGGTCCAGGTGGAGATCGTCCCTGACGGCGACGACGCCATCGTCGCAGAGGTGCGGACCGCCAAATCCGACATGGGTCGCGTCATCGGTCGCCGCGGACGAGTAGCTCGTGCAATCCGCTCGGTTGCCTCGGTCGCCGGCGACGAAGAGGGTGTTTCGGTCGAGGTCGATTTCCTCGACTGACGTGGAACCGATTCTCGTCGGATATGTACGCCGGGCCCATGGCATCAATGGCGCTCTGGTTGTACGGCCGCTTACGGATGATCCAGAACACCGCTGGGTTCCCGGCGCGGAGTTCATGAGCGACGCGAAACCTCCGATCCTGTTCACCGTCGCTGAGGCGACGCCGTATCGCGACGATCTCCTCGTTCGGTTCGCCGAGGTTGGCGACCGGACCGGTGCCGAGGCACTCCGGGGCACATCCTTCACGATCGATCCGGCAGATCGTCGCGACCTCGGCGATGGCGAGTTCTGGGTCGAGGACCTCGTCGGCTGCGACGTCGTCGACCGGGACGGTGCACCGATTGGTGTGGTCGAATCCGTGGAGTTCGGTGCGGCGCAGGATCGTCTCGCCGTGCGCACCGATGCCGGGCGTTTCGAGGTTCCGTTCGTCGACGCGATCATTCCTGAGGTCGACCTCGAACGCAGAATAGTTGTTGTCACCCCGCCCGAGGGCCTGTTCGAGTCAGCCTGACGGGGCAACGGCGCAATCGAGAGATTCGATTGTCCGGTCGAACGGGCAGGATGTGACTGGGGGCTCCAGTCGGCGTTGTACGTCCCCATCAACCCTACGCGTACGGGCGGATTGATGGTGAGCGGGCATCCACGACGTATCCTGGGTCCGTGCCGTACGAACCGCGTCATCACGTTCGCATTGTGACCGCCACGTCGTTGTTCGACGGCCACGACGCGGCCATCAACATCATGCGCCGCATCCTGCAGGCCACCGGCGCTGAGATCATCCACCTCGGTCACGACCGATCGGCGGCCGACATCTCGGTTGCCGCAGTGCAGGAAGATGCCCAGGCGGTTGCGATCACCTCCTATCAAGGCGGACATCTCGAGTTCTTCCGCTACGTGCGCAGGCTCCTCGACGAGGCGGGCGCCTCACACGTCAAGATCTTCGGGGGAGGAGGCGGCACGATCCTTCCCGACGAAGCAGAGGAGCTCGAGCGATCTGGAATCGAGCGGATCTACACCCCGGACGACGGGAGGGACCTCGGCCTCCAGGGCATGATCGACGATCTGCTCGAACGCGCCGACTTCCCGGTTGTCGACGGGACGGTCCTCGATCCCGGCGATCTCAGCGTTGCGACGCCGAGACTGCTTGGCCGGATGATTTCGGCGGTCGAGCAGGAATCCGACGGGAGCGTCGCGACCGCGGCCCGCTCGGTGGCTGCCGGCACGGCGACACCCGTCATCGGAATGACGGGGACCGGTGGTGCGGGCAAGTCCTCGTTGATCGACGAGATCGCTGTCCGATACCTCGCAGATTTCCCCGATCGAACGATTGCCATCATCTCGGTTGATCCTTCGCGGCGTCGATCCGGCGGCGCCCTCCTCGGCGATCGGATTCGGATGAACTCGGCCTCCGATCCGCGGGTCTTCATGCGGTCGCTGGCAACTCGACAGGCAAATCTGGCGCTCTCGCCACACGTCGCGTCCGCGGTGGATCTCGTCAAGGCGGCCGGCTACGACCTCATCATCCTCGAGACGTCGGGGATCGGCCAGGCCGACACCGAGATCGTCGACCACTCCGATCTCACGCTCTACGTCATGACGCCCGAGTACGGGGCGGCGAGTCAACTCGAGAAGGTCGACATGCTCGACTTCGCCGACCTTGTGGTCGTCAACAAGGCCGATCGCAGGGGCGCCGAGGACGCCGTGCGTGACGTCCGAAAGCAGTACCGGCGGAACCACACAGCCTTCGAGGCGGCCGAAGAAGACCTCCCGATCTACGCAACCGTCGCATCCCATTTCAACGACGCTGGGACCAACCACTTCTATCGCAAGCTCATGGATCGAGTCAAACAACACACGGAGGGTCGGTTCGTCTCAACGATCGATCTTCCGACTGACCACGGCGGAGAGCAGCCGGTCATCCCCAAGGATCGGGTTCGGTACCTGTCGGAGATCAGCGACACGATCCGCACCTACAACGAACGTGTCGCCGCGCAGATGGTGAGGGCCAATGAGGCGCAGGCGTTCAGTGTCGTGGCCGAGACTTCCGGGGACGCGAAGACCGATGCCGCCGGCCGTGAGGTGATGGCCGGCCTTGATCCCGACGCCGCGGGGATTCTCGGCGAATGGGATCAGGTGGCGGACGCCTATTCGGCCGACAGCGCCACGTACGAGGTGCGCGGTACCGAGATACACGTGGACACCACGTCAACGACACTTTCAGGGACGCGTATCCCCAAGGTTGCGTTTCCGCGTCTCACGGGATGGGCCGATCGTGTGCGGTGGGGCCTCCAGGAGAACCTCCCCGGGCGGTTCCCATTCACCGCAGGTGTGTTTCCGTTCAAACGAGCCGCCGAAGACCCCACGAGGATGTTTGCGGGGGAGGGCGGTCCTGAGCAGACCAACCGTCGTTTCCACTACGTGTCACGTGACATGCCGACGGTTCGGCTCTCGACGGCCTTCGACTCGGTCACCCTCTACGGAGAAGATCCCGATGAACGCCCCGACATCTACGGCAAGATCGGCAACTCGGGAGTCTCCGTCGCGACCCTCGACGACGTGAAGAAGCTCTACTCGGGCTTCGACCTTCTCGATCCGTCCACGTCGGTGTCGATGACGATCAACGGCCCCGCACCGATGATGCTGGCCTTCTTCATGAACGCGGCGGTCGACCAGCAATGCGAGCGGTACATCCTTGAACACGGACTTGAAGACGAGGTTGAGCGAGTGCTCGTCGCCCGGTTCGACGAACAAGGACGCGAGCGTCCCCGCTACCACGGTGATTTGCCGCCGGGGAACGACGGCCTCGGGCTCCTGCTGCTCGGCGCAACCGGCGATGAGGTGCTGCCGGCGGATGTCTACGACCGTATCAAGGCCGACGTCCAATCGCGTGTACGCGGGACGATCCAGGCGGACATCCTCAAAGAAGACCAAGCCCAAAACACTTGCATCTTCTCAACCGAGTTCGCGCTCCGGATGCAGGGAGACATCCAGCAGTACTTCATTGACCACTCGGTCGGCCACTTCTACTCGGTTTCGGTTTCCGGATATCACATGGCCGAAGCCGGCGCGAACCCGATCACACAGCTTGCGTTCACGCTGGCCAACGGATTCACGTTCGTGGAGTACTTCCTCTCACGGGGGATGGCGATCGACACATTCGCGCCGCATCTCTCGTTCTTCTTCTCCAACGGAATCGATGCCGAGTATGCGGTGATCGGGCGGGTCGCTCGGAGGATCTGGGCGAAGGCGCTGCGGGACCGCTACGGGGCGTCTGAGCGATCTCAGAGGTTGAAGTACCACATCCAGACGTCGGGGCGCTCGCTGCATGCCCAGGAGATCGGGTTCAACGACATCCGCACGACGCTCCAGGCCCTCTACGCCGTTTACGACAACTGCAACTCACTGCATACGAATGCCTACGACGAGGCGATCACCACCCCGACAGAAGAGTCCGTCCGTCGTGCACTCGCCATCCAGCTCATCATCAACAGAGAGCTTGGTCTCGCAAGGAACGAGAACCCGATGCAGGGTTCATTCATGATCGAGGAATTGACCGACCTCGTCGAGGAAGCCGTGCTTGCAGAGTTCGATCGGCTCACGGATCGCGGCGGCGTGCTCGGCGCCATGGAGCGGATGTACCAACGTTCGAAGATTCAGGAAGAGTCGCTTCTCTACGAACGGATGAAGTCGTCGGGAGAGCTCCCGATCGTCGGTGTCAACATGTTCCTGTCCCGTGATGGATCACCGTTCGTGATGCCCGACACGGTGATCCGTTCCACCGATGCGGACAAACAACGTCAAATCGACGCGGCTCGGGCCGTTCGCGATCGCGATCCCGCCATCGCCGAAGCGGCGCTTGAACATCTTCAACGCACAGCGATTCGCGGGGACAACACCTTCGAGGCGCTGATGGAGGTATCGAAGCACTGCACGATCGGTCAGATCTCACACGCCCTCTACGACGTCGGCGGCCGGTATCGACGGAACATGTGAGAGAGATCCGAGATCCGAGACTTGAGACACGAGACTTGAGACCGTACCGCCTTCGGGATCGCCCGCCTCCGGCGGACTGAGTCAGCTGGCGAACTCGACGTGGGCAAGATCAGATGGCGGCCCCGGGATGCGACTGAGAGGAATGACTGCCAAGCCCTCCTCCGCAGCGTTTTCGCAGAAGACCTGCAGTCGTGGGATCTCGCCCCGGAGCTGTCGCAGAGCGGATTCCGGATCGGAGAAGCCCTCATCGATCTGAACGGAGCGTTGTGCTTCGATCACTTCAGACGTCCACTGGCTGAGGAAATCGTGTCCGGCGAGAACACCGTCCGGGCGAGCCCAGCTGAAGAACCCAGAGGGTCCACCGGGTGCACCGAACACGTGTGCCTTGGTGACATCTAGCTCGGCGAGTGCGGGTCCCGGAACATCACACGCACCGGTCGTCCAGTAGAGGTCGCCTGCCGCATCGTGTTGGCCAATTTCAACCACGTGTTGCGCGTTGTCGTACGCGTCCCATGGCCTTGTGACATCGAACGCTCGCGGGGGCAACGCGACGAGGCAACTCTGGTGATCAGCGAGTCCGTCCGGAACGGCGGTGAGCCATTCAGCAGCCGTCGCGAGGACTTCGGTCGTCGACCGAATGTCGACGACCGTGGCGGTGCGGATGATCAGGTCAAGATCCCATGCGGTCGTGGCAGCCCATGTGTGGTCGGGAACGCCGTCCGCATAGTGGGACTACCACCGCATGGCGACTCCACCGGTGAGTTCTGCGACCAGGGCATCCCCGGGACGCATGACGTCCGACATCTGCTCCGCTAGGGCGGAACTGCCGGGCGAATCGCCCAGAGCGTTGAGGTACCAGGCTTCGAAACCCTCTCGCGTCACGGATCCCGTTTGCTGACCGCCGTCTGCTGCCAGCACGGACACGGTTCCAACCTGGTCTAAGAACAGGGTCGGGTCGACAGGGCCGGCCAAGGCAAATTCAGCAGCGGCTTCATGGCTCGGCATCGCTGCCGTGGCTCGGTCCTGCCAATCGGCCTCGAGACGGAGACGCTGCTTCTCTCTCATGGCAGCCACGCTAGACAATCTGCAAGTTTGGTCAACGATGCCGCGTCTGTCTCCGTTACCGCGCTACCCAGCGGTCCTAGGGTGGCGGTTGGAGACACGACGCCCCGCGTCACTCGTGCGCGCGTAGGCTCCGTGCATGGAGCTTGATCGCATCAACGACAGGATCGCCGACTTCCATCGGGGCAAGAAGTGGATCCTCGTCCCTGACGTAGCTGCTGCTGCGACCGGGACGGTTGAAGAACTGCGGGAGTGGGGGTCCGGTCCCATCATGATCGTGACTCCTGTGGAGGGGGTCGGTGATATGCCAACGCCGGACGTCATCCGCTACACCCGGGTCAGTGGGGACACGCAGATGAACGGAATCCGGGCGGCGCTCCAAGCCATCGAACAGCCCTCGGCCGACGTCCTCGCAGCGGTCAATGAATTCGACCCGGATCATGAAGCGATGGTGCTCGGGGCGGGCTTCAGCCGCGCATCGGTGCTGGCCGGGAGGCCCGTATACGGCGCAAGGCCGGAACTGTGGGGTGCGCTTGAAGACAAGATGATCATCGATCAACTGTGGGATGAAGCCGGAGTCCGGAGAGCTCCGTCAGCCGTCGTCCCCGTTGCGGACGCGCCGGCGGCTGCTGCGGACTTGGCCTCGGCACTTGGGACCGTGTGGGTCGCCGACAACACCGAGGGCTGGCACGGGGGAGGGGAGTATGCGCGATGGGTTCGCGATCCGGACGATGTTGGTCCTGCAGTCCAATGGTTCACGCAACATGCTGCCGAGGTACGCGTGATGCCGTTCCTGGACGGAATCCCGTGTTCGATTCACGGCTTCGCGACCCGCGATGGTGTTGCGGTGTTTCTTCCGGTTGAGGTGGTCATGCTGCGGCGCGTCGATCGGCCAGAGTTCGTTTACGCCTCGGCGGCGAACTTCTGGAACCCACCGGATGCGATCCGGGACGAGATGCGCGCTGCAGCACGTCGCGTTGGAACGCTGTTGAAGGACCAGTACGGGTATCTCGGTGGATTCGGAATCGACGGCGTCTGCACGTCCGACGGGTTCTTGCCGACCGAACTCAACCCGCGCCTCAGCAAAGGCCACTACCTCCAGGCGCTTGCTGCCGACATCCCTCTCGGCGCCATGGAACTCATGCACATCGAAGGGGACCTCGAGATCTCCTCGGCTGAACTCGAAGAGTTCGTCCTGGGTGCCGCCCTCAACTCTCGTCGCGGCGGAATGCTCTTGCCGCTTGGCGGGCACGAGGAGCCACGAAAAGTCGGCATTCGGTTCATCGACGGTCGTGCCGTCGCTGTCGATCCCGAAGGTGTCAACGACGCGAGTATGGAGATCGGACCCGCCGTGATGGGTTCGATCATTGTCATGCGCCTCGAGGCGGATCGCACGCCGATCGGTCCCCCAATCGGCCCCCGGTCGGTTGCTGTGATCGACCTTGCCCGCGAGATCTGGGATCTGAATATCCCCTACGTAGTCGCCGCGCCGGATAGGTGTGGGTAGAGATCCGAGACCCGAGGTTTGAGATCCGAGACTTGAGACCCGAGATCCGAGGTTTGAGATCCGAGGTTTGAGATCCGAGACCCGAGATCCGAGACATGGGACTCGAGACATGAGACTCGAGACCCCAGACTTGAGATCCGAGACCTCGTCGGGAGCTAGACGTTGGGGATCGGGCGACCAGGGTGCCGACGAGTCGACGGAGGCCTTCTCCGCGAGTTCTGTCTCGTGTCTCGAGTCTCGGATCTCGGGTCTTCATTCACGGCAGGTCGAGGGGGACTTCGATGCGGAAGATCGGTTCGCCGGATTCGTTTGCGGTTCCCACCAGGAGCAGGACGGAGCCGGATGGGCCGTCGTTGAGGGCGGCGTTGAACGCCCGCCAGACGTGGGTTGACGACAGCGTGGAGATTGCGCGGTCGATCGTGATGTCAGCCGAATCAGTGAGTTGAAGTCTGACGGCGTCGACATCGGGTGCGGCATAGCCGGCGACCTGGAGCGGGTAAAGACCGACGCCGGCCTGGGGACTGAGCAGGACGATCCCTCCTCCGGAAAGTGGGGTCGCAAGTGCGCGATCGTCGCCGGTTCCCCGCAGGTCGACGACGAGCCGCGCGGGAGAGGTGGTCGTGAATGCGCGGGCAGCGGCTCGTTGGTTGAGGTGGAGGTCGACGGTCAGGCCATCTTCGGAGTCTTCCACGACGAACCACTTGTCGACAAGGGTGCCGTTGAGGGTGGAATCCGCGACGGCGGACTCCACGACTTCGTCTGAGAGTGTCACGCGCACGATTCCGGCGTCCGCCAGCATCGAGATGCCGACGGGTCCGATCCGGGTCGCCGGTGCTCCGGTGGCCGACAGAAACTCGATCTCCACACGTTCGCAGCCCTCGAAGGGATCCCACCGAACGCCGGCGATCGCTCGTGCATCGCGACCTTGACTATCGAGAGCGGCGACGGTCCCTTCTTCTACAAACGGCAGCTCCCCCGAAAGGCACACCGCCGTATCGCTCGCCTCGGTCGTTGTTGTTGTGGAGGCAGCGATGGTCGTGGTCGTTACCGCGGACCCGCTGCTCGTACACGCAGCCATCAGCACGGCGAGAAGAGCGAGGATTGGCACAAACCGCATGAGGCGAGGTTACCGAAGCGGTGCGCTGTCGCCTCTCCGGCACAATGTGGGGCGCCGGTGGCTGGCAGAGGGCGTCGGGGCCCAGCCCGCCTGGAGTACAGGACACTCACGCGAGCCGTCACGGAAGGTATCGGTGTGTGATAGGTTCGGCCGATGCCGTTTCCGGCACCCGACCCAGAACTTGCACTCGACCTGCTCACGGCCGCGCAGCCGACCACTCCGCTTTTCGAGGAGGCTCGTCGTTTGCGCGACGAGGGCAAGGGACGCTCGGTTACCTACAGCCGCAAGGTCTTCGTCCCGGTGACGACGATGTGCCGTGACCGCTGCACGTACTGCACATTCGCCAAGCCACCGGGTGCCGGCGGCGTGTTCCTCACACCCGACGAGGTGATGACCGTAGTTCGGGCCGGAGAGCGCTACGGCTGCACCGAGGCGCTGTTCACGCTCGGTGACCGGCCTGAGGACCGGTGGCCGGCCGCACGTGAATTCCTGGACCGGGTCGGCCACGAATCGACACTTGAGTACATCCGCTCACTGACCGAGCAGGTCGTCGATGGATCGACGTTGTTCCCACACGCCAATCCGGGGCTCATGGACCGCCCCACCATGGCGGCGCTCCGACGATCCAACCCGTCGATGGGGCTCATGCTCGAGAACATCTCGCCGCGGCTCATGGAACCGGGAATGCCGCACTACGAGTGTCCGGACAAGGACCCCGCAGCCCGGATGGCCACGATCGAGGCGGCCGGAGCACTCAGCGTGCCCTTCACAACCGGTGTGCTCATCGGAATCGGCGAAACGCCGCGCGAGGTCGTCGACAGCATCTTTGCCCTCGCTTCTGCTCACAACCGCTGGGGCCATCTTCAAGAGATCATTGTCCAGAACTTCCAGCCGAAAGCGGATACTCGAATGCGTGGCGTGGAGCCACCCTCTCTGGAGTACTTCGCCACCATCGTCGCCATCACGCGTTGGGTATTTGGGTCGACCATGAACGTGCAAGTTCCGCCGAACCTGACGGAGGACTTCGGGATCTATCTCGATGCCGGGATCAACGACTGGGGTGGTGTGTCGCCGCTCACGATCGACTGGGTGAATCCCGAGGCGCCGTGGCCCCACCTCGACCGTTTGCGGGCGGTGACTGAAGACGCAGGCTTCGATCTCCAGCAACGGCTGCCCGTCTACCCGGAGTTCCTCGCCGAGCAGTGGATCGATCCATCGCTGCTCCCGAAGCTCGTCAGTAGGGTTGATGACCGGGGGTACGCTATCTCGGTGGAGAGGGCGACGACATGAACGACATCACCTTTGTCCGTTTGCGCCCGGTCGAAGCAGTCCGCGAGCGGTGGGCGGTCGCACGACGTAAGGAAGGCTCCACCGTCGTCGAGGTGGAACACCTGAGTGACGGCGATCGCGATGCGGCATTTGCCGGCGGCCTGCTGGCGGTGGCAGGACAAGACGCGCCGGCGGCGGCACCCGCCTATGTTGCCAAGCCGGACGCGGCGCGTGCCCTGGTCAAGCGCGGTGTCCGCGGATGGCAGGTCACTCTGATGACGGATGACAACCGGGCATCGACGATCGACGCGCTTGCGAGAACGGGAGCCAACTTCTTCCGCGTTGGCCGGAGCTCCGTCGCCGAGGCGGCATCGATTGTCTCCCTCCCCGGCATCGAATCGCGAATCTCGGTGTTCGTCGACACGGTCGAAGAAGCGCTCGAAGCGGTATCCCACGGGGCGCGGGACCTCCTGCTGCGTGGCTGGGACACCGAAGCAATCGGGATGCTCCGCGACGCAATGCCGCTGCCGCTCCTCGAGCGGACTGCATTGCCCGTTGGTGTCGACATCGCCGACGTTCGTGACACACTTCAGCCTGACGCGTTCAAGGTCTATCTCGACCTCGTAGACGCCTCCGGTGTTGTCAGACCCCGCACCGACTGGGCCCCGGGGAAGGACCTGCCGGCACCTCACCCGGCAGGGAGGTTCTCGTCGCAATGGGGTGACGGTGTGTGGGTCCGAGGGCCGCAAGACGGCGGCGGTGACGGGGTCCGGGACGACCTCCGCCGAATCCTCGATCGGTCGCTCGACGGCCACCGGCCAACTCGCGAGGAGGTTCGTCGCCTCTTCGAAGCACGGGGGAGTGAGGTTGACGAGATCGCCGCGACGGCGGACATCCTGCGCCAGAAGGTGAACGGCGAGACCGTGTCGTTCATCGTCAACCGCAACATCAACTACACCAACCAATGCACCTACAAATGCGGCTTTTGCGCGTTCTCCAAGGGCCCGCGTTCGCTCAACCTTCGCGAGGACCCGTACCTGCTGACCGTTCCACAGGTCGTTGAGCGTTCGGTCGACGCTTGGACCCGCGGCGCAACTGAAGTCTGCCTCCAGGGTGGGATCCATCCGGAGTTCACCGGTGGCTTCTACGTGACTGTCCTCGAGGCAATCAAGGAAGCGGTCCCCGGCATACACGTCCACGGGTTCACGCCGCTCGAGGTGTGGCAGGGGGCCGAAACTCTGGGGATTCCTGTGCGGGAGTTTCTCCAGACGCTGCGCGACGCAGGACTCGGCACACTTCCGGGAACGGCGGCAGAGATCCTCGACGACCGAGTGCGAGCGTATCTCTGCCCCGACAAGATCAGGACGGCGCAATGGGCCGAGGTGATGCTCACGGCACACGAACTCGGTCTCCGATCAACGGCCACGATGATGTTTGGCCATATCGACGATCCCGATGCCTGGGCCAACCATATTGAGGTGATCCGCACCATCCAGGAACGCACCGGTGGCTTCACCGAGTTCGTCCCGCTCCCGTTCGTTCACATGGGCGCGCCGATCTACGTTCGCGGAACCACCCGACCCGGTCCCACCTGGGATGAGGTCGTGCTGGTTCACGCCGTGGCTCGGATCGCATTCGACGGCCTCATCGACAACATCCAGGCCTCATGGGTGAAACTCGGGCTCGAAGCCGGACTCACCTTGCTCAACGCGGGTGCCAACGACCTCGGGGGGACGCTGATGGACGAGTACATCTCGGCGGCCGCTGGGGCTTCACACGGCACGATGGTGGGCGCCGAGGACTTCACAGCAGCAATCGAGTCGATCGGCCGGATACCACGGCAGCGGACGACGTTGTACCACGATGCGACGGTGCTCCGCGCCGTTGGAGGGATCTCGTGAAGCGCAACGCAGACGCAACGAAGGATCAGCTCTTCGACGCGGCAGCGCGGCTCTTTCGCGAGTTCGGATACGCAGAGACGTCGCACGCGGACATCTCCGCCGAATCCGACATCGGCCGCACGACCTTCTACGAGCACTTCTCCTCGAAGGAGGACTTGCTCGTCCAACTGGTGCAGCGTGACCTGCCGGCACTGATCGACGAGATCCTGTCCGAGATCAAGCCGGGCCTTCCTCCGGACACTCACCTGCGTGAGTTGACCGTTCGGTTTGTGGAGTTCGTCGGAATCGACCACCTCGGGCTGATCCTCCACACCGAAGTACCGCGTCTGTCCGTTGAAGCCCAGAGAGCCATCGCCGGATCGCACCAGGCCCTTTCGATCGAAGTGATGGACATCTATCGCTCCGGCGTCGGGGACGGCGTGTTTGTCGAGTTGCCGGGGTCGGTGGTCGGTCGTCTGATCCAGGAGACGATGATGGCCGGCGGTCGAGCCGTGATGGATCTTCCGGAACCCAAACAACACGTTCACGAGATCGCCGATGCGACGGCTACCTTCCTGGTGAACGGCCTCCGGACGTAGACACCCCGACGACCCGGCGGCGGGCGTGGACCCCGAGGATTCAATCAGCAATCCGAGTGATACTGTGCCGTGTGGACGACCTCACGCAGCCGACCTATCCGAACCGGACATGGATCGTGCCGTTGTCCGCAACGGTGATGGTCGGGTTTGGGATCATCCTCTACGGGTTCTCGGTCTATGCCACCGATGAGGCGGCGGGAGCAGACTTCTCGAAGACTGCGCTCTCCGTTGCGTACGGGGGATCGGTATTCGCGGGAGGCCTGCTTGCGATTCCGGTTGGGCGGTTCGTCGACAATCACGGTGTGCGAATCGTTGTTGGTCTCGGTGCCGTCTTGGGATTCCTGGGGTTGGCTTCGTTCTCGTTGGCGAACCAATCATGGCAAGTGGTTGCTGCCTGGTGGGTCTTCCTGGGACCGGCTCAGGCAATGATCTACTACGAGCCGGCCTACGTAGCCATCGACCAGTGGTCTGCGCCGCGCGACCGTGCGCGGACGCTGGCCACCATCACGCTGATCGGTGGTTTGGCGGGCATCGTCTTCATCCCGCTGACGGCGGGTTTGGTGTCGGCGCTTGGTTGGCGGCCTGCCGTACTCCTCCTCGGGGCTCTGCTGCTGGCCACGGGAGGAGCAACCGCACTCTTTGCGCTGCCGCATCGCCGCTCCGGTGAGCTCTCGCGGAGGGCATTGTCCGAGTCGAGCTCATCGACATGGGGGTTCATCCGGGATCATCGGTTCCTGCTGTACACGGTGGCCCTGATGCTCATGCTCCTCGCAACCCAGGGCGTCATCACGCACCGCCTTGCCCGATTCGAGGAGGGCGGCTTCCCGCTGAACACGGTTGCGCTGCTGGCAGCCGTCGCGTCGGCAATGAGCCTGCCTGGCAGATGGATCGCCCCAAGGCTCGCCGATCGATATGGAGCGAATCGGGTCCAGGCAATCATTGCGGTGATCGTTGCCCTCAGCGTCTTGCTGATGGTGGGCGGCACGTCGAGATGGCAGATGGTCGCGCACTTCCTGCTGTTCGGCCTGGCGTTCGGCGCCCTCCTTCCCATGCGGGCGATGGTCATGGGCGGATGGTATTCAGGGCGAATCTATGGAAGGATCATGGGGACTCAATGGACGGCCGTTGTCCTCGTTGCGGCGAGCGGACCCGTGATCGTCGCCGTGCTGCGCGACACCACCGGCGCGTACCAGGCATCGTTCGTCGTTCTCGCGGCACTTTTCGTGGTCTCGGCGGGGCTGATCGTGGCAAGCGGACGCGTAGACACCGGCTAGGTGTCCGAGGATCGCCGTCGGGCGCTGTTCGCCACGTGTGCTGGCGGCAGATGGGTCACTCGCCGTCGATGTCCTCGTCCGAATCGGACGTGCTGATTCGGCCGTAGGTCACGCCGAGTGCCGCTCCGATCGCCAGGCCCACGGCGATCCACACCGGATTTGATGTCAGGGCAAACAGAACAGCACCGAAGACGATGCCGAGCGCGATGCCTACACCAACGCCGGTTTCCGGGGATTTCTCGTCAGCCACCAGAGCGACTCTACGGCCCGCCACGTGCGTATCGGCGTCGGTGCGAAGGGACTGGCGTTCCGGGTGGGTTGGCGGGCCTTCGTGGGACGGCAGGCGGCGGGTCAGCGCACCGACTACCCCGGCAAAGGCGAATGGCGCTGGATGGCCGGGTGGATCAAGCTGTGCCCGTCCAATCCTGGTTGGCTCCAACCATCGGCCGTCATCGCGGCCCAGTCGATCCCGAGCGGCGGCTTCGCCGGACCGGCTGGGGGGCTTTTCGAGCGGTGGTGGACCGAGCTCCTGATCGTCGGCGTCGTTGTGGTCGGCTTGGTCTTCTGGATTGCCAGGAGCGTCCACAGGCGCCAGCCCGTCTGGCTCTTCGTGGTGGCGACGGCCGCCGGCGGTGTCGGGTGGTACCTCACCACCCGGGGTGTCGTGCTCGTCGCCCCCTTCTATCTCGCAGCTGCGGTCAGCTTTGTCGCCGGCGTCGTGATTCTCGTCCGCCGACCGAGGGAGAACCCGAGCGAGTGAGCGGTGCAGATTCGGCCGGTGGGGGCAGGAGGCCGGGCTGGTCCTGATCGTCCGGCCGGCACGGGCGGTCGGTAGCATCTCGAATATGCGGATCAACGTCATCACGATCTTCCCGGAGTTCTTCGCGTCGCCCCTCGAGACCAGCCTCGTTGGCAAGGCTCGCCATAACGGCACGCTCGAGGTCGTGCTGCACGATCTCCGCGAATACGGCAAGGGTGTGCACCGGCAGATCGACGACGCACCGTTCGGTGGGGGAGCCGGGATGGTGATGATGGTGGAACCCCTCGCGGAGGCGCTCGATCCGCTGGCACACACCCACCGAGTGCTGCTCACCCCAGGAGGGCGGCAGCTCGACCAGGAGACCCTGGATCGCTGGTCCGTGGTCGAGCAACTGACGCTGGTGTGCGGTCGGTATGAAGGGATCGACGAACGTGTCGCTGAGCACTTCATCGACGAGGAGATCTCGCTCGGCGACTACGTGCTCCTCGGCGGCGAAGTTGGAGCCCTGGCCATCATCGAAGGTGTGACCCGTCTCCTCGACGGTGTTGTCGGGAATCCGGAGTCAGTCGAGACGGAGAGTTTCCGCGACGGTCTGCTCGAGGAGCCGCAGTACACCCGACCGGCCGAGTTCCGCGGCTGGGAGGTGCCCGAGGTGCTGCGATCGGGCGATCATGGGAAGGTCCGTGCGTGGCGCGAAGCTCAGCGCACGGAGCGGACTCGCGAGCGAAGGCCGGAGCTCTTGAGCCGCCAATCGCCCGTCGTCGATCCTCAGCACGAGTCCGAGTAATCCGAGTCGCTGATCGTCGCCCATGGCTCTGCGGTTTAGGTTCCCGGGTTGCTACCATCTGCGTCCGCTCTTCCCCCTGTCTTGGAGGATCCCGTGAATACGCTCGACCAGATCGAGGGCGCCCAGCTGCGCGATGACATTCCGGACTTCGGTCCCGGCGATACCGTGCGCGTGCACGTTCGCGTCATCGAGGGTGGACGGGAACGGACCCAGGCGTTTGAAGGTGTTGTGATCGCCCGCAAGGGTGGCGGCATTCGAGAGACGTTCACCGTTCGAAAGATCAGCTTCGGCGTCGGCGTCGAGCGCATCTTCCCCGTACATGCCCCGATCATCCAGGCCATTGAAGTTCTGCGCCGCGGCGACGTGCGCAGGGCCAAGCTCTACTACCTCCGTGACAGGGTCGGCAAGGCCACACGGATCAAGGAGAAGCGCGACTGACCGGTTCCCAGCGACAGAGCGCCGTCGATCACGACCCGTCGAACCGGCGGGTCGTTGTCGCGCCGTTGGACGAAACATCGCTCGCCGTTGCCACAGCCTCGCTCGCCGAAATGGACGCTGTTCTCGCGGAGCTTGCCACGAGGAACGGCGTGCCGCCGCTGTGGCCGCGCCAACCCGGCTTCACGTCGCTGCTGCGACTCGTCCTCGAGCAGCAGGTGTCACTGGCGTCCGCGGATGCCGCGTTTCGCAAGCTTGAAGGCACCATGGGCGTGGTCGAACCAGCGCCGTTCCTGGAATTCGACGACGAGGAGCTCCAGGCGATCGGATTCTCCAGACAGAAGGCCGGGTACGTACGAGGCATCGCTCAGGGGTTGATCGACGGCTCGATCGACCTCGATCTGCTCGCCGACCTTCCCGATGAGGAAGCGGCCTCGCGCTTGATCGCGATCCGCGGCATCGGGCCGTGGACGGCTGCCTGCTATCTGCTGTTCGCGCTGCGTCGCCCCGACGTGTGGCCGCCGGGGGACCGAGCGCTCGAAGTGTCGATCGGCCGCGTCTACGAACTGCCGAGTGCTGCGCCATCGGAGGCGGCCAACGAACGGGCTCGGACATGGCGGCCGTTTCGCGCCGTGGCAGCGCGTCTGCTGTGGCACGAGTACCTCGGGGGGCGTGGGTGAACGACGACTTGGAGAATCCCGCCGGTAGTGTGGATCCCGTGTCTGCGCCGGATTCTGACCCCATTGCACCCGTACCGGCCGAGATCGACGCGGCTCCAGCGTCGAAGAAACACGCTCTGCCGTTCTGGCTCGAACTGCCGCTGCTCATCATCGCGGCACTTGCCATCGCGGTCGTCATCAAGACGTTCTTCCTCCAGGCGTTCTGGATTCCGTCGTCGTCGATGGAGGACACACTGTTGATCAACGACCGGGTGATGGTGAACAAGCTCGCCTATCGAGTCGGAGACCTGCAACGGGGGCACGTTGTCGTCTTCGACGATCCCCGTGGCGGCGCCGTCCCGGAGGAGACACTCCTCGAAGCCACCCGTCGGAACATCAACGAAGCGGTCGGGCTCTCTGTGCCACGAACTGAGTTCATCAAGCGGGTGGTCGGACTCCCCGGCGAGCGAGTCGAGGTCATTGAGAACCAGGTGTTCATCGACGGGGCACCGATCGACGAGCCCTACCTGAAGAGCGGATCGCTCATGCCCGACTTCGGCCCGGTTGTTGTGCCGGCTGGCGAGATGTTCGTTATGGGCGATAACCGGAACTCGAGCCAAGACAGCCGGTACTTCGGGTCGGTGTCCATCGACACGGTGGTCGGCAGGGCTTTTGTGATCATGTGGCCTCCGTCGCGTTGGTCGGGATTGTGACGACCGGGTTACCAACACACCACCGGTAGCATCGACCTACCGATTCCGGACGGGAGAGATACGAGTGGGCGAAGAGGATCTCGAGCGGTACGAAACCGACGTTGAGTTGCAGATCTACCGCGAGTATCGGGATGTCCTCCCCATGTTCCGGTACGTGGTCGAGACCGAGCGCCGCTTCTACCTTGCGAATCGTGTTGAGATGAACACACGCTCCGCCGATGGCTCGGTCTACTTCGAACTCGAACTCGAAGATGCGTGGGTGTGGGACATGTTCCGGCCCGCCCGATTCGTCAAACGAGTCCGGGTGATGACTTTCCGGGACGTCAACATCGAAGAGACCGATATCCCCTCGGAGTTTTGATTCTCGTCACACCCCGGTGAGACGATGACTCGGTGCCAACGAAGCGACTGTCCATCGGAATGGCTGGGGAGTCCGTTGCCGCTCGATTCCTCCAACGCCGCGGCGCGACGATCCTCGACCGCAACGTTCGGGTCGGACGCGACGAGATCGACCTGATCGCCCGAATCGCCGACGTCTGCGTGGCCGTGGAGGTGAAGACCGGGCTCGGCTCCGGTACCCGGCCCTGGGAGAACTTCGATCTTGCGAAAGAGGAGAGGATTCGGCGTGCGGCTCGCGCTCTTGGCATTCATCGGGTAGATCTGGTCGCCGTGGAACTCACGGCGGAGGGTGTCATCGTGCGTTGGCTACCCGGGGATGGCTGAGCCGTGGCGACGGCGCTGATCCTTGAACCAGCACCCGCGGTGCCAGTGCCGGCGCAGGTCGGGGGCCAAGCGCGGAACGACCACGACGTGGCCGACACCCGGTTCGATCCAGGAATCACAGCCAGGGCAGATGTATGCCTTGCGGGCCTGGTACGGCTGGACGGAGTGCACGGCTGCGTCGTCGAGCATCAGCCGAAGAATCCCCACGCGACGAACGCCAGGGTCAGAGCCGCGAACACCACAACCAGCACAATGTCGGTTGCGGATCGCTTCTGATCACGGAAGGGGTTGAAGCCCATGCGGACAACGTAGCGCAGTGGCGGAGTAGCCGAGTGGTGCAGCGGTGCTAGTTTCGGTTCATGGCCTTTATCGCTGTGGAAGACCGGGGGACCGTTCGGTGGGTGACGATGTCGTCGCCGGAGACGAAGAACGCGATCCCAAGGGCCGGATGGGTTGAGCTTGCCGACGCTCTCGAGGCGTTTGAGACATCAGACGAGCGGGCGCTGGTGATCACCGGGGCCGGCGGTGAATTCTGTGCCGGTGCCGATCTCAGCGCCGACTTCTCGGGATTCGGGACGCCGGCGGCAAACGCTGAGTACATGCGTCTCCCGAACAGGGCAGCGCTCGCACTCCACCGGACATCGAAGCCGACGGTCGCTGCCGTCGATGGAGTTGCCGTCGGTGCCGGGATGAACCTCGCCCTCGGTTGCGACATCGTGATCGCCAGCAGCCGAGCACGATTCGCCGAGATTTTCGTCAAGCGAGGGCTCACCCTCGACTTCGGCGGGACGTGGCTCCTGCCTCGGCTTGTCGGCCACGCTCGTGCACGCGACCTTGCGCTCACCGGTCGGATTGTCGAAGCCGACGAGGCCCTGACGATCGGCCTCGTGACCCGGGTCGTCGAACCAGATCGGCTCGAGGCTGAGGCGACCGAGGTGGCGAGCGAACTCGCCGCAGGCGCACCACTTGCGCAGCGGTTCATCAAGGTGGCACTCGACCGCTCTGCAAGTATGACGTTCGAGCAGGCGCTCGCGTTCGAGGAACAGGCGCAGGCGACGCTGCTCGGATCCGAGGACCTGTTTGAGGGGGCGGCTGCGTTCTTCCAGAAGCGTCCACCCGAGTTCGAGGGTCGCTGAGCCGGCCCTCCCGTCGGGGTCGCAATCGGGCGGCAGTGAGATGGCCGACGCTGCACCGGTTTGGTTCGGTTGCATTCCTGCCAGCATGGACGGATGGTGTGGGTGACACTGATCGCCGCGGCTGTGATTCTGATGCTGGTGCTCGTGGCCGGCCACTTCCTGCTGACGTGGGCCGAACGGCGCGGGTGGATCTACTACCGGTCGACCGATCGGCCACGACCGCATTCACTCGGCCTCTTCGAAGAGATCTACCAGCCGTCCGTCACCCACGTCATCGACCAACAGGTGACCGAAGAGACCGAGGCGGGCCAGACCGAGTCCGGCGAAGAGGTCTAGTAAAGCCGATCTTCCTCCCATGAGCCGGCTGTGGCGTGGTGCTCCGTCCGTTTCGCTTGACAGCGCTGTTGGCTGATCCGGGCGGACGGTTCCCGCAGTAGGTGCGACGGCTAGAGAATCCTGCCTAGGTTGGTTCTCCTTTGTCGTCGAATCCCGGTCGAGACCATTGCCCCTATTGGTGTTCTGAACCCGGGAGACAATGGAGAGTGAACCATACAAACGACGAACCACGGCCCGAACGTCGTCAAAAAGCGGTGGCCTGATTGTGAGATCGAGTGAGTGCCGCGTAATTGAATGGCACGTGCGGGCTGAACGGGGTGATCATGTACTGGCTGGTGGTTGTTGCAGCAGGCGTCGCGTGGATGGTGGCCACTCGTAGTGACGCCCCGGAGCCTGCAGCCGCGCTTCGCCCCACCACCCGCCGGGCGACCTCAGGCGAGCGGTGGCACCAGGCAACGGGGACGAAGAGGATTGCGCTTGTGGTAGCGGCGTTCGGCAAGATTGTCTGGATTGTGTTGGTGATGGTGATCCTTGCCGCAGTCGTGGTCGGTACGGCCACCTGGATGTACTAGCGCGGGCCACGCGGCGACCCCGCGTCCCACTCGCCGAAATCATCGACCAGCGAAGCGAGCTAGCCGTGTTGTCCACCACGGCTGGTCACGCGGCTGATGGGTGTGCCGCCGAGGGCGGCGAGTGAGGCCCTAGTGCTCGTGGCTGTGATGGTCGTGTGAGTCCGAACCGGACTCGTCAGGACCCACTCAACAGCCGGGCTCTCCATGGTTCCCGCAACATGATGTGCCGTTCTTGATCTTGATGGCGTTGTTCTTCGCCACCAGACGGAGCTTCTCGAAGAGCGGCAGATCGCTGTTGCTGAAGTTGTTGAAGTAGTCGCGCGGGTTCGGTCGTGCCATGGAGCGACCGTAGCAGGTGGAAACGTGCGAGGAGGTTCCACCGACGAGGAGCCTCCGGCAAATCCCTCTGGCGCCGGCGGACTCGGTGTGCGACGATTGAGGGGTCTCCCGGAGGGGACTATGAAGGTTGTTATCGGGATGCTGTTTCTGGTCGCAGGTCTCACCGCCGTGGCCGCTGCGCTTCCCTTGACGCACCATCTGGCTCGGGTCATGCCACAGTGGGCGTTCAGCAGAGGTGATGTCGAACGGCTGGCGTCGACGACGTTTCTCACCGCGTTCATCGGGCTTCTCGGCGTGGTGACGGGGGTGGCATTGCTGCTGCTGGCTGTTGTGCAGCAGTAGCCGGCGGTTGCTCAGTCGGCGGGTTCGAGCACCCGTATGCGCGGCTCGTCTGCGGGGGTGTCGGCGTCGTCTCGAAGGCGGAGAGGCGGGATCAGGGAGTCGACATGGAGCCAACGCTCAACGGCGTCCAATCGGTTCGGGTCCCGCTCGATCTCGGTTGACCTCACGGCATCGATGACTTCGAGGGCATTTGAGAGCGATTTGAGGGCTACGACGAACAGGCCGAGCCACAAGAGGAATCCGACCAGGCTCGTATTCTCTGCGGTTGAGCGGATTATCCATGCCACCGACGCGATGAGGAACACTCCGACGTGCATCTGGAGGCGAAGGCTCCTGATGCGGTGCATCTCGTAGATCCTGGCGCGTGCCATTGCCCCGCTCCGCGTGCGATGTGCCGAGACGGCGGGTTCTTTCTGCCACCCGAATCCGCGTCGCTCTATTTCAAGCCGCCAGCGGCGGTCGGTCGGCCGGTCCAATCGCTTCACCCGGTATTGGCCGGCATTCAATCCGCCGGAGTCTTCCTGCCACGCCAGACCACTCACGATATGTCTGCTCCTCATGGCCCTGTCCGTAGGCCTCGACGACATCTTCACACGTCGATCGAGCAAACGGAAGGGCCGGCGCCCCTGAATCCTGGTTCGGGCGCCGCAGGGGTAGTTCGTGTCACACCCGCGTCGTATGTTGGATGAATGAACGCAGCAATCACATCAAGCGCGATCATCGGTGTTGAGCCGCATCCCGTGCGCGTCGAAGCACACATCGGTGGCGGAAGGGCCGGATTCGTCATCGTTGGGCTCCCGGATGCCGCGGTTCGCGAAGCCAAAGAACGAGTTCGGGCCGCCATCGCGTCCACTTCGAACGCCTTCCCATCAAAGCGGGTCGTGGTAAACCTCTCACCGGCGGACCTCCCGAAGGTCGGCTCCGCCTACGATCTGCCGATTGCTCTCGGTGTCCTCGCAGCCAATGGCAAACTCCCGCCCGGTGCGACGGACATCGTTGCGCTCGGCGAACTGGCCCTCGACGGTGGGGTGCGTCCGGCCCGAGGTGGACTCGGGGCGGCACTTGTGGCACGAGATCTCGGCAAGCCGTGTCTGCTCCCACTGCGATCGGTGGCGGAGACGGCGGGCCGTCGCGACCTTGGGGTGCGAGCGGTCCGTTCCCTGGCCCATGCCATGGAAGTCGCGCGCGGCCTCCACCCGGGTGACGACGTTGATCCGATCCTGCCCAAAACGCCAGAGATTCCGGACCTCGCCGAGGTGCGGGGCCAATCGGCGGCGCGGGCCGCACTCGAGGTCTCCGCAGCGGGCGGCCACCACCTGCTCTTTCGGGGCCCACCCGGCTCGGGCAAGACCATGCTCGCCCGGACGTTGCCCGGCCTGCTGCCACCCCTCGACGATCGCGAGGCACACGAGGTCGCCCTTGTTTGGGCCGCAGCCGGGCGTCCGAGGCCCGGTCCGTCGATCCCGCCGTTTCGCGCTCCGCACCATTCCGCCTCGATGGCGGCGTTCATCGGTGGAGGATCGGGTGTTCCGACACCCGGGGAAGCCGTGTTGGCGCATCGGGGAGTGTTGTTCCTTGACGAGTTGGGCGAGTTTCCGCCGCAGCTCCTCGATGCACTTCGAACGCCGATTGAGGACGGAAGTGTGGTTGTCGCCCGGCAGGGTGCGACAGTCGAGTTCCCATGCCAGATCCAGGTCGTGGCAGCCACCAATCCGTGTCCGTGTGGTTTCGAGGGGGACCGGATCAAGCCGTGCATGTGCGCCGAGTCGATGAAGGCGCGCTACAAACGACGGTTCTCCGGCCCGCTCCTCGACAGATTCGATCTCCAGGTCGATGTGCCGCGATTGCGGGTCTCGGAGCTTTCGGGGCCGCGAGGTGAAGATTCGGCGGTCGTCCGGGCCAGGGTGACGGCGGCCCGACGCCGCCAGTTCGATGAACGGGGACGCCTCAATTGCGAACTGCGGCGACAGGACCTCGACGCGCTGATGTGGACCGATGCGGCTCTACGGCGGTTGTCCGAAGCTGCGTCGGGAGATCGGCTCACCGCCCGAGGTTGGGATCGAGTTCGCCGCGTTGCCAGAACGATCGCGGACCTTGCCGGGTCGAGTCCGGTGGATGCGCCGCACGTTGACACGGCGCTCGGCATGCGGGTGACACTGTGAGCGACGCTCACCGCCTTCAACTGGCGTTCTCCGGACTCCATCCGGAACGCATCCGTGATCTCACGAACCGGTTTGGTGGCCCGGCGGCGGCCATCGCTGCCATCACGCGACGGCGGGTGAAGGCGTCTGAGGCGATTCGCAGCAATCTCGCCGTTCCCGCCGTCCGTCGGGAGGCGGAGCTGACATCGCTCGGTATCAACGTCGTTCGACGTGGAGAGCCGGCCTATCCGGCCCACCTCGATCAATACGAAGATGCGCCGGACCTGCTGTTCGTGCGCGGGGATCTACCAATCGTCCCCGGCGTCGGCATCGTCGGCACGCGTCGGTGCACTGCCTACGGCCTTGAACTCGCCGAGGCCTACGGCGTTGCGGTCGCCGAGGCAGGGTGGCCCGTCGTGTCCGGGCTCGCTCGGGGTATCGACGGCGCAGCGCACCGCGGCATGGTTGCGGCGGGTGGCCGTGGTGTTGCGGTCCTCGGCTGCGGGATCGATGTGGCGTATCCGAAGGAGCATCGGCGTCTCGGCGATCAGATCCTCGAACTCGGAGGAGCGATCGTGTCCGAGTATCCCCCAGGGACCAGGCCGGATGCCTGGCGGTTTCCGCCGCGAAACCGGATCATTGCCGGGCTCTCTGCTGCCGTGGTTGTCGTCGAGGCCGGGGTCACGGGTGGGGCGCTGATCACCGCCGTCAAGGCAGCCGAATATGGGATCCCCGTCTTGGCAATGCCGGGCGACGTCGATCGGGAGGCGTCGGAAGGCACCAATCGGTTGATCCGTGACGGTGCGTTCCCAGTCTTCGACCCCGACGACCTGGTCGAGGAGCTCAGCCTGATTCATGATCTCGCGGAAACGAGGGGGGAGGCTCGGTATACGGATCAGGCCTCCGGGTTGGGAGGTGGCCGACAGTGATCTCGCCGGTTCGCCGAGCGCTGCCGTTCGACTCGAGGCTCAAGCGGGTATCTGGTGTCTCGTCGCTGTGTATGCGATCGTGTATGCCGTATTGCATGCAGAGTACGAGCGTCCGCATCGACCAAGCGACCCACCAAGAACTCAAGCAGCTGGCGATCGAGCTCGGCACGACAGTCGGCGAGACAGTGGCACTGGCGGTACGGCGCCTTCGACAGGATCGGATCGGCGCGGAGCTTGCTGCTGCGCTTACCTCCAGCGAAGTCGAGTGGCTTGATGCTGACCTCGGGTGACGTTGCCGAACTTGACCTTGGTCCGCCGGCCGGACGAGAGGCCGGGTTTCGACACCCGGCGGTGGTACTGACCGCACAACGAATTCTCGACGCAGGATCCAACGTCATCCAGGTCGTGCCCTTGACCACCACAATCCGCGGGTTCGGGGCGGAGGTTGTGGTCGAACCTGATGTGAGCAACGGCCTAGAACGTGCATCGGCCGCCCAGTGTCAACATGCGCGGGCCGTCTCTGTCGGACAGGTCGACCGAGTGCGCGGCAACGTCGGTGCTGTCGTACTCACCCAGATCCGAGATGTCGTAGGCCTGATCCTCGACATCCCTTCCTGATCGCAGTCACCTCGATCGCCAGATATGGCGGTCTGCCATGCCGGTGCCGGGACTCGAGGAGAGCGAATGGCTCGATGGTGGCCTGAGGTCTCAGGACGGAAGCCTTCAGCAGCAATCAAGTGAACCAACCGCGTCTGCACCAGATACCTGGCTCTCCTGTCGAGAGGCAGCCATGGATCGGTTGTGAGGGGCCGGAAGTCAGATCGGCATGCGGCGCTGGTGATATGACCTGGTCAGGCGGAGGGGAGTTCCGTGCCGCACCCGGCGCAGAAACGGAAGCCCTCGCTCACCGGTGAGCCGCACGCGGGGCAGTAGTTGATGGTGCGGGTGGGGGTGGCCTGCCTTGCGACGGGGCCGCTCGTTGTTCCGGCAGAAGGCGCTCCAGTCGTCGACAGCCGGAACTGCTCTTCAGTCATCAGGAGGGCGGTGACCAGGGTCCGCAGTTGTGCACGGTCTACCTCCGCCCACTCGAAGAGCGCTGGTCCGTCCACTGGGTAGCGCATCCGGAACACGAGGGTGCGACCACCCACCCTCGACACCGTGAGCGCCTGAGTCTGCGGTCCGTCTTCACCGATCACAGCTCGGGACACCGCGAATGACTTGTCGGGGTACTCTCCAAGCATGGCTTCCGCGGCCGGAGACGGTTCGAGCGCTCCCTCCACCGCACGCAGGTGACCCTCGCTGAGGAGTCGCTCGAGGGCTGCATGGATCGAAGGCGGTGATGCGGCCAGAGCCTGGATAGGCGCAACTCCGGAAGTGGTGGTGAACGGCGCAGCAAACTGGGGCATTCCAGCCGTACGCTGAACCGTGTCGACGAGACCCTCCACCGTGAGCGACACCGGCGACTCTCGTAGCTCGCGCATGGCCGCAGCGAACACGAAAGCGTCTTCGGCTGGCCCCACAAACCGGAATCCGTTTGGCTTCGGTTCTGGTTTGGTGCTTGTCAGCGCGTCGCCGATCAGCAGCATCAGCTGGGATCTGCTCAACGGGAAGTACAGCTTCGTGTTGCCGTACCCGTCCACTGTGCATTCGGACAGGAAGTCCTCGCGGCGGACCACCGCGAAACCGCGGGGACGAGGTTGCTCGCCGACTCCCAGGCTGATCACCTCGTGCGGCGTCAATGACGCCCGAAGGGCGGCTCCCACCAGGAGATTGACTCGCCACCCGTCGCCGGCGACTTCAAGGGCGTGCATCTCGATGAGCTTCTCAAACGCTGGGTGATTCGGGTGCAGGGGTTGGGCTGTCGGGGGCAGCGGGAAGAGGGGAGAACCCACGATCGGTCCGCCCAATCCGCTGATCTCAATCAGCGTTGCGATCTGGTCGGCGGTGAAGACGAATCCCGGCATCAGATCACCACATGTTCTTCGGCTAGTCGTAGGCGCCACCCACGGCATTGCCGGCCGCTTCGTAGGCCTCCCCAGCGAGTGCCGTTCCTCCCTCGTACATCTCCTCGGCGAATCCGACTACCCCACTCTCACCAATCCCGGCGGCGATTTGGTTGTAGCCGTCGACCACCGTGCCAACGAGGGGAGTCTTCTCAATCACGTCGACGGTGTGGTCCCAGGATTCCTCCCAGTAGCCGTCGTGAGCCGTGGCGCGGCTGTCAGGATCGGGGGTTGTTGACCTTCTCCAGCGATGCCACAAGCATGGTGCGATGCAAAGCGGGGGTATCGACGCGGCCGTCGAACAGTATCTTGTGCGTCTCGACGCAGAGCGAGGGCTGTCACAGAACACCATCGACGCCTATCGGCGCGACCTCAGCCAGTTCACAACGATGTGCCACCGGCTCGGCGTCGACCGGCTCGATGGGGTCGACCGACGTACCGTTCGGCGATTCCTCTCACAACTCACCACCTTGAAGTACTCACGGCGGTCGGTGGCGAGGAAGGCCTCAGCGGTTCGAGCATTCCTCGAGGACGCCGCCCGACGTGGCGCGATCGCTTCAAACCCGGCGGCGGGTGTCCCTCAGCCGAAACGCCCGGGCACGCTGCCAAAGTCGATCCCGGCGCGGACGCTGCAACGTTTCCTTGACGACCTGGGAGGCTCTGACCCCGTGGACCTTCGCGACCGCGCACTTCTCGAGGTGCTCTACGGAACCGGTCTGCGGGTCTCGGAACTCGCTGCGATGACGACCGCCGACGTCGACGGCGCCACCTTCGTCCGCGTGCGCGGCAAGGGGGACAAGGAACGAGCGGTGCCGCTTGGCGACCAGGCCAGGCAGGCAACCGAGCGATACGTCGACGGGGGCAGGCCGGCGCTCATCGGACCGGACAGCGGCGACGCCCTGTGGCTCGGTGTTCGGGGCGGCCACCTCGACCCGAGAGGCATCCGTCGCGTCGTTCGCGATCGGCTCGGCACGTTCCCACACGCACTGCGTCATTCGTACGCCACACACCTCCTCGAAGGGGGCGCCGACCTGCGGAGTGTTCAGGATTTGCTCGGACACTCGGAACTGGCGACAACTCAGATATACACTGCGGTCACTCGGGAGCATCTGAGAAACACCTATGAGCGGAGTCACCCACGTGCATGAACGAGGCGAAGACGAGCTCGCCGCACTCTGGGCGCGATTCAAGAGTGACGGCGACCAGCGTGCGAGAGAAGGCTTGATCCTCCATTTCTCGCCTCTTGTGAA
>Ga0316198_10000193_pt1 | contig 28749 bp, 34 predicted proteins | sample OudBieAanoxic_MG_FD_204935 | JGI IMG/M metagenome (GOLD analysis project Ga0316198, IMG submission 204935) | Coastal sediment microbial communities from Oude Bieten Haven, Netherlands - site A anoxic | ecosystem: Environmental > Aquatic > Marine > Coastal > Sediment | place: Netherlands... | reverse complement strand
CTGGTGCTATCTACTATAGTACTCCCCAAATTTCCTTTAAGTCCGTCAGGGCCCGCAGGGGTATTACCGGATTGCGTTTTTTTTAACGACCCACATGCCGTTAAAAACAATAATGCTAAAAATACAAGTGCATGCTTCATTTCGATTCTAAATAACAAAAGGTATCCTAAGAATTTCGGATACCTTATTTTATGTATAATGAGACTGTTTTTCAAGAAATGGTTTTATTTATCATGCTAACATCGTAACCGGATTCTCCAGATAGGCCCTTAGGGTCTGTAAAAACTGGGCTCCTGTAGCACCATCTACCGTTCTATGATCGCACGCCAGACTAATCTTCATTGTATTTCCAACAACTATTTGGCCGTTTTTAACAACGGGCTTTTCAACGATAGTACCCACTGAGAGAATAGCAGAATTAGGTTGATTTATAATTGATGTAAATTCAAGAATACCAAACATACCAAGGTTAGAAACCGTAAAAGTACTTCCTTCCATTTCGGCAGGAGTTAATTTTTTAACTCTAGCTCTTCCTGCTAAATCTTTTACCAAAGTACCAATCTGCGTCAAACTCATCTGATCGGTAAATTTTAATACGGGCACTACCAAACCTTCATCGACAGCAACAGCTACACCAACGTGAATATGCTGATTATATCTGGTAGTATCCCCATTCCACGAGGTATTCACCTGGGGATGTTTTTTAAGTGCCATGGCACAAGCCTTGACTACCATATCATTAAATGAAACTTTGGTGTCTGGAAGACTATTAATCTTTACTCTTGAAGCCATGGCATTATCCATATCAACCTCAATCATCAAATAATAATGAGGAGCCGTAAACTTAGATTCACTCAATCGTTTGGCTATTACCTTACGCATCTGAGAGTTTTTTACCTCTTCAAAATGTTCTTCCCCAATTGGAAGGATTTGCGGTGCAGTTACCTGACTCTCTGAAGTTGTTTTGGTTTCAGCGACCGCAGCAGGAGCAATAACATCCTTTGATGGCACAAAATTTTCTACATCCCGCTTAACAATCCTACCATGATCTCCACTGCCCTTAACAGCCATAAGATCTATTCCTTTTTCCGCAGCAATTTTTCTGGCTAATGGAGAAACAAATATCCGCTGTCCAGAGTTTAATGATTTTTCCGCTTTTTTTGTTGCTTCCTGAGGAGCTATTTTCTCTGTTTCAGTAGTCGTAGCTGTTTCCGTTTTTGAAGTAGGTTTAGCCTTCAATACTGCCTCAACATTAGTCCCGGCCGGGCCAATTATAGCCAATACTTCATCAACCGGTGCCGATTCGCCTTCCTGAATTCCTATATATAGAAGTTGCCCTGAGTAAAAGGATTCAAATTCCATGGTTGCCTTATCAGTTTCAATCTCAGCCAGTATATCGCCCTCTTCCACTTCATCTCCTACTTTTTTTAACCAAGCAGCAACTGTGCCTTCTTCCATGGTATCACTGAGACGCGGCATTTTAATAATCTCAACGTCTTCAGATATTTCACTTGAAATATTAATTTCTGCTTTTACAGCAGGTTCTTCTGTTTTCTCAGGTGTTATTGTGTCTTCCCCTGCTTCAACTTTATTATTTGATGTTCCCTGGTTACCGTTTAATAAGGAAGTAATATCTTCACCTTCGTCACCTATTATTGCTAATAGCGTATCAACCGGTGCTCCATCTCCCTCAGCAATGCCAATATGTAACAGGGTACCTTCGTGAAATGATTCAAATTCCATGGTCGCCTTATCTGTTTCTATCTCAGCCAAGATATCGCCCTCTTCAATCTTATCACCAACATTTTTTAACCATTTTACAACGGTACCTTCTTCCATGGTATCGCTTAATCTGGGCATGTTTATTACTTCTGCCATTTATTTATAATTTGTGTTTTACAAATGGATAGTCTTTTTGTTCATATACCATATCGTAAAGCTGTTCTACCGGAGGATATTCAGACTCCTCAGCAAATTTTTCACATTCCTTTACAAGATTTTTCACCCTATCATTAATTGCTTTAATTTCCTCTTCTGTGGCATACTTCTTCTCTTTAACAACTTCAAGAACCTGGCTGATAGGGTCTATCTTCTTATACTCTTCAACCTCATCTTTTGTCCTGTAATGTTGCGCATCAGACATAGAATGCCCTCTGTAACGATATGTTTTCATTTCCAAGAAGGTGGGACCGCCACCACTTCTAGCTCTTTCTATAGCCTTACTCATTTCCTCAGCCACCGTTACTGGATCCATACCGTCAACAGGAGCACAAGGCATTTCATATCCAAGTCCAAGTTTCCAAATATCTGTGGTATAAGCAGTTCTTGCAACAGAAGTCCCCATAGCGTATCCATTATTTTCACAAACGAATACGACCGGTAATTGCCAAAGCATGGCCAAATTAAACGTTTCGTGCAGCGAGCCTTGTCTTACCGCGCCATCGCCCATATAGCAAAGAGTTACTGAATCTCTTTTAAAATACTTATCGGCAAATGCCAATCCGGCACCCAAAGGTATTTGCCCTCCAACAATACCGTGACCCCCATAAAATCGATGTTCTTTTGAAAAAATATGCATGGAACCACCCATTCCTTTAGAAGTACCGGTTACTTTGCCATATAATTCCGCCATTACTTTCCTGGGGTCCACACCCATTCCTATGGGCTGAACATGGTTCCTATAGGCAGTAATCATTCTATCTTTCGTAAGGTCCATTGCATGCAAAGCACCAGCTAAAACAGCTTCCTGACCATTATACAGGTGCAAAAATCCACGAACTTTTTGTTGAATGTAAACAGCAGCCAGTTTATCTTCAAACTTTCTCCAGAATAACATTTCCTCGTACCATTTTAGGTATACCTCTTTGGTAACTTTTTTCATCAAATAATTTTCTTTATAATGTACTTGTTTTTTGCTGAAAAATTCAGATATGAATAGTTCAGGAATATCAAGGAAAAACAAAAATACACATTAAATCAATAGTGAAAAAAAAATGATAAAAAAGGTATATATACAGTATAAAAAATGAATTTAAAGTTAAATGGAATTTCCTCAGTAGTATAGAAAGATTATTTTAAGTAGGTACTTCCAAATGCTAAAGGAAGGATATCCTCCAGGGATTCACATTTAAATATTTGACCTGAAACCCCCATCATTAAAATAGCTATTGGTGAATTTTGTTTTTGTTCATATTCCGCAATGGCTTGTCTGCAATTTCCACAAGGCGCTGCAGGCCTGTCTACTTTATGGGTTTTAGACGATGCGCTAATGGCAATTGTTTTTATTTCAACCTTGGGATACTTTGCTCCTGCCTGAAAAAGTGCCACCCGCTCTGCACATAAACCTGAAGGATAAGAGGCATTTTCCTGATTATTACCTATTACAATTTCATCATTAGCCAAAAGGAGTGCTGCCCCTACCATGAATTGCGAATATGGAGCATAGGCATTTTCTCTGGCTGCCACTGCAATTTGCATGAGTTCTTTTTCACTTTCGGAAAGCTCATCCAAAGTATTAAAAATCAATAAATCAAATGAAATTTTTCGTTTTTCCATAAAATGAGATAAATATCAAGGCTTACCAGAGTTAAAACTAAATGTACTTTATTTTAGATAGTTGTGCAAAACTGCTTTTTGCCTAAATAAAAAAACCTGTCCGGGGACAGGTTTTTTTGATATCTAATTTTGTTTAATCGTTATAGTATTCCGCCCCTAAATTAAAAGTAAGCGAGAATCGCAATGTGTTTTCAAGAGGATTCTTCACTTTGGAAGTAGAGAAGAGATACGAAAGATCTATCTGGACCGATTTAAATTTAAACCCGGCTCCTACTGTAAAGAATTGTCTTGATCCTTTAAATTCACTTTCATGAAAATACCCTGTTCTAAACATAAAAGCATTTTGATATGCGTATTCAGCACTAAACGCCCAGGTTACCTCCTGAAGTTCTTCTGAAATTCCATCTGGTGCATCACCAAATGATTTAAATACACCTTCAAAAAAGCCAATCTGTTGATATATATCATTATCTGCAGAATCTATTACCCCATCACCATTAAAATCCTGAGGAGTTGGCACCAGGAGTTTGTTGAATTCCAAATTTAATCCCAATACATTATCCTGATCAAAAATAAAATCAAAACCTCCGCCTATACCCAGGTTTGTAGGTAAAAAATTGGTTTGACCACCTTCATCATATTGCATTTTACCTCCGAGGTTTGAAATATTGAAGCCGGCTTTCCATCTTCCATCAAAACTATTGTAGGCAACTTCCCTCGAGCGAAAGTAACCCGCTATATCCACTGCGAATGAACTTGCTGCTTGTGAATCTACATCACCATTTTCAGGTAATTTAAGATTTGAATTAATAAATCTTCCGGCAATAGCCATGGAGAATTTATCGCTTAGTTTTAGCGCGTATGAACCGTCTATAGAAAATTCATTGGGTTTTGCTATTGTGCCTGGATCTCCAGCAAATTGTCTTAATTCAATTTCACCTAACGTAAAATAACGCAAACTGAATGCAAAAGCACTTCTATCGTTTATTTTATTATAAAAACTTCCGCTTAATAAGGAGACATCCGTAATAATGCTTTCCAGATAAGGAGTGTAACCTAACCCTATCCCCATCTTTCTTTCCGCAAATGCAAACTTAGCAGGGTTCCACTGCTGTGAAAATGCATCAACGGAAGTGGAAACACCCATATCTCCCAAGCCACCAGACCTTGCGTCTGCTGCTATGGTTAAAAAGGGTACCGCTGTGGTAATTACCCTATTTTGTTCCTGTGCAGATACCTTAAATACAAGGGTAAATAAGGCAAGGATAGCTAATTTTCTCATTTTTGTCATGTAATGTAGAATTAGTACAAAATTGATAAGTAGCGACTAATTAATCATCTACTTTATTTTGTCTTATTACTTGTTAAGTAACGAGCATTTCAAAAATATCTTGTATTTATGGGTGTATTATTTTGGAATTTAGTGGAATATGACTGAAAATGAGCGCTTTATTTAGATTACTATTTAATTTAAAGTTCAAAAAAGTGTAGATACAGGATAAGATAGTCATTAATAATTCAAAAGAAATGTTTATATCCATACTATAATATGTTTTGTGCCGTTATCAAAATGGACAATGTCCCACTAAATCTTGCCTGTACAAATGGGCAAAAATATTTTCGGAACTATAAAATATTATGTGATAATCATCGTTTTATAAGCCGAAACCGACATAATTTTATTTAAATATTCTATCAAATTACGATAAATGTTGTTTGATATTGAACTTAAGTCCTAAATACAGATGAAAAAACAGTTGATCAAAGTTGTACTTTCTTGTGCAGTGATAATGGGAAGTTTTACATTTAATAGTTGTAAAAAGTCTGCCTCAGCATCATCAAAGAATGTTTCAAGAGCTACAGGCTGGAAAATAAACTCTAAAGAGGGTGGTTTTCAATACAATTCTGACTTTAAAGAACAAGAAACGGGTCCCGGACTTGTTTTTATAGAAGGAGGTACATTCACAAAAGGAAAGGTACAGGATGATGTAATGCATGACTGGAATAACACTCCTAGTGCACAGCATGTTCAATCTTTTTATATGGATGAAACAGAAGTAACCAATGTAATGTATAAGGAGTACCTTGATTATCTTAAAGCGGTATACCCACCAGAAAATCCAAAATACGCCAATATTTATATAGGTGCCCTTCCGGATACTTTAGTATGGAGAAACCGATTGGGGTTTAATGAAACCATGACCAATAATTACCTTAGGCATCCTGCATATTCTGAATACCCGGTAGTTGGTGTGAATTGGATTCAAGCGGTTCAGTTTGCCGAATGGAGAACTGACAGGGTAAACGAAGCAATGCTGGAAAAAGAAGGTTATTTAGCTCAGAATGCGAAATACCAGGCAATGTCAGGTGAGGTGGAAGGCACTTTTAGCACAGAAGCCTATCTAAATCGTCCGGAATCTGTATATAATGGACAAATAGATTCATTACAAGGCAAAATGAAAAAAGATTCTGTTTCCAACTTTGCCACAAGAAGTACAGGTATTATTATGCCCGCATATAGGCTGCCTACGGAAACCGAATGGGAGTATTCAGCTGCTGCATTGCAAGGAACTAGGGAATACAATAATTATAGAGGTAGAAAAAAATATCCATGGGAAGGCGATTATACAAGAAATGGCCAACGCGTGGGAAGAGGTGATCAGTTAGCAAACTTTAAGCAAGGAAAAGGTGACTACGGTGGAATAGCTGGTTGGTCTGATGACGGTGCTGATATCACTGCACAAGTAAAATCATACAAACCCAATGATCTTGGTCTTTATGATATGGCAGGTAATGTTGCCGAATGGGTTGCTGATGTGTATCGACCAATTGTGGATGACCAAATAAGTGATTTCAACTACTATAGAGGTAATATTTACATGAAAACGGCAATAGGCGAAGATGGAAAGGTAACTATTCTGCGAGATAGTATAATCTTTGATACTTTACCTAATGGAAAACTTGTAGCTGTAAATCTACCTGGTGAAATTAAAATGGTAGCTGTTGATGAACAGGAAACCTATTTAAGAACCAATTTCTCAGAAAGTGATAACAGAGGCTACAGGGATGGTGATGCTGGTTCATCCAGATTCTTTGACCGATTTTCCGGGGATGATGATGAGGATCCGGCTCGAAAGATGTATGATTCTCCAAAACACAATGTAGAGTTTGATTCTACCGGACAAATAATTCGCGAGTATGACAAAAGCAATAATAGATCGACACTTATAAATGATGAGGTCAGGGTTTATAAAGGCGGTTCCTGGAAAGACCGGGCATACTGGCTAGATCCTGCACAGCGAAGATTTTTACCGCAATATATGTCCACAGATTATATAGGATTCAGATGTGCGATGTCCAGAGTTGGATCTAAGGCAAAGACTAAAAATAAAACTGTAAGAGGTAAAAAAGCCAAATAGTTTTATCTCCAGAATAAGAATTTAGCCCTGATGTTAGCATCGGGGCTTTTTTATATATTTGTTTTATGACTATTGAGAAATTGCACCAACTTTTTTTAAAGTATCCTCAGGTCTCTACAGATACCCGTAACATTCAACCTAATTGTATATTTTTCGCCCTTAAGGGTAATAATTTTAATGGAAATAAATTTGCGTCTGAAGCTATAAGGAATGGTGCGGCGTATGCTATTGTCGACGAAGAAAAATTTGTAAACGGTGAGGCTGTTGTTTTAGTAGACGATGTCTTAAAATCCCTTCAAGAACTGGCAAATTATCACAGGAATTTTTGTGACGCTAAAATTATCGGACTCACAGGCAGTAATGGAAAAACCACAACCAAAGAATTAATATTTGCTGTCATATCCAAGAAATATAATACAGTTGCCACCAAGGGTAACTTAAACAATCATATAGGAGTTCCGCTTACGCTTCTTACCATTAAAAAAAATACAGAATTCGCCATTATTGAAATGGGTGCAAATCACGTAAAAGAGATCGAGTTTTTGTGCCATATTGCTCAACCAGATTATGGCTATATCACTAATTTTGGAAAAGCCCATCTGGAAGGCTTTGGAGGTGTGGAAGGTGTTATTAAAGGTAAAAGTGAACTCTACGATCACCTTATTACCAACAAAAAATTTGCTTTCTTAAATGCAGACGATCTTGTTCAGAAGAAAAAGTTAAGAAATTACGCGAGCAAATTTGGCTTTAGCACTTCAGATCCTAATTATTACAGGATAAATTATTTGGGAGCACATCCTTTTGTAAAGCTGGAAATAGAAAAAACCGAAATTAATACCCAGCTAATAGGGAGTTATAATTTTAATAATTGTTGTGCCGCAGTGCTAATGGGAAAATATTTTAATGTACCATTAGAGGATATTAAAAATGCTATTGAAGCCTACCTTCCACAAAACAATCGTTCACAGATTATAGATAAGAAGGAATATCGCATTATTCTTGACGCCTATAATGCAAATCCGAATAGCATGGAAGCAGCCCTGAAAAATTTTAAGAATTTTCCCGGGAGTGGAAAAATTGTTTTCCTTGGAGATATGTTTGAACTAGGTGAAAAAGCGGATGAGGAACATCAAAAAATTGTTGATCTGGTCACAGGGATGAATTTCGATAATGTGTTTTTGGTAGGGCAGAATTTCAACAAGACGAAGTCAGACTTCGCAAAATTTACAACTTTTGATGACTTATCCAGTTTTCTTAAGAGTAATAAGTTAAAAAAAGGAAATCTCCTGATCAAAGGATCCCGGGGTATGGCCCTGGAAAGAATTCTGGATTATCTTTAAACCAGGAATTTTTGTGGAGTGTATTGGATTAGCTCGATAAGCTCACTGATCCAAATAAAGTCCGCTGCTGCAAATAGAAAATCGAAACCGGTTTTTACCGGCATTGATATTTTATACATGCCAAACTCAGGAACAAGTTTCCTGTTTACCAGGTATAAAAAATCCACGCGAACGTGCGTGGATTTTCTGCTTGATGTGGAGTGTATTGGATTCGAACCAACGACCCCCGCCCTGTCAAGGCGGTGCTCTAAACCAGCTGAGCTAACACTCCAGATTTTAGTATAATGGGGCGTTATTAAACCACCTACTAAAAGAGGCTGCAATATCGGAAAATTATTGAGATCATTCATAATTTATAAAGGAAGAACATTAAGAAAAGACGTTTAAATTCCATTTTAGTTTCGGGTCCTTAAGAGTAGCCGTTAAATACTTCTATCTGAATAAAGTGTGTTATTTTTATTAAAATTAAATTCTTAAAAATGAAGATTATTTCCTGGAATGTAAATGGTATCCGTGCCATCGTTAAAAAAGAATTTTTTGAAACTGTCATTGATTTAGATCCTGATATCCTTTGTATTCAGGAAACAAAGGCACAGAATATTGAGGTAGAAAAAGCCTTATTACCCCTTAAAGACCACCATCTTTATTGCAATTCCGCTGTAAAAAAAGGATACTCGGGTACTGCAATTTTAAGTAAAGTCAATCCTATTACTGTTAGTTTGGATATGGCTAAATCAGAACATGATTCGGAAGGCAGAATAATCTGCGCTGAATATGCCGATTTTTATTTAATAAATGTTTATGTCCCGAATTCGGGCCAGCAACTAGACCGATTGTCGTATCGAAGCCAGTGGGATGCAGACTTTCTTAAATATTTAAAAGAAAAAGAGAAAATAAAACCAGTAATTGTTTGTGGTGATTTTAACGTTGCTCACCAGCCTATCGACTTAAAAAATGATAAATCCAACTATAATAAAACTGCAGGGTACACACAGATAGAAATTGATGGAATGGACAATATCATTAATTCAGGTTTTGTAGATTCATTCAGACATTTTAACCCGGATGAAATAGCCTACACTTACTGGAGCTATCGTTTTAAAGCCCGTGAGCGAAATACGGGATGGCGAATAGATTATTTTCTTATAAGCAACTCCATAATGCCCAAAGTAAAATCTTCAAAGATACTACCCGAATTCTTTGGTTCTGACCACTGCCCTATTTTACTCAATATAAAGCTATAAACCACTAAATTTCAACATTCTTTCTTCTGAGTATTTTAACCACCTTTCCTACGGTAAGTCCCTGAAATATTATAGAAAAAATTACAACAACATAGGTCATAACCAAAAACAACTCTCTATTCATATCTGCGGTCAGGCCAAGTGCCAGTGCTATGGATATTGCACCACGTAATCCTCCCCAGGTCATTATTAGATTGGTATTTGGAACAAAATCTAAACTCTTTGCAAACACATTTACAGGGATAATCAAAGAGGTATACCTGCAAATTAAGACAATGGGTATAGCCATGAGTCCGGCCAGCACAAATTCTGGCTCCAGATCTAAAACCAATAATTCCATTCCTATAAGAACAAAGAGTATCGTGTTTAACAGAATATCTATAAGCTCCCAAAATTTATCCACATAGCTTTCTGTAAGTTCAGACATTGCCTGTCGCCTTGCTGTATTACCACCTACAATCAATCCTGCAACCACCATAGCCAATGGTGCAGAAACATGTAAATATTGGGCAATAACAGTCCCTGTCATTACCGTTGCTAAAGTTATAATCACCTCAATATCATAATCATCTATAGATTTCATTAACCTAAATGTAATCCATCCTAATAAGGCCCCGAGAAGCAATCCGCCGCCAACCTCATGAACAAAGAGAGAAAGAATATCTGAGAGAGAAAAGCCTCCACCAGCACCATTAGCCAATCCAAAAATCGTTAGGAAAATTACGACCCCTACACCATCGTTGAAAAGTGATTCCCCCACAATCTTTATTTCCAGCTTTTTAGGCACATTAGCTTTTTTTAATATCCCTAAAACGGCAATAGGATCTGTCGGTGATATCAGCGCCCCAAAAAGAAGGCAGTAAATAAATTGCACATCTAATCCTATTAGCTGTAACATGAAATACACAGCTATTCCTATGAGAAAAGTAGATACGAGTACGCCAAAAGTAGCAAAAACCAGGATAGGCCATTTTAGTTCTTTTAGCTTTTGCAAATCGGTATGCAGAGCCCCTGCAAAGAGCAAAAAACTAAGCATAACATCAAGCAAAACAGACTTGAAATCGATATGTGTAATGATGTAACGTTCCGCATTTAATGCGGTATCGTCAAAATAACTAAGCGCAAAAATTCCCAGCGTAAATATTATGGTAATAACTGTAAGCCCAATCGTATTCGGGAGCTTAATGAATCTTACATTTAGATAACCAAAAAATGCAGAAATAAACACCAATATACTGGCAATTACAAAATAATCCATAGGCTGTAAATATATTCAATTCATTTTAAAATGGAATAATTTTGATTTTTAAGCCTTTATAAATTTATGGCGACTGATCAAAATCATTCCTAATTTGAAATGACCATTATAACTTCGTATTTCAATTAATGTTTAACCTAAAATATAATATCATGACACTAGTTAAATTTAAAAAAAGGGCAAGACCTTTCGGAAACCTAATTACCTCCGATTTTTTTGATATGGAGAATTTCTTTGACGACAAATTTTGGAATCGTGAATTAGTAAACGATCGTTTCTGGAATGCCAGAGCTGGAGAACCTGCTTTAAATATTATGGAGAAAGAAGATCATTTTGAAATTGAATTAGCAGCACCTGGTTTTGCTAAAAAGGATTTTGAAATTACCATTGACGAAGGATACCTTAATATTTCAGCAAAAAAAGAGGTCAGTAAGGAAGAAAAGGATGAAGATTACACCAGAAAAGAATTTAGTTATAATGCTTTTGAAAGATCCTTGCTTTTACCAGAAAATGTAATAGAAGAGGAAATTAAAGCCAAATACGGTGACGGAATTCTAAGCTTTAAACTAGCAAAAAAAGAAGTTGTCCTAAAGGCAAAACCAAAAGTAATTGAAATTAGTTGATATTTCATTATTTGCTTAAAATGCTCTCTGTCTAGGCTAAGATCTTTAACTCTTCCATGTAGTAGAAGATCTCGATGGGGGGCATTCTTTTTAGCATCATTTTAAATGGCAGTATACTATTGTAAACCCGTCTTTTTTGGCATCTCCGGATTATCTGAATTCTCCACGGCTTTTATGGCTGCTTCATAGCCCAAATTAAAAACTTTATCCATATCCTTTATGGAAAATGTTCCGTGATTAATCAAATCCTTTGGAGATATTACAAGAGTGCAATCTCCAAACTTAGAAAGTGAATCTTTCGCCGAGCGTATTTTATAGGCACGTTCCAATACATTAAAAGAATATTTTAATTGATCTATCCCTACTTTAAGAAAGGGATTTACATAGACCCCAATGATCTGATCACAATAGTTTTTAATCAGATCTACTGGAAAATTGTTTAAGGCTCCTCCATCTACATAATACGAATCTGCTATTTTTACTGGCGTAAAAACACCTGGAAATGCCGCTGAAGCCAATATTGGCCTTATAAGCTCTCCTTCAGCAAAAACTTTTAAACTCCCATCCAGAATATTAGTGGCAGTGATGAATAAAGGAATTTTAAGACTCTCAAAATTATCCGACGGAAAGAACTCAGAGAACTTGTCATAAAATTTTTCGGTATCAACAAACCCCGGTTTGCCAACCGCATAGTTATTAATACTAAAAATATTCACCTTCTTAATAAATTCCAGGATTTGTTTCCAATCTAAGCCCCCTGAATACAAAGCGCCAATTATGGCACCGGCACTGGTTCCTGCTATATGAGTAATCTCGAAACCATATTCATCCAAAGCTTTTATTACCCCTATATGAGCAATACCCCTAAATCCTCCCCCGGACAATACTAAACCTGTATTCATAAGACATCCCTAATGCCAGTAAAGGTACCCTTTTAGCAGTAAGAAAATCAGAATAAAAAAATGACCATAAGTATTAGTTTTAATACCTATGGTCATTTTTAGAAATCTTTAATAAATTGCTATTATGACAGTCTTTTTTTCTTAAAAACCCTTGTTAAAATAAAGGGAATCATCACTTTGGCAACAAAGCCATCAAAACTTCTAATTAAATTAAAGGGATAGAAATACGTTTTAAGCTCTTGTAAACTATACTTCGTATACTCCTTGTTGATCTCTCTTTCCAGAGCAAGGATTTTTAAATCATCATCAATTTCCCTAAACGAGTTGTATTTTCCTATCATGGTCCTTCAAAAAAGTATTTAGAAAACAATTGCAGTAAAGGTTTATTTAACCTGTCCCGAAATAGATAACCTATTATCGCAAACAACAGATATAAAAACCCAATTATAGCGAATCCATAAACGGTATTATCCATTGCGTAACCCAAGCTAAAAGAAGCCGCCAAACTTAAAAATATTATGGCTAAAATGGCTACTGTGCCAACCAATAAAACCTTGGCAAAATAGGTAACCAAAACCATAGATATCTTAAAACTTTTAAGTTTGGCGTATTCTATGCTATGCTCCACATAGGAGCTGACATTTTCGTCCAAATCAGAAATATTTTGTCTTAAACCTTCAAAAGCCATAATAGCCTACTTCTGTAATTGTGCATTTTTCTTTCTGATCTCTTCAAGCTTACGCTCCAATTGAACAATAATTTCATCTGCTTTATAACTCATTGTAGAGATGGTATCCTCTAGTTTTTGTTCAAAAACTTCTTTCCTCTCGTCTGCTGCTTTGGTGAGTTCTTCTTTGGCATGAGAAATTCGTTCTGTTAAATCGTGAGTTGTTTCAAGCGCCTTATCCTTAATTTTTTTTCGGGTTTTAATCCCTTCGTCAGGAGCGTATAATATTCCAATACCTGCTCCTATTGCTGCCCCTGATAATAGAGCTAACAAAACATTACTACTGTTGTCTGACATGATAAATTTTTTTAGGTTAATACTAATAATGGCCCAAGTTATGACATAGACTTTCTATACCAAATGATTAAGATCATTTGGTATAGAAATTTTAGCGTATTTTTTTGTTTCAGGAGGTTTTTAGCAACTGAAAGGTTTGCTTTGCAATTTCCAATTCTTCATTCGTAGGGATGACCAAAATTTTCACTTTTGAAGAACTTTTATGTATTTCCCGAAATACAGAAGATTTTTGGTTGTTCTTTTGAGTATCCAGCTCAATTCCAAAAAAGTCCATCTCAGAACAAACCAACCCTCTAAGATAAGCTGAATTTTCACCTATCCCCGCAGTAAATATCAAAGTATCCACTCCATTCATGGCGGAGCTATAAGCGCCAATATATTTTTTAATCCTATAGGCATTCATATCCAAAGCTAACTGGCATTTAGCATTACCTTCATCAGCTTTGATTTGAATTTCCCGTAAATCACTATAACCGGTAAGTCCTAGCATTCCACTTTTCTTATTGAGCAAATTATTTACTTCCTGCAAACTATATCCCAGCGATTCTACAAGGTAAAAAATCATAGAATGATCTATGTCTCCACTTCTGGAACCCATGATAAGTCCATTTGAAGGGGCAAAACCCAAACTATGGTCTATGCTTTTTCCATTATGGACGGCAGTAATACTGCAACCATTACCTAAATGAATGCTAATAATCTTAGCTGCTTTTTTATCCAAAAAGTTTATGGCCTTTTCTGTGACGTATTTATGACTCGTGCCATGGAAACCATAAAGCTGTATTCCGTGATCCGTGTAAAATTCATCCGGTATTGCGTATTTACGAGCCTTCAACGGAATAGTCTGGTGAAAGGCGGTATCAAAGACCGCAACCTGTTTGGCATTTGGAAATAATTCTTCCGCAATCAATATCCCTTCCAGGTTATGCGGATTGTGTAAAGGAGCCAACTGACTCAAATCTGCAATCTTATCTTTTACTTCTCTGGTAATAATTGTAGTTTCAGAAAAAGCAGTACCGCCATGGACTACCCTGTGCCCCACGGCATCTATTTCATTTACGTTGACAATGGCTCCGCTTGCAGGATCCAAAAGTAATTCTATTACCCGCTCCAGTCCTTTTCTGTGAGATGAAAACTGTAGTATTTCGTTAGTTTCGTAGTCAACCTTTTTATATTTCAAATTTCCATTTTCCAGCCCTATTCTATCTACCATACCAGAGCACAAAAGTCTTTCTGATGGCATGTGTATAAGCTGAAACTTTATTGAAGAACTACCGGTATTAATAATTAGAATATTCATTGAAATAATTAAATTATAATGCCTGAGCCTGGATGGCAGTTATAATAACTGTATTAAATATATCGTTAACCGTACTCCCCCTGCTGAGATCATTTACAGGCTTGTTTAGTCCCTGAATTATTGGTCCAATTGCAAGGGCACCGGTTTCTCGCTGCACTGCTTTGTAGGTATTATTACCCGTGTTAAGATCTGGGAAAATAAAAACACTTGCCTGTCCGGCCACTTCCGAGTCAGGCATTTTAGATTTACCTACATTCTTGTCAACCGCAGCATCATATTGGATAGGGCCTTCAACTTTAAGATAAGGTGCTCTTTTTTTGACAAGCTGAGTAGCTTCGCGTACCCTTTCTACATCCTCTCCCGAACCGGAAGTTCCGGAAGAATAGGAAAGCATAGCAATTTTGGGATCTATTTCGAAGGCCAGACTAGTGGCGGCAGATGTAATTGCTATTTCGGCTAATTGTTCTGCGTTTGGGTTCGGATTTATTGCACAGTCGCCATAAACCGAAACCCTGTCTTCTAAACACATAAAAAAAACAGAGGAAACGATAGACACATTGGGTTTGGTCTTAATTAACTGAAGTGCCGGTCTGATCGTATGTTGCGTTGTATGCACAGCCCCGGAAACCATGCCGTCTGCATCTCCTTTATAGACCATCATTGTTCCAAAATAAGAGATATCTGCCATAAGGTCCTGGGCCATGGCTCTATCAACATTTTTATGTTTACGCAGTTCATACAGCGTATTCGTATAATCTTCAAAATAAGTTGAATTTATAGGATCTATAATGCTGATTTTTTCAAAATCAAGTAACAAATCTAGTTGTCTTGCCTTTACTTTTATCTCCACGGGATTACCCAAAAGAGTTAGTTTAACAGCATCTGCATCGATTAGTTCCTTAGCAGCTCGAAGTACACGTTCATCTGTGCCCTCCGGTAAAACAATATGCTTTTTGACACTTTGAGCCCTTTTAAGGAGATTATACTGGAACATCCGTGGAGTTATTCCGTTTGCTTTAAAGGTTATTAGACGCTCAGCTAAAGCATTTATAGGAACAAATCTTGTAAAGTCCTGAATAGACCCCTCTATTTTTTGTTTATTCTCCGCATATATTTTAGGACGTATTGCGCCAACCTTATTCGCAATAGAAAAGGTACCCCCCTGAACTGAAATGATAGGGACTACTTCAGAGAGACCTTCTATTAATTGAATAACCGGATCTTCAGGAACGAGTCCACCAGTGAGCACAATTCCTGAGGCAGTTGGATAATTAGAAGATAAGTTAGCCTGCAGGGCTCCCAGGATAATATCAGATCTATCACCCGGAGTGATGACCAAACCATATTCCTTAAAATGAGTAAGATAATTTCGTAATTGCATGGCCCCCACACTAAAATTACTTACCTGGTTATTCAAAAATTCCCGACCAAAAAGAATATCTCCTTCCAGTTCTTTAACAATCTCTTTCATGGTAGGATTACCAAGGGATGGATTTAATGGGATAGTGCCAATTAGCACTTCGCCCGGAAGCGCTTTTAGAAGGCCATTGGTTACCAGGGTTACATTTTGGGGTTCTACTTTATTGGCAACTACCATTAAAACTTCAACACCCTTATTGGTAAATGAATCATAAGCAAGGTAAAGGTTATCAACCAATTCTTCCAAAGTTTTACCCACACCGCTTGCCAGAATAACTGTAGGGATTCCAAGGTTTTTGGCCATGTAAACATTAATGTCCCATTCTATTATAGATCCCTCCCCGGAGAAGTCAGTTCCCTCAACCAAAATAAAATCAAAACGAGATTCAATAGCTTTATACTTTTCAATAATCTTATCTAATACCTCATCACTCTTGTCCTGATTGTGTTTTTGGATTACCTCACTCCTGGTACAAGCATAAGCTTCATTATATTCCATTTGTATTCCAAAGTAGGAAATCACCGTATTAATATGGTTATCCTTTCCCCCCGGTCCGTAGTCATCAATTATTGGCCTGAAGTACCCTACTTTAGCAGTCTTCCCCAATAATAAATGCATGAGTCCTAATGATATTATTGATTTACCGCTATTGGGCTCTGTAGTAGCTACATAAATGGCTTTGCTCATTGATACTATGATTTTCAAAGTGCAAATTTATGGTATTCTGTTTACTCAAACGATAATCTGTGCTTATAAATCTACCCCGGATCGGTTAAGACACATAAATACTAAAATAGGTTTTGAATTTTTTGTATTTGTAAAGCTGAATAAAAGAAATTACTCCGCTTCCGGAAGGACCAAAAAGGGAATCTTTGTTTTAAACGCTACTTTTTTAACCACTGGTTCGTGCGTCAACCCTTTAAAAAAACTATACTGAGAATTTATCATTGCTATCAACCCTGCGTTTTTCTTTTCGGTTAGATCGTTGATTTTTAAAGCAATGTTAGGATGATAGTCAAATTCTTCAAAAACACTGTCCTTCTCTCCTAATAAATTTTGAAGCAATTTCTTTAATTGTAGTTGTTCCTCGTTTAATTCCTCTTCCTCATTGATGTGAATAACATTAATTCTGGTATTACACAGTTTGGCAAGATCAAGCAATGGTTTTAATTCAACACCTTGATATAGGTGTTTAAAATTTGTGGCAAATAAAATTTCATTGAAAGGGCTAAAATCATAAGAATTGGGAACTGCAATAACCGGACAAAAGTTTATATTCTTTATAACACTAACCGTATTACTACCCATAAATATTTCACTTAAACCGGAAGCACCCTGGGTTCCCATTATAATATAGTCAGCATCCTTATCAATTACTTCACGACCTATCGCATTTAATAACGAATCAGCAACCAATACGCCTTCAAATTGGTGTCCTGGAACCTTATTTATTTTATTTAAGTGATTTACAATTTTATTAAGCTTTCTTTCAGATTCTTTAACCGTAATTTCATGAAGTCTGGTTTCACGTTCTTTGTTTATTGCACTTATTAAGCCCGATGGACTAACCTGGTGCGCGTGAATTATAATAAAAGCACAAGGCGATTGTTGAAAAAGAAATGTTGCATATTTAATTGCGTGCCATGCATTTTTAGAAAAATCTGTAGGTAGTACTATTCGAATCATACTAAAATATTAATTTTTGATTATAGTTTGTGCGACACTAAATTACCCTATTCATTGTGGCAGAACCAGCAATGGTATTTGTGAATGAAAGCCCACTTTTTTTACAACAGCTTCGCGGGTTAGTTTCTCTATAAAAGTATGCTTATAATTAATTAAAACAATAATATCTGCATCGTTCTCTTTCGCAAAGCTGCTAATTGAATCAGCCACACTAGCCTGCATCTCCACATTGTGAAAGGAATGCTCAACCTTACCCAATCTTTTTATCAGAACTTCTTTGTTGGAAATTTGCTCTTCATTTAACGAAAATTCCACAGCTATGTGAGTGATTAAAATTTCTGAACCCCAGGTTTTCGCCAGTTCCAAAAGCGGATTTAATTCATATTTCGTATATGGTCTTGTAAACTCCGTAGGAAACAAAATCTTACTTAAGTCTTTAAAATCATGCTTACTTGGAACAGCTAATATGGGACAGCTGTTTATCATTTTAATAAGCTCTACGGTATTGCTTCCCATAAAAATTTCTTTGGCCCCAGTAGCCCCTTTAGTCCCCATGACTATTAAATCAATATCTTTTTCATTGCAAATTTCCTTTACAGCATTAACTATATCATTTGATACAGAACGTTTTTCAAAACTGTGGTTTTTATTTTGATGATTTATTTCTAAATATTTCAAACTCTTATCAAGTTCAATTGTAGAATTTTTTGAAAGAGAATCATAGATTACACCCAATCTCTCTTTGCTCTTGTCTCCAAGAATATTTGCAAAACTGGGTTCATAAGTATTTAATAGCCAAAAATGGCAAGCTGTATGTTCATGCATTTTCAGAGCTGCGAAAATGGCATTCCACGCATTATTGGAAAAATCGGTAAGCAATAAAATATTTTTCATCTGTAACTGTTATTTAACAACCCTGGCCGTATCTCTAATAACCAGGAAGGGTATTTTTACATGAAAACCTATTTGATCTACATTTTGTTTTTCAAAAATTCGTTCAAAAAATGAATGTTTTCTATTCATCATCATAAGGAGATCAATCTCATTCTTCTGGACATAATTTAAAATTGCACCAGGCATTAAACTACCTTTTAGTTCTGTAAGGGTAGTAGACAAAGCATCTAAACGACGATATAGAGCCATCTTATTTTCTTCCTGACCGGCGGTCAGGTCGTACTCCTCTTTTACATGTAAAACAATAAGTTTTGCTTTATTCATTTTAACCATTTTTATAGCAGTACTCAATTCATTATCCTTATAATTTGTCAAATAGTCTGATGGAAGCAATATTTTTTGAATTTTTTGGAAGGTATAGTTTTCAGGAATTACCAAGACCGGCGCAATAGCTTTTCGGAGAACATAAACCGTATTTGTCCCAAGAAATATCTCTTTAGCCCCGGTTGCACCTTGAGTTCCCATCACGACCATATCAATTTTCTTTTCAATTGTCACTTCATTGATCTCATCTGTGAGTGTATTAAAGGCTGAAATGATATTGTAGTTATGCTTTGAATTTTTATAAGATTTCTTAACATCTTCTAGTGTTTTTTCTAAGCCAGCCAGTGATATATCAACACCGGAATCGGGAATAGCACTAAACAAAGGCCCTCCCAGCATATAATCCATCCTGTAAAATGAAGGGGTATACGTATGCAGGAAGAAAAAGTTACATTTTTCATTTTTAAATAACTCCATGGCATAACTAATAGCGTTCCAGGAGTTTTTAGAAAAATCTGTAGGAAGAAGTATGTTCATAATAATGGTATATATATCTAAATCTCAAATTTACTGAGCATCAGAGATGATAACTATGATATTAATCAGTAGAATCATTTTGAAAAGATGCATTTGCCGATTGATAGTTAAAATCTTAATAATTATTGTTCAGGTGACCAAAATCATTTGCAATGGCAACGCTACTGCTCATCTTTATGGTTCACAAATAAAACTTTAATCATGGCACTAAATTTTAATCAATATGCTACAGAGGGTAATACCTTTCTTAAAGAATACACCAGGGAAATGAATCTTGGTGACAATAGAGACAAAGCCGGCAGAATATTAACTTCTATTCTGCACAGCTTACGCGATATAATTTCAACCGAGGAATCTTTACAATTAATTGCACAATTGCCTATGTTCTTAAAAGCAGTTTATGTAAACGGATGGACACTAAGAAATAAAAATAAGTTGAAAATAAAACATATGGCTGAATTTATAGACCTGGTAAGAAAACACGATGGTCCTTCAGCTATTAATGATTTTGAATACAGTGATGAAGTGGCCGAACAATATATAGATACCACCTTTATTATTTTGAGAAAATATATATCCCTGGGCGAGATGGAAGATATTAGGGATGGTCTTCCAAAAGATCTTAAGAGTATGATTTATTCCAACATTATGTTTTAATAAGTAAGAAGAGAGAGATATTCCTGAAGACTGACTCGTTTTATGATTTTGGGATGACGAAGGTCATTTTACACGAAATATCGGTAGTATAATTTTGCGCTGATATTAACACTTTAATATAAAATCTCATGAAAAAAATATTCCTGCTTTTTGCTTTAATCATATTACCTTTTTTACTCTGTGCACAAGAACTTACCGGAATAGATGAAATAGCACCATTTAGTGAAGGATTGGCAGCAATAAGAAAGGGTAATGAATGGGGTTTTATTAATAAAGAAGGCCAATTAGTAATTGAATTTAGAGATGATCTTGTTTGGAACAATTTACCTAATACCTCAGTGAACGATGTTAGTGCTATTCCTTTTCCTCAATTTAAAAATGGGAGATGTATGATTAAAAAAATAATGGAAGAAGAGGAGATTATGACCTATGGTTTTATAAATACAGAAGGTAAAGTAATTATAGAACCCGAATATTTGAATTTAACGGAATTCAATGAAGGATATGCCGTTGGCATACTTATCACCAAAGACTTTAGAGGTAAAAACAATTTCCAATTGAACATCTATGATTATAGATTTAGTGAAGTTCTCTTAGATACTGCAGGAGATATTATGCTTCTTATTAACAAGAGAGATGGTATTTCAATGTCGGTAAGGCGCTATGAATTGCCTGAACTCCGAGCTAAATTTCTATCTGTTAACACTTTGGCAGTAAAATCTCCAACAAATAAATGGGAAATACGAAAACTTGAATTATAAACTTAATTATGGAACGATTAAAAGATAAAGTAGCCATTATTACCGGAGGAGCTGCCGGAATAGGCAAGAGCACAGCCGCATTGTTTCTTAAGGAAGGGGCAAGCGTTATGCTTGTGGATATAAATAAAGAAAACTTGGAATCAACTTCCAAAGAACTGGATTCCCAGCATTTGGCTTATTGCGTTGCCGATGTATCTAATCCGGCTGATGTAGAAAGATATACTGCTGAAACCATCTCCAAATTTGGCAAAATAAATCTGTTCTTTAATAATGCGGGAATCGAAGGAGCCTCCAGTTCTATTGAAGACTATCCCAATGAGGTATTTGATAAGGTAATAGCCGTTAATCTTAAGGGAGTATGGTATGGATGTAAATATGTAATTCCAAAAATGGTGGAAGGTGGATCTGTGATTATCACATCCTCGGTAGCCGGACTTAAAGGATTTAAGGGTTTAGGAGCATATGTGACTAGTAAACACGGTGTTATTGGGATAATGAGAGTGGCTGCTTTAGAATTTGCAGATAGAAAAATACGTGTAAATACCGTACATCCGGGACCTGTAAACACCCAAATGATGCGAAGAATCGAAACGGATATTTCTCCAGATAATTCAGCCGAAGTTCAAAAAGGTTTTGAGGCCATTGTGCCTTATGGCAGGTATGCAGAAGCTTTAGAAATTTCTAATCTGGTTCTTTATCTTGCTTCAGATGAAAGCAAATATGTAAACGGAAACACTTATGTAATAGATGGTGGATTAATGGCTGGTTAAAAAACTACATGTTCTCCAAAGTAATAAATACATGCTTTAGTTTGATATTAGTTCTGCTTTTTGCAGGAAACTGGAGCTGCAGGGACAAGCTTGTTATAAAAAAGTCTGTTAACGAAGAATCTAATCTTACTAAACCAAAACAAATTAGCACTGAGGAAAAGAAGTTACTAAATTTTGCCAAAATCACTTTTACTGATACAACCAATATTTCTAGTCTGTTGGTTTTTAAGCTTATTAATGAAAATGGCGAAGTTAGTATTTCCGATTCGGAGCAAAATGCAAAGATTTATAAAAACATACTAAAAGGAAAAGCAACTTCTATCCTACCTATATTTGAAATAATTGGATCTGATAAGGAAATATTTGTCGTCCAAAACAGAGGAAATATTGGTGGCATCTGGGCCAAATTTCTAGTAGATAAAAAAAGTAATTAAATTCTGGATATTGCTTTTGATCATTTGGCTGAATCTGAAGGATATGGAGCGGAAATTAATCAGGAAGCTTTTGAGAATCAATTTATTGGTAAAGCAATATACGGGGATTCCAACAGCTTTGGATTAAACCAGGCTGGCAGGACCATAATTGAAGGTTATACTATAGTTGCCGGTCTCTCCGGGGCCACAATAACAAGTAAAGCCGCCGTAGAAATGATTAATAATGGACTATTAAAATAACGCAACTACAATCAGCAATAATAAATTCAATTTAAAAGATTATAGAAAATGAAAAAAATGAAAAAAGATGAGGCCAAAGAGATTGGACAATCTCTTGGCATCAATTGGGAAGAAGTAAGTTTGGACGAATTTACTGATGGAATTAATGTAGAATTTGAACACGGAACACGGTTTCCGGAAACCAATGTTACCCATGATGACAAATACCTTACAGGGAAAATTGCATGGGCTCATTTAAAAGAATTTCCAGATTACTACACAAGGCTGGAAAAAATGGAAAAAGAAGCTGAAGACTTTTGGAATTTAAGCAAAGTCCATTGAAAGCTAAAAGCATGTGAAAGTGACAAAAATTATAGATGTTACTCCTGAAAATGTACAAGAAGAAACGCTTTTTTGCATCAAGGATATTAAGAAGCCCGGGTTCCAAAGCAAGCGAATATGGTTCGAGAAACAATATAAGCTTGGATTACGGATGAAAATTCTTAAAGACGATACTGATAAAATGATAGGTTTTATTGAGTATATACCTGTGATCAATGCCTGGCGCCCGGTTGCAGGAAATAACCTGATGTTTATTCACTGTATGTATGTATATCCCAATAAAAATAAAAACAAGGGGTATGGATCATTACTTATAAAAGAAGCCGAAAATGAGGCTATAAAACAAGAATTGGCAGGTATTTGCGTGATGACCAGCAAGGGCGCCTGGATTTCGGACAAAAGGATCTTTGAAAATAACGGTTTTAAACAAGTTGATCAAAAGGGCAGGTTTGAATTGCTATGCAAAAAATGGGAACCTGTAACTAAAGACCCTGAACTAATAGACTGGACAGCAAATCAAAAGAAATACAAGGGCTGGCATTTGGTATATGCAGATCAGTGCCCATGGCACGAAAAGTCGGTAATTGCTCTTCTAAATACGGCTTTGGACTTTGGTATTGATCTTAATGTAACTAAGTTAAGTAACGCAAATGAGGCAAAACAGGCCCCTTCGGGCTATGGGGTTTTCAGCTTGTTACATAACGGAAAGCTAATTGAAGATCATTATTTAAGCGCAACCCGATTCAGAAATATTTTAAAGAAAGAACTGGTCCAGGAAAGCTAATTCAGTTATCGGTCTTGTTTACCGCTACACTGTATTTTAAAATAATAAGTCATGAAAGTGGAAAAACAAGAATGCTGTCCTAAATTTAATCCAGAAAAATGGAGTGAAAAGACATTCAATTGGGATCAGGAAAAGTTTATTAAGGCTACTGTGCCTACTTTTTTTCATATCCCATTGCCTCCTATGATAGGTAAGCGAGTTACCAAAATGATGAAACTGGCAGAAGATTCCAAAAATCTGTCAAGTAATAAAGAAGATATCTTGTTATTATTTACGGATCCGCACGCCTTTATGTCGGAAATCTATCTTTCCGTAACAAATGACGTCCCCAATGCGAATAACACAACACTCTCGGGTAACTATATAAGTAAGGTTTTTGATGGTGCCTATAATGATATCCCAAAATTTATAAATCAAATGGACGCCTATTTAAAAAAACAAAAAGAAAAGGCTGAAAAATATTATGTGCATTATGCTTACTGCCCTTAATGTGCAAAAGAAACTGGTCATAACTACATGGTACTATTTGCCCAATTAGAAAAATAAGAGATTGAACCAACGATTATAAATCCGGTTATGAATAATAAAAAAGATATTGGGTTTTGGGTTTTAATTTCAACGGCAATTGTTTTAATTCTCTTTTTGACCGCAGGCCAAACTTTATCATTAATAGATTATAATTTGGCCATAGACCTGGGATTACAAGAATCAGAAAAAGAAATTGGCAAAGTTGGAATAGCATTTGCAAAGGGTTTCGCCTTTGGAGATACGGTATTCTATATCCCCATATTGGTTCTTGGAGTCCTGGGGCTAATTAAAGAAAAAAAATGGGGCACTTTCTTAATGCTTTGCGGCCTGGGAATTTCAGTTTATTGGCCCATTGTTCATTTATACACTATTTATATTGATACTGAAGCGATTACTTTGAATCCTGAAAAATACATTTCCTTTCCCATTGTTTTAACTTTGATAACTGTATATGGGTTGTGGGGCATATATTATCTGCATAAAAATAATATGGATTAATAATGAAAAGATCAATCCCCAATTAGCTGCTTTTTTTTATAAATTGTTCTACAAGCTAATAGCACTATTCCTTCTACATTTAGTTTTAGAAGTGAAGTCTGGTTATGGTATAAGCCTTCCTCCAGACGTGTTTGAAAATACACCATTTAAGGATTTTCTAGGAATCTTCTTTCTTGGGAGTTCTATGCAAGACCTCCTCAGGAAATGGAAAGATTATCGTAGAATTTTTCTCTGCTGCAATATTGGATAATGTCTGATATAACCTCAACTTAATTGCAGAAGGCGATTTATCTATTTGCAACCCGGCTTCCAGTAATTTACCCGCGGCCTGCTCTTCGGCTTGAGCCAGAATTATTCTTGCTCTTCTTGATCTTTCAGCTTCTGCCTGGTTGGCCATCATTCGTCTCATGTTTTCAGGCAACTGAATATCCTTGATTTTTACATCTATAATCTCAATACCCCATTGATGAGTTTCCTGTTCAACGATACTCTTAATATTTTTGCCCATTTCTTCACGTTTTGATAAAATGGTATCCAGCTCTACTTTTCCACAAACATCCCTTAATGCGGCTTGAGAAAGTTGTGTTATTGCAAAGGTAAATTCCTCGACTTCCAGGACCGCCTTTTCCGGATCATTAATCTTAAAGAAAACCACTCCGTCTATACTGCAGGGTACGTTATCTTCCGTCATTACTTCCTGAGATACAATATTTATGGTAATCACCCTAATATCTACTGTCTGAACCGTATCCACAATGGGTATTATCCACCTGAATCCAGGTTGTAATGTTTTTACATACTTTCCGAATCGAAATTTTAATGCTCTTTTATACTCAAAGACAATTCTTATTCCTGCCAACAGAAAAAGCAGGAATACAATGGTGAAAACAAATACTGCGCTCATACCGAAAGTTTTAAATTATTTTTATTTTTCCTTAAACAAATCCGAAGATCTATTTTCGTTTAATTTTATAACCCATTTTAAGCTAGTTCTTCACAATTCTAATGGAAGATTAAGTCCTTCTTCGGGCTAAAACACAACTCTTTTAAAGTTACGAAATATATAGCCCGGAACAAAACATATAAGCCTTTAAAACAGTGATACGGCTACCCTTCCGGGAATCAAGAAAGGCTTGATATTTATGTCCTTATCAGTTACTAATCCCAAATTTTTTGTTTTTTAGTTTCAAGTATTTGTAGAATGAAATATCTAACAAAGCAAACCACAGAATAAAGCAAATAAAGGTGACCTTTTGAATAACTGGAAGGCTTCTTATAAAAGTCCCGGTTTCATAAATATAATAGTTAACCAAAAAAACTAGCAGACATGCAAGCCCCAAAAATAAGAGTGAGAAATAATTCGCTTTGTACAGCTCAACAAAACAGCTGATAAAGGCAATCACTGCAAAAAATCCTGCGATACGAACTGTTATATCATGTGTCCCTGATGTAAGGGACATTGTAATTACCAGTGCCAGAATCCCTGCCAGCCACATAACAAACACGTTCTTGCTTTTATTCGAAAATAGCCCTGGTAAATAATACCATAATAAAACCAGGCTTAAACAGAGCACTCCCAGCGAACCTCTGGCTAAAAAACGTGCAGAATTTAATTCCCCGTTTATGGCATTACGGTCTAATAAATCACATAGATAATTGTTCCAAAAGTTGAATCCTTCCTGATCTGTTTCGATCCATGAACCCCCTGGATAATTTATTGCCGCCAAAATATACAGTACAACAAATAGTCCCATTCCGGCAAGCGGTAAGAGCAATGTAGAAGGTTTAGGAACTCTAGGCAGTATATCTATTTTCATAATCCTGTCTCATTCAGAGTTTAAAAAAACCTAAGGGAAAGAATGACTAACGCGGAGTAGTCCTGTATAAATTCTCCGCTCTTCTTTTTATGCCATAACACATTTTCCTGTCCATGGCAAATACAACAGGCTCGCCCAGGAGTCCAAATAGTAAGCTGTTTTTTAAGGAAGGATTGTAATCTACTCTATTTCTTGAGACAAATCTCGACCTATGCTCATCAATTGGTTCTACCATCCACAACCAACTAAGATGCAAGTAATTAGTTGGGGATTCTAAAGCCTGATTGTAAACCGAATTTTTATTTAAATCATACCAATTTTCAATAGCCATTGCTTTTCCATGTTCACAAATTACAAGAGGATAAGCATCTTTTGGGCCAAAGGGTATTAAATCGCCTATTTTGGGTTGTTGAAATTCGGGTAAAATTTTATCCGAATTATTGATTTGCAAGCCAAATAAATTTTCTAATGCCTCATAGCTATAAAAACCCCCTCTTCCCTGCCCTATTTGCGCAATCCATGGCCATACAAAACTTGTAGGTGCATTTATTTCTATGGCGTGAACAAACTCTGAGCGTGGTTGTGGCACAAGATGATCTCCCCGAAATGAAGCGTTAGCCTCCTTTTGGCTCAACCCCCACCGATCCCTTAATGGTTTAAAAAACAGGGTTAAATAGGCCGCAATAATAATAAGAATGCCCTCTCCCCCTTCCAGAACTTGAAGGAAAGTGAAGCGTGTTCTTCGCTGTTTGTTAAGTGAAACTGTTCCCATCGATAGTTGCTCAGCGTTATTTCTTTTCTTGTTTGGCTTTATTTGATTTCCGCCATCGCCTTAGTTTAGGAAGTGTGTTCCTGGCTAATTTAGATGCAGTAGCTTTTGACATTCCCAGTTTTTCTGCAATTTTAATATTCCTGGCCATTTTTTCTTCAAGGCTAATCCCTCTATCAGTAAACTCTCCATCTTCAAAACAATAGTGGCAATACTCTGTATTTATACTTCCATCGCTATCGGTCGCAAAATCTGTCATATTTTTCATTGGCATTCCACAACTCTGACAAATATTTTTTTCTGAAGTTTTCATGGTTTATCCAATTATATTTTTCATTTCTAAGATAAAAACTAAGTGAGTAATACAGTATGATATTTGTCAGTTTAATATCTTATTATCCATATACATTTCTTTTTTCGGATAATGAAAAGCCCGTTTTTGCTGACAGCACCTTCTTTAGCTCATCGGTGGTTGAAGAATCAATTAAATTCAGTGCCTTAACATTACAAAGTTTTTCAACCATATTAACTCCTGCCAGTGTATTGGATGTAATCCCGGTTACGATGTCCGGAATAATTTTGAATGCTTTCATTAATCCGTATACGGCATATGGATCCGAAGCACTAAGAATCGTACATTTAATGTGTTCTCGCAACTCGTTGATAGCCAAATCACCATTATAGGGCTCTAAAGGAGATGCACCTATCTCAATAATGGCTACATCGGCATTTTGATGCTCAATTTTGCTCAGTAGCTGATCTAACTTAGTCTTGTAAATGTCTGCGGGACAAATTGAAGATGGAAGTCCAACATCCACAAAATCCATAACTGCATTTGCCCCCACATCCTTTATGGCCAGAATATCTTTATAACGTCCGGCACCGGTTAATTTTGCCCCTACTACATTGTATCCGGCAGCCTTAAAAAGATTGGTCACAATTCTGGCAGAAGTAGTTTTTCCTGCAGACATAGATGTCCCTACAAAAAGGATTACCGGTGTGTTAAAAGCGATCGGATCTACAGTTTCCACAAAATCATTCATAGTAAGTTTGTTACCGCCTCTGGATACGTGTCCGGTATAATCTACTTCCATCATATTTGGTATAAAAACAGATTTTGAGGTTAGTTTTCCCATCAGGCCAGCTCCGGTTAGAACAGTCATCTTAAGGTCGGCTTTAACTTCACGCCATGTCCCCGTGGCTTCAAGAGTCGCAAAACGTTCACCCAGTACTCCAACAACAGACTCTCCTCCAATTACTCCGCGCATTCTGCCCGTCGTAAGTTCTAAACTTAATGTGTTACTTCCTGGATCCAGAATCTTACTTACAACATAATCTCCGGTTTCCCAATGATCCCTATCAAGTTTTTCAACATTGAATTCAATTTCAGCTAAATCAGAAATTCTAGTTAGTGATGTATAAATGAATTGCTGGTTCATGTTTTTTTATTTAAAGGTTCTAATAATAACAAGAGTGTCAAAAGGGCTGTTCTTTCAATTAGCTTGTTTTGCAATATATACTCGTGGGCTGCATGTGCGCCATCTCCGGGGGTTCCAAGACCATCGAGAGTAGCAGTATAAAGGCTGGTTGTATTGGCATCTGAACCTCCCCCGGCAGTTGCTTCTTCCAGATCGATCCCTAATT
>Ga0316198_10000192_pt1 | contig 28769 bp, 27 predicted proteins | sample OudBieAanoxic_MG_FD_204935 | JGI IMG/M metagenome (GOLD analysis project Ga0316198, IMG submission 204935) | Coastal sediment microbial communities from Oude Bieten Haven, Netherlands - site A anoxic | ecosystem: Environmental > Aquatic > Marine > Coastal > Sediment | place: Netherlands... | reverse complement strand
GCAGCGTCCAGGAGGGCCTGGGTACGGCCATTCTCGATGCCCTGGCGCTGGGCAAACCGGTTGTGGCCACTAATTCGGGGGGAATTCCCGAAATCATCAAGGATGGTGAAACCGGTCGCCTGGTTGAAGCGGGCAATTCCCAAGCCCTGGCAAAGGGGATTGTCGAGATGCTGACCCAGGTTGATCAAGCCGAAGCGATGGCTCAGCGGGGACAGGCGGAGGTAACGGCAAAATTTTCCATAGATGCCATGGCTGAAAATAATTTGGCGGTTTACAACCGGCTTTTGTCAGCCGGCCGTCCCGGTTAGGGTTCTTCCTGCGGTTAAAACACTGTTGACCCGGACTTTGATAGAAGGGTAACTGAGAAAATGGAAATTCCATTAAAAATTTCGGCTGTTATTATTACTTACAACGAAGAAGCAAATATTGAAAGATGCCTTGAATCGCTTGAGGGAACGGTTGATGAAGTCCTGGTAGTCGACTCCTTTTCAACTGACAGGACCGCTGATATCTGTAAAAGTAAAGGTGTGGATTGCATTCAACACCCCTTTGAAGGACACATTGAGCAAAAAAATTACGCCCTGTCCTGTGCCGGTAACGATTACGTGTTATCCTTGGACGCTGACGAAGCGCTTTCCGATAATCTCATCCGGTCAATTCGAGCGGCCAAACAAAACTGGCGGGCAGATGGATATTCGGTAAATCGCTTAACCAACTACTGCGGCAAGTGGATTCGGCATTGCGGATGGTATCCCGATAAAAAAGTCAGATTGTGGGATCGAAGAAAAGGGAACTGGGGCGGGGTGAATCCCCACGATCATGTGGTCATGGACGAAAGCAGCCGCATCCGCCATCTCAGCGGTGATCTGCTCCATTATTCCTACCCGGCGATCCGGGATCACGTTTCCCAAATAAACAGCTTTTCCGACATCGCTGCCCGGGCGGCTTTTGAAAAGGGCCGGCAATCAAATCTGGTACTGGATGTATGCCTTAATCCAACTTTGACTTTTTTTAAGAAATATTTTTTAAAACTGGGTATCCTTGACGGATATGAAGGTTTTGTCATTGCGATCAGCACGGCCTACGGAAAATTTTTAAAGTACATTAAACTGAGAGAATTGGAGAAAGAGCAACGATCCAAGTGAAATTATTTTCGAAGGTGTATAGCTTTTGGCTGCTTGTCTCAGGATCATGCTCAACAGGTTTCAGGTGTCAGGGATGAAATAGTGTCAGGTCTGAGGTGTCATGTGTCAGGATAAAAACAGGTTTCAGTGTTCAGGTGTCAGGTGTCAGATGACAGAGGACAGGAAACAGAGAACAGATGGCAGAAAGCAGAGGACAGATGGTTCGATTTCGGATTTTGGATTGGAAGACTTCAGACTCCTTGCACTTTATAGCCTGAAGCTCTGACATTCAACCCGACACCTGAAACCACAGAATCGCAAACATTCCCGAAAAAAAAAGATTTTGACTTCGCCACAGCCGGTTTATGCGGATAGGGTTATGTAGGTCTGCTCAAGGATTCGTAACAGGCCACCACCTTTCCTATGTATCTTTCAGGACTGAGAATGGTTTCCGCATATTGTCGGGCTGACTGTGAGCAACGCGTCCGGAAGTCCCTTTCTTTGATTATGGTAATCATCGCCCGGGCCAGGTCCTCCGGTTTATCGTGGACCAGCAAGCCGGTTTCCCCATCTTTGATCAGTTCGGGTAGGATTCCCCTGCGAGTTGCAATCACCGGCTTACCGCAAGCCAGGGCCTCTCTTACGGCCCGGCAGGAACCGTCACTGCCCGGGACCAAAAAGATCTTGTAATCCAAAAGATTTAAAACATCGCGGTAGTCATCTTTTCGATATCCCGTAAAAATGATGTGCTTGTCCAGCCCCCGACGGCTTACCGGCTGTCGGGCGACGGTGTCAATGTGCGTGCCGCGGCCCACAATCAGGAATCTAAAATCAGGAATTACCTTAACGACCTGTTCAATGGCGTCCAGCAGAAGAGAAAATTTCCTGTGTTTTTGAACCCGGGCGACAATCCCTCCTATCGGGGTGTCCACTTTCAAATCAAATTCCGCAAGCAGTTGGGCGCTTTTGTCACGCGGGCGAAAGAGATCGGATTCTACCGGTATATCCACCTGTTGAATATCCCTGTCAGGAAAAATTGCCGCAAGATGGGTTTGCAGCTTCAAGGAAGCCGTCATAATTTTTGCGGTCCGTCGAAAAAAAAACCGTTGCCTGAAGTTCAACGGAGAGGGCTCGCCGTCGTAACAGGTTCGAATCGCACGGTTCCCGAAACCGGATAGCACGGTGGTTAACGTATCGTTATCCTGATGGCAGTGAAGCAGGTTGACCTTTTTGCGGGCGACTATTTTTTTTAAAGAAACCACGTCCGGAAAAATTTCCCAGCTCAGATGCTTTTTGAGGAAAAGGCCATTGACAAAATCAAGCCGACGCCGACGGGCTTTTTCGTAAAGATGATTTTGTATTCCCCGCCGGCGTCCACATGCAAAGAAGGCCTCGACGTCTTCACGTGCCTTTAGCCAGGCGGCCAGATTGAGGGCATGATCCGCCGGACCCGTCCATTTATGATTGCTGTATAGATGTAAGACTTTTTGCGGGCTCATTTTCTTTTCAATTACCTTCCATGAGGGCGATAATTGCACGGCAGGCCTTTTCGGTGCCGCCCTGGCGGTTTTTGATATATTCAAGGGTTCGGTTGATGATCTCATCCCGGGGCGGAGAGTATTCCATATCCTTTAAAAGCAGAGCGGCCACCTCCTGCCAATTGCCGGCAACCTCGAGCAAACCGGCCTCCATGATTTCAGTCCCCACCCAGATAAAGTTTTCCCACGATGGCCCGATGACGGGTCTTGTACCGCAAACAAGGGCTTCTAAAAAATTTTGCCCGCCCAGCGGCGCAAGGCTGCCGCCGACAAAGGCGGATTTACAAAGTTTGTAGGCCTGCAGCAACTCTCCGAAAGTATCCCAGATCATCACCGTGCCGGCCGTAGCCGGGGATTTGGCTTCCGAGCGCAGAGACCATCGGATGCCGGCCTGATTGAGGATCTGCTGCCAGGACTGGATTCGGTGCAGGTGCCTTGGAAAGAGCCCGATGACAGTTTCCGGACGGCTGCGTAAGATTTCGATGATAATATGTTTAACCAGGGGTTCTTCCTGGCGCCTGACGGACGCCAGGACGGCCAGGGTCAACGTGCTTGGCACCAGGTTTTTAATTGTATTCCGGTTCTCTGGGGAGGTGGTTGAAGAAGCGACACGATCGAATTTAATGTTCGGCATGATCTCAATTCCGTCCGGGCCGAACAACTGTTTGAATCGATCGGCATCGGCTGGCGAAATGGCCAAAACCCTTTCGGGCCTAAGTTTGGGCCAGATCGAAGGCCACAGCAGATATCTTTTCAAACTCCTGTCGGTTAGCCGAGCATTAATGATGATTGTTTTACAATTATGCTGATCAAGAGCGCGCAAGAGTCCCGGCCAGATTTCCGTCTCCAACAGTACCATGGCCCGAGGGCCGATGGCGGTGACGGCCCTGCGCATGATGGCCGGTTGGTCAAAGGGGAAATAGCCAACCGCGAAGTGAATTCCCTCATCCGTTTGTTCGTGATCCGCCAGGGCCCGGTTCAGGATATCAACTCCCTGGCTGGTATTGGAGGTTATTAGGATCTTCACGGGTCTGGTGAATCTAAGGGCCTTGATTATTTCCAAAGCCAGATAAGATTCACCAACGGAGGCGGCCTGGATCCAGATATCTGTGGCCGGCAACATTCTTTTTAAGCATCGCTGTGGATATCCCTCGGCCAGGCGATGATTCAACCGCAGCCATGGCAACACGCAACCCCAGAGCAGGTTGTACAATCCGAAAGCAATTTTTGCGCTTAAATTTTCCGGCATGGTGGCTGGCAATTGAATATGGTTCCGACAAAATTAAGGAAAGCGGTATGAAATGGAAAGCACTCGCCGCCAAAGGCTTGATAAACACCCTCCGCCATAAATCAGGCAATCGTATTTAAATGCCCATTGTTTGTCAAATTTTTAATCCGCGGACGAGTCCTCCTGCGGCGGATAAACTTATAATTCATAGCCCCTTGGGGCGATAAAAATATTTCGATTGATACCCCGTTGCTTGTCGTAGCAAAGCGCAGATCCCGCTACTCGGGGCGGCGGGGTAGTTCATTCGGCGCGTTTAATTTAACAACCCAAAATTGGCACGTCGCGGCAGGGTCGGTCTTTAAAATGCTGGATGGCAGATCATTGACAGTCTAAAAATTGTTTGTTACTCGTACACCGATTCCCACAATAATTTTACAAAGTCGGAATTGCGGCATGAGTGGTTGTAGAAAAAACGTTGGAAAACCGCAACGTTTTATTGACAACCACTATAAAGGCCACTTTTTGCATACGTTGGGAGAGGAGATCAATGGGTTCCAATCCAGATGATCGCAAGCCTTCTGGTTTTCAGAGGGCCGATGACGCCGGTCATGTTTCCGAGAGCATCATCGGCAGAATATCACACCGGCAGATAGTCGGGCTTGGCAGGATCCTTGGCCGGGCCGCCTATTTTTTGGATGGGCCCCACCGGCGTATTGCCCAGCGCAATCTGCAATTTACCCATCCTGACTGGACCCGCGGAAAAGCTGAAAATATATCACGGCGTGTTTTTCAGAACCTGGGCATTTCCTTTCTCGAATTCTTTCAGATGGCGACCCTGTCCCGGGAACAAGTGCTCGACCGGGTCCGGGTGGTGGGTCTGGAAAACTTGCAGAACGCCTTAAAAAGCAACACCGGTTTAATTCTTGTATCTGCACACCTTGGAAGCTGGGAGACAGGGTTGCTTTTCGTATGTTGTCATATCCAGAAACCGATCCTCGGGGTGGTTAAGAAGATACGTTTCGTTCCGCTGAATCGCTGGGTGCACCGGTTGCGAACCCGATTCGGGATAACGATCGTGTATAAGAAGGGGGCCCTGCCTGAAATGCGCCGGATGCTTCGCCGGGGAGGTGTTATAGGCCTGCTGGTGGACCAGAGTCGACGATCAGAGGGTGTCGATGTGAATTTTTTTGGACACCGGGTTACAACCACCCCATCGGCCGCCTTTCTGGCAATGCGGTGCAAAAGTCCGGTGCTGCCGCTTTTTTGCGTCCGGGACACCGACGGCCGTTTAACCGTTGTGGTGCAACCTCCCCTTGAAATGAAGAGGACGGGAGATTTGCGATCCGACATCCAAACCAATACGCAACTTATAACAGATGTCGTCGAAAAAGCCGTTCGCAAATACCCCGACCAGTGGTTCTGGGTACACAAGCGTTGGAAGAAATATTACCCGGAACTTTACCCTGAATACAAGGCTCGCAGAAAACGGCGCCATCAGAAAAAAGGACGTGTTTAGCTTAGGTCCCTCTGACAGGCCGTATTATTTTGGGGGAGATAGGGCTGTGGCCCTGTTTTTTCCATCCTTTATTGCGCCTATGCCATCGTTCAATACGTACATTACGCGGTTCGCGGGCGTCGCGCCGCATTGCCAGAAAATCGTCTAAATGACAGAAAGGACCGATCAGACAGAGTTCGAGGGCCAGAAGGCGGTCGGTCCAGCGGTTGATCGGCAGCATGCCGCTGCGTTCAAGCGCATCCCGGCGCAGTAAACTGTAAATGGGATCGAAGAGAAGTTCGCCATTTTGCAGCAACTTGAGGGTGAGGTGCAGACGACGGGTCGGCGTGGATGCATCGACCCGTGGTCATGATTCATCGATTGCATGTCACTGCTGACTTTTTCACTGAATTTATTTCGGTAGTGCTCCATTTTTGCCTGGTGTTACAGGGGATATAATCTATATGATTCACCTTTGGCAAAAAGATGATCGAGTGTCAAGCCGCCACCCGCTGTTTGATAACATCGTCAAAGCAATTGCCTAATTCAAGGCTGGATATAAATAGCCACTCAAACCCGTCCGCCTGGCTTTGTTCACATGACAGGCGCGGTCCCCCAAGACGCTAAGACTTCTAGATATTTTTTACATCCGGCCGCCTTTCGTATTTTGTACTTGATATCATCTGATTTCTGCAATAAACAATACTATTCCTTGCGATAGGCTCGGATCAGGGGGGTACAAAGGACAGAAATAACGCTGATCGTGCCTACTGCCAGCGGGAAATATTTTCTGCCTATTTTTTGATTTTAAGGAGATCGTAATGGCAATCAGTCAGGAACTTTTAGATATTCTAGCCTGCCCGAAGTGTAAAGGCGACATATATTTGAATGAAGCCCAAGATGGTTTGCAATGTGACAATTGCAAATTGCTGTATGAAATTCGGGATGATATTCCGATTATGCTCATTGAGGAAGCCAGACCGCTGGATTAAGATGCTGGGATGCCAGGAAGATAGGAAGCTGGAAAGCCAGGAGGTTGGAATCTCGGACTTTCAGAGCCTCCAGGCCTTCAAGTCTTCGAGCCTCAAGCATTCAGAGATATTTGGTATGAGTCAACCCCAGGAACCAAAACCTGCCAAACTGGTCATCGGGCTTTTCATGAAGGACAGGGCTTTGTTTGAACCACTGGCCGCTGAACTTGTATCCGAATTTGGTTCCCTGGACATGGTCAGCCCATGGTTGTTGTTTCATTATACAACTTACTATGAGCAGGAAATGGGGACACCGCTTTTTCGGCGACTGCTGGCCTTTAAATCTTTGATAGAACAGCTGCAACTTGCAACGGTTAAACTGACAACCAATCGTCTGGAAATTCAGTATTCTCGCAACGGCCGACGTCGGGTCAACATTGACCCGGGGTACTTGTCGTACGAACGATTTGTGCTGGCCTCCGGTAAGAACTTCAGCCATAGAATTTATATCGGACAGCGAGTTTTTGCCGATTTAACGCTAATCTATAAGGGGGGAGCATTTGAGAAATTACCCTGGACCTATCCCGATTATGCGGACCGGCCGATTCTCAGCTTCCTCGAGCAGGTACGCCACAAGTATGCAACTGACTTGATGCAGTTTGTCTGACGTTTTATCTAAAATCGAAGACCTGGTCCTCCCACCGGGCTATAAGCCCTGTGGGCCGGAAGCTGGGCCAAGCCTGCCCCGCATTGCGGGGTCAGAGGTGATCGGCGGGTTTCAGGTGTCAGTAAGTACCGAATCCTGAAACCTGACACCCGACACCTGAAACCTAAACACTGCTGGTAAAGGTATTCACTCCGATCACCCCTGCGGGGTGTACCAACCCCGCCTTCGGCGGGGCCTCTGGACCCGGATCTTTACGCGCAGCGTCATATTAAATTGCCTGGGGGATTAAGACCTATGATTAAAAGCATGACCGGTTATGCGACCGCTGAAAAAAATGCCGCTGAAATTACGGTTTCGGCTGAGATGCGGGCATACAACAATCGTCATCTGGATATGGTCCTGCGGATGCCCCCGGGTTACATGGTCCTCGAAGATAAGGTGAAAGGGCTTGTCGCCGCGCGCATTGCCAGAGGACGGGTAGAGATCAAAGTCCAGATCAAAGATGAATCCGCACAGGCTATTGCCTTTGAAATTGATCAGCCCAGGGCCAAAGCAATTCATCACGCCCTCGGGCAGTTAAAAAAGGAGTTTAATCTGGGTAATGACATCTCCGTGGAACATTTGCTAAGCCTGGGCGGAATTATAAAACCGGTTGACCCTGCCGACGATCCTGAAAGCCTGTGGACAACGATTGCGGACTGCCTGACCCAGGGCTTTGATGGACTTGAAGTCATGCGCCAAAAAGAAGGCGATTTCATCGCCGGTGATTTGTCCGCCCGGCTGGATTTCATTGAAGGGTGCCTTGCTGAAATAAAGGGCGAATCTGGAGCCCTGCTGCAGCAATACCAGGAACGATTGAAAGAGCGCATCGCAGCCTTGACCCGAGAGACAGTGGAGATTGACCCCGGAAGGCTTGCCCAGGAGGCAGCCTTTTTAGCAGATCGGAGTGATATTTCCGAAGAAATTGTCAGAGCGGAGAGCCACATAAAGCAGTTTCGCCATATAATGAAGGCTCAAGAACCCGGGGGGAGAAAACTTAATTTTTTGCTGCAGGAGCTCAATCGGGAATTTAATACCATAGGTGCCAAGATCGGCCACGCCGATACATCTCACAAAATCGTCAATATTAAGTCAGAACTGGAAAAGATTAGAGAGCAGATCCAGAATGTAGAGTAGTTTTGACCGCTCAGGGATTTAGGTTTCAGCCCCGCCGCCGGCCTGAAAAGCGGCCAGTCTGATCGCAGAAGAAACTGAAGTTTCATATATGGGCGCTTTCAGGTGATCGAATCCGATACGTATCGTCCTCGTTCTCGTGCTCGTCCTCGAGAATCAAAATTTCATCGAGGACGAGGGACGAGCACGAGGACGACGACGAATCCCGAACTATGTAAGCACGTGTGGAAGTTCACGAGAATGACATTGGATCTAGTCTCATACGAGGGACTCGCTGGCCACTGAGGCGGCCCGTTTGATCGAAGGGGAAACTTCTTTTGGCCCCTTTTTAGGCGACAGCCAGCAGAAATGGAGGTAGGATGGATCAAACTCTTTTAAATATCGGTTTTGGAAGTACGGTGGTTTCAGATCGGGTGGTTGCGATTGTTTCCCCGAATTCCGCCCCGATGAAGCGACTCAAAGACGATGCCCGGGAAGAAAGACGGCTGATCGATGCAACCCACGGGCGCCGAACCCGCTCAATAATTATTATGGACAGCAATCACGTAGTGCTCTCAGCCATCCAGGCCGAAACCGTCTCCCAGCGCTATGCCCTGCTGAAAGAGCCAGCCTGATCAAAATGAAAAAGGCCCGACCGACAGTAAATTATAGCTTGCTAAATCGTCCGGGCCATCTTTTTATCATTTCGGCGCCATCCGGGGCCGGCAAGTCAACCCTGTGCCGTGCCATGCTGGATCATTTTTCAGATCTTTTATACTCGATTTCGCATACCACCAGAGCCCCACGCAAGGGGGAACAAAACGGCGTTGACTACTATTTCGTCCCTAAAGATGAATTTGAAAAGGGAATTAGGCACGGTCAATGGGCTGAATGGGCTGAGGTACACGGCAACTATTACGGCACTTCAGCGAAATTTCTGGACAATGGATTATCCGCCGGGAAGGATATTTTGCTGGATATAGACGTTCAGGGGACACATCAAATTCTTGAACGCTACCCCGACGGTATTACGATTTTCATATTGCCGCCTTCACTGGAAATCTTAAAGCAACGCCTGGAAGTCCGGGGTACCGATAGCCCGGAGATCATTGCGGTGCGCCTGGGCAATGCACAAAAAGAGATGACCCAAAAACATATTTATCGTCATATCGTCACCAATGATCGACTGCCGGCCGCCACGGCGGAAATGGTCAATATTTTTGAGAGCTATCGCTCGTGAAAACCGAAATACTATACGGCATCCATCCGGTATACGAGGTGCTGGCCTCCCGGCGGCGAAACATTTACGAGATTTATCTCCAAAAAGACAATCAATCCGGTCGTATTGACCGGTTGGCGTCTTTAGCGGCCCATCGCGGTATCCGGGTAAAAACCGTTGGGTCCGGATATCTTAAAGCGCTTGTCGGTATGGCCGGTCATCAGGGGGTCGCGGCCAAGGTCGATCCTTTTCCGCTGACCGCGATCTCGGACATCCTGACTGCGGCCGAAGCAAAGGGCGGAACGCATTTTGTGTTAATGCTGGATAACGTCCTGGATCCCCAGAATCTGGGGGCCATCATCAGAACCGCTCTGTGTGTCGGTATTGACGGTGTCATCATGCCCAAAGATCGCAGTGCACCACCGACGCCCGCAGTTTCCAAGGCTTCCGCCGGAGCGCTCGAGCATATCTTATTAAGTCGGGTAACCAATCTGGTACAAACCATCAAGCATTGCCAAAAAAGTGGTCTATGGGTCATGGGCCTGGACAAAGAAGCTGATCGGTCCCTTTATGCAGGCGATTTGACCGGATCAATCGCTCTTGTTCTTGGCGGTGAGCAAAAGGGGATTCGGCCCTTGGTAAGAAAAAATTGCGATTTTCTGGTTTCCATTCCCCAGTTAGGAGCGCTGGATTCGCTCAATGTGTCGGTGGCAGCAGCGGTGGCCATGTATGAGGCCTTGCGGCAGAGGCAAATGAATGTGGAATGCGGAATGCGGAATGCGGAAAGGAAACCGGATGACAAAGGTAATTGAATGTGGAATGCGGAAGGCGGAAGGCGGAAAGGAAACCGGATGACAAAGGTAATTGAATGTGGAATGCGGAATGCGGAATGCGCAATAGGAGATGGTTAACTGTCTGACTTTCAAATTTCCGCATTCCAAGGTTTTTGACACCACAGGGTCAATAGATGGTATCTCATCTAATAAATAGATTTTACCGGATCATCCAGGAGGCCGTCTTTCCACCTAAATGCCTGGTGTGTGAGACCTTTTTTCGGATTCTGGATCAAAGCCGCAAGGGGATTTCCGCAGGCCCCGGCCCTGAGGGGCATGCCCGATCGTCATCGGTTCAGGACCAGGTGGAGATATCGCTGGCAGCTTACCTTTGCCCAAACTGTCTCGCTGAACTGGTCAGGGTTGAATCTCCGCTTTGCATCTGCTGCGGCATACCGTTTAAGAGCCGGCAGGGAGAAAATCATTATTGCGGCGCATGCATTGCAACCGATAAAAAGTTCGGTATTGCCAGGGCACCGCTGGTATACGACAGGATTATAACGGAAGTCATTCATTGCTTTAAATACAGGGGCAAAATTCAACTGGCCAGACCGCTTGGTGAACTTCTCCTGACGGCCTTTATGTTTTTTTGGGATAAAGACAGCATCGATATTATATTGCCGGTGCCCTTGCATCCCAGCCGGTTGAGGCGGCGGGGATTCAACCAGGCGGATCTTTTAATTCGAAACTGGCCGGACATGGCGGCACGCAGGTTTTGTGATTTTTTCCCCATTCGGATAGAAAGCGACGTTTTGATAAGAAAATCCCCCACAGCACCGCAAACGGCGCTTGGCCGCGCCCAGCGAACCGTTAACATAAAAAATGCCTTTGATCTCAACCGGGAAGAAGCAATAGTCGATAAAAGAGTTTTGTTAATCGATGATGTTTATACCACCGGTGCTACCGTGAATGAATGTGGTCGACTGTTGTTAAGCCGAGGGGCGCATCAGGTTGATGTATTGACATTGGCCCGGGCGATCTGATCCGGTGCAGGCGGGCCTTGTCGGTAATCTAAATAGTATTTTGAGACTTCGGTATCTGCCAGAGATTGGAATGATGGAATAATGGGTATATTATGGATGCTTTAAACAAGATTGTGACCATTGAAAACCTTGTGAACCGGCTGGGCAAGGACCGCACATCAGGCCGGAAGATTGTATTTACCAATGGTTGTTTTGATATTATACATGTTGGCCATGTCAGGTATCTGGCAGAAGCCAGGTCCCAGGGAGATATGCTGATTGTCGGTTTAAACAGCGATGGCTCCATGCGAACCATAAAAGGAGAGAAGCGGCCGATCGTTTGCCAAGACCACAGGGCTGAGGTCCTGGCAAGTCTGACGTGTGTGGATTACGTTGTACTTTTTGAGGAGCCCGACCCGCTAAGGCTGATTCAAGCCCTGAAACCCGATGTGCTGGTTAAGGGAGAGGACTGGGCGGCAGATGCAATTATCGGCGCCGATGATGTTAAATCGCGGGGCGGGAAAATAGTGCGCATATCCTTTATAGAGGAAGCGTCAACAACCGGTATCATTCAGACTATATTGCAGCGCTACCAGGGAGATTGAGGTGATGATTTCCGCAATCCGTAACGGCGCATCTTATTTTCAGTTTCAAAACCTGGCACAGTTTCCGGGTATTGATCATGGTATCTTTACCAGAAATGCCGGCCATAGCCAACCGCCATTTGCAAGTTTAAACATCAGCTATGGTATCGGTGACGAGGATAAAGCAGTTGCCCGTAACCGTGACCTAATATCCGGCATCATGGGTGCGGGTAAGATGACCTATATCCATCAGGTCCATGGCCGTGAGATTGCCGTACTGGGGCGCGATCCGAAAGCTAAAAACAATCCCGTGGCCGCCCGACCCTTAACTGCCGATGCGGTGGTGACGGACCAGTCCGAAAATTATCTGGTCGTTCAGGTGGCTGACTGTCAGTCCGTGTTGATGTATGAACCCACCCGGCAGGTGGTGGCCAATGTGCACAGCGGCTGGCGGGGGAGTATCCAGAACATTATCGGCCGCACGGTTGACACCATGAAACAGCATTTTGGCTGCCGCCCGGAGGGTATTATAGCCGGTATCGGTCCTTCGCTGGGGCCCTGTTGTGCACAATTTGTCCATTATGAAACCGAAATTCCCCAAAAATTCTGGGGCTATAAGGATTCCGACGATCATTTTGATTTCTGGGCCATCAGCTCCGATCAACTGATGAAAACCGGCGTCCCGGCACGAAACATTGAATCCAGTCAGATGTGCACCCGGTGCCGGACAGAGGCTTTTTATTCCTATCGTGCCGAAAAAATCACGGGCAGATTTGCCTCAGTTATCGGGCTCAAGGGAATGAAAAATGACTTATAGGAATGACGAATGTCAATTGACGAATGTCGAATTAAGGTATTCGCTTCGCTCTGTCATTAATAAAAGTTTGAAATTGATCCGCCGCAGGCGGACCGTCATTATTCATTCGTCATTATTCATTATTCATTAGGAAAAGCCATGTTTGAACATCCAGCAAAAGTTTTATGGAATAAAAAAATAAGTTCCGGTTGTTACAAAATCGGTTTGACCTGCTCCGAAAATTATTTCATAGCCAAACCCGGACAATTTATTATGTTGCGTTTAGCACAGCAGTCGGATCCCCTCCTGCGCCGCCCGTTTTCGATTCACAATCTGATAATCTCCAACGGGCAGGCCGGGGGGCTTGAATTGTTATATAAAGTAGTGGGAAAGGGCACTGCCATCATGGCCCGGCAAAAACCGGGGGATAGGGTTGATATCCTCGGACCCCTTGGAACGGGGTTTATAATTCCCCGCCAGGCCAAGAGTATCCATGTGGTGGCCGGCGGAATCGGTGTCGCCCCCCTGTTATTTTTAGTCTCCCAGCTTTGCCGGGACAACTACGATTTTTCAAATAGCCGCGTATTTATCGGAGGTCGCAGCAAAGAAGACCTGTTGTGCCGCGATGATTTTGTTCAGTTGGGGTTAAAGGTGGATACCACCACCGATGACGGCAGCGCCGGGGACCAATGTCTGGTTACCCATCCTTTGGAATTAGCCGCCGATCACAATCCACCGGATATGATCGTCGCCTGCGGACCGATGGCTATGCTGGCATGTGTGATCGGTATCGCTGAAAAACATCGCATTCCCTGCCAGGTTTCCATTGAAACCATGATGGCGTGCGGCATGGGCGCCTGCCTGGGCTGTGCCGTTGAGGGGCGGACAGATCAGGGGCGCTATTTACACGCTTGCCTGGATGGTCCTGTCTTTGACGCCACGGATTTGAAGTTGGCCGACGGCGACGGCCTTATGAATGAAAAATAATGAATTTTAGATTGACTTGCAACCCATCCTTTGTTAGGTTCTGAACCTTTAAATCGTTTTGATTGAGAGCCTTTCCAGCAGGGAAGGGCCCCGTTTTCATGAAAAGAGAAACCCGGCGTACATTTAAGGAGTTGGCCTACTTTAGCAGTCTTGGCATTTCCGTTGCGCTGGCCGTTTTCATCGGTCTCGGGATCGGGGTGGTGCTGGACCGCAAATTTGAGACAACACCCTGGTTTACATTGATTTTTCTGGGATTTGGTATCGCCGCTGGTTTCAGAAACATTGCGCGTGTCATAAAAAGAGTTCGAAAATTATAATTCGGAATAGAAGACTGGATGAAACGAAGGTGGAAATTCAGCAGCGCATACTTACATTTGTAACCCGCACCAACTGGATCCTTTTCGCGGTTGCCAGTATCATGGCTTTTATTCTCATGCCCACTGATTTTGCCGGGGGAATCCTTTGTGGCGGTCTGCTGGTTACGGCCAATTTTCACCTGCTGGCGCGGACATTAAAAAAAGCGCTGACCCCACCGCATCTTTCTTCCCATAATCTTGTTATCGCAAAATATTTCCTGCGTTTTATCGCCAGCGGATTTATAATTTTTATCCTCATTGCCGGACACGTTGTAAATCCCCTGGGGCTTATCATCGGGCTATCGGTTGTGGTTTTCAGTATTATGCTTGCGACCCTGTGTGAACTTAAAAAACTTATTTTCAAGGAGGCGGTCTAAGGATGGAACATCCCTATCTTTTTTTAGTCAAGCTGTTTGAGGCGATCGGGTTAGGGCATTTTGCACACGCATACCCCCATGTAATTTATTCCTGGTTTGTGATCCTGTTGCTGATCTTTTTTGCGGTGCTGGCTACCCGTAAAATTGAAATGATTCCCACCAAAGCACAAAATTTCTTTGAAATTATCATTTCGGGAATGGAAGAATTCATGGTGGATATCACCGGCGAAGAAGGTCGCTGGTTCTTTCCCATTATCGCAACCATTTTCATTTATGTCGCCACCTGCAACCTGCTGGGATTGGTTCCCGGTTTCTACCCGCCTACCGCCAGCATCAATACCACTGCTTCTTGCGCAATTCCGGTATTTTTGTTCACTCATTTTATCGGAATCAAGTACCACGGTATAAAATATGTCAAACATTTTCTGGGACCGGTATGGTGGCTGATTCCAATTATTTTACCAATTGAGCTCATTGGACACCTGGCCAGAATTTTATCCCTTTCTTTCCGGCTCTTTGGCAACATTACCGGTCATGAGCTGGTGCTGGCCATCCTGTTTATGCTGGCCGGCGCATTTTTTGCACCATTGCCCATTATGGCGATGGGTATATTTGTGGCCTTTGTCCAGGCCTTTGTCTTCTTTTTGCTGTCGGTCATGTATTTTGCCGGAGCCATGGAAGAGGCGCACTAGATTGAATATTTTCAATTATCATTATTCATTTTTCATTGCTTTCAATGGGTGACTGGAAGAAGCCCAATAACATATCAACTAAAGGAGGTAGACTAGAGTATGGAAACAAAAGCATTAGAGTTTTTTATCGCCTGTGTGACGGCGGCCGGTTTCGGAATTGCGATTGCAGCATTTGGCTGTGGCATTGCCCAGGGTATCGGACTGCGCGCGGCTGTTGAAGGTATCGCCAGAAACCCCGAATCGTCAGGTAAGGTCACCGTTACCATGTTGATCGGCCTTGCCCTGATCGAGTCGCTGTGTATTTATGCCCTCGTTGTTGCTTTGATCCTTATCTTTGCGCATCCCCAGGCAGCCTCGATTGCAGCCCTGTTTGCACAATAAAAACAGAAGATGCGTCAGCTCATTTAAAGGGCAGTGTTCGCCGGGCGAACGCTGCCTTTTTTTGGTTTGTGGATCAACGTCAGTAATGTTAAAGATGCAGTTGTTCTGCTGGGCTTCAATGCGGCCGTAACGCCATCATTGCGGTTTCGGTTATGATGGCCCTGCCTAAAACCCTTTTGTTCCAAAATTTTGAAATGATCGAATTCTGAAAGCATTTCCTTTTCCTGGAGGACCCGCCCGAACAGGTAATTCTTAGTTCAGGAAGGCTTCACAGTTCAAATGTTTCTCTTTTGTCTCCGGGTTTTTTCTGAAACCTGAAACCGGACACCTGAAACCCTTTCACGACCCCAGTATTTTTGCCAGAAATTGACCGGTATAGGAGTTGCTGATTTTTGTGATTTCTTCTGGCGTTCCGCATCCGATAATATAGCCTCCTTCATCGCCGCCTTCCGGCCCCAAATCGATTATATGATCTGCCATTTTAATCACATCCAAGTTGTGCTCGATGACAATAACGGTATTGCCGGCTTTCACGAGCTGATTGAGTACACCCAGTAGCTTACCAATGTCATCGGCATGCAGTCCGGTGGTTGGTTCATCAAGGATGTAAACGGTCTTGCCGGTGCCTTTTTTGCTGAGCTCTCTTGAAAGTTTTACGCGCTGGGCTTCGCCGCCGGACAGTGTGGTGGCCGCCTGACCAATCTGAATATATCCCAGCCCCACTTCCCTCAGGGTTTCTAATTTAGATTTGATCTTTGTTATCCGCGCAAAAAAGCTAAACGATTGGTTAACGGTCATTTCAAGAACTTCTTTTATGTTTTTGCCCTTGTATCGAATTTCCAGTGTTTCACGATTATACCGCTCTCCGTGACACACATCACAGGCGACGTACACATCGGGCAAAAAGTGCATTTCAATTTTAATAATGCCGTCTCCCTGGCAAGCTTCGCATCGGCCCCCTTTGACATTAAAACTGAAACGGCCCGGTTTGTAACCCCGCATGCGGGCTTCTGGTGTTCTCGAAAAAAGCTCTCTGATATATGAAAATAAACCGGTGTAGGTTCCCGGATTGGACCGTGGTGTTCTCCCGATGGGTGATTGGTCGATATTGACGACTTTGTCGATATGCTCCAGTCCTCGCAAATCGCGGTGGCTGCCTGCTGTGATTCTGGCATGGCGAAGTCGTTGAACCAGGGCCGGGTATAGGGTTTCCAGGACCAAGGTGGATTTACCGGAACCGGACACACCCGTTACACAGGTAAAGCATCCCAGAGGAAAGGCTGCGTCAATATCTTTCAGATTATTTTGGGCGGCGCCTTTCAGCACCAGTTGCTGTTCGTTGTTATGACGCCGGGTGGTGGGGACTTGGATCGTTTTGCGCCCGGACAGGTATTGACCGGTCAGAGAGGTTTTATGCGTCAGCAGTTGGTCGGGAGGGCCGGCGAAAACGACCTCACCGCCATTGACACCCGCAGCCGGACCCATGTCCACGACATAATCAGCGGCACGGATGGTTTCTTCATCATGTTCAACCACCAGAACCGTGTTGCCCAGGTCGCGCATTTTTAAGAGTGTTGCCAGCAGCTGTTGATTATCCTTTTGGTGCAGACCGATGCTGGGCTCGTCGAGAACGTAAAGAACACCGGTTAATTTCGATCCGATTTGAGTTGCCAGACGAATTCGTTGACTCTCTCCGCCGGACAGCGATTGAGCCGATCGGTCAAGGGTCAGGTATGAGAGACCGACACTCTGCAAAAAGCCCAGTCTCTCAACGATTTCTTTCAAAATTCGGCGTGCAATAATTTCTTTTTTACCGTTCAGGCGCAGGTCCAGAAAAAAATTGCGGGATTTGGCTATCGCTAGGGTGGTTATTTCATGAATATTTAAGTTGCCGATCCTTACCGACCGACTGGATAGGTTCAATTTTGTGCCGCTGCATTCCGAGCAGGTTTTAAAATTCATATATTGTTTAATTTCTTCCCGGATATAATTGGAATCCGTTTCCCGATAGCGGCGCTTTAAATTGGGAATGACACCTTCAAAAGGTTTCTGATAGGTATAACGGCGGTTGCTGCGCTCAAAATAAAAGTTGATCGGGTCATGGCCAGAACCATAGAGGATCGTGTGTTGAAACGCTTCCGGTAATTCCTTAAATGGCGTATAAATATCGGTGCCATAGGTTTTGGTCAATGCATCCAGGAATTCGATAAAATGCATGCTGTTCCGTTTGGCCCAGACGCTGACTGCTCCCTCCCGCAGGGAGAGCTCTGGGTTGGGGATGATCAGATCGGAATCCAACTCGGTGGTCCAGCCCAAACCGTCGCAGGCTGGACATGCGCCCTGGGGGGAGTTAAAGGAAAAACTGGCCGGGGTGAACTCGGGATAACTGATTCCGCAGGTTAGGCAGGCAGATTTTTCACTGAATAGGATGGTCTCCTTACCCGGTATGTCCACCGCTACCAGCCCCCCCGATTGAGCCAACGCCAGTTCCAGAGAGTCGGCCAGGCGTTTGCGAATACCGCCTTTGACGATCAGACGGTCTACGACGACATCAATGTCGTGTTTTTTGGTTTTACCCAACTCGGAAATCTCTTCGATGTCCAAAATCTTGCCGTCGATACGGACACGGGCAAACCCTTCTTTTTTCAATCGTTTGAAAAGCTTTTGGTGGCCACCTTTCTGGCCGGTGACCAGGGGAGCCAGAATAATTGCCCGGGAACCCTCGGTCAGTGACATGACGCGATCCACTATCTGGTCAATTGTCTGGGAGGAGATGGGGCGTCCGCAGTTATGACAGTGGGGGGTGCCCACCCTCGCAAAAAGCAGACGCAGGTAGTCATAAATTTCCGTAACCGTACCGACCGTCGATCGCGGGTTGTGGCTGGCCGCTTTTTGTTCAATCGCAATGGCCGGTGAGAGACCTTCGATGAGATCGACATCGGGTTTGTCCATGCGCTCTAAAAACTGCCGGGCGTATGTTGAAAGGGATTCGACATACCTGCGTTGGCCCTCGGCATAAAGGGTGTCAAAGGCAAGGGTCGATTTCCCGGACCCGGATAAACCGGTGATAACCAGAAGTTTATTGCGCGGCAGTTCGACATCAATATTTTTCAGGTTATGTTGCCGAGCCCCCTGTATAATAATTTTTTCAGAAAACATATTTCACATTTCTCGTTAAAAATTCTTCCTTCTTACATGTTTCAAAAAAATATATCAAATAAAATTCCGCTAACCACCTGTTGCGATTGCAGTTTGTTAAGCTAAAAAATTATGAGCTATTTTTTTTAAAAATTAAAGATAATAGAAGATAATAGGAGATTTTGTAAGATGTACCGAATGTCAATAACTAGTGTCAATTGGTGGATATGCTTAAAATGTTTAAAAAAAATTCTTTATATAAAAAGTTCATGATTAAGGATGTTTGTCGCAAAAACATAAATTATATTTAATAAAAACAGTGAGATATAAACTGTTCAAAACCACATTATAGCTTACTCCAGAATCCTGTTTTCCGGGTTTGACACTTATCGGTTGATGCCATAAACAGGGCCAGGCTTTCTTCAGGTGAGTGCATAATCAAACGTAAACCTTTCCTGCCGTTAAACATCAGCAGTTTAAACCAGTTTGAAACCTCATTACACTTTAATTTTATCTTTTAGGTATTTAAACGATTTAGAACGTTAGACCCTATGGAAGCAGTCTGGAAAAAGGTAAAATCTGCGATCAAACAGCGCATTCCAGGCCACAGTTTTAAAATGTGGCTCGAACCGTTGAATGTTAGCCAGGCCGACAAAAGCAACTGGGTTGTCTATTGCCCAAATTTCTTTTCTAAGAAACGGGTGCAAGGCCTTTACGGAGAGATGATTAAAAACGCCATCCAGCATTCCACGGGTCGGGATTGCGAGCTTAAGTTTGAAATATCCAGCAAGGCCGGCAGGACGAATAATACCAATGGTGGCAATTCTCAGAGGCAGTTGCCGACCGAAAACGCGCGTCCCAGCAGCGGGCACTTTTTAAGGGGAGATTTTACCTTTGACCGGTTTGTTGTCGGCGACAACAATGATTTTGCCTATTCAGCATCTTTGGCACTGGCTTCTCGCAAGGAGACCCAGCAGAATGCTTTGTTTTTACTTTCCAAGACCGGTATGGGAAAAAGCCATCTTTCCCAGGCCATTGGCAATCATGTCCTGTCAATGTATCCCAAGGAGCGGGTCTATTATACTACAGCTGAGAATTTCAGCAACGAAATGGTGCAGGCCTACCGGCATGACGACATCAACAAGTTCAAAAGCAAATACCGCAACCAGTGTGATGTTTTACTTCTGGAAGATGTTCATTACCTTAGCGGGAAAGAGCGGACCCAGATAGAACTTGCACTGGCCCTCGACACGCTTTTCGAATCCGGCAAACGTATCCTTTTTTCCAGCTGCTATCTGCCGGCTGATATCCCCAAGCTCAGTGACGAATTAAGATCGCGTTTATCCTACGGGCTTATTTCATCTATTGACCCGCCAAACTTCCGGACCCGAGTGCGGATCCTGCAAAAAAAGCTGGATATCTGCGGCTGTCAGATGCCTGGAGATGTGATTCAGTATCTTGCCGGAGAATTGACCGACGATGTTCGACAACTTGAAAGCGGAATGAACGGAGTTGCCGCCAAGTCGTCTCTGCTGGGAATTCCGATTGATCTCAGCCTGGCTGCAAGCGTCGTAAAAAATATTGTTAGCCAGCGCAAACGCATCACCATCGATGTTATTAAAAAACTTGTTTGCAAATACTATAATGTCTCCCTAGCGGATGTTATGTCACGATCGCGCAAACAAAATTTCGTGCGGCCCAGGCAAATCGCGATGTACCTGTCACGTCATTATACGGATGCGCCCTTGCAGAGTATCGGGAAATCATTCAACCGCTATCATGCTACCGCGCTGCATTCCATAAACTGCATTGAGCGCGGTATAAAGCAAAACAGCTCCATTCACAAACAGGTCGCCTTTTTCCGCACAAAGCTGGAATCCGGTAAATTTTAGGATTGTCGATTGACGAATGAAGAATAATTGAATTCTATCCGCTCAGGGTCTCCCCCCGAGAGCCTCCCTTTGATAGCAGCAAGGTCGAACAACCGAGTCCAAAGATCTATTCTAATCGATTAATGGTGGAGCGATCCGCCGGAGGCGGACCACCATTAGTCATTCGACATTCCCTTAATTTCCAACAGCCCAACCATCTCTTGATGTATATGCCCGTTGGTAGCCAGAATTTCTATTTGGTCGACGGTGTAGGATTGATGGGAAAAAGTTGTTACCCTTCCGCCGGCCTCTGCTGCAATCAGGGCACCGGCAGCTGTATCCCAGGGTTTTAAATTTTGTTCCCAGAATCCTTCGAAGCGGCCACAGGCCACATAGCAAAGATCGAGGGCGGCGGAGCCCAATCTTCGGATACCCTGCGCGGCTTTGAGGCAGTTGCCGTATCTGGTGATCACCGGATCAAAAATCGCCTTGACATTATAAGGAAAGCCGGTGACCAGCAGGCTTTCTGAGACACTGGCAATCGAGGAGATTTGAATCGGCAGGCCATTGAGTTGCGCACCCTCTCCGCTGACCGCTGAAAAGAGTTCTCCTGTCAAAGGATTTAAAACAACTCCCAGAACGACGACACCCTTAAAGGATAGGGCGATTGATATGCAGAAAATCGGGACTTGATGGGCAAAATTCACCGTACCGTCCAGCGGATCAATAATCCACCGGTATTCGGACGACCCCTTTGTCAATCCGCATTCTTCACTCAAAATCCCATGCTCGGGAAAGTTGTTGCGGATAACAGCGATGATTGCTTTTTCGGATTCGGTGTCGGCCTCCGTTACGATTTCTTCAGCCGCTTTTTTTCGGATCCGCGATATGTTGCCAAATCGCGATTGCAGTATGCGGGCACCTTTTTCGGCGGCGGTCACCGCCAGTTGTTTTTGGGGTTCAAAATCCATAGGGAACCTTTGTTAGAAATGACGGATGTCGAATGTCGAATGTCAAATGACGAATTATGGATGTCGCCTTGCTCCGGCATTTATCCAGGGAATATATAAAAAAATCACAAAATAAAAAAACAAAATTCCATAAATCTTCATTCGTCCTTCGACATTCGACCTTCCAAAAGCGTTTCCATTTTTTCTATCAGGGGTACCAGGGTCGATTTGGATTTGGCCGATACCGCCGTACCTTTCAAATGTCGCGCCAATCGTATGCTGGTTTGCGAATCAACCCGATCGAATTTGTTTAACACTCGCATGGTGGCCGTGTTTTGCAGGTTTAGGTCAGTCAGAATTTTTTCTACGGATTTGATTTGTTCTTCAAACCGTGGGTTACTGATGTCGATGATGTGCAGCAAAAGATCAGCGCTTTCGAGTTCCTCCAGGGTCGCTCGAAAGGCCGCCATGAGGTCTTTGGGCAAATCCCTGATAAAACCAACGGTGTCGGTAATAATGACTTCAAAATCTCTGGGGAATCGTAACCGCCGACTCGAGGGGTCCAGGGTGGCGAAAAGTCTGCTTTCGGCCACCACGTTACTTTTCGTAAGGGTGTTGAGCAGGGTGGATTTACCCGCGTTGGTATATCCGATGATGGATATAACTGGCAGCGCTTTTTTGCGTCGCTGCGCCTTTTGCTGGCTTCTTTGCTGCCTGACCGCCAATAATGCCTTCTCCAGCCGTGCTATACGTTCCCGGGCCCTGCGCCGATTAATTTCCAGCTTGGTTTCACCGGGTCCGCGTCCGCCGATACCACCGGTTAACCGCGACATAGCGGTGTTTTTGACCACCAGCCGCGGCAGCAAATACTTAAGCTGAGCCAACTCCACCTGCAGTTTGCCTTCCCGGGTGCGGGCCCGTTGAGCAAAAATATCCAGAATCAACTGGGTGCGATCGATGATCTTAAAGTCTATTTGATCGGTAATTGACCTTATCTGGGACGGGTTCAGCTCTTGATCGAAAATGATCATGGTCGCGGCTTCCTGTAAAGCCTGTATGGCCAGGTCCTGGAGTTTTCCGGGCCCGATTAGCAATCTTGAATCCGTTTTGCTTCTTTGCTGCATGACGGATCCGACCACATCGATACCGCCGGATAGGGATAGTTCCCGGAGTTCGGCCATTGATTCTTCGGCCCGCTCCCTGGATTCGGATGACACGCTGACCAGCAGCGCCCGTTCCATTCCTGAGCCGGCCTGATGCCCCCTGCGGAACCGCGCAAGTTCGTCCTCGAGGGCCTGTATCAGCGAAAGACAGTCGATGTCAAGGTCGGCCGGATTCAAGGGCGGTAATATTTGATAGGGCTTTTGACCCGAATTTTTAGGCATAATATGGGCAAGATGAATTTTTTGCGGCAATCCGTCCTGATTGCTCAAAATTACGGCCATCAGGTCCAGCCGCAGCAAGGCCAGGTCGGTGAGATCATCTGGTGTCAGTGCTTCATGGTTTAAATGGGTATGAATACACCGCAGCCCCTTTAAGCGGCCCGGCGCGGCGCGGTATTCGGCCGTGTTGGGGATGACGATTTTTTTGCTGTCGCCTATAATTACGAAGACAATTTTACTGCGGCGGTTTACCAGAATACCGATTTGCCGGCGTAATTCCCGCGATATCCTGCAAAGGTCGCGGGTTAATTCGTAGGTAAGTAAAAATTCTGGCGGGATGCGACGGCGATATAGGTTTTCCAACCGTTTAATCTGATTCGCTTTTAGTCCGCTGGTATTTCCGTAGAGTTTCTTCAAAGAGGTTTGTTTGAAATTTGGAGATTATGCAATCCGGCTAATTTGATAAATTCCTATATTTCATGTGATTGTCTATTTATATAACATGGCTTCGCAGCGATTAACTTCCTGCCACAATTTCCTCAGATGCCAAATTTTCAAACCTTGTAAAGGAATTCAGAAAAGTTAAATTTACATCACCGGTGGGGCCGTTGCGCTGCTTGGACAGTAGAATTTCAGCCGTCCCCCGGCGGGGGTTATCTTCTTCTTTGTTGTATACTTCGTCTCTGTATATAAAGGCCACAACATCCGCATCCTGTTCCAGGGCCCCTGATTCCCTCAAATCGGAAAGCCGGGGCCTTTTATCGGTGCGTTGTTCCAGCATCCGGTTAAGCTGTGAAAGGGCCAGAACCGGGAGTTCAAGTTCTTTGGCCAGAGCTTTCAGGGACCTGGAGATCTCGGAAATTTCAAGATCCCTTCGTTCGGCACTTGCACGTCCCTGCATAAGCTGCAGATAATCGATCACAATTAGGCCGATATTTTTATCCATTTTGAGCCGTCGGGCTTTGGCACGGATTTCCATGGCCGTCAGGCTGGGAGAGTCGTCGATATAGATCGAGGTTTCAGAAAGAATGCCGGCGGCGTCGGTTAGCCGATGCCAATCCTCCATGCTGAAAAAGCCGCCCCTTAAGCGTGATGAGTCGATGCGCGCTTCCGAGCAAAGCATCCGCAGCGACAGTTGCTCTTTTGACATTTCCAGTGAGAATATGGCCACCGGTATGTTGGCATCCACGGCCGCATTGCGGGCGATGTTCAGTGCCAAAGCGGTTTTGCCCATGCTGGGTCGCGCCGCCAGGATGATTAGATCGGAGTTTTGAAGCCCCGAGGTCAGATTGTCCAGATGGCTGAATCCCGTCGGGACTCCGGTTACGAGGCTGCGATTTCCCTGATTTTCTTCCAGGGTTTCAATGTTTCCGAGAATGAGCTTGCTAATGGGGTAGAAAGCTTGCTGGGATTTTTTTTCTGAAATTTCGAAAACGGATGATTCGGCGAAGTCGATGATATTATCGGCATTGCCCCGTTCTTCGAAACAGCGCTTAACAATGGCATTGGCCTTCTCAATTAACCGCCTTAAGGATGCTTTGTCATGGACAATTTTAGCATAATGCTGAGCATTGACTGCCGAAGGAACGGTGTCGACCAGACGCGCGAGGTAGCTGGCGCTTCCGATTTCCTCCAGCTGTCCCTTTTCTTTCAGTTTGTTGGCCAGTGTGACAAGATCTATCGGTTCTGTTGTGTCAAACAGGTCGGTGATGGCGGCATAGATTTTCTGGTGGGCGGTGCGGTAAAAATCTTCCGGCGCCAGGATTTCAATGACATCCAATAGGGTATTGTTATCGATGAGGATGGCACTGATGATGGATTCCTCCGCTTCGATGTTTTGAGGCGGAAGACGATACGGTGCCGGATCATTCGGCTTTATCTCCTGGCGTTCGGCCATTGTTCCTCAAGTTAGGGGCGTTGCCCCTTATTGGCCTCCGGCCCGTAAGGCCTACGCCCCGGAGGGAATGACGGATAGAAATTTCAGCCACTATTCGGGTACAATTTCAATTGTTATTTCCGGCTCCACTTCTTTATAGACCCGAATAGGAATTTTGAAACTGCCGATTTCTTTAATGGGTTCATTCAGAAGAACCATTCTTTTCTCAACCACAATCTGCTGGCTGGCCAGCGCATTAATGACATCCCTGGCGGTTACCGATCCGTAAAGGCGGTCTTCATCACTGACCTTGGCTGATATCTGACACACAACACCTTCCAGTTTCTGGGCCATTTCTTCGGCCAGTTTGCGTTCTTTAGCAATCTGAATTTCAAATTTGGCCTTTTCGTGCTCCATTTTGCGTCTATTTTGCGGTGTTGCCAAAACAGCCTTGTCCTGGGGCAGTAAATAATTGCGTGCATAACCGTTGGCTACGGCAACCTCGCTGCCGATAATACCGAGGGAGTTGATGGTCTCCTTTAAAATCACTTTCATTCTTAAAACCTCCGCCTGTGTTTAGGTTTCAGCTGTCGGGTGTCAGGTTTCAGCAATCGAATTCTACCCGCCGTGGCGCAATCGCAGATGAAATGGACTTTGTTTCACCGGTGTTTGTCTTCAATTGTGACCCCAATTAGTGTTCAGGTCTCAGGATTTGGTACTTACTGACACCTGAAACCTGAAACCACGAACAGATTTGATCGATGGCAGAGCCGATCACCTCTAACCTGGCCCAGCTTCCGGCCCATAGGGCATACAGCCCGGTGGGAGGACCATGTTTTCGATTTTAAATAAAAAGTATAATGGTAAAGCGTAGCGACTTCCACCAATCGTCTATCGTCAATATTCAATTTTATGTTTATCAATAACCCCTAATTAGAGCGAACCACAAAACGCATCATCGGGCAATTACTTCCGTAACCCATCAGCCTGCCTGTTTGCCCAATCTTCGAAAATTTATCCACAAATCAAAAAAACCAAGTCCGATGACGGCTATCAATATCAATTGCTGCAGGGCAATCAGCGTGTACAGAAAAACCCGTACAAACCGGGGAAGCCGCTTTTTGTCGAAATAAAACGATACAATGGCGATACCCTGGAAAAAATATACAGTCAATAAAATGAGCAGGCCGTTTAATCCAATGACCTTAATCGCCGTAAGTGGAACAAACAATGACAGACCACAGCCTATGACGCCCCATACCAGATACTCAGGGGCCTTCCACAGGTTCAAAGGTCCAAAATCCGGATAATAAAGCGACCGGCTTATCAGCACCGGTTTGGCAAGCAGAATGCTGATCCAGGCCACAAAAAGGGTTGAGGCCGAAACCAGTGCGGGAATAATGGTCACTAAAACTTGCTGGATTTTGTCCAGTGACTGGGAAATCAGCTGAACATTTTCTGGCGACATTCCCATGCTTTGGTACAATACCAGGGTAAGTTCCAGATTTTTCGCAACATAGCCCGAAACAATGGCGAAAACACCTTCCCCGGTCAGCAGGCTAGAAATTACCAGGCTGATCAATCCCGACAAAACCACACTGCCGGATGCAATAAGTGTTGTTTGTTCGATCGAGAGATTTAACTCGAACAGCTCACCCAGCATAAACCCGATCAGCAAAAGCCCGGCGAAAAATATTACATCGATGGATATACCACCGATCAAAGTCACCATGATCACGCTTGCGATCACAGCCATGATCAACCCGTTCATTCTTCCCAACTTTAAGCGATAAAAGAGAATCGGCAGGGGAATAAACAGTGCAGCCACAAAACCGATAATCGGAATGAATACCGAAATAAAAAATATCAGGCTTGTGATTAAGACACCAGTGAATAGATCCTTTACCATTTCTCTTGATGTGCGGATAAGAAGTTAGCGGGAAATCCCCGGAACGGCCGAAAGTCGAATGCGCTAGTTTACCGAAGGTCGACGGATCCGACAAAAGGCAAAAAGGCAATCGTTCGGGCCTGCTTGATGGCGCGCGTGAGGGTGCGCTGATGCTTGGCGCAACATCCAGACAATCGTCGGGGAATGATTTTGCCGCGTTCGGTGATAAAATATCTTAATGATTTAGGGTCCTTGTAACTAATTACAAGACTTGAATCCGCACAGAACCGGCAAACTTTCCGGCGATGGTATATTCTTCTTTTCCTTCTGGGCTTTTGGTCTCTTCTATTGCCTCTGGGGCTTCTTGACGGTGCGGCCATGATTTATGCCTCCTCTGGATTTTTCAATGGGGTCGTGTCCGCTGCAGAATCACTCTCATCAGAAGTGGGCGCAACGTCTGCTTGCGTCTTTTTTTCAGCCGGTTCAGCATCCTCAACCGGCGCTGCATCCTCAACCGGCGCTGCATCTGCAACCGGCGCTGCATCTGCAACCGGCGCCGCATCTGCAACCGGCGCTGCATCTGCAACCGGCGCTGCATCTGCAACCGGCGCCGCATCTGCAACCGGCGTTGCATCTGCAACCGGCGTTGCATCTACAACAGGTGCTGTCTCCACCTTCCGGGGCGCCTCTTCGGGTGCTTTTTCAATTTCAGCTTTGCTTTCGGCCGCCTCTTTTTCGGCCGCAGCCTTATCGGCCTTGATTTTTTCAAGGTCGGCGGCTTTGTCCAGCAAAACGGTCATATATTTGAGTGCCCGATCGTCAATGCGGAAGAAACGCTCGATTTCATTTACAAGTGGTGACAAGCCGCAGAAATCGAAGCGCACGTAGTATCCGCGCTTCCTTTTTTTGATATCGTAGGCCAGCTTCCTTTCACCCCAGCCATCCGTGAACACCAGAAACCCGTCCATCTGGCTGATCAGTTCTTCGACTCTTTGAATGACTTGATCCCGTTGGTCCTGGGACAAGTCAGGATCCATAATTACAAACGTTTCGTACCTTCGCATTTATCCTCCTTCCGGTTAATAAAGCCCTGGTGCTGTCCAGAGCAAGGATTGGATTTTTTTAACGATATTTGTTAAAATTTATTTTAATAACATTAACAAAAATCAGCTGTCAAGATGATTTTGATTAGCACCCACTTTTGCAGCCAATCTGGCCATTTCCCTTTGATACCTGTCGTGGGTCGGCCCAAAAAAAAAGGTCAGCTTTTCAATATACAAGCTAACCCTGCTGAATCTTTTCCGATCGTAAGGACAGAATATGGTTCCAAGCGCTAATTTGGGAAGCTGATCAGCATAATTTTTAAGACACCCCATGTTGAATGTCAAGGGGTAATATCGCTGTTGCAAACGTCAGAGCCGGTTTTAAAGGAAGGGTGGACCATGAAGGCATTGGACCTTCACCCTGCCGATTCAGCGGATGGTAGGTCTGAGTTTCCTAACCTCCTAATAAACACTACCCCGCCGCCCCGAGTAGCGAGATCTCCGCTCCGCTGCGACAAGCAACGGGGTATCAACCGGAATATTTTTATCATCCAAGGGGCGGGGAATTACAACTTTATCCGCTGCAGGAGGACTCGTCCGCCTTGTATGGCGGATTAAAAAGTTTAACCACCGAATCTTTGTCTGCCGGCTTGGCAAATGGGAACCCTTGAACCATGTCAAAATTTAGGCTTATTACCTTGTTAAGATGCCTCTCAGTTTCCACACCCGCGGCAACCACTTTCAACCCCAGTTTTTTAGCAAGGTCAACCATCGTTTTGACGATTTCATAACATTCTTTATCGCCCGCCAAATTCTGAATAAAAGATCGGCTAATTTTCAAATCATCTAAAGGAAACAGCCGCAGGGATGAAAAAGATGAATAACTGGTGCCGAAATCATCAATGACCAGCTTGATCCCGATTTTTTTCAGGGCCTTCAATATTTTTATGGATGTTTTGGCATCCTTCATCAATACGCTTTCGGCGAGTTCAAACTTCAGGCTTCCCGGATCGAGACGGTGTTCATGAATTATACCCTTGACGAGATCAGCAAATTCCGGCTGCCAGAACTGACTGCCGGAGATGTTGACATTGAGAGTCACTTCTTCGAAACCCGGTAAAGTGCGTTGCCATTCTTTAATTTGGCGACAGCCCTCGCTGAGAACCCAGCTCCCTATCGGGTTGATCAGCCCGGTTTCTTCGGCTTTCGGAATAAACTTGGCCGGGTATAGCATTCCATGCTCAGGATGATTCCAACGG
>Ga0316198_10000191_pt1 | contig 28808 bp, 25 predicted proteins | sample OudBieAanoxic_MG_FD_204935 | JGI IMG/M metagenome (GOLD analysis project Ga0316198, IMG submission 204935) | Coastal sediment microbial communities from Oude Bieten Haven, Netherlands - site A anoxic | ecosystem: Environmental > Aquatic > Marine > Coastal > Sediment | place: Netherlands... | reverse complement strand
CAGGTCATGCCACTCTCGAAGCCAAGCAACATCGCCACCACGATGCCCACGGCGAAGACGAGGTCGGGTCTGACGCTGCCTACTTGCAGCTGGGTCAGCACGCTCGACTCCAGGATGGCAGCCAATACAGCCCCCACGGCAGGGGCTAACACGCTCATCGGGGTGTTTCGATGTTCTTGTTTCCACGGCTATCGGATGCGCGCCCGAGTCGCCCCTCGCGCTACGGTCTATCCGAGGACAGGAAGTATAGCCGAGCTCCACCAGCCCTCCAAGAGGCAGACTCGACAACCGCGGCCTGACTACACCCCTCCCCTATCTGCGCGGGTGTGCACGGGCGACCCCCGGACCGGGGCCGTCCCTGGTGGCCCCGCGGTCGTGTGTATCGGCAGTGAGGAGGGCTGCGCTCTCGGCGATGAGATACGCTGTGTGAGGAGACGCCAGCGAGAGGCATAGTGCCTGTCGTCCGGAGTGACTGCCCCGAGGGGGTCGCCGTTCCACGTGAAACGCAGGAGAACCAGTCGGCGCAGTGATGCCGCACTCCCCTGGCGATACCGAGTCGTGTTCCACGTGGAACAACTTGTCAACGACGGGCTGTGGATAAGATGCGGATAAGCCGAGGGTCGGCTGCTCCTAAGGCGGTCAGGCTAGGGTCGGACGCGTCAACACGTCGCACCTCCGGACCCAAGCGTCTGCAGGTGGTGCCAGAAAGCACCAACCGCTTTCGACGGGTAGAATTGGAGAAGTGGATAGACAGCGAGGCGGGGGCTAGTGGGCGAGGTCATCGCCTGCGCGAACCAGAAGGGCGGAGTCGGCAAGACCACGACCGTGGTCAGCGTCGCCGCCTACCTCGCGCTCGACGGGCAGCGCGTCTTGCTGGTCGACCTGGACCCCCAAGGCAACGCGACGAGCGGGCTTGGCGTGGACCGCGCCGGTCTCGAGGCCTCCGTCTACGACGTCCTCCTGTCGGGGTCGTCGATAGAAGACGTCGTCCAGCCGACGGGCCTCGATGGGCTGGACGTGCTGCCATCCGACCGCAGCCTGGCCGGCGCAGAAGTAGAACTCGTTCCGAACGCGGGACGTGAGCGTCGGCTCAAACGCGTCCTCGACCACCAAGGGGGAGAGTACGACTTCGTGCTTCTGGATTGCCCGCCCTCGCTTGGACTGCTCACTGTCAATGGCCTCACCGCCGCCGACAGCGTCCTCATCCCGCTCCAGTGTGAGTACTACGCGCTCGAGGGCCTGGGGCAGCTGATGGCGACGATCGACTTGATTCGTGAGCACCTCAACCCACAACTCAGCACGAAGGGCGTCGTGCTGACCATGCACGACGGCCGGACGAGCCTGTCGGCCGACGTCACTGCTGAGGTCCGCAATCACTTCGGCGAGCAGGTGTTCCAGACAGTCGTGCCGCGCAGCGTTCGCTTGGCCGAGGCACCGAGCTACGGTCAGCCGATCGCGCAGTACAGCCCTAGCTCTCGTGGTGCCCAAGCGTATCAGGCAATCACAGCGGAACTGCTGGAGCGAAGTCACCACCGACCAGGCGACGCACTACGCGAAGCACGAGACCGATACCGGAGCACAACGTGATGAACCCAGGAAGGGGAGGTGAGCTAGGCATGGCTGTCGAGACCAGGAGGAGCACCGGGCTGGGTCGGGGCCTGGCATCACTGATTCCGCCCGCGCCTGCAGGCGTATCGGGTACTCGCGAGGTGCCGGTGGCCGAGGTCGCACCGAATCCGGAGCAGCCTCGCCGCACATTCGACCCCGACGAGCTCCAGCAGCTGGCAGATTCGATCGTCGCTCACGGCGTGCTCCAGCCTATCGTCGTGGTCGAGACCGCCGACGGCTTCGGACTGATCGCCGGGGAGCGGCGGCTGCGCGCCGCGACCATGGTCGGACTCGAGAGCATCCCCGCGGTAGTTCGTACGGCTAACGAACAGGAGCAGCTCGAGCTCGCCCTGGTCGAGAACATCCAGCGCACAGACCTGAACGCACTCGATGAAGCGCGCGCCTTCCGCCATCTGATAGAGGAGTTCGGTCTGACCCAGGAGCGCGTCGCCGAGCGAGTAGGTCGGTCACGACCGGCCGTTGCCAACTCGCTGCGCATCCTGGAAACGGCCCCCATGGTGCAGCAGTCCGTAGCCGAGGGCACCATCAGCGGCGGGCACGCCAAGGCCTTGGCGGGGCTTGACGACGCGACGCAGCAGGAGGTCGTGCTGGCGACGGTCGTGGCCCGCTCGCTCTCGGTGCGCCAGACCGAGGGGTTGGTGCAGGCGTCCAAGAAGGCCGATCCACCGGTGCGCTCCGCGCGCGCCGCGAGCGGGGATCCGGACATCCAACACATGGAGACCCAGATGCGTGAGGCACTGGGCACGAAGGTGACCATCGCGTCCGGACGCAAGGGCGGGCGCATCACCATCAGCTGGTATGACGATGACGATCTCGGTCGCCTGGTCGACCGACTAGCGCAGGTCGACCGATGACTGGAGGGCAGCGATGACCGATCAGGCCACGGCTGAGGGCAAGGTCCCGGCCACCACCAAGCCCAAGCCCGCGGCGTATTCCGCTGACTCCATCCAGGTGCTCGAGGGCCTCGAGGCCGTCCGACGCCGTCCGGGCATGTACATCGGCTCGACCGACGCGCGTGGCCTGCACCACCTCGTGTGGGAGGTTGTGGACAACTCCATCGACGAGGCCATGGCCGGCCACGCCGACTACATCGAGGTGACCATCCTGCCCGACGGCTCGATCCGCAACAGCGATGACGGCCGCGGTGTGCCCGTTGGCACCCAGAAGCAGACCGGCAAGAGCGCGCTGGAGGTGGTGCACACGGTGCTCCACGCCGGCGGCAAGTTCGGCGGGGGCGGCTACAAGGTGTCGGGTGGCCTGCACGGCGTGGGCGTCAGCGTGGTCAACGCTCTGAGCGAGTCGATGACCGTGGAATCTGTGCGCGACGGCAAGATCTGGACCCAGTCGTACGAACGTGGCCTGCCGACCAACAAGGTCAAGGCCATGGGCAGCGCCAACGGCCGCAAGGGCACGACCACGACCTTCAAGCCCGACACGGAGATGTTCGACACCATCGAGGTCAGCTTCGACGTCATCGCTCAGCGCCTGCGCGAGTCGGCCTACCTCACCAAGGGCGTGCACATCCGCCTCGTCGATGAGCGGGTCACACCGCTGCGTGAGAAGTCGTTCTACTTCGAGGGGGGCCTGGTCAGCTTCGTACGACACCTCAACAAGGGCAGGGACGTGCTCAACTTCCGGCCCATGTCCGCCGACAAGAGGGATGGCTCGACCCACATCGAGGTGGCCATCCAGTACAACGACGGATTCAGCGAGACAGTACTTGCTTTTGCTAACAATATCAACACCGTCGACGGCGGGACCCACGTCACCGGCTTCCGCGCGGCGCTGACTTCTTCGCTCAACGACTGGGCGCGGCGCCAGGGCCTCATCAAGGACAAGAAGGGCGCGCTCTCGGGCGACGACGTGCGCGAGGGCCTGACGGGGGTCATCAGCGTCAAGCTCACCGAGCCCCAGTTCGAAGGCCAGACCAAGGCCAAGCTGGGCAATGCCGAGATCAAGGGCCAGGTACAGGCCGCGGTAGGGGAGGGCATCAGCCAGTTCCTCGATGAGAATCCCGCCGACGCTCGGCGCATCATCGACAAGTCGCTGACCGCGGCCCGTGCCCGCGAGGCCGCGCGCAAGGCGCGAGACCTGGTGGTGCGCAAGTCGGCGCTGGAAGGCTCGGCCCTGCCGGGCAAGCTGGCCGACTGCCAGGAGCGCGACCCCGAGCGCAGCGAGCTCTACATCGTCGAGGGCGATTCCGCCGGTGGTTCGGCCAAGCAGGGCCGTGACCGGAGAAGCCAGGCCATCCTGCCCCTGTTCGGCAAGATGCTCAACGTGGAGAAGGCGCGCATCGACCGGGTCCTCTCCAGCGAGAAGATCCGCCCACTCATCATCGCCCTTGGCACCGGCATCGGCGAGACCTTCGATCTCTCCAGGCTGCGCTACCACAAGGTCATCCTGCTGGCGGACGCCGACGTCGACGGCGCCCACATCCGCACCTTGCTGATGACCTTTTTCTACCGCAACATGCCCGAGCTGGTGGAGAACGGCCACCTCTACATCGCGCAGCCGCCGCTGTACCGCATCAGCACGGGCAAGGTCACGCGCTACGCGTCCGACGAGAAGGAGCGCGACCGGATCGCCAAGGAGATGAAGGTCAAGAACCTGACCGTGCAGCGTTTCAAGGGCCTGGGCGAGATGAACGCTGAGCAGCTGTGGGAGACGACCATGAACCCGGCCACGCGCACGCTGCTGCAGGTGGATCCGGAGAACGCGGCCGAGGCCGATCACATGTTCACCGTGCTCATGGGCGAGAAGGTCGGGCCGCGCAAGGACTTCATCCGGGCCGAAGCCAAGAAGGTGCAGAACCTCGATGTCTGAGGCGAGCGCGACCGCCGACGCCTTCGTCTCGACACACCTGGCGGAGGCCACCGCCGTGGGCGAACGCCTGGCCCAGCTGACCGGGGAGCCAGAAGCGTATCTGGAAGCGCTCATCCAAGGCCTCGAGTCGCTGGCCGATCCGGCCTACCTCGAGACCGTCACGCACGCCTGCTCCGAGACGCCGGCCCGCTATCTCGTCCGCGGTCCGTTGGCGGAAGCCCTGGGCAAACCGGTCCGGGCAGCGCTGCGCGAAGGCTCGGGCATGATCGCGCTCCAGCTGGCCGACCGGCTGGCCCGCGCCGATCACCGCGATCTGCGCCTCTATGCCAACGACGCGCTGCGGCGGGCCTTGCCCGATGACCCCGAGCTGAGCTGGCAGATCATGCGCCGCCTGGGTCGCGCCGCGACCGACTGGATCGCCACCGACAGCCTGGCCGACCTGTGGGCCCGGGGCGTGCTGGCGGAGCACTTCCGCTGGGCCGAGCTGGAACAGTTGCTCTACTCGCAGCAGACCTACGAGCGCCGGCTGGTGGCGGCGACCCTGGCCACGCTGCCTCATCGCGTGCCCAAGGCCCGCCGCGACGAGTTGCGGCCGGACGCCGTCGAGCGCACGCTGGCGATCCTGCGCCAGCTCATGGGTGACGCCGAGGTGATGGTCCAGAAGGCGCTCTCGTGGGCCATCCGCGAGTGGACCCCCGTCGACGGGACCGCGCTGGCCTCCTTCCTGCGCAACGAGGCGGAGCTCGCGTCCGGACAGCGCGATGGCGCCCGGGCCTGGGTCGTCCGTGATGCGCTGGCCAAGCAGCCGGAGGCCCTGGCCCAGGAGCTGCGGGCGCAGCTGGCCGGCATCCGCCGTGACCGCCACGCGCCCTCTACCAGCATCGCCTCCGCCCACGCGGCCGCCTTCGCCGCTGCCCTCACCACCAGCACCGATGCCGTCGCCGCCCAGGGCGGTCGCTACACGAGGAGTCGCGCATGACCGACCCGGTCGGCAACATCCGCCCCGTCCCCATCGAGGAAGAGCTCAAGACGGCCTACCTCGACTACGCCATGAGCGTCATCGTCAGCCGTGCCCTGCCCGACGTCCGCGACGGCCTCAAGCCGGTACACCGGCGGATCCTGTACACGATGAACGAAATGGGACTCCACGCGGGCGCCTCCTACCGCAAGTGCGCCGCCATCGTGGGCGACGTCATGGGCAAGTACCACCCCCATGGCGACCAGGCCATCTACGACGCGCTCGTGCGCCTGGCCCAGGACTTCTCGCTGCGCTACCCGCTGGTGGACGGACAGGGCAACTTCGGCTCCGTCGACGGCGACCCGGCCGCGGCCATGCGCTACACCGAGGCGCGCATGACGGCCATCACCTCGGAGATCCTGGCCGACATCGATAGAGATACCGTCGACTTCGTCGAGAACTACGACGGCACGCGCATGCAGCCGGAGGTGCTCCCGGCGAAGCTGCCCAACCTGCTCATCAACGGCTCGGCCGGCATCGCCGTGGGCATGGCCACCAACATCCCGCCGCACAACCTGGGCGAGGTGGTGCGGGCCACGCAGGCGCTCATCGATGACCCGGACCTCAACACCGACGCCCTCTGCGAGCACATGCTGGGGCCGGACCTGCCTACCGGTGGCCTCATCTTCCGCTACGACCGCCGGCGCAACCCGGTGACCGCCGAGTGGGAGGAGATCGACGCTATCCGCGACATGTACCGCCATGGCCGTGGACGGGTGGTGATGCAGGCGCAGGTCGCATTCGAGGAGACGCGCGCCGGCCGCACGGCCATCGTGGCCACGGCCATCCCCTACCAGGTCAACAAGGCCTCGCTGCTGGAGAAGATCGCCGACCTGGTCAAGAGCGGCAAGATCGACGGCATCGCCGATCTGCGCGACGAGTCTGACCGCGACGGCATGCGCATCGTCATCGAGTGCAAGAAGGACGCGGCGCCGCGCAAGGTGCTCAACAACCTCTTCAAGCACACGGCCCTGAAGATGGCCTACAACGCCAACATCGTGGCCCTCGTCGACGGGCAGCCGCAGACGCTCTCGCTGAAGCAGATGCTCCAGCACTACATCGACTGGCGCCAGGAGGTCGTGCGCCGGCGAACCGAGTTCGACCTGCGGAAGGCACGCGACCGGGCGCACATCCTCGAGGGCCTCAAGACGGCCCTGGACAACCTCGACGCGGTCATCAAGACCATCCGCGAGTCAGCCGACGTGGAGACGGCGCGGGCGAACCTGATGAGCCGCTTCGGCCTCAGCGAGGTCCAGGCCAACGCCATCCTCGAGATGCAGTTGCGCCGCCTGGCCGCCCTCGAACGCCAGAAGATCGAGGACGAGTACGTGGCCGTCATCCAGAAGATCGCCGAGCTCGAGGACATCCTGGCCAACCCCAAGCGTGTGCTGCAGATCATCCGCGATGAGCTGGGCGAGCTGGACGTCAAGTACGGCCAGGACCGGCGCACGAGGATCGAGGGCAGTGCCGACAAGGAGCTCAGCGACGACGACCTCATCGCCGATGAGGACGTGGTCATCACCATCAGCGGCCGTGGCTACATCAAGCGCCAGCCGCTGGTCACCTACCGACGCCAGGCCCGCGGCGGCAAGGGCATCATCGGCGCGCGCACCGTGGAGGAGGACGCGGTCGCACACATGCTCGTGGCCAACACCCACGACTGGGCCCTCTTCTTCACCGACCGGGGCCGGGTCTTCAGCTCCAAGGTGCACCAGATCCCCGACGCCACGCGCCAGGCCAAGGGCATGCCCATCATCAACCTCGAGGGCGTGCAGGTGGACTCGGGCGAGCGGGTCCTGGCGACCATCATGCTGCCCGACTTCGAGCCCGGCCACAACCTGGTCATGGCCACGGTCAAGGGCATCGTCAAGAAGACGGCCATCGAGAAGTTCGAGCGCGTGCGCTCGACGGGCATCCGCGCTATCTCCGTGGCCGACGACGACAAGCTGGCCTGGGTGGCCGTCTCGTCTGGTGAGGACGACATCGTGCTGGCCACGGCGATGGGCCGCATCGCCCGCTTCGCCGAGTCGGAGGTCCGGCCCATGGGCCGCGACGCCGCCGGTGTCATCGGCATCCGCCTGGCCAACAAGAACGACCGCGTCGTGGTCATGGGCGTGCTGCGCGAGGACATGGACATCCTCGTGCTCACCGAGACCGGCTACGGCAAGCGCGTGACCAACAGCGAGTTCCGGCCCAAGCATCGCGGCGGCCAGGGCGTTCGGCTCATCTCGCTGGAAGGCGCCAAGAGCGGCAAGGTGGCCGCGGTCGAGCTCGTCGACGAGTCCGACGAGGAGCTGCTGCTCATCTCTCGCGAAGGCCAGGTGGTTCGCACCGACGTGGCCTCCATCAACCGCTACGGCAGCGCCGCTCGTGGCGTCATCGTGATGCGCCTCAACAAGGGCGACTCGGTGGCCGGCATCGCCGTCTTCCGAGAGGGGCTGGCGGAGCAGCGCGGTGTCGGTGAGAATGGGACCGACGGGCCCGACGAGGGTGGCCCCGGCAGCGACGGAGCGGCGCAGGCATGACGGTCCCAGCACCGATCGAGGAGTGACCGCCTTCGGCGACCACGAGCAGTTGGTCAGCGGCGAGGCCCTGGGTCTCTACTCGGGCAATGCCAACGAGCCGCTGGCGCGCAAGATCGGCCGCTACCTCGGCGCAGAGCTGGGGCGCTCCGAGGTGTTCGAGTTCGCCAACGAGAACATCTTCGTGCGCATCATCGACAACGTGCGCGAGAAGGACATCTTTCTCGTGCAGCCGACGTGCAAGCCGGTGCAGAAGTCGATCATGGAGTTGCTCATCATGATCGACGCCTTCAAGCGTGCCAGCGCCGGTCGCATCACCGCGGTCGTGCCCTACTACTCGTACGGGCGCTCGGACAAGAAGGACCAGCCGCGCGTGCCCATCACGGCCCGCCTCGTCGCCGACATGATCAGCGTGGCCGGCGCGGACCGGCTGCTCACGATGGACCTACACCAGGGCCAGATCCAGGGCTTCTTCAACATCCCCGTCGACGAGCTGACGGCCACCCACCTGCTCTCCAACTACTGGCAGAAGAAGGAGCTGGAGAACGCGGTGGTGGTGACCGACCTGGGGTTCGCCAAGCGCGCACGCACGTTCGCCGAACTGGTGGGCGCACCCTTGGCCATCATCGAGAAGCGCCGCGAAGCCAACGACGACCGGGCCAAGGTCATGAACGTCATCGGCGAGGTGCGCGGCAAGCGCGCCATCATCGTCGATGACGAGATCGACACCGGCGGCACGCTGGTGGAGACGACGGCGGCGCTCGAGCGCGAGGGTGCCGTGGAGATCTTCGGCTGCGCCACGCACGGCGTGCTCTCCGACCCGGCCATCGACCGCATCCGCGACTCCGCCCTCTCCGAGGTCGTCATCACCGACACCATCCCCTTGCCGGCCTCCCACCACCTGCAGAGGATCAAGGTGCTCTCGGTCGCGCCGCTCATCGGCGAGGCCATCACGCGCATCCACCAGGGCAAGTCGGTGGGCGCGCTATTCTCATCGGAGATGCAGCGCACCCAGTCGATGTTGCTGTGGGGCGAAGAGGACGAGGAACCAGCATGACCGACCAGTCCGGCCTGCAGCCGAGTGAGAGCGAGGGCCAGACCACGCTGTACCGCCCCAACGCCGAAGGTGGCCTCGAGGCCGCGCCGCAGCAGGGCGACTACCGCGACGATCTGCGTTCCCGGCGCTGGAACGCGGCCCCGCTCGAGAACCCGGAGGTCGAGAAGACCGACGGGCGCATCGTGGTCGGAGCCATCGTCCTGCTCAGTGTGGCCACGTTCGTCGTGCTCGTGGTGGGCTATGGGGTGGGGATCTGGAGCCTGTCCTAGCAGCGCGACACGGTGAGCGAGCGCGGCGCCGGTGACGTGGGGGTCCGCGCCTACCGGGATCCAGCCGACTACCGGCTCGTCTACGACCTCCTCAACGAGCTCTATCGGCCTGACGACCGATTGCCCTACTGGCTGGGGCCACGCTGGGAGTACATGCACGGGCACCCTTTCATCGAGCGCGCCAAGCTCTCCAGCATCGGGGTCTCGGAGTCCAACTCCGGCGAGGTCGTCGGCGTGATCCACCCCGAGGCCGTCCCCCAGCAGCGCTACCTGCAGGCGCGCCCCGGCCACGAAGGCGTGCGCCCGGCCCTGCTCGAGTGGGCCGAGCACCATCCTGCCGAACCCTCCGGGGTGGCGCCTGCCGGGCGCGTGGGGGTCTACGTGGACGCCTCGGACCTGGCGCTCCAGGCGCTCGTGGCTGGTCTGGGCTACGGGCGCTCCGCGGCCGAGAACGAGCACAAGCCCCACGCCTGCCTGGGCCTCGAGGAACCGCTGCCCGCGGCGCCCTGCTCCCCTCGCTACCGAGTGCTCAGCCTGGCCGAGGACAACGACCTGGTCAAGGTCGACCGCGTGCTCTGGCGCGGCTTCGATCATCCTGGCGAGCCGCCAGCCGGTGGGGTCGCCGAGCGCGCGTGCACAGGCCACCCCCAACTACCGCCGCGACCTCAACATCGTGGTCGTAGCCCCGGACGGGACGTTCGCTGCGCACGCCGGCATCTGGTACCTACCCGGGCTGCGCGTGGTCCACGTCGAACCAGTGGCCACCGATCCTGGCCACCGCCGACGCGGGCTCGGGACGGTGGCCGTGATCGAAGGGCTGCGCCGGGTGCGAGAGGACGGAGCCACCATGGCCTGGGTCGGCTCCGATCAGCTTATCTACATGAGCATGGGCTTCAGAGTCACGGCTGCCCCGACGCTGTGGTGGCGGGAACTCGGTAAGGCCACGTGAAGGACCCGGCCCACGTCGTGTGGGACTGGAACGGCACCCTGCTCGACGACTTCGGGCTGACCGCCGAGATCGCCGGGCGTACGCTGGCCGCGCTGGGTGTCGAGGGCGTCACGGGCGAGGACATCAGGACTCACTTCCGCCGGCCCTTCGGCGCCTTCTACGCCAGCCTCTTCGGCCGACCCGTGAGCGTCGACGAGTTCCGCTACATCCGCGATCGCTACCAGCTCGAGTACGAGGCACAGCACCTCGAGCTGCGACTGCAGTCCGACGCGCTCGCGGCCATGGATCTGCTGGCCGAGCGCGACGCCACGCAGTCACTGCTGTCGATGGCGCCAGACCCGCAGCTACAAGCCCTGGTCGATCACCACCACCTCCGGGGTCGCTTCCAGCTCGTCGAGGGCAGCCCCGAGCACGACAGCGATGGCAACAAGGCCGTCCACCTGGCGCGGCATCTCGCCGCCCTGCGGGTGGAGCCGGCTGCGGCCTTCGTCATCGGAGACACCGTCGACGACCACGAGGCAGCCGTGGCCAGCGGTGCCGGGTCGGTGCTGGTCACCACCGGCAGCACCTCGCGTGCCTCGCTGGAGGCCACCGGCGCGCCGGTAGTAGAGACGCTGCTCGACGCGGCCATGATCGTCATTCGCGGAGAGTAGCCAGGCTAACGGATCAAGGGGCCGGGGCGGTGGGCAGCCGAGGCCGGCGCCGGCCGATCAGATGGCTCCGTGGCAGCGCTTGTACTTCTTGCCCGAGCCGCAGTAGCAGGGGTCGTTGCGGCCGATCTTCTCGCCGTCGGGCGTGTGGCCCATGGCGCGCGCCTGTCCCGTCTCGACCTGCTGGTCGCCCTTTTGCAGCTGCACGGTCCTGGGCGTCTGCGAGCCGAGGCCGGGGAGCAGTTGCGCGGTGGTCGTCACCGTGGCGCCGCTGGTGGCGGTGGCGCTGCCACCGGACGACACCGGCGGGGTGACCGTGCCGCTGCCGGTGGAGGGTGGGGCGGCGCTGGTGTCCACGCTTCTGGCGCCGCCGCCGTTGCTGCTCCGCTGCAGCGCGGCCAGCTGCTCCGCTGACGGCGTGGGCAGGGTACGCGGCTCGTCGGGCGGCGCTTCCTCGCGCCGCTGCACGCTCACGCGGTAGATGGTCGAGGCCACCTGGTGCTGGATGAAGCCGCGCAGCTCGTCGTAGAGGCTGAAGGCCTCGCGCTTGAACTCGACGAGCGGATCGCGGCCGCCATAGCCACGCAGGCCCACGCCCTTGCGGAAGTCCTCGAGCTCGGTGAGGTGCTCGACCCAGAGGGTATCGATGGCCCGCAGCAGCACGGCCCGCTCGACCAGTGCCCAGGTCTCCTCGCCGAACTCCGCCTCACGCGCGTCGAGCGCGTCGGCCGCCTGGTCGTTGATGTAGCCCACGATGTCCTCGCGGCTGCCCTGCTCGTCGAGCGCCTCCGCGCTGAAGGCCTCACCCGCCAGGCCCATGGCCCCGAGCGACTCGGAGAGGCCCTCGAAGTCCCACTCGGACTCGACCTCGCCGAGGTGGGCCTCGATGACCCCGGCCAGCTCCTGCTCCACGAAGGCCAGCACGGTCTCGCTCAGGTCCTCGTTGTGGAGGACCTTGTCGCGCTCCTCGTAGATGCGCTCGCGCTGCTTGTTGATGACGTCGTCGTACTCGACGATGCGCTTGCGGATGTCGAAGTTGTGGCCCTCGACGCGCGACTGCGCGTTCTCCACCGTGCGCGAGACCATCTTCGACTCGATGGCCACCTCGCCCTCCAGGCCCATGCGCTCCATGAGCGCGGTCACGCGGTCGTTGGCGAAGCGCTTGAGCAGCGGATCCTCCAGGGAGAGGAAGTAGCGCGAGGAGCCGGGGTCGCCCTGGCGACCGGAACGGCCGCGCAGCTGGTTGTCGATGCGCCGCGCGTCGTGTCGCTCGGTGCCGATGATGTGCAGGCCGCCGGCGCCCACGACCCGCTCGTGGTCCTCGTCGCACTCGGCCTTGGCCTCGACCAGGGCGGCCTCGTAGACGTCCGGCTCGACCTCAGCGGGGTTGAGCCCCTTGCCGTGAAGCTTCTGGCTGGCCAGGCCGACGGGGTCGCCGCCGAGCTTGATGTCCGTGCCGCGGCCGGCCATGTTGGTGGCGATGGTGACGGCGCTGGAGTGGCCGGCCTGGGCCACGATGGGCGCTTCCTTCTCGTGGAACTTGGCGTTGAGCACCTCGTGCTTGATGCCGCGCTTCTTGAGCGCCCGGCCCAGCTGCTCGCTCTTCTCCACCGAGGTCGTGCCCACCAGCACCGGCCGCCCGGCCTCCTGCTGCTCGGCGATCTCGTCGATGACGGCGTTGAACTTGGCCTCCTCGTCGCGATAGACGAGGTCGGCGAAGTCGTCGCGGATCATGGGCAGGTGGGTGGGGATGGCCATCACCTCCAGCCCGTAGATCTTGTAGAACTCCTCCTGCTCGGTCATGGCCGTGCCGGTCATGCCCGAGAGCTTGTCGTAGAGGCGGAAGTAGTTCTGGAAGGTGACCGTGGCCATGGTCATGGACTCGCGCTGGACGCGCACGCCCTCCTTGGCCTCGACGGCCTGGTGCAGGCCCTCCGACCAGCGGCGGCCGGGCATCTGGCGGCCGGTGAACTCGTCGACGATGACGATCTCGTCGTCCTTGACGATGTAGTCGCGATCGCGCTTGTAGAGCGCGTGGGCGCGCAGCGACTGCTCGAAGTGGCGCGGCAGACGCGGGTCCGTCTCCACGCCGTAGAGATCTCGGATGTTGAGCATCTTCTCGATCTTGGCGATGCCCTGCTCGGTGGCCGAGACCGCGTGCTCCTTGAGGTCGACGAAGTAGTCCCCGCCCTCCTCCGCATTCTCGGGACGGGCCTCGAGGCGCGGCACCAGGCGGGCGAAGACCTTGTACAGGTCGCCCGACTCGCCGGCGGCGCCGCTGATGATGAGCGGCGTGCGGGCCTCGTCGATGAGGATGTTGTCGACCTCGTCGACGATGCCGAAGAAGCGCCGGCGCTGGACGCGCTCGCTGAGCTCCTGGACCATGTTGTCACGCAGGTAGTCAAAGCCCAGCTCGTTGTTGGTGGCGTAGGTGACGTCGGCCTCGTAGGCCTCTTTGCGCTCGACCGGCCGCAGGTGGATGAGCATCTCGTCCTTGGTCTGGTAGTCGGGGTCGAAGAGGTAGGCCGTGTCGTGCTGGATGACGCCGACCGACAGGCCCATGCCGTGGTAGATGGGCCCCATCCACTGCGGGTCACGCTTGGCCAGGTAGTCGTTGACGGTGATGATGTGGACGCCCCAGCCGGACATGGCGTTGAGCGCCGCGGCGAGGGGCGCCACGAGCGTCTTGCCCTCGCCCGTCTTCATCTCCGCGATCTTGCCCTGGTGCAGCACGATGCCGCCTATGAGCTGGACGTCGAAGTGGCGCATCTCCAGCTTGCGGCGGCTGACCTCGCGGGCCGCGGCGAAGACGTCGGGCAGGACCTCGTCGAGGGCCGCCTGCATGCGCTCGAAGTCCGACTTCTCACGTGCTCGCCGGAGCTGCGAGCGGGCCTCGCTGTCGGGGCTGTGGATCTCCTCCTCGGAGGGTTCCGAGGCTGGCGCAGCGGCGCGGACCTCCTCGCGGATCTCGGCCATCTCGGCCCGGATCTGCTCATCGGACAGCTCGGTGTAGTGCGCCTCCAGCTCGTTGATCTGGTCGACCAGGGGCTGGAGCGGACGCAGGTTGGATTCGCTGGAGGTCCCGACCAGGCGGGACAGGAACTTACGCATGGAGTTCGAAGTATAGGCGTCAGGCCCCACATCCCTCAGCGCGGCCGTCAGCCACGGCCGGCCGTCCGCCTGGCAGCGGGCCGGACGGCGCCGCGCAAGCGCCATCCGGCCGCCGATGTTCACAGAATCTTCGGCTAACCCCTTGTCTGGAGGCGCTTCCGCTCGTACACTCGCACCAAACACCGGCGGCCACACCGCCGGTGTGCTCATATGCGGCCGCTGCCAGGAACGTGCCCTGGCTAACGGACCGGAGGGAGAGACATCTGAAGTGAAGCCGTTTTCGGTTGAGCCTGAGGCCGAGATCGGCGATCCGTCGTTCACCGACCTGATCGCCTGCGAGCGTGACTGCCGCAACTGCAGCTACGCCGCCTGGCTGGACTGCGATGGCAACTGCGGCGAGTGCGTGCACAACGGCTACTGCCCGTGCGTGAATCCCGTGGTCGCCCGCAGCAAGACCGCACTCAAGATCATCGAGCTGCGCCCCCTGCTGCTGCAGGATCTGCGTTCTCGACGCTAGACGCCTAGACCCTGACCGCCGATGGACCACGCGCTGATCCGTGACCTCGTGTCCCGCGTGCACTCGACGTCGGGGCGTCTTTGACCTAGCGGGCAAGGCCGAGCAGCTCGCAGCGCTAGACGAGCGCGCCTCTCAGCCCGAGTTCTGGAACGACTCGCGCGAGGCCAAGCGCGTCCTGCGCGCCGCGGACGGCCTGCGCGAGGAGCTGGACGCCTGGAACGGCCTCATCGAGCGCGCGGACGACCTGGCCGAGCTGGCCGAGCTGGCCGCGGAGGCTGGAGACGAGGAACTCGAGGCCGAGGTCGGCGGCGAGTACGCGGACGTCGAGGCCGAGTACGAGAAGATGCGCACGAGCCTGCTCTTCTCGGGCGACTACGACGACAGCGACGCGTTCATCAGCATCAGCGCCGGCGCCGGCGGGACCGAGGCCACCGACTGGGCCGAGATGCTCCTGCGCATGTACCTGCGCTGGTGCGAGCGGCGCGGCTTCGGCACCGAGATCATCGACCGCCTGGAAGGGGAGGAGACGGGCATCAAGTCCGCCACCGTCTCGGTCCAGGGCCGGCGAGCCTACGGCTGGCTGCGCGCCGAGGCGGGGGTGCACCGGCTGGTGCGCATCAGCCCCTACGATTCACAGAGCCGGCGCCACACCACGTTCGTGCAGGTGGAGATCCTGCCCGAGGTCGAGGAGGCCGCCGAGATCGAGGCCATCCCCGACGACGAGCTGAAGGTCGACACCTACCGGGCGCAGGGGGCGGGCGGCCAGCATGTCAACAAGACCGACTCGGCCGTGCGCCTGACCCACCTGCCCACGGGTATCGTGGCCCAGAGCCAGAACGAGCGCTCCCAGCACCAGAACCGAGAGGCGGCCATGAAGATCCTGCGGGCGCGCCTGCTGGAGCGGCGCCTGGAGGAGCGCGAGGCCGAGATCCTCGAACTCAAGGGTGAGCACAAGGAGGCCGGCTGGGGCAACCAGATCCGCTCCTACGTGCTGCATCCGTACCAGATGGTCAAGGACCACCGCACCGAGCACGAGACGGGCAACACCACGGCGGTGCTCGACGGCGATCTCGACGCCTTCATGGTGGCCGAGCTGGAACGCGTGGCCACCGAACGGGAGGGTGGCGCTGCCTGAGCTGAGGGAGGCGACCAGCGCCGACATCCCAGCCATGCTGGAGGTGTTCTTCCACGCCATCGAGGACCTCGACAGCAAGCGTGGCCAGGCGCTGCAGCCACGCAACGCAGCACCCCTGGAGATGCACTTCGGGCACCTCCTGAGCACCGACCCCCACTCCTGCTGCGTGGCCGAAGACCATGGGCGCGTCGTCGCCTTCGGCATCGTCAGTCGCCGCCAACAGGACGCCTTCCTCTCGTTCCTCTTCGTCGAGCCGTCGTGGCAGGGCCGGCGCCTGGGCCGCGCCGTGCTCGACGCGTGCCTCCGTGGCGCAGGTGACGGAGTGGCACGGGTGGCGACCTGCGCAGAGGCCAACCAGGCCGTCTCGACAGGCCTGTACGCCAGGCTGGGTCTGGCGCCACGCAGCCCCATCTACCTGCTGCGCGGGGCCCTGCCCGACGGGGCCCTGCCTGATCCGGCGCCGGGCATCGCGCCACGGCCCGTGTCCGCGGCGGCGGTGGCCGCTTTCGACCGCGAGCTGATGGGCCATGAACGGCCACAGGACCACGCCTTCTGGGCACGCGACCGTCAGGGCGCGCTCTTCGTCGACGGCGACGGCGCCATCCGGGGCTACGGCTACGCCCATCGCAGTGGACGCATCGGCCCCGTGGCCGCGGCGGCGCCGGCGGATCTGCCCGGCTTCGTCGGCTACCTCGTGCGCATCACGCAGGTCCTCGAGGGCCGCCAGCTGGTCGTCCCTGGCCCCGCCATCAGCGCCCTGCAGCCGCTGCTGGAGGCGGGCCTGCGCATCGATGGCACGCCCGCTGTCTACTGCTCGCACGGCCGGGGACCCGCGTTCGAGCGCTACCTGCCCATGAGCTTCGCGCTCCTCTGACGGGCCTGACCGGAGGCATCATGACCGACCTGTACCTGCCCGACGCCACGACTGAGATCGGCGCGGCCGTGGCCGTGGCCCTGGCCGCCTGCGACGAGGCCGACGCCATCAGCCTGGCCTCGTTCCGACGCGAGCTGGCCATCGAGTCCAAGCCCGACGCCTCCTTCGTGACCGAGGCCGACACGGCCGTCGAGCGTGCCGTGCGCGAGCGCATCAGCACGCGCTTCCCCCACCACGGCCTGGTGGGTGAGGAGTACGGCGAGGCACCCTCTGCCAGCGGCCGGCGCTGGATCATCGACCCCATCGACGGCACCCACAACTACATGCGCGGCGTGCCTCTCTTCGCCACCCTGCTGGCGCTCGAGATCGAGGGCCAGCTGGCCGTGGGCGCGGTCAGCGCCCCGGCCCTGCACCGGCGCTGGTTCAGCTGGGCCGGCGGCGGGGCCTGGGCCGTCGAGACCGCGCCCGACGGCTGGGATCCGGCCTCGGCCAGCCGGCTCTCGGTCTCGGCTATCGATCGACTGGAGCAGGCCTCGGTGGTCTACTCCTCCTACCCCAGCATCGTCGACTCCGGCTGGGCGCCGGGCTTCGGGCGCCTGCTGGGTGAGGTCTGGCGCGACCGGGGCCTGGGCGACTTCTACGGCTACATGCTGGTGGCCGAGGGCGCGGCCGACGTGATGGTCGAGGCCGAGCTCAAGGTCTGGGACCTGGCCGGACCGCGAGCAGTGCTGGAGCAGGCGGGTGCGAGCGTGACCGACATCCGCGGTGGCGCCGACATGCCCGCGACGGGCGTGATGGCGACCAACGGACGGCTGCACCGGGCGGTCCTCGACGAGCTCGCTCGCGTCTGAGCCGGCGAGGGGTCGAAACGGACCCCTGTGCTAGGCTCCGCCATCGATGAGCGACGCCGTTTCCCGGGCCGTCGCGGGACCACCACCAGGGACCCCGTGGTCCGACCAGGCACCGGCCCCGGAGGCGCCTGGACAGCCACAGCCCGGAGCACCCACGCCCGGTCAGCCGCTGCTCCCGCCGGAGCAGCATGATTCGGTGCGCCTCGCGGGTGTGAGCAAGACCTACGGCACGGGCAAAGAGGCGCTCATCGATGTCGATCTCGTCATCCCCGAGGGCGACTTCGTCTTCCTCGTGGGCCCATCGGGCGCGGGCAAGTCCACCCTCACCAAGCTGCTCGTGCGCGACGAGAAGGCCACCGCCGGCAGCGTGGCGGTGGCCGGCCACGATCTCGGGCGCATGAAGAAGAAGGAGGTGCCGTTGCTGCGACGCAAGATCGGCATCGTCTTCCAGGACTTCCGCCTGCTGCCGCGCAAGACGGTCTACGAGAACGTGGCCTTCGCGCTGGAGGTGACGGGCACGTCCAAGCGGTTGATGGAGCCGGCCGTCGAGCGGGCCCTGGCACTGGTGGGCCTGACCGAGCAGGCGAGGCAGCGTCCGAGCCAGCTCTCGGGCGGTGAGATGCAGCGCACCGCCATCGCCCGCGCCATGGTCCACGATCCACGCCTCATCATCGCCGACGAGCCCACCGGCAACCTCGATCCGCTCATCAGCTGGGAGATCATCCAGCTGCTGCTGCGCATCAACGAGATGGGTACGACCGTGCTCATGGCCACCCACGACGCCGAGGTCGTGACCGCCCTGCGTCGGCGAGTCGTGGCCCTGGAGGACGGCCGCGTCGTGCGCGACGAGGTCGGCGGCTACCACCGTGAGTACTGAGGCCGGGCCCTGATGCACTTCCTGCGCTTCTCGGTCCGCCAGGCTCTGCAGGGTCTGTGGCGCAACAGCGTCATGACCTTCGCCGCCACCTTCACCATGATCCTCATGCTCATCCTGCTCGCCGCGCTGGTCATCGTCATCGCCGGTGTCGAGGCCGGGCTGGAGTACGTGGAGTCGCGCGTAGAGGTGCGCGCCGAGCTGCACGACGGCCTGCTCGAGGAGCGCGTGGCCGAGTTCCAGGGCGAGCTCCAGGCGCGCACCGACGTGGCCACCATCACCTACGTGAGCAAGGAGGAGGCGCTGGAGCGCTTCACCGACCAGCGCGCAGAGCAGGGCCAGACGGACATCGCCAGCGCCTACGCCGGGTTCAACCCCTTCAACGCCTACTACGCCATCGAGCTGCGCGATCCGCGCCAGTCGCGCGCACTCATCTCGGTGCTGGAGGACGAGACCGCGCTGGTCACGCGCGTGCTGGGCCAGCAGTCGGGCATCGACCGCCTCGTGGAGCTGACCGCGCAGCTGCGGAACCTCGGCTTCATCGTGCTCAGCTTCGTGGCCCTGACGGTGCTGCTCATCGTGGTCAACAGCATCCGCATGGCGCTCATGGCCCGGGCCCAGGAGATCGACATCATGCGCCTCGTAGGTGCCTCCGACCGCTACGTACGCTGGCCCTTCATCCTCGAGGGCGTCTTCATCGGCCTGGCCGGGGCCATGGTGACGCTGCTGCTGCTGCTCATCGCCTCACCCGCCATCAGCGACATCGCCAGCGACATCGCCGGCTCGGTGCCGCTCGGCTTCGACAGCTCGCTGACGCTGCAGATCGTGCTCATCTCGCTGGGGGCCGGCATCGGCCTCGGCGGGCTCGGCGCGTGGATCAGCGTGCGCACCTACCTGCGCTGATCGGCGGGACACGCGTGATCTCTCCCTCCGGCACACCGCCACCACCGACGCCACCGCCACCGCCACCTGCCTCGCCACCGCCCCGTCCGGATGGTGGTGGCGTGGGCGTGACCGCCATGCTGCTGGTGGGCCTGGGCGCGGCGGCGGTCTTCTGGGCCGGGCTCACGCTGGGCAGCGGCATGGTCGGGCGCAACGAGCAGGAGCAGGCCGCCATCGAGGCCTTCACCGAGACCTACCAGCGCATCGCCGACGACTTCATCGGCACCCCCCTGCCCGAGACCCTGCTGGAGGGCGCCATCGAGGGCATGTTCGAGGCGCTAGAGGACCCCAACTCGCGCTACATGCCCCCGGACGAGTACGAGTCGGCGCTGGACAACGCCATGGGCGAGTTCGAGGGCATCGGCGCGGTCATGGCCACCGAGGACGCGGACGGTGATGAGTGCGGGGCCATCGCGGCGTCCTGCCGACTGCGCGTGCTCGAGGTCCTCTCGGGGGCGCCGGCGGAGGAGGCCGGCCTGCTCGCGGGTGACGTGGTCACGAGCGTGGACGGTACGTCGCTGGCCGGCTCGACCATCGACGACTCGGTCCGGCTCATCCGCGGCCCGCGAGGCAGCCGGGTCACGCTCACGCTCGAACGGGACGGCACCGAGCTGGAACTGCCCATCACCCGCGACACGGTCGTGGCCGACGATGTCCACGCGGCCACGCTGGCCGACGGCCGCGTGGGCTACATCGCCATCGACAGCTTCAGTGCCAACGCTGCCGACGAGTTCGAGCAGGCGCTGCAGGCCCACCTGGCGGCGGGGGTCGACGGCGTCGTCGTCGACCTGCGGGACGACCCCGGTGGGTTCGTCGACGCGACCGTCGAGATCAGCAGCCAGTTCCTCGATGACGGCGTGGTCTTCTGGGAAGAGGACGCGCAGGGCGGACAGGTCGCGGTCGACGTCATCGATGACGGCCTCGCCACCGACGAGGACCTGTCGGTGGCGGTGCTGGTCAACGGCGGCTCGGCCTCGGCCAGCGAGATCCTCGCGGGTGCCCTGCAGGACGCTGGTCGGGCCGCGCTCGTGGGCGAGCCCACCTTCGGCAAGGGCACGGTGCAGGAGTGGAACGAGCTGCCCGGCGAAAACGGCGGCTACCGCCTGTCGGTGGCCAAGTGGCTCACGCGCGACAAGCGCTGGATCGATCGCGTGGGCCTGACGCCCGACGTTCGCGTGGAGCTCGAGGGCCAGCGCTACCGAGCCGGCTTCGCCGGAGCCGACCCCGAGGCCGACTCCCAGCTGCAGGCGGCCGTAGCGGCGGCCCTGGGCGAGCCACTGACATCGCCTTCGCCGCCGCCCCCGTCGGCACCGTCGGCGGCTCCCTCGACTGAGGCCACGACCGTGCCCGGGTCGCCTGAGGGGACGGACTAGACCGGCCGCTTGACAGGTCGGGTACCGTCTCCTCAAGCGAAAGGAGGTGGTGTGTAATGCAAGATCGATTAAGTAGCAGCACCGCCTCGGAGGTTCAGCGCTAGCTCGAACCGACGAGTAGTGGTGCATGCCGCTAGGACGCCGGCCCACCCGGGCCGGCGTTCGTGTGTCTGTGCGACCCTAAGGGGCCGTCAATCATCTGCCAGCACTCAGGAGCCCACCGATGGGCAGAACCGTCGCCACCAACAGGAAGGCCCGCCACGACTTCACGGTCGAGGATTCGTTCGAGGCCGGCATCGCCCTCACCGGTACGGAGATCAAGTCCGTGCGGGAGGGTGCGGTGAACCTGCAGGACGCCTACGCCCGCATCGAGAAGGGCGAAGCATGGCTGATCGGCGCCCGCATCGCGCCCTGGCCGGGTGGCAACCGCTGGAACCACGAGCCCATGCGCGACCGCAAGCTGCTGCTTCACCGCACGCAGATCGACCAGCTCGTGGGGCGCACCAAGGCCAAGGGCCTGACCATGGTGCCGCTGTCGATGTACTTCAACGACCGCGGCAAGGCCAAGCTGCAGATCGGTCTCGTGCGCGGCAAGAAGAACTATGACCGCCGCCGTGACATCGCCGCTCGCCAGGCCAAGCGGGACATGGACCGCGAGGTCGCCGACGCGCTGCGGGGACGCTGAGCACCACGTGCTCCAGCGAACGCTGGTCAGAACAGGCGTTCGACTGCTAGAATCGTGCGTCCATGGGGATGCGTGGTCTCGACAGGGCCCGAACCCCGAAGAACGCGAGTCGAGGTTGCCATCAGGCCTCGTTAAACCGGTGGCAAAAAGAAGTAACTGGCAACAACCGCCAGCCTGCTCTCGCCCTCGCGGCCTAAGGCCGTAAGGTGAGCGTGGAAGCAGCCTCATCCCCGTGGGCTGTGGAAGCGTCATTCAGCGGGGATGCGCCTCGAGTGAGTGTCGCGTAGCTCGAGGTCAAGCCCGCAAGGGGACGCGACTGGATCCGGCGCCACGGTGCCGATGCTGGGACGGCGGATCGACGACAAACCATCGGCTACGCTCGTAGTGGTCTTCGGCAGAAGGTTCTGGACGGGGAGTTCGACTCTCCCCCATCTCCACCAACCCGCAGATAGAGCACGACCCCGTCAGCACGACGGGGTCGTTTCCGGTCTTGGGCCGCGGCGCGGTCAGGCCTTGAGCACGACCACGCGGCGCATGGGCTCCTCGCCGATCGACTGCGTGGTGATGCCGTTCACGTCACGCAGGGCCAGGTGCACCCAGCGGCGTTCGAGCGCGGACATCGGCTCCAGCTGCAGCATCTGCCCGGTCTCATCGACGCGCTCGGCGGCACGGGTGGCGACCTCCACCAGCTGGCGCTCGCGGCGGCCGCGGTAGTCCTCGACATCGACCAGCACGCGCGTCCAGGTACCCATCTTGCGGCTGAGCATGAGGTTGACCAGGTGCTGTAGCGCGGAGAGCCGCTCGCCCTTGCGCCCGATGAGCGCGCCGAGAGCCTCCTTCTCCTCGTCGTTGGCTCCGTAGACGGTGATCTTGGCGGTGGCGCCGGTGCTGGTCTCGACGTTGGCCTCGTAGCCCATCATCTCCACCAGCGTCTCGAGGATCTCCACCCCCGCGGCCAGCGCCTCCGGCGAGGTCTCTGCGTCTTCGCTGGCCTCACTCTTGGCCGATGAGCTCGCCGCCACCGCGGCCTCGACCTCGGTCGCGGCGGCCTCGCTGACCTTGGAGGCCTCGCTGGTACGGCTGCCGCTGCGGCTTCGACGGCGGTCTGAGTCGCGTTCGCTCGGCTTGTCACGGCTGGGCCGCGGCTCACGCGTGGGCTCTTTCGCACGCGGCTCCGGCTCGACCGGCGGGGCGGACGCCTCGGCAGCCTCCTTCTTGGGTGCAGCACCACCCAGCGCCGAGCGCGGCGCGGCGATGATGCGGGCGGGCTCGGCGCCCATGCCCAGCACCCCGCGGCTGCCCTGCGTGAGAATCTCGAAGTCGAGGTCGGAGAGGCCCGGGACCTCGAACTCCTCTCGCGCGTTCTTCAGCGCCTCCTCGACGGTCTTGCCCGTGAACTCCTGGTATTCGCTCATCGTCGTCTCCCTCGGCGACGGCTGCGACGCCGTGCCGGTCTGATGGTGCCCGCGGCGCTGTCCTTGGTGGAGCGCTTGGTGGTCTTGGTCTTGCCGTCCTTGTCAGGCTCGGCCGGTTTCGGCTCCGGCATGCTCACCGGGAACGGCGCCTGGAAGTCCTTGGCGATGCCCGGGGTCCAGCCGAACAGCGGGAAGAGCCCGCCAAAGCCGTTGATCAGGAACTGCTGGATGATGCTGAAGACGGTCGTGGTGACCCAGTAGATGAACAGGCCGGCCGGCAGGATCGCGCCGTAGATGAGCGAGAAGAGCGGCAGGATGAGCATCATCCGGTTGGTCGTGGCCGCGGTCGTATCGCCAGGGGCGACGTTGCGGTTCATCATCATGCGCGACTGGATGAGCTGGAGCACGGCCGAGGTCAGGGCCAGCAGCGAGAGCCCGAAGCCGAGGCCGCTCAGGACCATGACGAAGATCTCGGGCTGGTTCGAGGGCAGACCGCCGGGGTAGCCGGGGAACTGCAGGCCGCCGTCGATCTTGGGCAGCCAGGCCAGCCAGGGGATGTTGGGGTCGATGCAGGGGACGTAGGGGTTGCCCGGATCCTGGCACGTGACGTTGACCAGCTGGATACCGAAGGGGTGGAGCATGGAGCTGATGTCGGCCGCGTTGAGCCCTTGCATGAAGACCTGGTACATGGGCAGCAGCAGCACCAGCTGCAGCACCGCCGGAAGGCAGCCCGAGGCCGGGTTCACGCCACGATCGCGGTAGAGCTTCATCTGCTCCTCCGAGATCTTCTGGCGTTCGCCCTTGTACTTGCTCTGGATGGCCCGCAGCTCCGGCTGCAGCATCTGCATCCGCCGCTGCGAGACGATCTGGGCCCGGAAGACCGGGATGAGCAGGGTGCGGAGGACGATCGTGAGCAGGATGATCGAGATGCCGATGTCGCCGGTGATGCTGTAGAGGAAGGCCAGGCCGATGAAGATGACCTGGAAGATGGGCGTGAAGACCCAGGCCAGCAGGGCCAGCGGATCGGCACCGTTGGGCTGCGCCGGGCACAAGTTCCTCAGGGGCGGCGACGGGTCGGGCGTCGCGTCGGGGTCGGGAGTAGGCGTGTTGCAGGGGTCGCCGGTGGTCGTCGCGCCAGGCGCGTAGGTGACCGCCGGGCTCGGCGCTGGGTTGGCCGAGTCGTCCGTCGGTGAGGCCTCGGGCGCGACCGTGGGCGCGATGGTGGCCGTGTTCGCGGGGATGGGCTCGGGTTCGGCCGTGGGCTCAAGCTCGAGCGTGGCCACGGGCGCCGGCGAGGGGCTGGCCTCCTGGGCCAGCACCGGCCCGATCACGAAGCTGAAGGCGATGACGGCGATGGCGACCGCCGCGAGCAGATCGATGGCGGAGAGGCGGAACGGCGCCGTCAGGGCCGAGCGGATGTTCATCACTTCACCGGGTCGTAGCCGCCGGGTCGCCATGGACCGCAGCTGGCGATGCGCCTGGCGCCCATCCAGCTGCCCTTGAGCAACCCGTACTTGGCGATGGCCTGCTCGGTGTAGACCGAGCAGGATGGTTCATATCGGCACGAACCGGCGAAGAGCGGGGAGAGCGTCTTGCGGTAGACGTGGATCAGGCCGATGCCGACGCGCGCAGCGCCGTCGGAGAGCGTCTTCACGAGGGCGCCGTCACGGAGCCGCGGACGGAGCGGAGCAGGCGCTCGAGTGCGGCGCGGAGCTCACCGTAGGTGGCGTCCACGGCAGCTGGACGGACCACGATAAGGATGTCCCACCCGTGTCCAGTGCCGTTGGGCACGTGGCGCAAGATCTCACGCAGCCGCCGGCGCACACGGTTACGCCGGACGGCGCCTCCGAGGCGTCGACCGGTCGAGATGCCGTAGCGGTCGTGATCACGGCCATTGGGTACGAAGCGGACGACCATGAGTCGGTCCGCCCGGGAGCGCCCCGCCGAGCTGATGCGCCCGAAGTCCTCCCGGGAACGGAGTGTCGGCACGGCCCCACGCAGGGTCTGCCGGACGTCAGACGGTGAGCTTCTTGCGGCCACGCGCACGCCGGGCGGCAAGTATCCTGCGGCCGCCCTGGCTCTTCATGCGCTTGCGGAAGCCGTGCTCCTTGGCGCGATGGCGCTTCTTGGGCTGGTACGTTTGCTTCGTCACTGGGGTCTGGGCTCCTTCAGGCAGGTGGTCTGGACCTTCGCTTGACCGCCCCGCCGATGCGGATGTGAGCGATGCGGACCATGGTGCGGTAGACCACTTGTGGCCGTCCCGGAGCACCCGCGCGCATCGGTGTCGGGCGGATTATACGCGACCGCCTCTCCATACCGGAGGATCAGATCATGGCTCATGAGCCACCGGCCAGCGTGCCGCCCTTCCTCGCTCCGGGGACGGCTACCGTCGAGGACTTCGAGCGTCTCGACCTGCGGGTCGGGCGTATCGTCGCGGTCGAGCCGCTCGCCGACGCCCGACGCCCGGCCTACCGGCTCCGGCTCGACTTCGGGCCCGGCGGCGAGCGGCAGTCCTCGGCGCAGCTGACCGTGTCCTACCCCGACCCCGCCGAGCTCGTCGGGCGGCTGGTCGTGGCCGTGGTCAACTTCCCGCCCCGGCGGGTGGCCGGCTACCGTAGCGAGGTGCTCGTTCTGGGAGCCATGGCGTCGGATGGACGGGTGCCGCTGCTGGGCGTGGACGCCGGGGCCGAGCCGGGTCAGCGGGTGGGATAGAGCGCCGGTGAAGCCACGCAGACGGGTGGCGGCGGGCGCCCTCGAGTACGGCGTCTGATACTCCGGGGGAGTATACCGACCAGACGTTGCAAGGTCCCGAAAGCCGGTGCTAACGTATGCCGCCCGGAGCCCCGAGAGGAGGGCCCCGGGAGCCCAGACTGGAGCCACCGCCGTGAACGGCCCGAGGGGGGTCGGACCGGTCCTCCGATGGGAAGCCCATCGCGCCTCGCCCTGGGTGCCCGGGACGTCACCCGTGTGGGACGCGCTAGCAATGTCGCAGTACGGGTCGAGTTGCCATCGATGGACGCGAAACAGGTCTGGAGAGCCGCTCTCGGTGAGCTCCAGGTGTCGCTGTCCCCGGCCAACTATGAGACCTGGCTGAAGGACACCGCCCTCGTCGACGTCGATGGGGACCGCTTTCGCGTCGCAGCACCCAACGGCTTCGCCAAGGACTGGCTGGAGAACCGCTACCGCTCGCTTATCGCGCAGACACTGGCGCGCGTGGTGGGCTATAGCGTGAACGTCGAGTTCGTGGTCAACGAGCACGGGTCCGATGCGTCGGACGAGACGGGGTCGCGGGAGGAGCCGCCTCCAGCGGCCGTGGCCCAGGTCCGTGTGGAGCCGGGACGCGTGGGGGCCACCGAGGGTGGCGGTGTCAACCTCAACTCGCGCTATACCTTCCGCACCTTCATCGTCGGCTCGGCCAACCGGCTCGCGCACGCCGCCAGCCTGTCGGTGGCCGAGCGCCCGGGCGAGGCCTACAACCCGCTCTTCCTCTACGGCGGCGTCGGACTGGGCAAGACCCACCTGATGCACGCGGTGGGCAACGCCGTCGTGCAGCGCTACCCGCGCAAGCGAGTCGTCTACGCCACCAGCGAGAAGTTCACCAACGACTTCATCACCTCCATCCAGCAGGGTCGCATCGACGACTTCCGGGCGCGCTACCGCAAGATCGACCTGCTTCTCATCGACGACATCCAGTTCATCGCGGACAAGGAACGGACGCAGGAGGAGTTCTTCCACACCTTCAATACCATCCACGAGGACGGCAAGCAGATCGTGCTCTCCAGCGACCGGCCACCCAAGCAGATCAATACTCTCGAGGAGCGCCTGCGCAGCCGCTTCGAGTGGGGCCTCATCGCCGATCTCACCGCACCCGACCTGGAGACGCGCATCGCCATCCTGCGTACCAAGTCCGAGGAGCAGGGCGTGCGCGTCGACCACGAGGCGCTCGAGTTCATCGCGCGCAAGGTGGTGAGCAACATCCGCGAGCTCGAGGGCGCGCTCAACCGCATCGCCGCCTACGCCTCCATGCAGGGCATGCCCATCACCGTGGAGCTGGCGCAAGCGGTGCTCAGCAACGTGCTCTACAGCCCGCGCAAGCGCGCGGTCACGCCCGAGCGCATCGCCATGGCCGTGTCCGAGTACTACGACGTGGACCTCGAGGCGCTCAGGGGACAGAAGCGCGACCGTGCCATCGTCGTGCCGCGCCAGATCGCCATGTACCTCATGCGCGAGGAGACGGACGTCTCGCTCCTGCGCATCGGCGCCGAGCTGGGCGGACGCGACCACTCCACGGTCCTGCACGCGTGCAAGAAGATCGACCAGGAAGCGGCGCGCAACGAGGAGCTGCGGCGCGAGCTGGCCGCAGTCCGCGAGTCCATCTACAGCGACTCCTAGTCCCCGTGTCCGGCGGCCCAGGGTGCCGCCTCCCGGGCGTTGCCCCCGGCATTGCCCCCTCGCTTCGAGCGTGTGGACAGGCCTGTGGACCAGGGGTCGCGGCTGTGGCTGCCGCTTCGTCCCACGCCGTGGAAGGCGGCGGGGACGAAGCGGCAGAGCTCGTGGGTAAGTGGACCGCCTATCCACAGCCAGCCGCCCCGCGTGCACCGGATACGCACACCACATCCTCGCTGCCGACGGCGAGCGGCCACGCGTGGGCCCAGCACGGGAGCCGCATCTCATCAGCACAATCCACAGCATGAAGATGACGATGAGATGAGAAGATTAGAAAGACCCATGTACATCTCGTAGGGAGCTCGTCCGCTCGTGAAGCTGTCCTTGATGCAGGAGAACCTGGCACGGGGCCTGTCGCTCGTCAGTCGCGCCGTCAGCAGCCGCGCGACGCTGCCGGTTCTCGCCAACGTCCTGCTGAAGACCCAGGATGGCGGACTCCGCCTGACCGCCACCAACCTCGAGATCGGCATGTCGGTGTGGGTGCCGGGCAAGATCGAGACCGAAGGCACGATGACCGTGCCGGCGCGCCTCATCACCGACGTCGTGAGCGGGCTGCCGGGGGGCGAGCGGGTGGATCTCGAGCTGGAGCAGGACGACACGCTGCTCATCCGGGCCGGCAGCTACAAGACCCGCCTGCGCGGCATCGACGCCGAGGAGTTCCCGGTCATCCCGGGGGCCGGCGACCGGCCCACCACGCAGGTCAGCCAGAAGGCCCTGCGGCGCGCCCTCAGCGAGGTCACGTTCGCTGCCGCTGCCGACGAGACACGCCCGATCCTGACCGGTGTGCTCACCCGCTTCGAGGGGGAGACCCTGACCTTGGCCGCGGCCGACAACTACCGCATCGCGGTCAAGTCGCTGGAGCTCATGAGCTCGGTCGAGGAGACCAGCGTGGTCGTCCCGGCCCGCTCCTATACGGAGCTGATGCGTGTGCTCGGCGACACCGACGAGCCGGTCGACATCATCCTGGCCCAGGCCAAGAGCCAGGTCATCTTCAAGGTCGAGACGACCGAGGTCGTGAGCCGGCTCATCGATGGCCAGTTCCCCAACTACCAGTCGGTGCTGCCTACCTCCCACGCCACGCGTGCCCTGGTCGATCGCGACGAGCTGCTCAAGGCCGTCCGGCTGACTGCCCTCATCGCCTCCTCTTCGGCCAACGTCGTACGCCTCGGCTTCGGCGAGGAGGAGAACCCCGCGGCCATCGCGGTCAACGCCAAGGCCGACGTGGGTGATGCCGATGCCCAGGTCGAAGCCCAGCTCGAGGGTGACCCGGTGACCATCGCCTTCAATGCCCGCTACATGGTCGAGGCGCTGGGCAACATGGACGCCGAGCAGCTGGCCATCGAGCTCAGCGGACCGCTCGCGCCGGGCGTGCTCAAGCCCGTGGACGATCCCGCCTACGTGCACGTGATCATGCCCGTGCGCACGCCTTCCTGACCGCCGTCCGGTCGCCCTCCGGCGCTGGCCCCGTACGCCGCCCGGCCTGATGCCTGTTCGCACGCTGTCGCTCGACGGCTTCCGCAGCTACGCCCATCTCGAGGTCGAGTTCGGCCCCGGCCCGCACGTGGTCGTGGGCCGCAACGCCGCGGGCAAGACCAACCTGGTCGAAGCCCTGGTCGTGCTCTCGACCGGCCGCTCCCACCGCAGCTCCGCCGACCCTGAGCTGGTGCG
>Ga0316198_10000190_pt1 | contig 28932 bp, 27 predicted proteins | sample OudBieAanoxic_MG_FD_204935 | JGI IMG/M metagenome (GOLD analysis project Ga0316198, IMG submission 204935) | Coastal sediment microbial communities from Oude Bieten Haven, Netherlands - site A anoxic | ecosystem: Environmental > Aquatic > Marine > Coastal > Sediment | place: Netherlands... | reverse complement strand
CCCTCACCACGCGACTGATGTACGCCCTGGGGTACGTGTTCCTGTTCCGTGCGCTGCGCGACCGGGTCGGGCTGCGCAAGGTACGTGCTGCCTCATCGGCGGCCGCGCCGATCGCGCCCGAAGTTCTGTTCTTCTTCTTCAGCATCGGAGTAGTCATCAACGAGCTGTACGGGATGACGGAGAACTCAGCCGTTGCCACGACGAACCGTGCCGGGCGGATCAAGCTCGGCACAGTCGGCGAGCCGCAGCCCGACACCGAGGTTCGCATCGACGAGTCGTCCGGGGAGATCCTGACGCGCCACCCGGGGGTCTTCGTCGGCTACTGGAACAAGCCGGATGCCACCGCCGAGACGATCGACGCCGAAGGCTGGCTGCACACCGGCGACGTCGGAGAGTGGGTGGACGGCACCCACGTCAAGATCGTCGACCGGATCAAGGACATCATCATCACCGCGGGTGGCAAGAACATCAGCCCGTCGGAGATCGAGAACTCGCTCAAGGCCTCCCCGTTCATCCGCGAGGCGATCGTGATCGGTGACAAGCGGCCCTACCTGACCGCCCTCATCGGGATCGAGGAAGACACCGTTGGCAGCTGGGCGCAGGCGCAGCGGGTGCCGTACACGACCTACCGCGACCTGTCGGAGAAGGAGGAGGTCATCCGACTCGTGCAGGGCATCGTCCGAGACGTCAACGATCGGTTCGCGCGGGTGGAGAACATCCGCAAGTTCCGCATGGTGCCCAAGGCCCTCGACCACGAGGACGGTGAGCTCACCGCGACCCAGAAGGTCAAGCGCTCCTCGCTCATGTCGCTGTTCGACACGCTCGTCGACGACATGTACAGCAATACCGACGCCCTCGCCGGCGGCGACCAGAGCTCGATCATCGTTCCCCAGCGCGAGACCGCAGCCGCCTGATGGAGACCTTCGTCGCGGCCGTCATCGCCGGGCTGGGCGCCGGCGCCGTCTACTCGCTGCTTGCGGTGGGCTTCGTGATCATCTACCGGGCCACCGAGGTGATCAACTTCGCCCAACCCGCGCTGATGATCCTCGGTGCCTACGCCGCGAGCGCCCTCGTCAACGAGGCGGGCCTGCCGTTCTGGTTGTCCGTCCTCGTTGCGATGGTGACCCTCGCCGGGGTCGGCATGCTCACCGAGCGCATTGCCCTGCGTCCGATGATCGGGCGCCCGTCGTTCTCCGCGGCCACCGTGACCGTGGGCGTCTTCATCGTCCTGCTCATCGTGGCGTTCCGGCTGATCGGGCCGGACATCATCACCGCCGGGGATCCCTGGGGCCTGAGCACCACCGAGGTGCTCGGGGCCACCGTCTTCACCCTCGATCTGGCCAAGATCGTGATCTCGCTGACCGCTGTGGCGGCTGTCGGCCTGTTCCTCGCCCGTTCCCGGGTCGGTCTGGCCATGCGCGCCACCGCGCTGGACCAGGAGACCGCACTCGCGCAGGGGGTCAAGGTCGGTCGGATGTTCGGCCTGTCGTGGGGCATCTCGGCCGGGCTGGCCGCCCTCGCCGGAGTCCTGGTCAGCAGCGGCGGCAGCGGCGTGGACGCCACCATCGCCCTGGTCGCGCTGAAGGCCCTGCCGGTGATCATCCTGGGTGGCCTGGACTCCATCAAGGGCTCGGTCATCGCCGGTCTGCTGATCGGACTGGCCGAGGGCCTGACCAAGGTCTACCAGCCGGAGTACGCGCCCTGGCTCGGGGCGAACTTCGATCTCGCCCTGCCCTACCTGATCATGATCGTGGTGCTCATGGTGCGTCCGTACGGCATGTTCGGCACGAAGGAAGTGGTGCGGGTATGAGCGACGTGCGCACCTCCGAGCGCACGATGCGCGGTCGCCCGCTGCTGTTCACGCGCTACTCCGACGAGCTGAAGATCTTCACGACCGCCACCAAGCGCAACTGGACGATCGTCCTCGTCGCTGTCACCGTCGCCCTTCCGTTCGCCCTCGAGCGCGACATGGTGAGCCTGCTCAGCACCGTCTTCGTCTTCGCCATCGGCGGGATCGGCTTGAACATCCTGACCGGGTACGCCGGACAGGTATCGCTGGGGCACGCGTTCTTCCTCGGGCTGGGCGCATACACCGCAGCCGTGCTCGGCGGCGAGCAGTCCGGGGGCGTCGTCGGGCTTGGCCTGGACATGGCGATCTGGCTGCCGATGGCCGGCATCGTCCCCGCTCTCGTGGGACTGGCCGTGGCCCCGTTGGCGGCCCGGGTGCGGGGCCTGTACCTGGCGATCCTCACGCTCGGACTCGTGTTCATCGGCGAGCACATCTTCAAGGAGGCCGACTGGATCACCGGCGGCGCCGGAGTCGGCCGGGCCCCGGCCGAGGCGGTGCTGTTCGGCTTCGACCTGTTCGCACCGCACGAGATCCTCGGCTATCGGTTCGACCGCTTCACGGTCTTCTACTACGCCTGCTTCGTGATCTTCGTTGTCATGGCCTTCGCCGCGCGCAACCTCACCCGCTCCCGATTCGGTCGATCCTTCGCCGCCGTTCGCGACCGCGACGTCGCCGCCGAGGTGATGGGGGTCAACCTGCTGCGCACCAAGACCTTGGCCTTCGTCGTCTCGTCGTTCTACGCCGGCATCGCCGGTGCTCTGCTGTCCATCATCTACGGACGCATCACCCCGGAGAACTGGAACCTGTTCCTGTCCATCGACTTCTTGGCCGTGGTCTTCATCGGCGGACTGGCGACGATCAGCGGGTCGATCCTGGGTGCTGCCTTCGTCGTGATGCTCCCCAAGCTCGTGCAAGAGCTCTCCGACTACGTCCCCCTTGCCTCCGACGTCGGTCAGGGCGGGCTGTTCACCATCTTCCAGCTGCAGTCGATCCTGTTCGGCGTGCTGATCGTGGTCTTCCTCGTGCTCGAGCCACGTGGCCTGTACGGGTTGTGGGTCAGAGTGCGCAACTACTTCAAGGCGTGGCCGTTCTCGTACTGACTTCCGGTCGGGACCAAAGTCCCGACCGCGTAGCCGTAGCGCCCTGCCCATCGTGGCCAAGGACCGGGGCAGACTGGGAGCAGCGGGCTCGCCGACCCGAGCAGCACCGCGCGGTGACTCGGTGGCCTGCGGGAGCGCAGCATGCCGTCGTCACGCGGGTTCCTGGACCGGTTCCGGGCGAGTGGCACGCCAGGTGCCGCCGCCGGGGCCGGGGTGCCCGCCGACCGGGTCACCGAGCGCGACGTCGAGCTGGCGGCGCTGCTGGAGCAGTTGAGCGCCACCGAGCAGGCCGCTGACGAGATCCGTTCGGACGCCCGAGCGCGCGCCCGGTCCCGTCGGGAGGCCGGAGCGGCGGAGAGCCGCCGACTGCTGGCCGCGGCCCGTCGTGACGCGGAGTCGGACCGACGTGACGCCGCAGCCCGAGTCGCTGCGCTGTCGGAGAAGGAGACCGCGCAGACCCTGGCTGCCGCCTCCGCCGAAGCCGACCGCATCCGGGAGCACGCCGCCGACGCGCTACCCAGCTACGCCGAGCGGGTGGTGGGCCTGGTGCTCGACCGGCTCGAGATCGACCTTGACGGACACACCGCCGGTGCGGACCGCGTGACGTCGTGAGCCGGGACTGGGTCGCTGCCAGCGTTCGCGCACGCGCGTTGGCCCGCCGACGACTCGGACCGGCGGGCGCTCGACGACTGGCCGCCGCGGCCGGCGCCGACGAGGCCATCAGCCTGCTCGCCGACACGTCCTACGGCCATGACGTCCGCGTCGGTGACAGCATGGCAACGGCCCAGCACGGAATCGGGGCCGCTCTGCTGTGGAACCTTCGCGTGCTCGGGGGCTGGGTGCCCCGACAGGGCGTCCCTGCGCTTCGCGCGCTCGCCGCCGCATTCGAGGTCGCCAACATCGACGAGCACCTGCGGGCGCTGCACGCCGAGCCCGCAGGCCCGACGTATCGCCTCGGCTCCTTCGCGACCGCGTGGCCACGTGTCGTCGCGACGACCAACGTGCACGACCTGCGGACGGTGCTTGCGACATCGGCATGGGGCGACCCCGGCGGTGACGGAACACGCACGATCAGCCTGTACCTGCGCGCGACCTGGATGGCTCGCGTCGCGGCCACGTTGCCGATGACCAGGTCGTGGATGCAGTCCGCGGCTGCGCTCCTGGTCACCCGCGAGCGGATGCTGGGATCGCGAGCCATCCCGGAGTCGGTGCTGGACGCGGTCGAGCCGCTTCTGGGTCCCGGATGGTGCGACGCGCCGCGATCATCGGCGGGGATACCCGAGCTGCCCCTCGACGTCGGCTGGGTGCTCGCCGGTGTGAGCAGCCCGGACGAGCTGTGGCGGGCTGAGGCGTCCTGGTGGCGGCACGTCGAACGCGAGGCGTTCACCCTGCTTCGCGGCTCGTCGTTCGACGACGTCCCCGCCGTGGCAGCCATGGCCGTGCTCGCCGCGGACGCTTGGCGGGTGCGTGCGGCACTGGAGACAGCAGCAGGCCACCGCGACGACCTGGAGCTGTTCGATGCCGTGGCGTGAGACGGTCGAACCGGTGCGCATGGAGCGGGTGGCCCTGCTCGCCCCCACCGCGACGTGGCGCCACGTGCTGGTAGCCGTCGCGGACGCCGGAGCCATGGAGATCGACCGGGTGTCCGACGCTGCCGAGACCGCGCCCAACGAGGCGGAGCGGCGGCTGCAGGGGCTGAACGTCGACGGCGACCCCGAGCCGAGACTGCTGCGCGAGGTACCCGACCTCGACGAGATCATGGCCACGCTGCCGCCGGAGGATGCAGCGGCGCTGCTGGCCGGTGAGTCAGCGCTCGGTGACGTCAGCGGCGATGCCGTCCGGCGCGGCTCGGTCGCCGCACTCACCGGCTGGGTGCCGGCCCGGCTGCGTCGCGAGCTCGCCGAGCGGATCGCGACGGACGGTGGAGCGCTGGTTCCGCTTCCCGTGCCGCGCGGAACCGACCCACCGACCCAGCTCGTCACCCGCGGCCGACTCGGTCAGTCGTTCGAACCGCTCGTGCGCACCTACGCGACCGTTCCCTACGCCGACCTCGACCCCACGATCGTGGCCGGGCTGGCCTACGTGTTCATGTTCGGGATGATGTTCGCCGACGCCGGTCACGGGCTGCTGCTTCTCGTCCTCGGCCTGCTGCTGCGCGCGGGGCGCCTGCCCGGGGTCGAGCGGTTCCGCAAGGTGTGGCCGTTCGTCGTGGGCGCGGGCATCACATCCACCATCTTCGGTGTGCTGTTCGGCGAGTTCTTCGGTCCGACCGGGGTGCTCGAGCCACTCTGGCTCGACCCGCTGGAGGAGCCGATCACCCTTCTCGGCGCCGCCATCGGGGTAGGGGCGGTGCTGCTCGCCGGCTCGTACCTGTTGGGTACGGCGAACCGCTGGCGGGAGAACGGCTGGCGCACCGCGCTCGTCGCCCAGAGCGGACTTGCCGGCATCGCCCTGTTCCTGGGCCTGGGCTTCGTCGCCTGGGGCGTGGCCGTCGACGCCACCGTGCTCGTCGTTGCTGGAGCCGTCGTCGCCGTCGTCGGGGTCGTGCTCACCTACATCGGGCTGCTCGCAGCCTCGGGAGGAGGCGGAGCCGGGGCTGCCCAGGCGACCGTGGAGGTCTTCGACGCGGTGATCCGCCTCGGCACCAGCCTGGTGTCCTTCGCCCGCCTGGCGGCGTTCGGCCTTGCCCACGCCGCCCTCACCGCCCTGGTGTGGGAGGGGGCGACGGCGTTGGCCGGGTCCGGACCCCTCGGCTGGTTGGCAGGGGCCGCCCTCTTCCTCGTGGGGAACGCCGTCATCTTCGGCTTCGAGGCCCTGGTCGCCGGCATCCAGGCACTGCGGCTGGAGTACTACGAGCTCTTCTCGCGGGTGTTCGAGTCCGAGGGCCGCCCGTTCGTGCCCTGGCACGTCCCGCTGCTGTCCACCGACAATCGATCGGAGGTGTCTGAGTGACTGCGTGGCTGATCGCCCTGCCCGCGCTCGTCGTCGGCACGGTGGTGGTGCGTGCCGTGGTTCGGCGCCGCGGCCAGAGCGCGGTTCGGCTGATGCTGGGGTTCAACGCCGCCCTCGTCGTCGTCGCGCTCTCGGTCTTCGGTGTCGTGCTGGCCACGTCCACCCCGCCGGCCGAGGCGAGTGTGCCGGTGGCGACTGCGCCGGTCGCGGCCGACGTGCCTGCCCAGGACACGACCGAGCTGAGCGAGTCGGGCTGGTCGGCACGATCGGCAGCCCTCCTCGGCGCTTCGATCGCGGTCGCCGGGTGCGGCATCGGAGCAGCCATCGGCGTTGCCTACACCGGTGCTGCCGCACTGGCCGCGATCAGCGAGCGTCCCGAGATCTTCGGGCGCGCCATGGTGATCGTGGGTCTCGCCGAGGGCATCGCCATCTACGGCCTCATCGTCGGCATCATCCTCATCGGCCAGTCCTGACAGCCGGCTCGCCGTGGGCACCGTGATCGCCATCGGACCGGCCGTCCAGGTAGCTGGATGGGCGCTGGCGGGAGCGGACGTCCGGTCGGCCGACACCACCGAGCAGGCCCATCAGGTGTGGGACGCACTGCCGGGTGATGTCAGCCTCCTCGTGCTGACCCAGTCCGTCGCCCGCGCGGTGCAGGATCGACCGGTCCCGCCCGGGGCGTTGACGGTGGTGCTTCCCGAATGAGTGAGCAGACAACGGCCACGTCAGCAGCGCCGATGCCCGACGTGATCGCCGAGCCTCTGCAGCCGCTGCGCTCGGCCCTGCTGGCCGCCGCTCAGCGTGACGCCCAGGCCGAGACCGCGCAGGCTGAGGAGGAGTACCGGCAGCGGGTCGCCGAGGCCCGCAGCGAGGCCGATCGTCTGCGCTCGGTGGCCCGTGCCGACGGAGAGCGCGACGCCGAGCAGCTGCGCGTCGAGCAGCGCGCACGGGCTCGCCGCCGGGCCCGTGCGACCGTACTGGCCGAGCAGCGGCGAGCTCTCGACGAGCTTCGCCACGAGGTCGAGCGCCGGCTCACCCGGCTGTGGCTCGACGACGGCACCAGGGACACCCTCCACGCCCACCTGGTCGCCGCCGCACGAGCCGACCTCGGAGACCAGGTGGGCGTCAACGACCTTCCCGAGGGTGGCATCGTTGCCACGACCGACCATGCTCGCGGCACGTACCGTCTGGCCGACCTGGCCGACCAGGTGATCGCCTCGCTGGGCGCCGAACTCAACGGGCTGTGGACACCATGACGTCCGGGACGGCCGTCGGTCGGGTTCGCCGGGTGGCCGGTCCGCTGGTCGAGGTGAGCGACCTTCCCGGCCTGGCCATGGCCGAGATCGTCGGGCTCGGAGCAGCCGACCTGCCCGGCGAGGTTGTCGCCCTGCAGCACGGCACCGCCGTCGTCCAGTCCTACGAGTACACCGGCGGGCTCAGCCCCGGGGACCCCGTGCACGCTCTGGGTGTCCCGCTCGTCGCTCCGCTGGGGCCGGGGCTGCTGGGATCGGTGGTGGACGGGCTGCTCCGCCCGCTCGACGACGTCGGCGACTGGTTGGAGCCGGGACGGATCGATCGCGTCGGCACCCGACGGTGGACGGTGCACCCGGTTTCTGAGGTCGGCGAGGCTGTGGGCCCGGGCCACGTCGTCGCCACGGTCGACGTGCCGGGCTCGGTGGAGTTCCGTGTGCTGGTGCCACCGGCCGTGCGTGGGCGCCTGCACTGGTGCGCCCAGGACGGGGAGTACGACGAGACGGCCGACATCGCCTCGGTCGTCGACGAGGCCGGGCGCGAGCACGCCGTCCCTCTTGTCCAGCGCTGGCCCGTGCGCCATGCGCGCCCCTCAACCGACCGGGTCGACTCGCTCAGCGGGCTGGTCACCGGCCAGCGGGTGCTCGACCTGCTCTACCCGGTCGCCCGTGGCAGCAGCGCCGCGGTTCCAGGTGGGTTCGGCACCGGCAAGACCATGCTGCTGCAACAGGTGGCCAAGTGGTGCGACGCCGACGTCATCGTCTACGTCGGGTGCGGCGAGCGGGGCAACGAGATGGCCGACGTGGTCGCCGACCTGGCCGACCTCGTCGACCCCCGCACCGGCGCACCCCTGGCGCACCGCACCGTCGTCATCGCGAACACCTCGAACATGGCGATGATGGCGCGCGAGGCCAGCATCTACTCCGGCGTGACCGTGGCCGAGTTCTTCCGCGACATGGGCCACCACGCGGTCGTCATCGCCGACTCCACCTCGCGCTGGGCCGAGGCCCTGCGCGAGTTCGCGTCCCGCTCCGGTGCGCTGCCGGCCGAGGAGGGCTACCCCGCCGACCTCGCCTCGTCCTTGGCCGCCTTCTACGAACGGGCAGGCCACGTACAGACGTTGGGGGGGAACACCGGGTCGGTCACCGTGCTGGGGGCCGTCTCGCCTCCCGGAGGCGACCGCACCGAGCCGGTGACGGCGAACACCGAGCGATTCGTGCGCTGCGTCTGGTCACTCGACCGTGATCTCGCCTACGCCCGCCACTACCCCGCTGTGTCGTGGACCGGCTCGTTCTCCCGCGACGCCGACGACCTGGCGACCTGGCACACCCGCAACGGCGACCCGGGATGGGCCGGGCGGCGGTCTCTGGTGATGTCTCTGCTGGCCGACGCGGACCGGCTCTCGGCGCTCGCCGAACTGGTGGGTCTAGGGTCGTTGCCGGCCGCCGAGCGCATCGTCATTCTCGGCGCCCGCCTGGTGCGCGAGGCCGTGCTGCAGCAGAACGCGCTCAGCGAGAACGACGCCTCGTGCAGCCCCCAGAAGGGTGCGGCGCTCGTCCGAGCCGTGCTCGACGTCGTCGCCCAGTGCGAGACCCTGGTGGAGCGCGGCGTGCTCGCTTCGACGATCGAAGAGCACGACTACTCCCGGCTGGTCCGCGCCCGCGAAGACACCCCGGCCGACGACGTCGAGGGGGTGCTGGCCCGGCGGGACGAGGTGGTCGCCGGTCTGGCAGCGCTCGACGACAGCGGCCCGCCGAACCACGCGGACCAGCAGGAGCCGACGTGAGCAGCTGGGGGTTCGTCGAGCACACCGACGTGACACAGGTGCGAGACCCGCTGCTCTTCGTCCGGGGCGTGCACTCCGTGGGATGGGACGAGTTCGCGCAGGTACGCCTGAACGGGCAGGGCACGCGCCACGGCTTGGTGCTCGAGGTGTCGGACGACCTGGCCGTGCTGCAGGTGCTGGAGGGCACGGACGGCATCGACCCCGACCGCGCCGGCGTCGTGTTCTCCGGCGAACCGCTGCACGTCCCGGTGGGTGAGGCATGGCTCGGACGGGTGTCCAACGGGCGCGGAGAGCCCATCGACGCCGGTCCCCCTGTTCTCGCTGAGCTCCGCTCTCCGACGGCGGGCCTGCCGATCAACCCGCTTCGGCGCGAGCCGCCCTCGGAGCCGGTGCTTACCGGCGTGTCGGCCATCGATGGGTTCGCCACCCTGGTGCGGGGGCAGAAGCTGCCCCTGTTCTCGGTGGCCGGGCTGCCCCACCTCACCCTGGCAACGCAGATCGCGGCGCAGGCCTCGGCCGGTGGGGCGGCGTTCAGCGTGGTCTTCGCAGCCATGGGGCTTACCCACGCCGACGCCGCCGCCGTGCGTGACGCGCTCGAGGAGCGCTCCGCGGCCGGTGAGCTGGTCACGTTCTTGAACCTCGCCGACGACCCGGTGATCGAGCGACTGCTCACGCCACGCCTGGCGCTCACCGTGGCCGAGCACCTGGCGTTCACCCTCGGCCGACACGTGCTGGTCGTGATGGGCGACATGACCAGCTATGCCGAAGCGCTACGCGAGGTGTCGTCGAGCCGCGGCGAGATCCCCGCCCGGCGCGCCTATCCCGGCTACCTCTACAGCGACCTGGCCTCGCTCTACGAACGCTGCGGACGCATCCGCGGGCGGCCAGGCTCGGTGACGATCGTGCCGTTCCTGACTATGCCGGCTGGGGACATCGCGCACCCGGTGCCCGACCTGACCGGCTACATCACGGAGGGGCAGATCGTGCTGTCTCCCGAGATGGCCGCTCGCTCGGTCTACCCGCCCGTCGACCTGTTGGGGTCCCTGTCGCGACTGATGCGCAAGGGAGCCGGTCCCGGGCGCACGCGCGAGGACCACCTCGACGTCTCGGCACAAGCCCTGGCAGCCCTGGCCCGAGCACGGCAGTCCCGTGAGCTTGCCGATCTGGTGGGTGAGGAGGCGCTCAGCGCCACCGACCGCATGTACGTCGCCTTCGAGCAGGAGCTGCACACGACGGTGCTCAACCAGGCGGTCGCGGCGAACCGGCCGCTGCCCGAGACCTTGGACCGGCTGTGGGCGGCCCTGGCGGTGCTGCCCGAGCGGGAGCTCACCATGGTGACGGCGCAGCAGCGCGCTGCCCACCTGCCGTCCTCGGTGTCGCCGGGCTCGTCGAGGGGCACGTCGTGACCGTTCGCGGGCTCCCACCAGGTCGCTCCGGCCGCGTCTGGCTCAGCCGGCGTCTCGATGTGGCCCAGCGCGGTGCGGGCCTGCTCGAGACGAAGCTGCGCATCCTGGCTGCCGAGGAGCAGCGGTTCGCGTTGCTGGCGGAGCGAACCGAACGGGAGTGGACAAGGGCCGTCGACGACGCTGACCGCTGGATGGCGCGGGCCCGGGTCATCAGCGGTCAACGCGGCGTCCGCTTCGCCACCCCGACGTCGTCGGCCGAGGTGACGGTGCGATGGGCGACGACGATGGGGGTCAGCTACCCGTCCGGGACGGGCGTCCGCCCACCGAGGCTCGAGCCGGACGAGTCGACGCCCGACAGCTCGGCACTGGTGCTGGCCCGACGGTCCTACCAGCACGCATTGACCCTGGGGGCCGAGCACGCGGCAGCCTCGGCTGCGCTCGAGGCAGTCCACGCCGAGGTGGCGACCACCCGCCGCCGGCTGCGCGCATTGCAGAAGCGATGGACCCCGCGCCTGGAACGGGCCCAACGGGTACTTGCCGAAGCGCTCGAAGAGGCCGAACGTGAAGACGGGGTACGGATGCGCTGGAGCGCCGCCCGGATCGCCAAGGACGACCGCCGCGGCACCGGTCAGGATGGGAGGGAGTCATCGTGATCACCAGGATTCTGCTCGCGGTGGACGACTCCCCCGCCGGACTGGCCGCTGCCCGGGTGGCCGTCCAGCTCGCCGAGACGTGCCGTGCCGAGCTTCGCGCGGTGACCGTCCTGCTCGACGGGCTGCTCGAGGCCGAGCTGGTCGGCATCGGCGGACGCAGCGAGTCCTCCGAGGCGCTGCGCGCACGCCGCGGCGGAGGGCAGATCTCCCTGCTCCACCACGTGGAGCAGATCGGGCACAGCCACCACGTCGAGCCGGAGACCGCGGCGCTGCTCGGCCAGCCGGCGCCCACGATTCTGGCCGATGCGCGCGACTACCGTCCCGATGTCATCGTCATCGGCCGCTCGGACCGCCGCCGCGCCGGCGAGCCCTACGTCGGCTCGGAGGTGCGTCACGTGCTCGAGTTCGCCGAGGTCCCGGTGCTGGTCGTCCCGGCAGACTCCACTGCGCTCGGGTCAGGTCGCTGAATCGTCGGACGTCCCGTCGCTGGAGCGTGCGGCGTCCATCTGGTCGCGGAAGCGATGGTCGCCGAGCGCCTGGTCGGCGTAGCTCACCGGGTCCTCGACGGGCTCAAGGTGCGTGAACGTCGTCGCGCCCGGCAGCGCCAGTGCCACGTCACGCTCGAACTCCTCGCACACGTCGTGGCCCCGCTGCACCGACCAGTCACCGGGCACGAGCACATGGACGTAGACGAAGCGCTGCCGGCCTGCTTCGCGTGTCCGCAGGGCGTGGAACACCAACCCCCGCCTCTCGTAGTCGGCGACGACGTCGGCCACCTTGGCCTGGTCGTGCGCCGGCAGCGCAACGTCAAGCAAACCTGCCCCGGACCGGCGCAGCAGCGTGAAGCCGGTGAAGAGGATGTTGATGCCGACCGCGATGGCGATGAGCGGGTCGAGCACGTTCCACCCCGACAGCGCGACCACTCCGACTCCGACGATGACACCGACCGAGGTCCACACGTCGGTCAGCAGGTGCTTGCCGTCCGCCTCCAGGGTGATCGACCGGTGCTGGCGGCCGACCCGTACCAGCAGGAGCCCGACGACCAGGTTGATCACCGCCGCGACCGAGGAGATCGCCAGACCGACGCCGAACTGCTCGACCGGCTGTGGGTTGATGAGACGGTCGACGGCCGTCCAGACGATGGCGACGGCGGCCACGAAGATCATGCCGCCCTCGACGGCCGCCGACATGTACTCCGCCTTGCCCAGTCCGAAGTGATGGTGGGTGGAGGGTGGGCGAACGGAGGCCTTCAAGGCTAGGAGCGCAACGACGGCCGCGACCAGGTTGACCCCCGACTCCAGTGCGTCGGAGAGCAGGCCGACCGAGCCAGTGATCCAGGCAGCCACCGACTTCAGCGAGATCGTCGTGACTGCCGCCGCGATCGACAGCCACGCGTAGCGTTCGAGCCGAACGTCCCCTGCCCCACCTCGCGCAGAACCAGCCACGACCCCATGCTGCCATCAGGGTCGACCGAATCAGCGAGGTGTCGGGCGCCGAGTCAGCCCCGCGTGGGCTACCGCACGCCCCCCGGGTCTTTCAGTGGCCGGGCCCAGCAGGAAGGATGGGACCGTGACGGGTGAACGGGAACCGTGGGAGTCCGACAGTCCGCTGCCGCAGGTCACGGTCGAGCAGTGGCGCTCCAGCGTGGACGCCGTGCTGGCGCGCCGGCGCGGCGACCTCGACGCCGAGGAGCTCGCCCGGCTGTTCCGCCGCGTGCTGACATCGACCACCGACGACGGGATCGTGCTGCAGCCGCTCTACCGAGCCGATGACGCCCCAGACGACCCTGGGCTGCCGGGCCAGCGGCCCTTCGTCCGCGGTACCCGGGCGGCGGGACCAACCCCGTCCGGCTGGGATGTCCGCCAGCGGGTGACGCTAGGCCCGGACCCCCGGGAGACCAACCTCGCGGTGCTGGCCGAGCTGACGAACGGCGCCACGTCGGTGTGGCTCGACCTCGACGGCCAGGCTCCCAGCACCGATGTGCTCGACACAATGCTGGCCGGTGTGCACCTCGACCTCGCACCGGTGGTGATGGCACCCGGCCCGGCCGCCACCGACGCAGCCGCTGCGATGCTCGAGCTGTGGCGGCGCCGCGAGGTTCGTGCTGCCGAGGTTCGCGGAACGCTGGGATTCGACCCCCTCGGCAGGTTTGCGGCCAGTGGCGGCGTCGAGGATGCCGCCATCGGCCTCGCCGCCGCAGCCCAGGTCGCCCGCGAGGCACACGACTCGTTCCCGGGAGTGGCGACCTTCGTCGCCGACGGGTCGGGCTACCACGACGCCGGCGCCTCCGAAGCCGACGAGCTGGCCCTGGCACTGGCCACGAGCACTGCCTACCTGCGCACCCTGGTGACGTCGGGCCTCAAGGTCGACGCGGCCCTGTCGCAGGTCGAGGTCCGCCTGGCGGCGACCGACAACCAGTTCCTGACGATCGCCAAGCTGCGCGCCGCCCGTCGCCTGTTCGCCCGCGTCGCCGAGGTGGCCGGGGCGGCACCCGAGGCCGCCGCCCAACGTCAGCACGTGGTGTCGTCACGGGCGATGCTGACGCGCTACGACCCCTGGGTCAACCTGCTGCGGACGACCGTCGCGGGCTTCGCCGCGGGGGTCGGCGGCGCCGACGCCGTGACCATCGACCCGCACGACCTGCTGCTGCGTGCTGAGGAGGCCACCGGCGCTGACACCGCGCTGACGACGCGGCTGGCCCGCAACGTCCAGTCGATCCTGATCGAGGAGTCGCACCTGGCTCGGGTCATCGACCCCGCCGGCGGCTCATGGTTCGTCGAGCGCCTCAGTGACGACCTCGCGATCCGGGCATGGGCTCGCTTCCAGCAGATCGAGGCCGAAGGTGGGCTCGCCGCGGCTCTGGAGGCGGGCCTGCCCCAGGAGTGGGTCGCCGGAACGCGGGACTCGCGGGCCGACCGGGTGGCGCGCCGTCATCAGCCGATCACCGGGGTGAGCGAGTACCCGAACCTTTCCGACAGCGCCCCAGCTCGCCCCGACCTGTCGACCGGGCCGACGCCGTTCCCCGCGGTCACACCGCACTTCTACGCCGAGCCGTTCGAGCGACTCCGCGATCGGTCGGCGGCACAGGCGAACGCGTCCGGCTCGGCGCCCACCCTGTTCCTCGCGACGATCGGTCCGCTGGCCGAGCACACGGCGCGGGCCTCGTTCACGACCAACCTGTTCGCCGCAGGCGGGATCGCCGCCGTCAACCCCGGCACGGTGACCGTCGACACCGTGGCCGAGGCCTTCACCGCCAGCGGCGCCTCACTGGCCTGCATCTGCGGCAGCGACAAGCGCTACGCCGAGGAGGCCGTTGCAGTCGCCGAAGCGCTGAGCGAGGCCGGACCCACCCGGCTCTACCTGGCCGGCAACCCGGGTGACCTGCGCGACTCGCTCGACGCCGCCGGCGTCGCGGAGTACGTCGTAGCGGGTGGCGATGCCGTCGCCCTGTTGGACCGAGCCCTCACCACGGCAGGAGTGCAGTGATGACCGACCACACAATCGGCAGCTTCGCCGACGTCGACCTCGGCACCCGCAGCGGCGCCGGGGACCGTCAGGCATGGGCCCGGGCGTTCGCCGACGAGCTCGGCCACAACCCGTCCGACGCCGTGTGGACGACGCCGGAGACCATCGACGTGCCCCCGCTCTACACGGCGGCCGACCTCGCAGGGCTCGATGCGATCCACTCGTTCCCCGGCCATCCGCCGTACCTGCGCGGGCCGTACCCGACGATGTACGTCAACCAGCCGTGGACCATCCGGCAGTACGCGGGCTTCTCCACCGCGCCGGACTCCAACGCCTTCTACCGCCGCAACCTCGCCGCCGGTCAGAAGGGCTTGTCGATCGCCTTCGACCTGGCCACCCACCGCGGCTACGACTCCGACAACCCGCGCGTGGCAGGAGACGTGGGTATGGCCGGGGTGGCCATCGACTCGATCCTCGACATGCGTCAGCTCTTCGACGGCATCCCGCTGGACCAGATGAGCGTCTCGATGACGATGAACGGTGCCGTGCTGCCTGTCATGGCGCTCTACGTCGTCGCCGCGGAGGAGCAGGGCGTCGAGCACAGACAGCTCACGGGCACGATCCAGAACGACGTGCTCAAGGAGTTCATGGTCCGCAACACCTACATCTACCCGCCCGAGCCGTCGATGCAGATCATCAGCGACATCTTCGCGTACACCTCAGCGGAGATGCCTCGCTTCAACTCGATCTCCATCTCGGGCTACCACATGCAGGAGGCCGGGGCCACGGCCGACCTCGAGCTCGGCTACACCCTTGCCGACGGCATGGAGTACCTGCGCGCCGGCGTGGGTACGGGCCTGAACATCGACACCTTTGCCCCGCGCATCTCGTTCTTCTGGGCGATCGGCATGAACTTCTTCATGGAGGTCGCCAAGCTGCGGGCCGCCCGGCTGCTGTGGTCGCGGATCGTCTCGGACTTCAACCCGACGAACGTCAAGGCCTTGTCGCTGCGCACGCACAGCCAGACCAGCGGCTGGTCGCTGACCGCCCAGGACGTCTACAACAACGTGATCCGCACGTGCGTGGAGGCGATGGCCGCCACCCAGGGACACACCCAGTCGCTGCACACCAACTCACTCGACGAGGCGCTGGCGCTGCCTACCGACTTCTCCGCACGCATCGCCCGCAACACCCAGCTGCTGCTCCAGCAGGAGTCCGGAACCACCCGAGTCATCGACCCGTGGGGCGGCTCGTACTACGTGGAGAGGCTCACCGCCGAGCTCGCGCGCAAGGCCTGGGCGCACATCGCCGAGACCGAGGATGCCGGCGGCATGACCAAGGCCATCGAGGCCGGCCTGCCGAAGCTGCGCATCGAGGAGGCGGCCGCACGCACCCAGGCGCGCATCGACTCCGGTCAGCAGCCGGTGGTCGGGGTCAACAAGTACCGTCCGGACGTCGACACCAGCGTGGACGTGCTCAAGGTCGACAACACGGCCGTACGTTCCGAGCAGCTGGCCAAGCTCGACAGGCTCAGAGCCGAGCGAGACCCCGAACGGGTCCAGGCTGCGTTGTCCGCGCTGACGGAAGCGGCCCGCGCAGCCTCGGCGGGCACCCGTGGCCACGGGCTCGCGCAGAACCTGCTCAAGCTCAGCGTCGATGCCGCCCGCGCGCACGCCACGGTCGGTGAGATGAGCGACGCGCTCGAGGCGGTCTACGGTCGCCACACCGCAGCCATTCGCACGATCTCGGGGGTGTACCGCCAGGAAATGGGACAGTCTGATGCAGCCGAGCGGGTGCGGGGCCGCTGCGAGCAGTTCGAAGAAGCCTACGGCCGCCGTCCGCGCATGCTCGTGGCCAAGATGGGCCAGGACGGCCACGACCGCGGCCAGAAGGTGATCGCCACCGCCTTCGCCGACCTCGGCTTCGACATCGACGTCGGCCCGTTGTTCCAGACCCCGGCCGAGGCCGCGCTGCAGGCCGTCGAGGCCGACGCGCACGTGGTCGGGGCGTCGTCGCTGGCCGCCGGGCACCTCACGCTGGTGCCCCAGCTTCGCGACGAGCTCGCCGCGCTGGAGCGCGACGACATCATGATCGTCGTCGGCGGGGTGATCCCTCCGGACGACGTGCAACCCCTGCTGGACGCCGGTGCCACCGCGGTGTACCCGCCGGGCACGGTCATCGCCGAGGCGGCGCTGGACCTGCTGGACGACCTGGAGGCGCGGCTGTCGGGTGAGGTGCGCGCCGGAGGCAGCGCGTGACGGTGCGCCCTGGCGCACCGATCGACGTCGAGGCCCTCGCACGGGGCGTTCGGGAGGGCAAGCGTGCTGCCATGGCGCGGGCGATCACGCTGGTCGAGTCGACCCGTCGCGACCACCAGGATCTGGCGCAAGACCTTCTGGTGCGCCTGTTGCCGGGCATCGGGGCAGCGCAGCGGGTGGGGGTCAGCGGGGTGCCGGGCGCGGGCAAGTCGACGTTCATCGACGCGCTCGGGACGATGCTCACCGGCTCTGGGCACCGGGTAGCGGTGCTCGCCGTCGACCCGTCCTCGACTCGTCACGGCGGAAGCATCTTGGGCGACAAGACACGAATGACCCGACTCGCCGTCGACCCGAACGCCTTCATTCGGCCATCCCCCACCTCCGGCACGCTCGGCGGTGTGGCTCGGGCCACCAAGCAGGCGATGGTGATCGTGGAGGCGGCCGGCTACGACGTCGTGTTGGTCGAGACGGTCGGGGTCGGCCAGTCCGAGACCACGGTCGCGGACATGGTCGACACGTTCCTGCTGCTCATGGTCGCGCGGACCGGCGACGCCTTGCAGGGCATGAAGCGCGGAGTGCTGGAGCTGGCTGACGTCATCGCGGTGAACAAGGCTGACGGCGACAATGTCATCGAGGCAAAGAGAGCGGCCCGCGAGCTCGCCGACGTGCTGAAGCTGATGGAGCCGACCCGCGGTGACTGGCGCGCCCCCGTCCTCACCTGCTCCGCGCTGCACGACGGTGACGTCGACGAGGTGTGGCACCAGGTCTGCGCTCATCGAGCGGCCCTGGAGACCACCGGTGAGCTGGCGGCGAAACGCGCCGACCAGGAGGTGTCGTGGATGTGGTCGACCGTCCAGGACCGGGTGCTGCACCGGCTACGCCACGACCCCGGCACGCGCTCACGTGTCCTCGAGCTGGAGTCGGCGCTGCACGACGGCAGCGAGACGGCAGCACGGGCGGCCCAGCGCCTGCTGGACGAGCTCGGCTGGATCCGCTGAGGCTGGTCGCGTTTGACGGCCTCTGCGGACGCAGGGACTGCTACGTCCCCTCGGGGGTGATCGCAATGACGATCTTGCCGGTGTGCTGCTGGGCGCCGAACCGGCGGAAGGCGTCGGCGATCTCATCCATCTCATAGATACTGTCGACGACGGGTGCCACCTCTGCCCGGTCGATCAGGCGAGCGAGCGTCGCCATCTCGTCGGGGTCGTTCGGCTTCCAGAACGGCAGCCCGATCTTGACGTCGCCGAAAGCCGACGTGAGCGGTCCGGCCGCCATAGCCCAGAAGACCCGGGGTAGCGCCCCGCCCGTAATGGCGCATACCCCGCCGGGACGAAGGCAGCGCCGGTACGCACGCAACGAACGGTGGGAGGCGACGTCGACGATGAGGTCGTAGGTCTCGCCGAGCGTCGCGAAGTCCTCCCGCTGGTAGTCGAGGACGTGGTCAGCGCCGACAGCGGTGAGCCCGTCGAGCTTCCACGCGGCGTCGACCGCCGTCACCTGTGCACCTGCCGCCTTGGCGATCTGCACCGCGAACGTCCCGGTCCCACCGCCCGCACCGTTGACCAGGACGGCGTCGCCCGGTTCGAGGGTCCGCCACCGCGTGCACGCCATCACGGCCAGCTCGCCGGCCTGCGGCACCGCCGCGGCCTGCTCGAACGTCAGGCTCTCCGGCTTGCGGGAGAGGGCTGCCTGCGGCACGACGGCGTTCTCGGCGAAGGCACCGAAGCCGTGCGGCGACATGTCCGCGTAGACCTCGTCGCCGGGGGCGAAGCGCCTGACCGCGGTTCCCACGGCCTCGACGTACCCAGCGATGTCGGACCCCAGCACGGTGTTGACGGGCCGGGTGAAGCCGGGGGCGCGATTGACCCACGGCTTGCCGGTGAGCAGGTGCCAGTCGTAGTCGTTGATCGACGAGGCCACCACCCGCACCAGCACCTCACCCTCGCCCGGGATAGGCGTCGGGACCTCCTGGACGCCCAGCACGTCCGGAGGTCCGTACTCGCGATACGTGACCGCCCTCATCACCACTCCTTCCCATGGCCCCTGAGGAAGTATCGGCTGCTAGCTCCGACTGCCTTGCCTGAGTGAACCGTTCTAGCACGGGGACGGTCGGGACGGATGTCTCACGACCACGTCACGTCGGCTCCAGGAAGCGCTGGGCACTGGTCACGAAACGTGCGACCAACTTCGCCACGCTACCTGAGGTCTGTGCCACGACCTGGCGCAGCAGGTCCCAACGGTCGTAGTGCACGTCGAGGCGGGAGATCTCGGCGAACTCGTCGACCTCGACGATGCCCACGTAGCGGACCGCCAGCTGAACACCACTGTGGCTCACCTGGACGAACACACAGTCGCAGACCACCTGGGACCCCCTGGCCCACACACCGATCCGGTGGGGTCCGCAGCTCACATGCGCAGCTCCTTCGAGCACCCACGACCAGTACCCCAGGATCTCGGCCGCGCCCACGAATCGGCCTTCCGGGGCCACGATCACCGGACGGCCGGCGAAACAGGCCGTGAACAGGTGTGGGTCACGGCCACCAAGAGCCCACCCCAGGCCACGCAACGCCCGTTCCGACACCGTCACGCTCGCAGCGTCCGGCACGGCGGTTTCACCCCGATGTCACCGGGGTCCTTGCCGCTCAGCGGCATCGGGGGAATGCTGCCTCTGGTCCGGGAAGTCTCGGAGGGCAGCAGCGTGGGCTTGGACTATCGGGTGCTCGGCCCGCTCCGCGCCATGCGCGACGATGTCGCGGTCGGGCTCGGCGGCCCGCGGCAACGCCGACTTCTGCTCGTGCTGCTCGGGCGGGAACGCCGACAGCATCCGAGTCGCTGACAACGTGATCGGAGGCCAGATGCTGTGTCGGCACAACGATCCGAGCCCGCTCCCGGGCGATGGGAACCACGTGGCCGGCAACGTGCGCGGCCAGTGCCGCTGAGTCGCCACCGGCGACGACTCAGCGTGGGGTGCGCTCCAGGGAGGCGAGCAGGCGGTCGCGGAACTGCTGCTGCGCCGGTTCGAAGCCATCGCATGACGTCAACCACGCATCGGCACCGCCCAGGGCTTCGTCGAGGTGGCTGGTGCCAACCCGCCCCCACTCGTCCTTGACCCACCGCCAGAAGAAGTACGGCTCGCGCCCGGCGATGCCGGGGTGGGCTGCGTCGAGCGTCGCCGCCAGCACTGATGCCAGCTCGGGTACCCCTTCGCCGGTCTTGGCGCTCGTGCGGTAGATGGGCACGGGGTCGTCGTCGAACGGCCGGGCCAGCCACAGGCTGTTCTGCAGGTGGTTGAGGCTCTGGGTCGCCGACGGCTCGTCGCACTTGTTGAGCACGAACGCGTGGGGAACCTCGATGATGCCGGCCTTCAGGAACTGCACCTCGTCACCGCCGAGTGGTGCCAGCACCAGGTACACCTGGTCGGCCAGGTGCCGTACGTCGGCCTCGCTCTGGCCCACGCCGACGGTCTCGACCAGCACCATGTCGAACAGGTAGGCCATGAGGCGGCACACCTGAAAGCTGGACGGCCCGAGCCCGCCGAGCTCGGTCGACGACGCCTGGCTCCGGAAGAACAGCCGCCCCGGCGCGTTCGACGGGCGAAGCCGCGTGCGGTCCCCCAGCAGCGCACCGCCGGAGAGGTGGCTGGACGGGTCGACCGCGACGACCCCGATCGACAGGTCGGGGTCGTCGTCCAGCATCTGCGACGTCAGCCGGGCGACCAGCGACGACTTGCCGGAGCCGGGCGTGCCGGTGATGCCGAGCACCACCGCATCTGCTGACACGCCCCGACTCCCGAGCTCGGCGACCACGTCGGCCCGTTGGGCCAGCGCCGCCGACCGCTGGTCCTCGAACAGCGTGACCAGCCTGCTGACAGCACCCTTCTTGCCGTCGAGCGCCGCGTCCAGTGTCGCCGAGACGTCCAGAGCAGTCAGGACGACGCCCCGACCGGCTCGGGCGCTGTGACGTCGGCACCGGTGTCACCCTCGAGCAGGCCCACGACGGCTTCCATGATGTCGAGCAGCTCGTAGTCAGCCGGCGTGTAGACCTGCCGAACGCCGAGGGCGTAGAGCTTGTCGAAGTCCGACTCCGGCACGATGCCGCCCAGAACCACGTGGATGTGCTCGGCCCCGTTCTCACGCAGGCCATCCAAGATCTGCTCGGCCAACGCCACGTGCGACCCGGAGAGCACCGAGGCGCCGATCACGTCGGCCCCCTCCTCCACAGCCGAGGTGACTATCTCTTCAGCCGAGAGCCGGATGCCGGAGTAGATGACATCGAACCCCACGTGGCGCGCGGAGACCGCGATCACCTCGGCGCCGTTCGAGTGCCCGTCCAGGCCCGGCTTGCCCACCAACAGGCGCGGGCGGTGACCGAGCTTGCCGGTGAGCGCGTCGAGGCGGGCCCGCAGAGTGTCGACCCGGTCGCCGGAGAGGTTCAGCTGCTGACCCTCGACTCCGGTCGCCGGCCGGTACTCGCCGAACACGTCGCGCAGGGCACCCGACCACTCGCCGGTCGTCACCCGGGCCAGCGCGCACTCGATGGAGGGCTCCATCATCGACGTGCCGTCCTGAGCGGCCCGCTTCAGTGCGGCCAGGGCGGCCTCGACGCGAGCCGGGTCGCGGTTGGCCTTGGTCGTCTCGAGCTGGGCGAGCGTGTCGTGGATGGCGGCCTCGTCCAGGGTGAACAGCCCACCGTCCGTACCGGACAGCAACGGCGAGGGCAGGCCCTCGGTCCACTTGTTCACCCCGACGATCACTTGCTCGCCGTTGTTGATGCGGCTCACCCGCTCGGACATCGAGCGAACCAGCGCGGACTTCATGTAGCCGGACTCGATGGCTGGGATCACCCCGCCCATCTCCATGATGCGGTCGATCTCGGCCCGCGCACCGGCCTTGAGCTCGGCCACCTTCGACTCGATGACCGGGCTGCCGTCGAAGAGGTCGGGGTACTCCAGCAGGTCGGTCTCATAGGCGAGGATCTGCTGCAGCCGCAGCGACCACTGCTGGTCCCAGGGACGGGGCAGCGACATGGCCTCGTTCCAGGCGGGCAGCTGAAGCGCCCGGCAACGCGCCTTGCGGCTCAGCGTGACACCGAGCGCCTCGATGAGGATGCGCCAGGCGTTGTTCTCCGGCTGGCTCTCGGTCAGGCCCAGCGAGTTGACCTGCACCCCGTAGCGGAACCGGCGGTACTTCTCGTTCTCGACCCCGTACCGCTCGACAAGGAGCTCGTCCCACAGCTCGACGAACGCCCGCATCTTGCTCATCTCTTCGATGAACCGGATGCCGGAGTTCACGAAGAACGAGATGCGACCCACGGCACGGTCGAACTGCTCATCGGTGAAGTGGCCGCGCTCGGAGAGCAGGTCGAGCAGACTCAGCGCGTTGGCCAGTGCGAAGGCCAGCTCCTGCGCGGGCGTGGCCCCGGCCTCCTGCAGGTGGTACGAGCAGATGTTGGACGCGTTCCACTTCGGGGTGGCATCGAGGCAGAACTCGTACATCTCCGCGATGATCCGCATGCTCTCCGCCGGCGGAAAGATGTAGGTACCGCGCGCGAGGTACTCCTTGACCAGGTCGTTCTGCGTCGTCCCCGTGATCTTCGTGATGTCCTCACCGCGCTCTCGCGCCAGCGCGACGTAGAGGGCGAGCAGCCACATCGCCGTCCCGTTGATCGTCATGGACGTGTTCATCTGCTCCAACGGGATGCCGTCGAAGAGGTGCTCCATGTCGTCGAGGGAGTTGATGGGCACGCCAACCTTGCCGATCTCCGGCGCGGCGATGGCTTCGTCGCTGGAGTACCCACACTGGGTGGGCAGGTCGAAGGCGATCGACAGCCCGGTCTGCCCCGCGGCGAGGTTCTTGCGGTACAGCGCGTTGGAGGCTTTCGGGCTGGAGTGGCCCGCGTAGGTGCGGATGATCCAGGGGCGGTCCCAGGTGGGATCGCCGTCGGCGTCGTAGAGGCGGTGCGCAGCAGTCTGCTCAGTCACATAGGCACGATAAACAGGGCAGTTGGTCTGCGAGAAGGCCAAGTGGCCTACCTCATGCCACCAAGCGTCCGCGTGGACCCCGCCCCGACGATGATCGCTGGTTGCGGGCAGCAGACGCCCGACTGCGGCGCTCGGCGCCCGCAGACGGTGATCATGTCGTCCGAGTGGGGGCGTTCGCCCTGAACCCTGCTTCGGTGACTAGCGTCGGTGGCATGAACGAGCCACGCGTGACGGTCGAGCGGGACGGGCACGTCCTGCTGATGGGCATCAACCGACCGGACAAGTACAACGCGTTCGACCTGGCGACGATCGACGAGCTCGGCGCCGCCTACGAGCTGCTCGGCACGGACGACGACCTTCGGGTCGGGGTGCTGTTCCACCACGGGCCGCACTTCTCCTCCGGTCTCCAGCTGGACGAGGTGGGTCCGGAGGTGGCCAAGCACGGTCCGGGCGCACTGTCGGGCGGCCATGCCTACGACCCGTTCGGGGTATGGAAGGAGCAGGTGCCCAAGCCCGTCGTGATGGCGGTCGGCGGCATCGCCTTCACCCTGTCGATCGAGCTGGCGCTGGCCAGCGACATCGTGGTGTGCGGCGACGACGTGCGGTTCAGGCAGATGGAGATCGCCCGCGGCATCATGCCGTTCGGCGGGGCGACGTTCCGGGCGCCCACCCAGCTCGGGTGGGGCAACGCCATGCGGTTCCTGCTGACGGGTCAGGAGTTCGGCGCCGACGAGGCCCTCCGTATCGGGCTGGTGCAAGAGGTCGTCCCGGCTGGTCAGCAGGCGACGCGCGCACGGCGGCTGGCACAGGTCGCCGCCGCCCAGGCACCGCTGGCGGTGCAGGCGACCCTCGCGAACGCTCGATGCGGCGAGGCGGACGGTCCAGAGGCGGCGGCCCTGCACATCCGAGACCTGCTGCCACCGCTGATGGGCAGCGAGGACGCCGCAGAAGGCCTGGCGAGCTTCGTCGAGCGGCGTTCGGCACGCTTCACCGGCCGCTGACGACCTACGCCGGCCGTGAGGCCTGGATCAGGCAGTGGTGCATGCCCTGCGGGTCTTCCCGGATGGACTCGATCGACACGTCGGTGAAGCCGGCCTTCGTCAGGCCGTCGCGGTACTCGGTGAACGACAGCGCCCCGGCGATGCACCCGACCCAGTCGCCCCGCTCGGCTCGATCGGCGGGCGACAGCGCATCGTCGGCAACGACGTCGGCCACGCCGAGCCGGCCCCCGTCGCGGAGCACGCGCGCCATCTCGGCGAAGACGGCCGGCTTGTCGGGGGTGAGGTTGATCACGCAGTTCGAGATCACGACGTCGACCGAGTCGTCCGGCAGCGGGACGTCCTCGATCTGACCCCGCACGAACTCGACGTTGGTGACACCGGCCGACTCGGCGTTGCGGCGTGCCAGCGCCAGCATCTCCTCGGTCATGTCCAGGCCGAACGCCCGTCCGCTCTCGCCGACCCGGCGGGCCGACAGAATGACGTCGATGCCGCCGCCGGAGCCGAGGTCGAGAACCGTCTCACCGGGCTTGAGCGCTGCCACCATCATCGGGTTGGCGCACCCGAGGCTGGCAGCCAGGGCAGCGGCCGGCACCTCGCCCTGCTCCTGGGCGCTGTAGAGGTCACGACCGAACGAGCCGTCGACGTGCGCGTCCGCCTCGGGGCCACAGCAGCCCGTCGACCCGCAGCAGGAGTCCGCCTCGACAGCGGCAGCGCCGTACCGCTCGCGCACCTGGGCGTAGATGGTCGATGTGTGGTCAGCAGAGGTGGTCATGGATGACACACTAGGCCATCTATCGACGCCTATCAATACTTAGCGTTGTCGATATTTGCTGGTAACCTACGTGTCATGATGCCAGCCTCGTGCTGTGAGCCCCTGGCTGCCCCCAGCCTCAGCAGCACCGGAGCGGACGACCTTGCGGAGGCGTTCAAGGCGCTGGCCGACCCCGTGCGCCTCCAGCTGCTCAACCTCATTCTCACGTCTGCAGCCGGCGAGGTCTGCGCCTGCGACCTCGTCGTCCCGGTCGGCCGGAGTCAGCCCACCGTGTCCCACCACCTACGCGTGCTGCGCGAAGCCGGCCTCGTGCGCGCCCAGAAGAGGCAGACGAACGTCTGGTACTCCGTGCAGCCCGACCGGCTGGCGACGCTTCGCGACGCACTGGCCCCGTCGGCACTTGCCGCGGGCTAGGGTCGAATGCCGTGCGCATCGTCATCGCCGGAGGCCACGGACAGATCGCCAGACGCCTCACCCGACATCTGACCGGTCGCGGCGACCAGGTCGTCAGCATCGTGCGCCAGCGCGCGCACCTGCCCGACGTGGAGCAGGACGGCGCGACGGGGATGCTGCGCGACCTCGAAACCGCATCGGTCGCCGAGGTGGCCGACGTGCTGGCCGGCGCGGACGCTGCCGTCTTCGCGGCCGGAGCTGGGCCCGGCAGCGGCATCGCCCGCAAGGACTCCGTCGACCGCGCATCGGCTGTGCTGCTCGCTGATGCGGCCGAGCGGGCTCGGGTGGGCAGGCTGGTCCAGATCTCGTCGATGGGCACCGATCACGTCACGGACGGGGCTGTTCCGCCCGGTGTCGGCGAGGTGTTCGTGGCCTACCTGCAGGCGAAGGCGGCGGCCGAGGACGACCTGCGCCGGCGTGACGGCTTGGACTGGACGATCCTGCGACCCGGGGGGCTCACCGACGAGGCCGGGTCCGGGCTCGTCGCGCTGGCACCACGCGTGAGCCGCGGTTCGGTGCCGCGCGACGACGTCGCCACGGTGGTCGTCGCCCTGCTCGACGACCACCGCACAGCCGGCATGACGCTAGAGCTGACCAGCGGCGACACTGCTGTCCAGCAAGCGGTCGCTGCACTCACGACACCGACCCAGGGGATCTCATGACGCAGCTGACTCTCGGGGTGCTGGGCACCTCGGCGAAGGAGAACGAGAAGCGGGTGGCGATCCACCCACGCCATCTCGACCGCATCGGCGCCGACGTGCGCGCCTCGATGCTCGTGGAGTCGGGATACGGTCTGGACTTCGGTGTCTCCGACGAGGAGATCGCCACCCAGGTCGGCCGGGTCGTGTCTCATGAGGCGCTGATCGCCGCCAGCGACGTGGTGCTGATGCCGAAGCCGACCATCCCCGACGTGAGCAGCCTGCGCGACGGACAGGTGCTGTGGGGGTGGCCGCACTGCGTGCAGGACGCCGAGCTCACCCAGCTGGCCATCGACAAGCGGCTGACGCTGATCGCCTGGGAGGCCATGCATTTCTGGGACCGCTCCGGCAACGCCGGCGTGCACGTGTTCCACCGCAACAACGAGATCGCCGGCTACGCCTCGGTGCTGCACGCGATGACGCTGATGGGGACGTCGGGGGTGTACGGACGCAAGCTGACGGCCGTCGTGCTCGGCTTCGGCAACACAGCGCGCGGGGCCATCACCGCGCTGCAGTCGCTCGGTGTGCACGACGTCGTGGCGCTGACGAAGCGAGAGGTAACGGCGGTGCCGTCCCCGATGCCGTCGGTCACGCTCGGACACATCGAGCGCACGGCGGACGACCCGAACCGGACGGTGACCCACCGCCGATCAGGCAACGAGCCGACGCACGAGTTTCTTGCCGAGCACGACATCATCGTCAACTGCATCCTGCAGGACACCGACTCCCCCATCATGTTCGCCACCCTGGACGACCTGGCCGAGTTCCGGGCAGGCACGCTCATCGTGGACGTCTCGTGCGACGAGGGCATGGGCTTCGACTTCGCCCGACCCACCCCGTTCACCGACCCGATGTTCACCGTCGGCCACGACATCCACTACTACGGGGTGGACCACAGCCCGTCCTACTTGTGGAACTCGGCCACCTGGGAGATCTCTGAGGCGCTCATCCCCTTCTTGCCTCATGTTCTTGCCGGACCAGCCGGCTGGGAGAGCGACGAGACCATCGCGCGCGCCATCGAGATCCAGGAAGGCGTCGTGATCAACCCCAAGATCCTGTCGTTCCAGAACCGGGCGACGGAGTTCCCGCACCCGGTGCGCGACGAGGGCTGAGTCGTGGCCACGCTCGGGCTGGCAGTCGGCGGCCCGTATGCGACGCTGGCTGACCTGGGACGGGCCGCGCAGTCACGCGGCTTCGACTGCGTGTGGGTCGCCGAGACCGACCATGACTCCATCGTGGCGGCGACGGTGTTGGCGCAGGCGACGTCGCGGATCGATGTCGGCACGAACGTCACGTTGGCCTTCCCCCGATCCCCGACCGTCACCGCCATGCAGGCGTGGGACCTCAACGAGCTCTCCGGCGACCGGTTCGTCCTGGGTCTGGGCAGCCAGGTGCGACGCATCGTCACCGACCGCTACTCCGCCGAGTTCGACCGTCCGGCGATGCGGATGGCTGAGTACGTCCAGGCCATGCGCACCGTGTGGAACATGGAGCGCGGGCAGCGCATGCCCTTCCGCGGCGAGATCTACCGGGTGATCCGCACCGGCATCAACGGGCTCGGCTCGGCGACCCACCGAGCCACGCCCCGGGTGTACCTGGCCGCCGTGGGTCCGCTCATGACGCGCGCGGCGGCCACGTGGGCTGACGGCATGCTTGGGCACCCGTTCACGTCGGTCCCCTATCTGCGTGACGACGTGCTGCCCCGGATAGAGCAGGGTCTCCACGACGCCGGCCGCCCGCGTGCGGGGTTCACCCTGGCCCAGGGGGTGATCCTGAGTGTGAGCGACGATCGGGACGTCGCTGTGGCCGAGGCCAAGGCTCAGGTGGGCTTCTACGGGACCACGCCGAACTACTCCGGTGTCTTTGCCGCCAACGGTGAGGCGTACCTGACCGAGGAGCTCGGCAGAGTGTTCGCCAACACCGGCGGCGACCCGCAGGCACTGGCCGCGGCCGTCCCCGACGACGTGCTCGAGCGGTACGCCATCGCCGGCACGCCCGACGAGGTCCGGCACCGCCTCGACGAGGTCGCCGGGCTGGTCGACCACCTCATCCTGGGCGGTGCCTGGTACCGGGTACCACCCGCGCGCATCGCCGAGAACCTGCAGGCGATCGCGGAGACCTTCGCGCGGTGACCGCACCGGCGCGCGACCGTGGAATGCTGCACGAGTGACGTCGCTGCCCGTACCCGACTGGCTGGCCAGAGCGGGGATCTTCTCGTGGCTGGCCCTCGGCGTGCTCGGGCTCTCTGCTGTCGTGGTGCTCGGTCTGTCGACGTTCAGCACAATCGTGCTGCCCATCGTGTTCAGCGCGGTGGCTGCTGCGGTGTTCGTGCCACTCGTCGACCGGTTCGAGTCGTGGCGGATCCCCCGCAGCCTGGGGTCGGCCCTGACGATCGTCATCATCATCGGTGGGCTCGCGGGCATCATCACGCTCATCACCCGGTCGGTGATCGACCAGGGCGACGAGCTCAGCGCGGCCTTCACGATAGCTCTCGCCGACCTTCAGGCATGGCTGGACGGCCTCGGGATCGATGGTGAGCTGCTCGAGCGAGCCCGGGAGGCGGTGTCGTCGTTGCTGTCCTCGGGCGGCGGGGGGCTCGCAGCATCGGCAGCCAGCGCGGCGAGCAGCGCGGCGTCCCTGGTGATCGGCATCTTCTTCGGGCTGGTCTTCCTGTTCTTCCTGATGCGCGACGCCCCGCGGCTACCGGCCTGGGCCGCCCACAACCTCGGCTCGAGCCAGGGGCCTGAGGTGGTCTCGGTGATGCAGTCCGGCGTGAGCGTCATCCGCCGCTACTTCACCGGCCGTGGCGTGGTTGCCCTCTTCGATGCCGTGGTCATCTCAGCCGGCGCGGCGATTCTGGGTATTCCTCTGGTGCCGGCCATCTTCGTGCTCACCCTCATCGGGGGGTTCGTGCCCTACCTCGGCGCGGTGGTCGCGGGGAGCCTGGCGGTCGTCCTCGGGCTCACCAGCGGTGGGCTGGCGACAGCGCTGATCATGCTTGCGATCGTCATCATCACCCAGAACGTCCTGGAGCCGTTGGTCGAGGCCAAGGTGATCGGGCAGTCGCTCGGCCTGCACCCGATGGCCGTCATCATCGCCACGACCATCGGCGGCATCGCAGCCGGGTTCAGCGGGCTGATCCTCGGAGCGCCCATCGCCGCGACCGTGCTCCGGGTGCGCAACGACCTTCGCGCCCGCACCAGCGAGCCGCGCCCCGACCCGTCCGACGTGGCTGCCGGGACGGCGACTGAGCCGGTGGCGGCGGGCAGCAGCGACATTCCCGAGGCTTGAACCGCGTCCAACCGTCG